>Ga0068876_10000790_pt1 | contig 25246 bp, 21 predicted proteins | sample NOAtaG_6_FD_66442 | JGI IMG/M metagenome (GOLD analysis project Ga0068876, IMG submission 66442) | Freshwater lake microbial communities from Lake Erie, under a cyanobacterial bloom - NOAA_Erie_Diel5S_2200h metaG | ecosystem: Environmental > Aquatic > Freshwater > Lake | place: USA: Ohio, Lake...
CAAGGCCCCAATTCGGCCGCCACGAGACCCCTAGAGATGCCGATAGAAAGCCTGTTAGATTCTCAAGGCTCTGGCAGTTTAAGAGTCTGACCTATTCAATCCTCAAAGCCGATCTTAATCTACGATGGAAGCCATGCTTGCAAGTTGGTGAAGAGATGTGACAACGGTGTGACAGACACTTCATGACCGACCCGGAGTAGAAACCTGGCGCTCCTTTCGCAGAATCGCCTTGGAGCTTCGCATCGGACTATGAGAGACTTCGGACGAGCGGAATGTTGAGCTCCTTTGCGGAGAGGGCCCATGCAGCAAAGAATTGGTGTCATTGGCAGCGGAATGGCAGGGCTTGCGACGGCTTGGATTTGCCGCCGAGCAGGTCATGAAGTGACGATTTTTGAAAGTCAGGCGCGAAGGGGAATGGACGCTCACACCCTAGACATAGCCAATCCGGCTGGATCAGGCTGGGTCGATGTACCTCTCCGCGTCATGAGTCCTCATGCTTGGGGCAACGTCCTCGCCCTCAGCGAGCAAGTAGGCGTCTCGACGTTTACGGTCGATACCTTTGTCAGCTGCAGTTGGCTGGATCAGGAGACATGGCTACGTACGAGTCGATTGGCTGTCGGCAAATCGGGTATCCCCTTCGTTGGTTCCTGGCGATATCTTGGCCTGAATACTTGGAAAATCATACAGGGTCTGAGGCGACTCAGCTCTTGCACGCGGGAATTGGTCGAATCCGGGAATCCCGAGGAAACGCTGGGCTCCGTGGCACAGCGGTATCAGTTTGAGCCGCTTTTTTTCCGTGGCCTTGTTCTGCCTCTGCTCGCTACCATCTGCACCTGTCGAGAAACCTACTTGTTGCAGTGGCCTGCTCGCGATCTATTGCTGCTCCTGCATAAGATTCTGCACGGACTGCCTCTGCTTCGACTCAAAGGCGGGACCCGTCAGCTCGTGGAAGGACTCAGCCGCGAGCTCCGATTTATCAGTGGAAGTCCGGTCGTCAAGCTGCAGGCCGATGCATCGGGGGTTCTCGTCGAAAACAGCGCCGGACAGGGAGGACGTTTTGACCGCGTGATCCTGGGCACTCAGGCCAATCAAACTCCCTTTCTTTCACGCGAATCCTTCGCGCGCGAGTTGGATGTGCTTAGCCGCTTTGAGTTCGATTCGGGCGAACTGATCGTTCACCGCGATGTACGCCTGATGCCTCGACGCTTCTCGGACTGGACAGCTTTGAACTACCTGATGGATCGGGACCTGAAGCAATCGATGTTCACTGTCTGGGTGAATCCCGTCGAGCCTTCGATTGCTAAAGCTGAGCCGATCTTTCAAACATGGAACCCTATTCTCCCGATCGATTCTGACAAGATCGTGAGTCGGGTGTCTCTTCAACGAGCTGTGACCACTTTGCGCAATCGTGCCGCTTGGGATGACCTCAGTCGTCTGCATGCCGAACCTGATCGTCGAGTTTTTTTCTGCGGATCGTGGGCTGCGGCAGGTGTGCCCCTGCTCGAATCTGCGGTCCGATCAGCGATGGCCGTCACCCGACAGCTAGGTCTGGAGACGCCGTGGAACGCTGCTTCTCCATCAGACGAGCCTCGTTACCGTTCGATGACCGACTATATGATGGGTGCTCGGTCGTGACCCAACACGAGCAGAAGATTCAAAAGCAACTAGCAATTCCGGTGCATCTGCTTGAAGCTGATCCCCAGCAACGTCCTTGGTCCAATCTCGGAGACTGGTCCGTTGCTCGAGTCTATCGCAATGCTTGTTGTGATCTAGCGTGTCGGATCGGTCGCGCTGCGAACTTGACTCCTAGCGATAGCATCCTCGAATTAGCCTGTGGTCACGGCGCAAGTCTAAACGTTTGGTCCGAAGTATTTGGTGTGCAGGCAGTAGACGCCCTCGAACGACAGAACACAGCGATCCAATCCATCGAAGCCGATCGGCCTTCTGCGCTTCGCCGGCTTTGGCACATGGATGTGAATACAATTTTTTCTGGGAAACGGCCCTGGCCGATGGATGAGCACTATGATGCGCTGGTTGTGGTCGATGCCGCTTATCATTTTCACTCTCTAGCGACCTTCCTTGAGCACAGCAGCCTCCGACTACGAGCGGGAGGCCGAATCGCTTTCACGACTTTCCTATGCGGCCCGGCGTGGTCGACTGCTGGACTTTGGCAAAAAGCGCTGGTCCTGCAACTGGCGCAAAAGGCTCTTATCCCCGCCCCAAGCCTACTCGATGAACAGACTGCGGCCAAAGCGTTTGGCGCTGCCGGTTTTACTGCTCCCGTCTGTGTGAGACTCAACCAGGAGGTGCTCGGCGGATTTGTTCAATTTGTCGAGCGTCGCAGAAGGGAATTGCCATGGAGCGACCGGATGTCACGGGGCTGGTGGAAAGTAGAGGTCACCGCAGCAGCCGCTCGTCAGCTCCTCCGCACCGAACTTCTCCACTACGTCCTCCTCAACGCCGTCAAGGTTTGATGTCGAGGGCGACTTCACCCAAATAGATATCACCGTGCAGATACAATCGGCAGCGTAGCAGGTCATTCCCTTGCATCAGAGTAAAGTTCTGCTTGCAGTAGTAGGAGCGAAAGGCTCTTTGAAACGGATTGCCAGCGATCGTCGTCTTCAGTAAAGGACGCTCCAGAAGCTGTCCATTTAAGGTCCACTCCTGCTGCACTTTCTCGCGTATGGAGCCAGGCGCGACAATCGGAGCATGGCAGCATATATGATGTCCCTCCGCCAAAAGCTTCTGGACTTTTGCCAACTGCACTTCCTTACCGAAGACCAAGTGTGTCTCGTCTTTGATGTGAGTATCAGTCTCAAACCGAGGACTCTGCAACCACACAGACAGGATAGGAAACCGCCAAGACAAGGGCAATATCACTGACACGAGAAGCAGAAAGCCCAACAAGGCTGACGTTGCATACAGATGACTCTTTTGCTTTTGCGAGGGCAGAACCGAGAACATGCCAGCGACGACCAGGGCACCGTAGTACCATTCCAGTTTATCGGGCCAAAGAAACGGAAAGAGGAAACTGGTCGCGCAAAGCAAACTCCAGAGCTGCAGCAGACGACGATAAAGCCACGAGTGTAGGAGCTTGGACCACCAGGGATCCCAAAGTGTAGTAGCCAAGAGTATGAGGGTAAAACCAAAGTAGATCCAACGCTCACTCACGGAGAAGAACGGGAGGCAAAACATCAAAATATACTGAGTCAAGGTCTGTATCATCGAGCGACTGACCCAATGAAAATAAGTATGATAGCGCTGCATGCGCAAGGGAACTCGATCTTGCTCGTACCAGCGGTAGATGAAGCTTAAGAATAGAAAGACCGGCACCAAGAGAAAGAGATACACCATCAACCGAGTCGTGTGCTGAAAATCGCGTTGCAACGATACGACCGAATAGAGCCCATAGAGCAAGAAGAGGTAGGGTAGGATTCTGCGAATCACTTCGGGATTCAAGGACCGATGTCTCCAAGTACAGGTTTGAAGAGAGGTCTACGACCTGCCCATTACTCTAGCGTTCTTGGGCCTATTCCTCCAGCTAGCTTTTCGGCGCCAATAGCGCCAAAACAGCGTGATGATACCTGGCCCTTGGACCCTTTCTCAAGAGCTGGGAGGTCTCGATACTCAGTACCACCGAGCCCTTGATGGGAGTTTTGCGGGCTAAGATACCGTGAGGAGGGAGGTTGAACAGCATACAAATCCCGGGCGGGATTGTAGTCTCGATCAGCCTCGTCTGGATCGCTTGACACCCCCACGCCTGCTCCCTTTCCATCGGAAGGCGATCAAGGAGCAGGCTTGATTGCTAGCCTTACTGAGCAGCGCTCATGCTGCTCTCTTTGGGGCCGCACCAGCGACCAAGCCACTTCAGAGTCTCCTCGTGCATCAGGGTAATGGTTTCCTGCCCCCGATAGCCGTGAGATTCGTAAGGTAAAAGTACCATTCGAGCCGTAGCACCGACACCCCGCAAGGCAGCAAACATACGTTCCGTCTGCATAGGGACTGTACCGGGATTGTTATCATCCTTACCGTGGATCAGAAGTAAGGGTGTCTTCATCTTATCAGCGTTGTAGAAGGGAGACACGTTCATGTAGAAATCCTTGGCTTCCCAGAACGTGCGGCGCTCCGATTGAAACCCAAAGGGGGTCAGACTCCGATTGTAAGCTCCACTGCGGGCAACTCCTGCACAGAAAAGTTGGGAGTGAGCGAGTAGATTAGCTGTCATGAATGCGCCGTAGCTGTGACCACCGACTGCGACTCGAGATCGGTCCACGACCCCAGTTTGATCGAGCGCTTGAATAGCCGCTTCAGCATTGGCGACGATCTGCTTGGTAAACGAATTGTTGACAGTCTCCTTGTCCCCGATCAAAGGCATCGCCGCGTTGTCGAGGACAGCATAACCTTGGGTCACCAGCCAGGCGATACCCGAGGGTCCAGGGCGGCTGTATCGCTTGTTGCTGACTCGCACCTGACCTGCAACTTCGGCTGAACGGAACTCCTCAGGATACGCCCACACCATGGCAGGCAATCTCTGTCCAGGCTTATAATCTTCGGGGAGATACAGGGTACCTGACAGGGTGAGACCATCGCTACGCTTGTAAACCAGCGGTTGTTTCTTCGCACCAGTCATCTCGGGCACATTATCCAGAAACTTTGTAATCGCACGGCTTTGTCGGGTTTTGAGATCGTAAAGCCAGTAATTTGGGGGCGACGTGGGGGACTCGCGGACCAACATCAGCTGCTGAGTATCACCGCGATAGAAGTAGCCGAAATCCTCCACATAGGGTGCGGCTGCATCGGAAGAAAAAATCCGCTGCTTATCACCTGACTCGAGATTCATGCGATCGAGGAAAGGACGCTCACCCTCGGCTGTATGACCATCACCCGCCAGAAAAATCGCATCACCCTCTTGCACGACGCGAGCCACACCTCGCTTATCTACCTGGCTGATGATACGACCCGGATTCTTGTAGGCTTCTTTCACATCGTATTCTAGTACCAGCTGAGTCTGCACAGGAATGGTATCCATCACAACTCGATGCACGCGTGTGATGTTGGTATCGGGATTGAATTCTCGGATCAGTCGATGATCTGGCTTTCGCATCAATTGCACACCTGCAACGCGATCTTTGAGACGCAATACCTCTTGAGCCTGGCCAGCGAAGGGACTCTCCCAGCGCAACAGTCGATCCCGATGCTCAACCACGCGTCGGGGATCACCGTCATCTAAAGCCTCCCACCATAGTAGACGGGCCGCATGATCGGGGTCCCAATTGACCGCACGTGGTCCCTTGCGCTCGCCCTCCGGCGGCAAGTCTTCGGCGAGCGGGGTCGTCAGCACCTGCTTTCGCTCCGCACCCTGGCGATCCCAGACCTCGACACTTTGAGCGAAAAGACCAGCTGGCACGGCATAGGAAAACGGTGGGACCATACGTTTGACGAGGAGGTGCCGTCCATCGGGAGAAGCTGTCAATTCGGTGTAAAGTCCTGGAGGTCCGAGCTTCCGAGTTTTGCCATCTTCCAGCCGAATCTCATACCACTGTACATTCGCGAGCTGAATAAAAAGCTTTTCGTCGGCCGGAGAACGGAGCAGGTGCGCGTAGGTTCTGGCTGGCACCTTGGTTCCGCCGGCCTCCTCCAGAGTTGGTGCCTCTAGCTTAGGGTCTTGCGGTACCCCACTTCCATGGGTCGCAATAAATAGGCTCTGACCATCTGCAGTCCAACTCCACCCATCGGTAAACACATCATTGACAGCTAGACCTTTGATGAGGCGGGCTTTGCCACTGCGGGTATCAGCTATCCAGAGTTCAACGCCTGCTTCACCATCTATCTGCAGCGCAAGCCACCGGCCGCCTGGGCTGAAACTGAGGCTTGCTACATTGCGATCCTTTGGCACTTGGATGGGTACACTCTTCTGACTCGCGATATCAAAAAACTGCGGATGTCTTGACATATTGCGTCGTTTGCTCGAACGCAGTCTAAGATCGATCTCCTCACCCCCAAGCCCGACCGACGGACTCGCAAGATAGGAAAGTGGAAGAGTCGCGGCACGCTCGAGCAACACCAACTGGGTGCCATCAGGGTTAGCAAGGCGGAGGGGAGTGAGCGGAGCTTGAATCAGTGTGGCAAGATCAGGCTTATCTGTCTTCGCCTGTGCGATAGGCTGACTCAGGAGAAGGGCACTTAAGAGTAAACGGCTTCGTATCATGCGCATGAATCACTTCCGAACGTTAGGAATCGAACTAGGGATGACAAAATAGCTGTTAGGCTATAAAAATTTCCTCACTTTCGCTACTTGATAACACCTGCTCCTTCTACCTCGAAGCAGATTCCGGTAAAGTTGAGCTCAGGCTGATCAATGTCTCTTGATCAGTTCGAGCTGCAAGAGTCGAGGTGATTGCTGCGCGGTCCGATGTCAAAGGACTTCGCGCGCATCCAGCCATAAATTCAGACGAACCCTTGCATCGAACCTACCAGCACATCACGGACCGCATGTCCGCTTCGAGCCTTGAAACGTGATGCAGCGGAGCTCCAGACCTTTTTGGAACACATCGAGAGTGCATTTCGGGACATACCCGACGTAACGACTGACTCGAACCCAGACCGGAAGTAATTGACCGATCCATCGGACACCAGCTGTCAAAGTCATAAGCTTGGCTCTTTTGCGAGCTCTAAATCGCGACAGCATCCCGCCTCTTCCATCTATTCCAGAATTTTTAAGCGAAAAAAACCAAGATCTCTGTTCCCTTAGACCTGTTGTTTGGCATAAACATTCCCTTACAGAAGTACGTTCAGGGATTGCGGACCAGGAAGGCCAAGTATCTCTGTAAGGTGCCCCGCCCCGCAAACGGACAGCAAGGAGGATAACCCGTTATGGAGCCAAGACTGCGTTTCAACCTCGACCAACTCCTGAAGCAGAACAATCTGCGAGCTTCAGATCTCTCCAAAATCACTGGAATCCCCAAGCAGACGATTTCGGAATGGCGTTCAGGCTTGGTTCCCAAGAGCGTGGTCGCGCTTAAGAGAGTCGCGAGTGCCTTTGGTGTTTCTCTCGACGAATTGGTGTTTCGAGCCTTTGGGCATGAAGCAACCATGGATGACGGCGCTCAGCAGGAGTTACATCAGACGTCAGCGACAGCCCAAGCCCTTCACTTCCTGGAAGAGCAGGGACTTACTAGCGATTTTTTGGTCGCTTTCGATCGCCAAGGACACTACTCGTTTCTCTCGGAATCGTGGGCTCAGTGCCTTGGTTGGGAGCGTACTCAATTGCTAAGTCGTCCCTTCGTTGAGTTCATGGCACTGGGAGCGAGCGAACCAGGTCTCCTCGCTAGCCGTTTCTTCGGGGATAACGGTCATGTGAGCCAGATACAGTGTTCTTTCCTGGCCCAAGATCTGCGTGTGATTCCTCTCGTGTGGCACAAGGTTCCGATCCGGAGCGAACAAAGCACGCTTTGTCTCGCTCAATTAGATGCCTCACAAGATTCCGGACTTGATAGCGCGACGAACTTTTCGATCTCGGAGGCGATCGCTCAGGCCATAGCGGCCTTTCAGGCTCAGCCCTGGGCGCGACCCTTGCAGTGGCGTATCGAGGACAATGCCATGCCGGCAATCGTCCATCAGCGCCTTCACACCTTCGTCCAGACTCTCGTGGCTTGTATCAACAATGTATCCCAGATTTTGATCGAAAGAGGCCAAGTCTCGCGTTCCCCCCCTTTACTGCAATGGCAGGTGCTCGATCAGCGCTTGATCATTCGTCTGTCGACGCTTGACTTTGTGCTTCCTGACGAGCCTCGATTGCTGCAGTTTCCGAGCCACATTGCTCGACATCTTGGCGGGCAGGTTTACCTGCAGGAGTGGGGACCCGCCAACAGCCTCACGATCGAAGCACCTCTGGAGCATACACATCCATGAAAGTCAGATCATCGAGGATCCTGAGGCAGGCATGCGAGATTCTTAGGCAACACGCACCGACTCTTTGGACGAATTCCCACTTTGTGTGCACGGTTGGAGGAGCGCCAATCGCTGGGATCAAACAATACATCACGTCACAAAAAGAGCGAGCGGTCTGCTGAACGGCGAAGACGTGTTGCCCAGCTTCGTAGGGCAACGGCGTCTTATATCCTCATGGGTGAAGCCAGTGGCTTTACGCCGCTTTTTCTGTAAAAACATGACGGACAACTGCTCACTAACGACAGCAACGAGCCTCAACAGTGCAGGGGTTACCGATACACCAGGCTCGGCAACCTCGATCCTCGCATACGAAGTCATTGACGTGCGCATTCGGGAGATTATGGTCACCAAGCAAATCGATTCTCTGTAATCCTGTGACGACATGTCCCTCAGGACACGTCGACCAGGGACTCCAACGGTCGACTTCGCCCCGGACCTGCTTCCCAGCCTTGCAGCTTAGAGTCTTGGATTCAAGTGTAGTAATCTGCTGTTTCAAACGACTGATTTCGGCAGCCAGATCAGGCGAGCTCTGTGCGAAAGCTCCGATTGACAATCCGAAACTGCTGATCCAAAAAACCCAAAGACACCAACAGCCACGCATGCTAATCCCTCCCGGAGGATACGACATCGTCCGCCCTTCGAAGTCTTTTCAAGTGTTCCGAATGAGTCCCGAGGCTCGGCTCACCAGCTTCTCCTGGCCCAAGCGAACTAGTTCCATAGGGAACCAGAGGCTTTTACTCAAGCAAGCCTAGAGGCTATTTCTGGATATGCAGGGCATCTTCCACTCTAGCGCATCTTGGAGCAAATTCAACAGTTCACCTCGAATTTTTTCATGTCGATTGCGTGATCGGATCGACTTCACCTGACTCCGACGATTGCGGTTTATCAGCAAGTCCTACACAGGCGCGACGTAGATACTGCCATTCCTCGACGCTGAGTGGGCTAACTCGAGATCCAGGAGCATAGCCCTCGAGCGCCTTGACTCGCTCTTGGGTTTCGGGATGGGTAGTCAACCAGCGTTTCCAATACTTGAGAATGGTCTGAAGTCGATCATCGAGCTCTTCTTCCTTCTTAGCCTGATCTATTTCGATACGCTGCAGTGCTTTACCAAGAGCCTTGGGATCAAGCTGTTGCAGAAGCAAGTGTTCTGCAGCAAAGCGATCTGCTGCAAACTCAGCCTCTCGCGAGTAGCCCAACTCGGAGACATCGCGCAAAAGAGATGGATCCACTACAAAAGCACCACTGAAGTCGCCTACCAAAACCGTCCAAAAAAAAGCTGCGCTTGTTGTTCGGATAAATTCGCCCAAGTTGTGCCGTAGTTCGATATGTCCAAGTTCATGGGCCATTACGGCAATCATTTCTTCGGGTTGTTCAAGGATATCAAGCAGCCCCTGAGTGACCGCCATTCGACCTCCGGGAAACGCAAAGGCATTAGGGCTTTGCCAATCGAGCAGCAGGATCTCGATATCTGTCTGATCGAGATACTGCGTCCGTACCCGCTCCATGAGCTCACGCACTTTGGGATCTTGGCATGTATCCTCTTCAAGGGCTTTTAAAGGCAAAAAAGTATCAAAGATCCGACGTTCTGCCTCGATAGGAATCTGTCGCGCCAGGGTGTAGGAGGCGATCGGCAGAAATTTGAAAAGTCCGAACATCGCGATCAAAGTTCCCAGTAAGAGACCCAACGCCCACCCCCTGCGTACATGGACCCGTGGGGTCTCCTGTGCCAAGGCACGACCATCGGGCCAACCTGCATGCAGGGGAAGCAAGAGGTAGGCATCCTCACCAATCGAACAGCGCAGTTCACCGAGAAAGCGGGTGATCTGTAAGCGGGAGCGTGGCCATGTAACCACAATCTCACCTGCTCGATAAAGACGCAGTCCTTCCAAGGCCGTCTCAACTTCAATCTGCTGTTCGACGGGGGACTTGCCATCGAAATAGCGGGCTTGGAGACTCTGGCTCATTCTTATACCCCAAAGGAAACGTCCATATCCAATACATTACCAAGCGTTTCGCCGACAGAGGTTTCAGAAGATTTGCGCTGTTCGACGCCAGCGTAATCAATCTCTCCTGCAACCGCGAGCTGAGATAGAAATCGATTCCTTGCCCACACAGTGATCCAGGGGTACGCCAGACCCATGGTCAAGGTCGTCATGAGTAAGGGTACAAAGAAGGTGAGAAGGATCTCACTCCCACGCACACGCGCGACTAGTTGGGCCTTCTCACCGACAGCTATGCGGTTGTAGTCATAATTCAGACGCGCAGCGATAGCCCAAGGTGTGTAGAGACCAAAGGTGATAACAGTGAGGATGAAGTTTTTAAGCGACAGGAGATAGGATACCTTGAGGTCGCCTCGATAAGAAAAGGCCAAGTTCCCATAACGAGTCGGATTGAGCAGATTGCGTTGGGCATGGAACATCGAGACCGGTGCCCACAAACCAAGTGTCAGAACTGTAAGGACGAAGTCCCTCGTAGCATCCCTCATATAGGTATCGCGTTGACTACGGTCGAGACTGAATTGAATACCTCGATACTGATGTCGGGATAGGCGGTAAGACCAGGCTCCCCAGGTAGCGATCAAGATCAAAAGACCGTAGATACCAGCAAGGACCAAGGACCAACCGAAAAAGATGACTTCATGGTCGGGCAGAAGCAGTCGTGACATCAAAGCTTGCAAAAGACCGATCGCAAAGAGAAGGCCAAAGACCTTAAGATATCCGATCAAAATCTCTTTACCATGACCTGTGTAGCGAAAGTGATGCGACCCCAGCAAAGTGTGTTCAGCAATAAAACGAAGCCGTGCTGCGCGCGCCCAAGGATAGTAGAGACCAAAGGTCACGAGGGTTAAGAATAGATTCCGGAGGATAAGGATGAAGAAATCGAGGGGGTCTGCCACGAAGCGAAACTGGAGTTTTGTATTTCCTTGATGTATGTCATTTTGTATATTCGTCTCCTTTGGACTGTTACTTGATCACATGCCGCATTGAATTCAAGGCTGAGGACGAAAAACCTTTGCGGCTACTGCAGGGATTTTTAGGAAAAACGACCAAGGAGTCGAATCCAGGTGGACAGGTCGGTAACCTGAGTCATCGGGAAGGCATAGCTCGCAGATATCTTTAACGTATGGGATGCAGGTAGGAGCAAGATTCTGCTGCCCCAAGCGCCGGGACGCTAACGCATGGGGCCACTCGGAGTGAGCCCAACCATCGGAGGGGAACCGCCACGAGTTGCAAGATGCATCAAAGCAATCGATCGCCCTGCTCCCGACTTTCGAAGAGCTTTTGAGCGGCTCGGTAGACCTCATGGAGCTGATGATCTGGTGAGAGGACTGTCAGGACACGCACCACCGGATGTCCGACGAAACTCCAGTCACCACGGTGCTTTTGCTGCTGGTAAAGCTCCGGGCGCGCCTCGGACTGACCATGGCCGTGTCGAAGACGCTGGCGGATGCGTTCCAGAGCAATGGGGTCGGGACATTCACACACGACGATCAAGTAGGGGACCCCTGCCGCTGCTAACCAGCTCAGCACTCTATCCCCAAGACTTGCTTCACCAAAGCTCGCATCTACAACAGTAGGCATGCCAGCCCTGAGCTGGACCTCCAGCAATTGGCGCATGCGCTCGTAAATTTCTGCTCGGGCCGAAAGCTCGTAATGTCCTTCCCCAAATCCTGCAGTCTCTGCACTGACTCCAAATTGCTCCCGTCGGATCCGATCACTTTCGATGTGCTCGACTCCAAGATCACGCTTTAAAGCCTGAGCTAAAGTCGTCTTGCCAGAGCCCATAGGCCCCGTGACCACAAATACAAAAGGCGACTGAATACGATGGATACGTTCCTGTGCTAACTCAAGATAAAGTCCCGCGCGGTCACGATACTTCGCTCTTTGTTCGCCCTCGAGCTGAAGGGCTCGCATCAGACTTACTTTAGCCCTGACAGTCGCTCGATAGGTTTCATAGAAATCCAGCAAACAAGCACTCGGATGGTCATCCAAAGCTGCGAGCACACCCTCACGCAAGATGGCGCCTAGCTGACCCTGCCCCAGGACCGCACACTCGAGAGCAAGAAAGGACAGTTCGTCAGCGATATCAAGGGTACGGAGATCACGACTGAATTCGACTCCGTCAATCACGGCAACTCGCTGCCGATCAAGGGCGATGTGCTCGGGTCTCAAATCACCATGGCCCTCCACGACTCTCGCCAAGCGGACCCGCTCCTCTAAAAGTATGGGGTGCAAACGCAGGAATAGACTTTGCTGAGCGCATAAGGCCATCCATGGAAGAGGGTCTACTCCGAGTGACGAACAGACTTCAAACAGAGTGCTGCGATTTTCTTCGACATGACGCCCCAATCGCTGCACATAAGTTGTTGGATCCAGCGACGCTTTCGGTACACGAGAGAAACAGTGGAGGAGATGCTGGACGATCTCTTGAATTTCGACACTGCCAAGACGATGGTCTTTGATACGTTGATCCAGCAAATCTTCATGAGGTATGCGACGCATTTGTACCGCATACTCGACAACTGGTCCATCTCCCTCCCAACTCAATCCATCAGCGCCCTGCCGGTGGACACCGACAACATCAAGATAGATATCGTGAGAAAAGCGCCGATTCAGCTGCAATTCAGCTTGGCAAGCCTCATGACGAGCCTCGAGAGTCGCATAGTTGAGAAACGGTAGCTCCAGATGTTTTTTGAACTTGAAGGCATATTGATCCGTCAGATACACCTCGGAAATGTGGGTTTCCTTTTTTTCTACAGCGTGGGTCGGCTGAGGATAGCTGCTGGCTTCTTCGAGAAATTGCTGGAGTCGCTTGCGTGTGATCATGGACGCCCCCCCTCCTGAGTGACTAGAGTCTGGATTCGCATCTCAAACGAATCCGAACCCTCATTCGATTGGAATGTTGTACCCGGCAAAGAATCTCACAGAACATCACGAGCAAGCTACATGCCACTAAAAAATGGGCAATAACCCGGTTTTTATGCACGATTTGCCGCTATTTTAGGCGCTTTTCATCCTGAGTGAGGTGTGAGTCGAGCGGCAGAACACACGCTTTGTTTTTTACCAAAAATAAGCGCCTCTCCAGTCTCCAATTCAGAATTCTGAAACTCATAGCGCAACTCATGGCCTGCTTTCTGCATTGTTGGGAATCGTCACGCCTCTTCCTTATTCCGATCGGGCGCTGATAACTCCGATAAGGCTTGAGAGACAACTGTTTGAAGGCATGAGCTGAGAGGGACTGGAGTAAAAAGATACGATGAGATTCACTAAGATTCTCTGAGATCAAGGCGAGAGATAGGGTTGCAAGAGTGAGAAATTGACGAAGTCAGTCGATCACCATAATCAAGCCCCAACTCCACACAACAGAGTTCTTTTCCTTTTGCATTCGAGACACAGGTTGTCTCTTAAGCGTTTTTTCTGCATTTCAATTACTGCTACCAAAGCCTTTTCTATCAACGAATTCAGAATATTTCACATAGACAAATCAATTTCGATTCATGTAAAACTAATTTTAGGAATGCTCCTCAACCAAGTTCATGAGAGGTTCGTTATGAAAGTCCTCGGAAGCATCGCCAAGGTTTTAGCTCCCATTGCTCTGCTGGCAAGTTCGTCTGCTTTTGCGAGCGGCTGGCCTGTACCGGCTGAGCCAATCACCATCAAGAGGATCCAGTACAATGGTACCGGTTGTCCACTGGGTACGGTCGCTGAAAACATCTCTACCAAAAAAGACTCCTTCACCCTGACTTTCTCTGAATTCGTAGCTGAAGCGGGTCCTGGCATTCCGCTGTCTGCTGGCCGACGCAACTGTATCCTCACCCTGGTTCTGGACGTTCCGGGCGGATGGCAGTACTCGGTTGGTGAATTCTACTATCGCGGCTTCCTCGACCTCGACCAAGGAATCAAAGCGGAGCAATCTGCGACCTACTTCTTCGAAGGACAAGGGTTGCAAGGCCGTTTTGCTTCGAGCAGCTTTGGTCCCTACGAAAAAGATTACGTTTACACTGACAAAGTCGGACTCGCATCGGCTGTATGGTCGCCTTGCGGCGTTGAGCGCGCTCTCAACATCAACACCGCGATCCGCGTCGACAACACCAACCGTCGTCAGTATCCAAATGCACAAGGCTTCATCACCACCGACTCGGTCGATGGTCAAATCAAGCAAGTTTGGGGTCTGACCTGGAGACGCTGCCAGCCTTAATGGCAATTCAAGGATCGGCTGTATCAGCCGATCCTTTCGGAACCTTGATTCCAGCTGCAAGAATCTTCATCGGCCCCCTGGCTCTCGAGGTCAGGGGGTGCTTGTGTCTCTGCTTCGTCTCCAGGGGTACATAGGCTCCTGCACCTCTTGGAGCGCTTCAAGCAGCTTCTCAGAAATAACAGCAAATCGTGCACCTTCAGGCAAAGCTGCGGGACTTCGGATAGAAATAAACTCATCGCTTACGACGATGTTTGTCCTTCGCGGTCCCTGTCGACGCAAGAAGATCGGTTGATGGTTCGATTTTTCCTTTCACTCACTCACTGTGCAAAAGCCACGTAGCGCTCGGCGTGAAAACAAAACTGAAACAGGAGCGTCTTGTAGCGACGCATTGTCTTTACATGGGGCGTCGCGAGTCTTAGACTCAGCCTTACAGTCAGAATCTCTAGACCCCGGCCTTGTTCTCAACAAGGAAGGGGGGTCAAGGATTGAAGCCAAAGAAAAGGAGAGACCTCGTTGAGGTCTCTCCTTTTTTTGGGGCAAAACTGTAGTCACACACTAGCATATGACTTCGATTGCCTCCTACTCCGTTAAGCGAAGCGATAAAAACGTTCCCCGAGGAACATCGCCTGAACCTTGCCCTGCAGAGTCTGTCCCAGGAAGCAATTGTTCTTTGAGAGACTGTAAAGGTCATCTTCTCCGATTGGCGACTGATGCTTGAGATCGACTAACACGGCTTTAAGCGTTCGACCCTCTGCAATCTGGCCGAATTCGGCTTCAATTCCCAGAAAAGCAGCCGGTCGAGTGGCAAAGCACGCCACCAGTCGTTCACTGGTTAGCTCTCCGGCTGCGTGAAGGGAAAGCAAGACACGCAAGCTAGTTTCCAGTCCAGTCGTGCCGAAGGCTGCCGTCTTGAAATTCGCGGTCTTCATCTCGGGTTCGTGCGGCGCGTGGTCGGTTGCCACGAAATCAATGATGCCATCTCGCAGAGCCTGGCGCAGGGCTTTTCTATCGGCTGAACTGCGAAGGGGCGGATTCATTTTGAATGCACTTTGACCCTCGCGAACATCCTCCACCGAAAACCAGAGATGGTGGGGTGAGACCTCACAGGTGACTGGAAGTCCTGCATTCTTGGCTTTGGACACATGCTCGAGCGTCTCGCGTGCCGAAACATGCAGCACGTGGTAGCGAGCGCCTGGATAGTCCTTAAGCAAGCGAATATCCCGCGCAACCATGTCGGCTTCGACCGACGCAGGGTAAGGAGGAATGCCGAGTGCAGCCTGGACCGGGCCCGCCGCCAAGATCCCCCCGTGTCCGGGATACTCTGCGTGCTGGAGAATAGGCAAACCTGTGGCCGCACTAGCCGCAAAAGCCTGCCTCATGATCTCATCATCGACAACACCGACCCCATCGTCGGTAAAGGCCTTGACGCCCCATTGGGCCAACGCCGGGTAATCGCTTGCCTGCTGACCCTTCAGTCCTTTGGATAGGGAGGCCGTAAAATAGACGGCTACGCCCGTGAGCTTTTGGGCCTCCTCCAACTCAAAGCGAGCTTGCTCGAGGACCTCGACACTGTCCAAAACAGGCTTGGTATTTGGCATTGTCAAAACGGCGCCAATACCTCCTCTTAGCGCGGCTAAAAGACCCGTCCCGGCGGTTTCTTTCTGGGCTTGCCCAGGGACTCTGAGATGCACCTGCGGATCGACGCCAGCGGGCAGGAGACAAGCTCCTTGGCCGTCGATCTCGTGCAGCACACCCGAATACTGGGCGCGACTGTGGATACCGACGATCGTGCCTGCCCGCACTTCCAAATCACAGCCTACTTTGCGGCCTTGGTCGGTCCAAATTTCCACGTTCTTCATCACGTAATGGTCGAATGCGTGATACATCGTGCGTCCTCAACTGTGGTCGATGGGAGGGACCTTATTTTTTGCCTTTTGATTTTGCAATCAAAAAGGAAATGCCTGTTCAGTAGCCTGCGATCTAGGAAACCTGTTGAAAAGTTGGTATCGTTCGGCCGACTCGCGCGATCATCTGAAAGGAGCACCGGTCCATGGCGGACAAGATCCGTATCATCACCACAGGCGGCACGATTGACAAAACCTACTTCGACGCTTTGAGCGAATACCAGGTGGGAGACCCCGCCATCGCCCAGATCCTAGAAGAGGCAAACGTAAATGTGGCCTATGAAGTCCAGCAGGTATGCAGAAAAGACAGCCTTGATCTGACTGATGCTGATCGGGATGCGATCTATCGGGCTGTGTCTCTGAGTGCCGAACGACGCGTTCTCATCACCCACGGCACCGATACCATGATTCTCACGGCACAGCGATTGAAGGATCTCAAGGAACACGTGATCGTCTTTACTGGATCGATGGCACCAGCGAAACTCCGAAATTCGGATGCTTTTTTTAACGTTGGATGTGCGATCATAGCCGTACAGACCCTTCCACCCGGCATCTACATCGCTATGAATGGTCGCGTGATGGATCCAGAAAAAGCTATTAAAAATCGCGCCCGTCATCGCTTTGAAGAACAATGAGGGGGTGACTGTGATCCGTCGATTTTCAAGTTTGGCTCCTCTTTTGCTATCGTCGCTGATGGCGGCTCAAAGCGTAAGGGCTAGCGGCGCGAACAAGACCGAAAGAACCGAGCATGAGCAGAGTCCAGCATCAAGCGTGAAGCCTCGTGCAGCGAACTCAAGGCCGGTCACCGCTCAGCAGGAATCACCACCAGGATCCACCTTTGACTTCAAAGCATCAGGCCTAGCCTGGACTTTGCCGGACGGCGTTCGTGTGCTGCTCAGCAGTCATCCGGAGCTAAACAAAAGAAAGATGCTGACGCTAAACCTACAATGGCAGGGTCAAAGTACCTGGGAACCCCTATCCTTCGACGCCGAAATGCCCGAGCATAAGCACGGTATGGTCGTAGCCGCGAGCAAACCCCAACGGCAGGGGTCGCGGGAACCTGTGTATAGAGTAGAGGGAGTCAAGCTTCATATGGCTGGTCTCTGGCTCTTGAAACTCGAAATTCGTAACAAAACCACCGGTGAAACCCGTTGGATTCAGATACCTTTCCACCTTAAAATCTGATTGCTCAGGCGGTGCCGGAGAGGATTTCGATGGTTTGATCCGTGGGGATCACGATCAGAAACTGGGTTCCCTTGCCCGGTTCGCTTTGAATCTCGATCTCGCCCCCTAGAGAGCGCACCGCGAAGTCCAGAGCAGCGATACCGACGCCGCGACCGGAGTACTCGGATACGTTGTTTTTAGTCGAAAAGCCCTGATGGAAGATCAAGCGTCGGAGATCATTCGGCTGCATGCGCTCCAACTCAAGATTTGTGACTAACCCCGCTTTGAGGGCCTTGCTACGGATAAGATTAAGATCGAGTCCACGCCCATCGTCTCCGACCTCGATGCACAAATTCCTCATATCGTCGTACCTGAAGCACAGAAAAACCCGCCCTACCTCATCCTTGCCTTCTCTTTCTTCAGGATATTCGATTCCATGATCGATACTATTGATCAGAGCGTGGATGAGGCTCTTCAGCGGCGGACGCATACGGTCGGAATCGACACGGAGTTCCGCTCCTTCCATGTGAAATGTCACACTCTTTCCTAGAGCACGTGCCAAGCGTTGCACATTAGCCTCGATAGGGCCCAGGAGTTCACGAATCGGCACCATCCGAATCTCACGCATCCATCGGTTGAAGATTTGCAACTGCTGACAACTGAGGTTAGCACGAAGGAGATCATGCTCGAGATTCTGCAACGATAGATAATCGATTTCATAACTATGTGCTTCGAGATCTGAGGCCTGAAAGCCCAGCAGACTCGCATTAAGATTCACAAACTCTTCAACGTTTTGCATAATCGCACAGATATCTATGCTCTCAGGCTGAGACTTCTCCTCAATTTCGTGGATCAATGCTGAAATGGATTCCAGCCCATAAAGGGCGAAGTTGCCTTTGAGCGTATGAAGTATCAGCGCGACTTCACGATAGTTTCGCTTCGCGATCAGCTGCAAACAAGCCTCCAGCGATTGCAGAGAGTCCTTAACAAAAGCCCGGAAACTCACTTTCTCACTGATGATCTTCAAAAGCGATTTGTTCTGGCTGGCCTCCGCCTCCGCTTTGACAAGCTGAGTTGCATCCGAAATGGTCAGAAGGAGGGCTACTGGCGCTCGACCCAGTCCGGGGCGCACCACCGAACCCTGAAGGCTAAATGACTTTTGCCCCTGCTGAAGACGATCGGGTATCTGTCCTAGGCTTACATCTTCCGGCATGAGATCATCGAACACCTGTCCGAGGGACAGCTCAAAGAGAACTTTGTCCCTCTCTGAAAAATGAAAGAACTCTGACAGCTTGCATCCGGGCTTCATATGGGGTCCCAGAAGTTCATAACACGATTTCGTGAAGCCATTCATAATGGTAAGATTGGCATCGATCATGAGAAAGCCTGAACGCACGTTGTCTAGAATCGTACGAATAGTTTGGGTTCGCTCGAGAACCTTCTGTTCAAGATCGTCATTCAAGGCCCGTATTTCACGTTCAGCGATCTGCACTCGCTCAAAGGCCTTGGCAAAGCGCTTGGAAAGAATGATCGATTGCAAGAGCACGAAAGTAAACATGCCAAGGGGAACCGCATGAAACGTCGAGATCACTTTTTGACTGTAGAGGATATCATTAATCAATGCAGCAAAGACCGCGATGAATCCCAGGAGAAAAAGTTGAGATCCCTCCCTGCTTCGGACCACAGCTAGTATTACCCCCCCCAGACCCACAGAGGCTGCGCAGACAGTCGAGAGCTGATAGAGGGGGAGGTACTCTTGGTAGACGGTCGCGGGGGTCACAGCAATCAGTACGGCAAAGGCCCCGAAGAGGCTTAGAATCATCGATCCAAGCCAGTTAGGCAACTCCCGCGGATAGAGTTGCTTGATGAAGCTATAGAACAACATCACCCCGAGTATGAAGCCAAAGTATTCCAAGCGACTGGCTACTTGGAAGTCGATCCCGCCGAATTGGGCATAGATATAGAGCTGCAGCCCATCGCTTAGCACAATAGTTCGGCTACCAATGAGTAAACAGTAAAGAGCGAAATAAAGGGCAGCAGGTTCATTTCTTCGGATCAGAAACAGAGCAAAGTGGTAGAAGCCCATGACGACAATCGCCCCTACTAGAATGCCGTCAACTATCATTTGGCGGAAACCCTGAGCGTTCAGCTTGCTGTAGGTGCCGATGTCGATGTCTCGATAGGGGCCCATGGCTTTGCCCTGGAAATTTGACATTTGTAGAACCAGATCGATATCGGTCACACCCCGATCGAGAACGACGATCTTCGAACCCCAGTAGGATCGCGACTCCTCTCGAGTCAATCCCACCACTCCCAGCGACGCTTCCAAACGCCCGTTGACGTAAAAACGATAGGCCGGACCTAACCGAGGTAAGCTGATGGCTAAGGGTTGATCCGTTTTCGCAACTTTAAGCCGGGCGTGAAAGGTAGCCGCCCCGAGACTGAGAATACGGTCTCCGTCGGGGACACCTTCCAAATCGTCGACAATCTGATGGGGGATCTGGTGAGTCTGTCTCCCTTTACCAGTTGCAATCTCATCAGGGCTCAGGAGCTGCCCCCAGTAGATATTCCACACTGGCTTGAGGGGGATCGGATCTGCCTCTTCCAACTTATGGGCTGTAAGGTCGAGCGGTTCGGTGGACCGAGCAGCACCTTCGACCGGCGAACCCAGCAGGACCAGGAAGAGGATCTCTAATGTATAGGACCAAATCTTAAAGCGCATGCGGGGCAGTCCACCTAGTCTTTCCGATTCTGCTCGTTGGGGTGGCATCGGCCGAATGGACAAAAAGTTGAGTGTGTTCGGGTCAGCTTTCCGCCAAACTCTTACCCGGAAAAAATTATCCTATCTCCCTAAACTGGGGGCTTTTCCTGCTACAATAAAGGAGAACCCCGAATGTCACGACTACCATTATCAGACCTGGAAGCTAACGAGGGAACTACATGGGAAAAAAGATCTTGATTGTGGATGATTCCAAAACCGCTCGTCGGGAGATCGTCAGACTTGTGCATAATCAGGGCCTGATGGCCTTCGAAGCTGAAAATGGTCGTTACGCAATGGAAATAGTGAAAAATCGGACGGATATCGGCCTGATTTTCTGTGATGTAAACATGCCCGAGATGAATGGGCTTGAGTTCTTGGCGGCTCTGCGCCAGGACCCCAATCACGTTGAGACTCCCGTGATCATGCTGACCAGTGAAGCCGCCGAAGATGTCCTAACTAAGGCAAAAGAATATGGCATTCGGGGCTGGATTTTGAAGCCAGCGCAGGCCTCTTCCGTTAAATCACTGCTCGAAAAATTCTGTAGCTGATCAGAAGCAGGATCGACTCATGAACGAAATCCAAAGAATGATGCAGTCATTGGCCCAACGCTTCATCGAAATCTTCGACCTCGGTTTGAAACAGCCGCTGAAACCGATCAAGGTCGAAATCGATCCCTTCGTAGCTCCACTCTACGCAGGTCGGATTCCTATTCGAGGGGAAGGGATCGACGGCTGGCTCATTCTCGAAACCGATCAGAAGTTTCTTCATGAGACCCATCCTGAGCGGCGTTATGGGGCTGACCTCGAGGGAAACGACTATCTGGATTGGGTCACCGAAATTGTCAATCGGACCCTTGCTGGCACAAAACCTGCGATACTCGACATGGGATGGGCGCTGCGCCTCGAACAACCACAGGCCCTTCAAGGACAACTCGATCAGGAAACTCCCTCTCCCCTCGAAGCATCGCAGATGCTGGAAAGTATGGGATTCTATGCTAAGCTAAGCATTAAATTCAGTAAGCTGGAAGTACCGGCGCGGATGGTCGGATAAGAGCTTTCCCGGAAGGACAAAAGATGGCTGAATCGAGTGTCGTAAAGATTTTGAAAGATGGTGTCCGTACGGCTGCTACCCATCGCCTTTTCGGCCCAGGTCACCCAGTGCCCGTCGTTCTTCCAGCCCCGAACGAACTGCCCGATCTCGATGACTGTTGGCTCGTAAAGATCGTCGTCAACTCGAAACCGATGAACATCTACTTCCGGGTCTATTACACAGTCGAGTTAGCTAAAACCTTCTACCATAACAAACACGCTGCAGTCACCAAAGAGCATCCAGCTCGGCTCTACCATGATTTCATCCGGGAGTTCTGTAACCTGACAGCGGGTGCCATCAAAGTGTGGCTCTCGGACACCAATCATGTCAATAAACAGGGCGAACTGATCGTTAATCTCCCTGATCAAAAACCGGCTCAGGTGGAACTACCGGCCTTCGGAAAAGCGGACTCTGACAGCGTACTCCATGACGTCTGGCAGTTCACAGTCGGCAATCACAGCATCGTCTGCTCGAGCCAGATCACTATCATAGACCAGACTCTGGTTCGCGACATTCTCCCCAATACTATGAACGAACAGACCAGTGACAGTGGTGGCGATGAGATCGAATTCTTTTGATGCTGCATCCATTTACACGCCGCACTTGAGCTAAGTGCCCAGCAGCACCGACCTTCGGTACCTGGAGTGGACATGCATGTCATGAAACACTTTGGGCATTGTGAGACCATTAGCCCGATCATGCTTAGGATCTTGTCAGGCTCTTTTTATGAATCGCGCAGCGAGCCACCCCCTCTGCTCGATTCTATCTCCTTCACACATTCCTAATTCCGTCAGCAGCCGAACAATCTGCTCTTCGTGGGCCCCGTGAAACCCCGCAAGCAGTAACTGCCCCTCCGTCTCGAGTCGATCGACCAGCTCGGGCAGAAGATGCGTGAGAGTAGGCGGAAGGATGTTGCAGACGATGGTCCCAAAAAGCTCCCCAGCCTCAGGCAAACTTTGGTGGAGCAGGCGCAAGGGAATACCATTGAGGTGCTGGTTGTATTGCGCCACGGTGATAGCCTCCAGCTCAATATCGGTCGCCCAGATCTCCGAAAAACCGAGAAAAGAGCCTGCTAGAGCTAATACACCTGTCCCGGTACCGACATCCAAAAGCCTACCCTGCCCCGGTGCTATCTCGAAAAGACGAAGCAGAGCCTGGGTTGTCGCATGCTGACCAGAGCCAAATACTGTCCCACTCCGGAGGCGGATCACTTGCTTCGCACTTGCAGGAGCTTCCGCGTCTTCACCTACGATGATGAACCGATTGGTTTCTAATTGATCGAACTCTTGCTGCCAAGCCTCCTGCCACAGTTCGTCGCGTATCTCCCGAACCCGAATCCGAAGCTGATCCTGAAAGTGCTGATGCAGCGCGGTGGTCAATGCCTCAATCCATGGTGCGTGGTAACTGTAGATGAGAAGGGGAAGCTCCAAAGCGCCTTGTTCGTAGGCCGCAAGATGGCTTGCAGCCTCCTCGGCTACGGTGTCAAGGAAATCGCAGCTAGCTTCTACGAAATCATGGACACCCCGGTGATGCAGCCATTCCAGGAGCTCAGCTCGGACTCCGTTCGGCTCGATGCTGAGCTCGATCACACCGGAGCTTCGTCTTTGTGACATGCTTTTTCTCCTCGAGCGGTCAGAGCTCACAGCAAACCCCAGACAGTCGGACCAGGGTAAACCAAGCCACATAATCACTATGACCTACCACAGATCGAGCGACGTTAAAATTGCAAGGCCTCATGCAAGCCGCAGAAAAATCAAGCGCGAGGAGGACTCGAGGCCGATGTTTATACCATACTGTCGCGGAAACGCCTCGCTCGATGCTGACTCGAGCAAGCGTATCCATCACGGAAACTTCGCGTCGCATCTTTGTCCCCGGTCTGAGATAATCTTGCTTTCATCAGTCATGACTGATAGATATCCATTATCGTCAAACTCAGCAAGATCCACACGAAGCTTGCTCCTTGAGACGTGCGAAGTATAGGTTTATCGCGAAAAGGTGGCTAGATAAAATTTTGATCCGAGATCGATGAGAGATGTGTTCCGTCTAGCAACAGGTTCGAGAGAGACGAGGTCCAGGCAACTTTCTTTTTTTCGGTAGGAGTAGATTTATGAGTTCCGGCTTACTTGTTTCTGTCCTCATAGGAGGGCTTGGTATCGGCGGCGCTGTGGGCTACATGGCGGGCGCAGCAACCAAGACTCCTGCATCGACGGCTTCCACAGCGTCCACGTCGGGCTCGGCCGAGCAAGGTCCCTGGTTCTCATATGAAGGCCAGAATTACGACGTCAATTCCTTGCCTTCATCCGTTCAAACCAGCTTTTACCAAGCTGACCTTGAGGCTTTCAATCAGAAGCAGGCCTTGGTCCGAGAATTTGTTGTTCGCCTGGCGCTCGCGAAAGAGCAAAAGAAATTCACAGCAGTCGATAAGTTGCCACCACTGGAAGAGCTGCTTCCAGCTCCGGCTGTGACCGACGATGAAGCTAAGAAATTTTTCGAGCAGAATAAAGATCGCGTTCCTCCCGGGACAACCTACGACCAACTCGCAGGACGGATCAAAGAATTCGTAGCCAACGAAAAACGAGCTACAAGTTTTAATTCGACACTGCAACGACTCGAAACCGAAGGCAAACTGAAGATGCTTGCCAAGGAACCAGGTTCACCCTCTGTGACAATACCCGTCGATCAGTATCCATCGAAAGGTGCTGCGTCAGCGCCCAATGTCCTGGTCGAAGTCTCCGACTATCTCTGTCCACACTGCCAGGAAGTTCACCCTGAAGTTAAAAAATTGCTCGATAAAATGGGCGACAAGCTCAAAGTCGTGCAGATCAACTTCGCGCTACGCCCTACTCAGTTGAGTGGAGCGATCATCGAAGGCGCCTTCTGCGCGCAGAAGCAAAGCCCCGATGCTTTCTGGAAGTACCATGATGCCGCTTTCAGCAAATCTTGGGGTACCTTTGCTGATGCCTATGACGTTGCCAAAGCCAAGCCCATCGCAGAACAGGCCGGTCTCAACGTCAAAGACTGGGAGACCTGTATGGCAAGCAAGGAACCCAAAGATTGGATTCAGAAGACTCGTGATGTCGTATCCGGTCTTGGCGTCACAGGGACGCCAGCATTCTTCCTTAACAACCGCCGCCTGAACCTCCGTTCACACACAGACCTCGCCAGGGCGGTCGAAAGTCAGCTCGCAGGCTCTTGATTCTGCCAGCCGAATGTCCAGCTCGTTGGGTTGTTACCCGACGAGCTCTCATCCTCCCGGGTCACGAGGCATAACGCTCGATACAGCAATCAACTTGAGTTACAAAAATGCCCCGACTCGCAAGAGAGGGGGCATAGAACTCTCTTCCGGGCTCGTGTGGACCCGGAAAGTTAAATGGCTATGAAGCCTTAGGGTATAACAGGATTCGTGAAGATCAAAAGGTTTGGAGAACCACTACCGGGACTCTTTACCTTGCTTGGAGTCGAATCTGAGGTCATCAGACCCACGATATCACTTGGCTGGGCAGCTGGATTTTGCTCGAGATACAGAGCTGCTACACCCGCAACATGTGGCGAAGCCATTGACGTCCCACTGATCGTACTCGTCGAACGATCATTAGAGTTCCAAGCACTGGTAATATTGGAGCCAGGAGCAAAGACGTCTACACAGCGACCGTAGTTTGAGAACGACGAGCGAGCATCGGATCGCGTGGTAGAACCGACGGTTACTGCGTCGGGGGCGGCCGCAGGTGAATAATCACAAGCATCGTCGTTATCATTACCGGCTGCAACGACGAACACAACACCGGATTGAATCGCATTCTGGACCGCACGGTCAAGTGCCGCCGAAGCTGACCCGCCCAGACTCATATTCGCCACAGCAGGCTTGATGGCATTCTTCGCGACCCAATCGATCCCAGCGATGACTCCTGAGTCGCTGCCACTGCCTGAACAGGAAAGCACGCGCACAGGATGAATGATAACGTCCTTTGCTACTCCATAGGTGGTACCACCAACCGTTCCTGCTACATGGGTCCCATGCCCGTTGCAATCATTCGTACCGCGATTATCGCCCACAGATGAGAAACCTTCACCAATGCGTCCGACAAATTCAGTATGTGACGTCCGGACTCCTGTATCGATGATGTACGCATGGACCCCTTTACCCGTTGCCGAGTAGTTATAGCTCCCGTCGAGGCCAGAG
>Ga0068876_10000795_pt1 | contig 25161 bp, 24 predicted proteins | sample NOAtaG_6_FD_66442 | JGI IMG/M metagenome (GOLD analysis project Ga0068876, IMG submission 66442) | Freshwater lake microbial communities from Lake Erie, under a cyanobacterial bloom - NOAA_Erie_Diel5S_2200h metaG | ecosystem: Environmental > Aquatic > Freshwater > Lake | place: USA: Ohio, Lake...
GGAAGATTGAAGTAGCCTTGGGGATAGATGGTATCAGTTTGAGCGCGTATAGTCACGTTCAGGATCAGTAATAGCGCTATAAAAAGAAACCGTTTCATAGTTTATCTTCCGCAAGATACATACCAGAAATGTAAACTAATTTGGTGCAATGCTTACATTTGTTGTGCTCTGACAGTCAGGGCACTGCAATTGTTTATGGAAACCAATGCTTCTATTATTCTGCAACTCAGGGACAAAGCTCAAAAATTAGTAGCTTTGCAGGAAGCACTGCGTACCGAGAATGGTCGACTTTTAGCACAAGTGTCCAAACTAAATGAACGTATTGCGGCGTTGGAAACTGATAATGAGCAGCTAAATCATAGATTAAAAGCTATGGCAGTTGCAAAAACGGTGGCCGAAACGGATGAAAAGAATCTTGCTTTAAAACTCAAGATAAATGAGCTGGTGCGGGAAATCGATCATTGTATCGCACAGCTGAACAGGTAGAGGAGAACGAACTAAAATTGGTTAAATGGGCGCAAAGTCCGTCAAAATACAAGTTGCAGGCAGAACCTATCCACTTACGGTGGAGGATCACGAAGAGTCGTTCGTTAATGACGCAGCAAAGCGTATTAATGATCGTGTGGCTCAGCTGGAAGCGCGTTATTCGGTGCGCGATAAGCAAGACTTGTTGGCGATGGCAGCTTTACAATTTGCGACCATGTACCTGGAATCTCAGAACAAAAGCGCTTCACAAGATCAGCAACTGGCGCAGGACTTGTTGTATCTGAACCAACTTTTAGACCAAGGGATTTCGGCTTCTTCTAATTAATGTATATCAGGTTATATACATTTTCCTGTTCATGATTTTCTCGCATTAAGCGCAGTTATTTGGTTGCGAAACAAGAGATTTGTTTAACTATAAAAACTGACTTATGTCCCCAATTGTAATAGCCATTATTGCCGGTGTTGTCGGTGTTTTGGCAGGTGCTGTGGTGGTTGCTTCGGTATTGCGAAGCGCTATTGAGCGAAAGGCACAGGATAAGCTGAAACAGGCAGAAATTGATGGAGAAACCATCAAGAAAGAGAAGTTGTTGCAAGCCAAAGAGAAGTTTCTGCAGCTGAAACAAGAACATGAAAAAACGGTTCAGGAGCGCAACAATCAAATTACTCAGGCCGAAAACAGAATCAAACAAAAGGAGCAATCCTTGAATCAAAAACTGGAAGAAACCAAGCGTAAGGAAAACGAATTGGAAAAGCGTCGTAAAGATGTAGAACACCAGTTGGATTTGGTAAAAGGTAAAGAAGAGGAAGTAGAGAAGTTGCACCGAAAGCAAGTAGAACAGCTGGAAACTATTTCCGGTATTTCTGCGGAAGATGCAAAAGCTCAACTGATGGAATCGTTGAAGGCTATAGCGCGCACAGACGCCATGTCTTATGTAAAAGATATCATGGACGAGGCGAAAATTTCCGCTAACAAAGAAGCCAAGCGTATCGTGATTCAAACGATTCAACGTGTGGCAACAGAACATGCCGTTGAAAACTCGGTTTCTGTATTCCACATTGAAGGCGACGAAATGAAAGGTCGCATTATCGGTCGTGAAGGCCGTAATATTCGCGCGTTGGAAGCAGCAACCGGTATCGAGATTATTGTTGACGATACTCCTGAAGCGATCATTCTTTCAGGATTTGATCCTGTTCGTCGCGAAATTGCTCGTTTGGCTTTGCACCAACTGGTTTCTGACGGACGAATTCACCCTGCGCGAATTGAGGAGGTGGTAGAAAAAGTGAAACGTCAGGTGGAAGAAGAAATTATTGAAACCGGCAAGCGCACGGCAATCGATTTGGGTATTCATGGATTGCATCCTGAATTGATACGAATGGTTGGGCGTATGAAATACCGTTCATCATACGGACAGAATTTGTTACAACACTCGCGCGAAGTAGCCAATTTGTGTGCAGTTATGGCTTCTGAATTAGGTTTAAATCCTAAAGTTGCTAAACGCGCCGGATTGTTGCACGATATAGGGAAAGTGCCTGATGATGAACCGGAATTGCCACACGCTATTCTTGGTATGAAGTTGGCCGAGAAATTCAAGGAGAAGCCGGAAGTATGCAATGCGATTGGTGCACACCACGATGAAATTGAAATGACATCATTGATTTCTCCAATCGTTCAAGTGTGTGACGCGATTTCGGGTGCACGTCCGGGCGCACGTCGTGAGGTGGTTGAACAATACATCAAGCGTTTGAAGGATTTGGAATCATTGGCATTGTCGTATCCCGGCGTTGATAAAACATACGCTATACAGGCAGGTCGAGAATTGCGCGTTATTGTTGCATCAGAAAAGGTTTCCGATAAAGATGCGGAAACGTTGTCGCTGGATATCGCAAGTAAAATTCAGAACGAAATGACTTATCCGGGACAAGTGAAAGTTACCGTGATTCGTGAGACGCGTTCTATTAGCGTTGCGAAGTAATCGTATTGCACGAAAGCGAAAATAAACCTCGTTTTCCTGCATTATTTATATAGTACTCAGCAGTAATGCTCACCTCATGGGGAATCGCATTGTTATTGAAGCCGAAAAGGCAGGCGGAAATTACTGGAAGGATGTCTTCACGTACAAAGGACTTCTGTACTTTCTGGCTTGGCGCGATGTCACCGTTCGTTACAAACAAACTGTAATTGGTGTTGCCTGGGCATTAATTCGCCCATTGTTAACCATTGTTGTATTTACATTTTTGGGTTCTATTTATGGAACGGATACCAACGGTGTATCCCGCATTCTTGCAGTAACAGCAGCTACAATTCCCTGGCAGTTGTTTTCTGCTGCTTTAAACGATTCCAGCAATTCGTTAGTATCAAATACAAATTTGATCACGAAGGTTTATTTTCCACGGATTATTATTCCGCTTAGTACAGTTTTGGTTTGCTTGCTCGACTTCGCACTGTCACTTCTTATCCTTGCGGGATTAATGCTGTACAATGGTCATGCACCAACGTGGACCATTTCGTTCTTGCCTTTATTTGTACTCCTCACAGTTATCGGAGCTTTGGGTTTCGGGTTATTCTTTGGCGCATTGAATGTAAAATATCGTGACTTCAGATACGCGTTACCTTTTGTAATACAGTTAGGATTATTTGTATCACCAATTGCGTTTAGCAGTAGCGATATTTACAATCGTCCTGAATTGCATGAAGCGGTTAAATTTTTGTATTCTTTGAATCCAATGGTGGCTGTAATTGAAGGTTTTCGCTGGTGTTTGTTGGGTGGAACATTCGGCCTTGAATTGAAATATTTTTTGATTTCTTGTTCTGTTTCAATAGTAGCGATCGTGCTTGGAATCACCTATTTTAGAAATACAGAAAAAACGTTTGCTGATCAAATCTAGTTCATGTCCAATATCGTAATCGACGTCCAACATTTAACCAAACAATATGAGCTGCGCCATCAAAAGGCAAGTTCGTACAGCACTTTGCGTGATACTTTGGCTGATCGTGTAAAAGGATTTGCAAAAGGACAATTGAACAATCAGACAAAAGAAAATTTCCTCGCCTTAGATGATATTAGTTTTTCCATTACACAAGGTGATCGTGTTGGAATAGTTGGGCGCAACGGTGCAGGTAAATCAACTTTGTTAAAAGTTTTAAGCCGAATTGTAGCTCCAACAAAAGGGCGAATTATTCTGGATGGTCGTGTAGCCAGTTTGCTGGAAGTAGGAACAGGTTTTCATCCGGAACTTTCGGGACGAGAAAATATTTTTCTGAACGGTTCTATTCTTGGTATGTCCAAAGATGAAATCAGGAAAAAGTTTGATGAAATAGTGGCTTTCGCTGAGGTAGAACGTTTTCTAGATACACCTGTTAAGCGCTATTCATCCGGAATGTATGTGCGATTGGCTTTCGCTGTAGCAGCGCATTTAGAACCGGAGATATTGATCGTAGATGAAGTGTTGGCGGTTGGTGATGCGACATTTCAGAAAAAATGTTTGGGTCGCATGAAAGAAGTGGCGGGTGAGGGAAGAACAATTTTGTTTGTGAGCCACAACATGGATGCCGTACAACGCTTATGCAACAAAGGGATTTTGTTGAATAAGGGCAAGCTGGTGATGGACGGTGATATCAATTCCGTGTGTAACCGATACATGCAAACTTTTAGCGAAGGACAAGCGTGGTACGATTACCCGGAACCGATTGATACAGCAGGATTTATTTATCGTATGCAAGTGGAAAACATGGAAGGTAAACCGGTGCAGGAGGTGATGATCGGTGAGAACTTTCAGGTGCGCGTATTTTTTAAATTAAAGAAGTCGTTGGATGATGTGGTCATTGCGGTTGGTATTTCAACGTTAATGGATCAACCTATCAGAACAACCTGGAGTCATCCTGCAAATTCAACCGAAGGTGAATACGAAGCAGTATTTACGAACGACGGCTTACAATTGGCTGATGGACAATACAAGTTGACTTTAGGATTATCTCAACAGAAACGAGTTTTGCATTACATCGACAATGCCGGAGTATTGGCAATTTCTGAAGTCACAAGTTTGGCAGATGATGAACGAATTATTAATACAAAAAGCGGATTGATCATCAATCAAATGGATGTTACAGTTAAACGAATCAGCTAATGTTTTATCCGCATAAAATAACTCGTATTGCACCAACCGACCGCGTTCTTGAAATTGGTCCCGGTGCCGATCCGTTTCATCGTTCGGATGTGCTTCTGGAATTGCGTTTGCCGGATGAAGAAGATTATGCCAAGCAATTTGGTCACGATAGAAAACTTCAAACCGATAAGCCTGTAGTGTTTTATGATGGTCACGAATTTCCGTTCAAAGACAAGGAGTTCGATTATGTCATCTGTTCGCATGTATTGGAGCATGTCCCGGATGTGCCTCAATTTCTTGCAGAGGTATTTCGTGTTGCTAAGGGCGGTTATTTCGAATATCCATTGATTACTTACGAGTACATGCATAATATTGGTGCTCATCTGAACTATGTGAAGTGGAATGGGGAAGTGTTGTATTATTTGAAAAAAGATCAAACGCCCCTTCAAGAATTCAAGCCTGTGCAAGAGTTTTTCTTTAGCACATTGATAAATGGTTACGATGAATTTTATACACGATTACCGGAATTTTTCTTCGAAGGATTTGAATGGAGTAAACCCTTCAGTTGTGAAGTGAATACAAACATTAAAACATACGTGGATTTCGGTGCAAAAGTTCCTATGATTCACCGTGATATTTCCAAAGAACAGACAGTTCGCACACTCGTCAAGGCTTTGGTGCAGAAAGTAAAACGCAAATTTTGATTCAGATCTTTAACGGCTCATGCAAACAGTCAGCGTAGTAATTCCCACATGGAACCGCGCTTCAACAATCGGAGCCGCAGTGCGAAGTGTGTTGAGTCAAACGCATTCGGTATATGAAATATTAGTTTGCGATGATGGTTCTACGGATAATACGCGTGAAATTGTAACCGGTTTTGAAGATAACCGTATTCGTTTAATCGAAGGTCCGCGCGCCGGTCGACCTGCAATTCCCCGCAACCGTGGGATTCTTGAGGCTAAGGGCGAATGGTTGGCGTTTTTAGATAGCGACGATGAATGGATGCCGAACAAACTGGAAATGCAATTCAAAGATTTGGAGCGTACCGGATTGAAAGCTTCATGCACGAATGCATGGCGCGTTGTTCCGGGTATTAATAAACATAATAAGTATCTCAATACGTTTTATCGCAGGTTTAACCTGAATGTTTTGTTACAAACCAATTATGTAATCTGCAGTTCTGTGTTGGTGCAGAAGGAACTGGTGGTGCGAGCCGGAGGATTTCCTGAAGAAGAAGCCCTGCGAGCGGTGGAAGATTATGCATTGTGGTTGCGCTTGTGCACGTTATCTGATTTCGTTTACCATCACGAGCCTTTAACGTTGTATACGGATGATTCGAACAATAGCATCAGAGTAGGAGCGAACGAGTTGGTGCAGCGGGAGAATGTGATGCGAGATTTATATGAGTGGTATGGTCAGCAAGAGTCAACGGCTAATCAAGATGCGATTCGTTCCGCATATAAGACTGCCATGAAAAAAAACGGACGTTCTTTCTGGGAACGCTTAAAAGTAAAGTAGATGATCGCGGTAAAACTCATGGGCGGTCTGGGTAACCAGATGTTTCAATACGCTGCTGCACGAGCAATGGCTGCAGATCGTCAATGTCCGGTGTTTTTGGATCGAACGTTTTTAGAAACACCCAGTGAAGGCAAGTGGACACAACGCAATTTTGAATTGGATGTTTTTAATATTGAAAGTTCAGAGCCTGAAGATTTTTCGGTAAGATTGTTGAAGCGATTAAACGCCAATTCGCGCTGGAATAGAATCTCCAATAGTTCGGTATGGGTGTTTCCGTATCGCAACTATTACGAGTCGGTTCAAGGTTTTCATCCAGAATTATTAAAATTACCGCAACACGTTTATTTGCAAGGTTATTTCCAAAGTGAAAAGTATTTCTTGCGTCATGAATCGCTGATTAGAAAAGAATTTACTTTCAAAACACCAGCAACAGGAAAGAATGCTGAAGTGTTACAACAGATTCTCAATTCGAATGCTGTTAGCGTGCACGTGCGCAGAGGTGATTATGTGTCTTTGCCTTCAGCTGCGGAGTATCATGCATTAACGGGATTACCCTATTATCAGCGAGCCGTCGAGATATTGACAGCAGATAATTTGTCCATGAATTTTTTCGTCTTTTCTGATGATCCGGAATGGTGCCGCCAACATTTGAATTTGCCCGGAACAACAACAATTGTAGATTGGAATACCGGTAAAGCATCGTTCGAAGATTTGCGTCTGATGAGTCAATGCAAGCATCACATTATCGCGAATAGCAGTTTCAGTTGGTGGGGGGCGTGGTTAAATCCTTCAACTGAGAAGAAAGTCATTGCTCCTAAAAAATGGGTGAACGATCAGAGCCAATTCAATGCTGATTTAATTCCTGTAGTATGGACAAAGCTGTAAAGATTGCGCACTGTGTGGAAAGTTACTTTCCTGCTAAAGGTGGGATGCCTGAGGTGGTGCGTCAATTGTCGGAGCGCATGGTTGCGAATGGACACGATGTAACTGTGTTTACTTCTCATCATCCCGATCGGAAGTCGGATTTGATTAACGGAGTACGAGTAAAGAGTTATGCAATCATCGGTAACGAGGTTAACGGAATTATCGGTGATACGAAAAGTTACATTACTGATCTCAAGCAAGGAGATTTTGATGTGGTAGTATGTTTTGCAGCACAGCAGTGGTCGTATGATGCTATTGCGGATGAGCTTCCTACTATTCCGGGAAAAAAAGTTTTTGTTCCTACCGGTTTCTCCCATTTCTTCAATCCGCAGTACTCAGGATATTTTGATCAGTTAAAGCGAAGAATAACCTATTTCGACGCTAACGTTTTTTTGTCGAACGACTATGCTGATATCAATTTTGCACGTGCAAATAATGCTCATGGAATTTATATCATTCCTAACGGTGCTGCAGAAGAGGAATTTGAGCGAAACGGAATCGGTTCAATTCGAGAAAAATTAAATATTCCCCAAGATGCTCAATTGGTGTTGCATGTAGGATCTTATACCGGTATTAAAGGTCATCGTGAGGCGATCGAGTTGTTTATTCGGGCACGAACGCATAATGCGGTATTACTCCTGATTGGCGAAAAGAATAAGATCCTGAAAAAATATTTTTATACACATCCATCTTACTTTAAATTGAATCTGTTAAGATTACTAAAACGTAAACGAATTTTATTTGAGGAATTAAATAGAGAAGAGACTGTGGCCGCATTTAAATCAGCTGATTTATTTTTATTTCCCAGCAATGTGGAATGTTCTCCGATTGTGCTCTTCGAAAGTATGGCTGCGGGTGTTCCATTTTTAGCTTCAACTGCGGGGAATACATCTGAAATCATCGAATGGAGTAGAGGTGGATGGTTATTGCCTTGTGTCCGCAGAACTAATGGCTGGGCGGACGTGAAATTAGATGAAGCGGTTCCTTTTTTAGAACAAACATTGAACAATAAAATTGCACTTCGTGAAGCCGGTAAAGGTGGCCATGCGGCGTGGAAGTCACGTTTTACCTGGGCATTGATTACCGCTGAGTACCTCAAACTGTATCATTCACTTCAGTCGAAACAGTAATGATCGTACAACAGCAACCGATAGTCACGGTTTTAATGCCGGTTTATAATGCCGGAGCATTTGTTGCAACGGCTATTGATAGTGTCCTGAAACAAACTTTCGTTTCGTTTGAACTTGTTATTATCAATGACGGTTCTTCGGATGGAAGCGACGAAATTATTGCATCCTTTCGCGACGAAAGAATTCGTGTCATTACTAATGAACGAAATTTAGGATTAATCGCTACGTTGAACAAAGGAATACAACTTGCCCATGGAAAGTTCATCGCGCGTATGGATGCTGATGACGTGTGCTTGCCTGACCGGTTGATTAAGCAAGTAGCATTTTTGGAACAACATGTTGATGTGGCTGTTGTTGCCTCTTTGGTTGATTTTATCAATACTGATGACGAGGTTACGGGGAATTGGTCTACGGATCAATCAGCTGTCTCAGAGCAGGATATTGCACGAGTGATGACGCGAACCAATTGTATCGCGCACCCGTCAGTAATGATGCGAACTGAAATAGCTCGGAAGTATTTATACCAATCTGATCAAAAAGGTGCTGAAGATTGGGATTTGTGGCTACGCTTGTTAAGTGATGGTCATCGAATTGCAAAAATTTCAGAAGTGCTTTTGCATTACAGAATTCACCCGGACAGCATTACCGCCGGAGATAAGAGAAAGGAACTATTGGAGATTCGTCTGTTGCGCGTGTTGAGAAAGTTTCTTGCAGGACGTTTGATGCATTTGCGTTTAAACGCTTTCTTCTTTCGGGTATTGTTGGGTATGTTTAGAACGGTTGGTCGCCACTTGAAAGTAAATTTAATTCCGCATTGGGCGCGCAGTATGAAGCGGATCATGACCAGTTCGCCGTTACGCGTACTTTCAGAAAAACGAGCATTTGAGAAAACGTTACGAGATTACAATGGACGACACTACTTTATCTTCCCGTATACGCATGTGGGCGGAGCAGAGAAGGTTCATGCTGATATTGTCGCAGTAGCTCAGCGTAGTAAACCGGTTGTTATTTTTTCAGGATTTTCTGATAATGAAAAATTTCTGTCGCGATTTGCTGAGCATGCCGAAGTGCTGGTCCTTCCGAATTATTTGAATTATCCGTTCACTGCAAAGATAGCACTGCAACGGTTGGCGGAAAAAATGAATTGCAGTAGGGCTGTGGTTATGGGATCGAACGCTGCATTTTTTTATGACTTAATTCCACTTTTGAACGACAGCGTGAAGGTTGTCGAATTAATCCATGCATTCAAGTATCAACCACAAGCCAATTTTGCACATAAAGCCTTATTGCCACTTGCGAAACGAATTGATAGCCGTGTATTTGTTTCTGATGCAGCAATGAAAGAATTTGATCAGTTCTTATTCCATAACAACATCCCGGCACAGCTTCGTAAGCGATCTACATTTATCTCTAATGCCGTTCACATTCCAACCATTTCAGCTTGCGGCGATGAAGCTGTTGGTGTATTGTTCGTAGGTCGTAATAGCCCTGAAAAACGATTTGAACTTTTTGTGCAAATAGCTGAATCGTTAAAACAGCGTTTTAAGGATGAGGTTCATTTTACTGCGGTCGGTGTAGCGCAAGTTAATTCTCCGTATGTAACATGTTTGGGTGAAATAACGGATGAAAATGAGTTAGCTGCAGTGTATGCACGTCATCAAATTTTGGTGGTGACTTCGAGTCGTGAAGGTTTTCCGGTTGTGATCATGGAAGCTATGGCTGCAGGTTTGGTGGTAGTGGCCACACCTGTCGGTGATATTCCTAATCGCTTAAATGGCGCAAATGGTATTGTGTTGCAATCATCAGAAGTTGATGCTACGGTGCAGGAGTCAATTCAAGTAATAACTGACTTGTTAACCAATCACAACAAGATGGAAGCTATTAGTGTATCGGCTAGAAACTACGCCATCGAACACTTTAGCGTGGATGCTTTTCGGGCTGCTTATGCCAATCTGCTTGAATTAAGCGATTAACCCATCAAATTTCTCTCGGCACATGTTGCTTTCAATGTTGCTGCCCAGGATTCCCAATTTAATACTGAAGTATATTTTTGATACGCGTTGGTGCGCATCAGCTGCCATTGTTCAGGACGTTGAAGTAGTGCAATAATTTCGTTGGCGTAATCCTGTCCTGTTGCCGTTTCAGGAAGTAAAATGCCGGTTTTTTGATGTTCAATGATTGTAGGAATTCCTCCTGTGCGTGGTCCCAATGCAGGCAAACCGTAAGCTGCAGATTCACAAAACACAAGCCCGTAAGCTTCGTATTTTGTAGGCAGTATAAAGAAATGATGACTACGGTAAAGTGCAATTAGTTGCTCAAATTCCGCAGTATTATTTTTATTTAGAAATCCGTAACACTTGACGTTTGCGTGTTCAAATTCTTTCGGAGGTGTACAGCCAACAACAGATAGCTCTGCATCATAACCTGAGTTCAAGAGATGCATGAGTGCTGCAAACGCTTTTGGTCCGCCCTTATCTTCCCAATTCACACCTGTAAAAAGCAATTTGATTTTCTGCGGAGGAAAGTTTATTTCATTCGGAGGTTCAGGAGCCTTTTCAAGATTAGCACCAAAAGGAATCATGGCAACTTTATCAGGAGCAATAATGCGTGCAGCATCAGCAGCCCAATCTGAACAAAATAGCGCCAAGGAACTATTCGTAATTGCTTTTCGATCATTCCCGATACTTTGACGTTTGGAAAATGCAAAAAGATCTGTCAGGATTTTGTGGTAGTTAATGGCGCCGCTGATGACACGATCGTTGATATAAACAACAGGAAGTAGTGTTCGCAAGCCCGACATAGTTACAATAGATGCAGAAACTACGACAAGGTCATAATCCTTTTGTTGTAATAGTTTCGAATAGTGCTTGCCATAAGCGTTACTCATGATATCGGAATGACGATAATCGAAACGTTTATTGAGTAACCTCAAAGTCAGAAAATTAAATGCAGAACAAATAAATTTCAGAAACTGAGGACTGTAAGGCTCCAACAATGTAACATCACCAACGTGCTTCTGCAGCGATTGCCATAGAAAGTATTGCGTTCCCGACCACGAACGCTTGTCTCGGGCATCTTGTTCGCTTATAAAGGCTATTTTCGGTCGATTCATCAGTAGCGTTGGAATGAATTACTGTTCTCAAATGTACATAATCCTGCTGCAGCGTATAGAATGTCATCTTTCTAAGTATTTCCTGCATCGGCAAGTGCATCGAATTTTCTATTTTTACCACAATGGCACGAAGAATTTTGTTCTTGTCCGATGTGGATTCCTCTCATACGCGCAAATGGGCAATTTCTTTGGCACTGCGCGGATATGAAGTAGGTATTTTCAGTCTTCGAAAAAGTGAGTTAAAGTGGTGGACACCTTATCCAAACGTTCAGGTGTTTGACGAGCATGGTTTTTCAACTGCAACTTTTCAAGGCGGTTTATCGGGGAAATTGAAGTACGTGAAGTTGCTGCCGCATCTAAAAAAAGTCATTACATCATTTCAACCACATATAGTTCATGCCCATTATGCAACATCCTATGGTTTGTTGGGCGCATTAAGCCGGTTCCAACCTTTCGTTATTTCTGTTTGGGGATCGGATATTTACGATTTCGCTTCACGCAGCTTTTTGCACAAAAAAATGATTCAATTCAACTTGAATCGCGCGACAGGTGTCTTTTCTACAAGTCAAATAATGGCTCAGGAAATCAGGAAGTACTATTCCGGAAATGTTGCGGTTACACCTTTCGGTGTTGATGTGAATTTGTTTTCTCCCGGATTATCATTACAAAGTCGAACTCCGAATAAAATGATTATCGGCACCGTTAAATCGCTGGAAGCCGCATACAGCATTGATACGCTGATAAAAGCATTTGCAAAAGTTCGCGAGCGATTTACAGGAAATGTTTGTTTGATTATTGGAGGTGAAGGCACACAACGTAAGCTATTAGAGCAGTTGACGAAGGAGCTGAATTGTGATGCCGCTGTTACTTTTTTAGGACAAATCGATCATCGTCAAGTGTCGGAATATCTCAGAAGTTTTGATGTTTTTGTAGCGCTATCGCGCGAGGAAAGTTTTGGTGTAGCACTGGTGGAAGCCATGTCCTGTGGAATACCTGCAGTGGTGAGCGATGCATCCGGATTTCGGGAAGTAGCTGTGGATGGCGTTACAGCCTATGTTGTTCCCAAAAACGAACCGGGCAAAGCGGCAGATGCTTTGCTACATTTGCTAAATAATCCTGAACTTAGGAAACAAATGGGTGGTGCCGCGCGTCAACGTGTTTTGGAAAATTATGATTGGGAGAAAAATCTTGATGCTGTTGAAACGCTTTATGATAAAATGATCCTATGAAAATTGTCATTTTATCGCAATACTATCCTCCGGAAGTTGGAGCTCCTCAAAATCGCCTGTCTGAACTTGCTGTTCGATTAAAAGCGTTGGGTGCTGATGTGCGTGTAATAACTGCTATGCCCAATTATCCACACATGAAAGTTGCACCGGGTTACCGTGGTAAATGGCGTGTTGATGAAGAAATTGATGGAGTTCCTGTAACGCGATGTTGGATTTACGTGCCACAATCAAAATCTATTGTGCCTCGTTTATTGAATTACTTTTCATTTGTGTTTAGTGCATTTTGGATTGGGTGTTTTCGAATGAAACGCAGTGATTTTTTGATCTGTGAGTCACCGCCTTTGTTTTTAGGAATTACGGCATATCTATTGTCTCGGTTGAAGCGTACTCCAATGATTTTCAATGTGTCCGATTTGTGGCCGGAAAGTGCCGAAAAATTGGGCCTTGTAAGGAATAAGTTGTTGTTGCGTCTATCAACTGCATTGGAAGAATTCTTGTATCGTAAATCGATATTGATAACAGGACAAACACAAGGAATTGTTCACAATATCAAATCACGATTTCCAAATAAAGACGTGTATTGGTTGCCCAACGGAGTAGATATTTCATTGTATGATCCGAAGCAAATTACAGCGCAGGAAAGAGCTGTGCACGGATTAAAAAATACGGACAAGGTGTTTTTTTATGGTGGCATTATTGGTCATGCCCAAGGACTTGAAATTATTCTCAAGGCAGCTCGCATATTAAAGCATCAAAGCGATATTAAATTCGTGTTGTTGGGTGAAGGTCCTGAGAAGGAACGTTTAAAACAACTACGAACAGATTGGGCATTGGATAATGTTTCTTTTTTAGATGCCATTCCCAAAACCCTAATGCCTTCATTTGTCGCAATGATTGATTGTGCCATTCTTCCATTGCGTAAACTCGATTTATTCAAAGGAGCGATCCCTTCAAAGGTGTTTGAAAATCTGGCCATGGAAAAACCGGTTTTGTTGGGAATTGACGGTGAGGCTAAAACACTTTTTATTGATGAAGCGAACGCGGGTTTGTATTTTGAGCCTGAAAATGAACAAGCTTTAGCAGATGCTGTTTTATTTATGAGTCAAAACGTTAATGAAGCAATGAAATTGGGTAGGCATGGCAGGGAATATGTGAGTGAAAAGTTTGAGCGAAACAAGATTGCTTCAGCGTTATATAATAAGTTGGATGGTATTCTTAAAAAGCAAGCCCGGTAATGTCACGATACGCGACCTTCACTGATTTGACAATGCGATTTATTTTGCTGTTGTGCTGCGCGCTATTGCCCTTTAATTTTTTGACTTCTCAGTTTTCTACTTTTCTCATTTTCTTTTGGTTGTTGAATCCGAACTGGAAGGAGAAATGGAATAACATGCGCAATACACCTTGGCTAAATGTCTTTGTAGTATTTACCGCACTTTATGTTTTGGGGATATTATGGTCGGATAATCGTGATGAAGCGATAAACAGTATTCAAGTCAAACTTCCTGTATTCCTGTTGTCAATAGTGTTTGCTTCTATGCGTTTATCGGAAAAGGAAACAAGAAGAGTGTTTGTCGCGTTTATAATTGGATTGATTGGAGTAGGTGTGTTTATGCTCGTTCGCGGCGCTATTCGTTATGGTGATATGGGAACAAGTGCTTTTGTGTATCAAACGTTCACGGAATATGTTATGCATCCGTCTTATTTGGCATTGTATTTTGTAACGGGCATTGTTCTTCTTTTTCATGGAGTGTTGTTAAAAAATGAATCTTCCCGGAAGAAGTTGATTGCGGCGTTCTTAGGATTATTTTTCGCCTTCATCGTTTTCCTCTTGTCTTCTAAAATGGGTTTTTTGTCTTTGGCAGCCGTGCTGATTTTTTACACGATTTATGCTGTGATTCGCTTTAAAAGATACGTAAGCGGAGCGATTGCTTTACTGGTGCTTGTTGGAGGAGCATGGCTGGCTATTCAAACTTCTCCGCGATTGGAAGAAACATTCCATCGTATGATGACGAGTTTATCGGGTAATAAAGTAGTTGATCCTTCTTCTTCCGAAAGCAGTGAAGTTCGTATGTTGATCTGGAGCGCCGATGCAGCTTTAATGATGGATGCACCGGTACTCGGATATGGAACAGGTGATGTACAAGATCAACTCATGAACAAGTACCAAGAAAAAGGAATGTCGGGCGCATTGGAAAAGAAGTTAAATGCACACAGTCAGTTTTTTCAAACGGGTTTAGCACTCGGTTGGCCCGGATTGATTGTATTGTTGGCATTAACGATAGGTGTTATACTATGGGCAATTCGTGCACGTGTAGGAATCATTGTAATTGTGGGCGGATTATTAACTATAAACATGATACCCGAATCTATGCTACAATTGCAAGCAGGAACTATGTATGTCGGATTTTTATATTCAATACTTTTGTTTTCTGCAGATCGCAAAGTGTTTCTGCCCGATTAATTAAGTCACAGTAAAAAGACTCAATCACTATGGTGCCGTTTTCTCCACCGCGTATAGATCAGAAAATTATTGATGAAGTAGCAGACACACTTCGCAGTGGTTGGATTACTACAGGTCCCAAAACAAAGCGGTTCGAAAAGGAATTGTCCGCCTACTATCAGGCACCCGCTACTTTGTGTCTGAATTCGGCAACTGCCGGTTTAGAAATAATGTTGCGTTGGTTCGGCGTAAAAGCTGGCGATGAAGTGATTTTGCCGGCTTACACGTATTCTGCCACGGCGAATGTGGTGATGCATTGTGGCGCAACGCCTGTATTTGTGGATGTTAATGCGGATGATTTTAATATCAACGTATCGGCTATTGAAAAGGCAATTACTCCTAAAACTAAGGTGATCATGCCTGTAGATTTCGGAGGATTTCCTTGCGATTACGATGCCATCAATACATTGGCGGAAGCACGTCGGTCAGACTTTGTTCCTGCAACACCTGAACAACAGCAATTGGGCCGAATCTTAATTTTGTCTGACGCTGCTCATTCTATTGGTGCTCGTTATAAAGGAAGAAAAACAGGCGCATTAACTGATGTAACGGTGTTTTCATTTCACGCAGTGAAGAATTTGACAACCGCAGAAGGTGGAGCAGTGGCTTTGAATTTACCCGCACCGTTCGATAATCAAGCTATTTATAGTTATCTGTGCATTAAAACGCTTCACGGTCAGAACAAAGATGCATTGGCCAAAATGCAAAAGGGCAATTGGAAGTACGATATCATCGAACCCGGCTACAAGTGTAACATGACGGATATTATGGCCGCTATCGGGCTAGTGGAGCTGGAGCGTTACGATAATGACACGTTAGTTAAACGACGTAAAGTTGCCGAGCAATACAGTTGGATTTTGAGCGCTTACGATTGGGCGGAATTACCGCTACTTCAAAAAGAGGAGACAACAACTTGTTATCATTTATATCCATTACGCATAAAGGGAATTACAGAAGCACAACGCGATCAGATCATTCAACATATTTTCGATCAGGATGTTTCCGTCAATGTGCATTTCATTCCTGTTCCGATGATGAGTTTTTATCGCAATGCCGGGTATGATATCAAGAATTACCCAACGACGTACGATAATTTTTCACGCGAAATTTCACTTCCAATTTTTTATGAAATTACTGAGGAACAAGTAAAACAGGTTGTTGAAGCTGTGGTTATCGCTGTTCATCATGTTATTGGAACAGGACTTGCATGAAACGAATCTTCGATATTGTTGCATCCTGTTTAGGATTATTGATCCTGTTACCGCTTTTCCTCTTTCTTGGAATTTGGATAAGTCTGGAAAGTAAAGGCGGCATTTTCTACAAACAAATTCGCGTAGGTTTGAATGGTGTCGACTTCAAGTTGTGGAAATTTCGCAGCATGGTTCCTGATGCCGATAAGAAAGGATTGTTGACTGTTGGAGGTCGTGATCCTCGTATAACGCGCGCAGGATATTTTCTTCGGAAATATAAATTAGATGAATTGCCGCAGTTGATCAACGTTCTGTTAGGAGATATGAGCTTAGTTGGTCCACGACCTGAAGTCCGCAAATACGTTGATTTATATTCCGAAGAACAACGACAAGTACTGTCTGTTCGTCCCGGTATTACAGATTATGCATCGTTAGAATATTTTGAAGAAAACGAGTTATTAGCCAAATCAGAAAATCCGGAAGAGACATACATCAAGGAAGTAATGCCGGCTAAGCTTCATTTAAACCAACGTTACATTCGTGAAGCGGGATTGGTAACCGACATCAGGATTATCTTAAAAACAATAACAAGAATATTTAAGTGATTAGTCGTGAGTAATGATGAGCTAAAGCGAATTGCCTCACATTATGAGGAGAGGAAGCATCAGGACGATGCTATCTATAATTCACGTTACACGCAGAACGTCATCAAAGAGCGGGAGGATAAATACCGGGAGCTAATACTTTCAGTTGGTATAGAACCGACAGCACTGCACGTGTTGGAAATTGGTGCCGGTTCCGGAGGCAACATTCCGTTCTTCCTTTCCCTTGGAATTCCTGCTAGTAATATATGGGCGAATGAATTGTTGCCTGATCGTGCAGCAGCTTTGCGTTCAGCCTTTCCAACTATTCATGTAATTGAGGGTGATGCAAGAACGCTTACCGGCAATCAAGAATTTGATATTGTTTTTCAATCCACGGTTTTTACCTCAATACTTGATCAACAATTTCGAAAGGAATTGGCGGCGCTAATGTGGGGTTTGGTGAAACCGGGCGGTGCAGTTTTGTGGTATGATTTTACGTTTGATAATCCGCGCAACCCTAACGTGAAGAAGGTTACTCCTAAGGAAATTCGAGAGTTATTTCCACTTGCCCAAAAGCCAGGATTTTATAGAGTAACATTAGCTCCACCGCTGGGACGAAAAGTTTCAAAATGGTATGCACTTTTCAACTTCTTTCCTTTCCTCAGAACGCACCTGATTGCTTGGTTGCCCAAATAGATACATAGTAACCGCGATTACTATTTTGGGGGCATTTAGCTGATAGCAAGAATAAGTTTACGGATCTCATCAACTTTTAACGCGTAGCCTAACTTTTCGTAAGCATGAAGCAAGTTGTTTAGTAATCGCTTTATAATAACCAGATTTGAGCAGGGCGTATAATACTCCGGCTTCTCGTCTAAACGATGCTGACGAACAAAAGCATCAATTTCTTTTTTACTGACAACAGATCCACGACTGAACGGATTGATGTAAAACAATACACGCTCCGGATCATCCGTTACCACACCACTTGTTCCACCATGATCCACATAAGCCAGTATGAAATGTTCGGGCAAATTAACACCGTAAATGGGAATGTGTAAGTCCTGGGCAATTACTGCATAAATGATGGACAAACTTACTTGATTGCCACGCTTGGTTTCAAGAACTGTATTGATCAGTGAATTCTGCGGTGCGTGAAAATTAGTAGTGTTGCCCCCAAAACCATGAACATCAAATATGATGTGATTGATAACACGGACTTTTTCGAGAGCAGTTAAATTGTTATTCAACTCCAGCCAAATGTCCTGCTTCATTTGATCCAGATACTTACGCACCTGGATTTCGTTCAAGTCCGGATATTGATATTTTGCAATCAGTAACGCACCTTCCAATAAATCCTGATGGCCCGGTAGTGCCCATGCCATCAATTCGTGCTTTACACGATCAAACTGAATACTTTGGATAATACTTTCAACCCGTTCCTGAAAAACGGCATCAAAGGAACTTTCCCAGGCCGATTCTAATTCAGGAATGACTTCTTCACCAAGGGACAACAATTTCTCACGGATATGCCGAAAAACCGCTTCGTCAGGGTCGTCCAGCAAACTGATGAGGGCATTTATTTCGTTTTTATCGGGCATAATAGCAGGTACTCAAACAAATATACGTTTGAGGTGTGCCTTTTGTTCCCGATCCAACTCAACAGTTTTACACAACGAAACGTTCAATAACTGTATCGATGAGCTTTGCGATAACCGGTTTGTAGTCTTTGCTGTATTGTCCGGCCGCACGATTGGCGATGATTGCACATACCGTCATGCAGTCGTGCCCCAGCATTTTACCCAAACCATACAACGCCGAAGTTTCCATTTCGAAATTCGTGATGCGGTGACCGTTATACGAATAACTGCCCAGCAACTCATTAAGATCAGGCTTGGCTGCAGCAAGGCGAAGTTGTCTTCCCTGTGGACCATAAAAACCGGGAGCTGTAGCCGTGATGCCTTGCGTCATGTCATGCGCAATTTGTTTCAATAAACGATCAGAACCGGCAACAGTATACGGATAGGGCATTCCCGGCAACCATCCGGCATGTTTCATAAACGAATTGACCAAATTAGGCTCGTCTACTTGCTTCATGCCTGCGTAATAGTTGAGCAAACCATCGAATCCCATTCCATATGAGGAAGCTACAAACGAATCCACCGGAATATCTGCATGCAACGCGCCCGATGTTCCAATACGTATTATTTCCAATGAAGTGCTTTCACTTTTTATTTCGCGGTTAGGTAAATCAATATTCACCAAAGCATCCAATTCGTTTAAAACAATATCAATGTTGTCTGTTCCAATACCGGTGGAAAGGGCAGTAATTCGTGTGTTACCGACACGCCCGGTATGCGTTATGAATTCACGGTTTTGAACGCGGTGCTCAATGGAATCAAAACGTTCCGAAACTGTTGCCACCCGCGCCTGATCGCCAACGACGATTATTTTTTGTGAAATCTGTTCGGGATGCAGCTTGAGGTGGTAAATGCTGTGGTCAGGATTGAGTACCAGTTCAGATGCCGCCAATCGTTCTTTCATAAACCGTGTTTTTGATTTTCGTAAAGGTAATCACGTCTGCTAAATCACACGTTTGCAGTCTATTTATACCATTTTTGAAAAGCCGTTTATTTGTCGTAATTTTGCACCACTTTCAGGCTACACCAACATTAATTACCCTACAACAACCTGACTGTTAAGAAGATATGAGTCAAAATCTGAACAAAATCGTTGTGCCGACCGATTTCGGTGAACAATCACTGATTGCGTTGGAACAGGCCGCTCATTTGGCGAAAATGATCAACGGAGAAATTACGCTGTTGTACGTTATGGAAACGTCCGGTTTGTTTTCTCGTCTAATCGGTTCTTCTCATGAGGAGGAGATTCGTAAAGAAGTCAACCAAAAAATGGATGAGCTCATTGAAAAGACGGAGAAGGATCAAGGTGTTGTAGTTCAGAAAGTAGTTGCACATGGCTCTGTATACGAAAAAGTGGCAGAGGTTGCCGATATGTTGAGCGCTAAGTTCATCGTAATGGGAACAAGTGGTGCCGGTAACATTCGCAAACGATTTATCGGTTCTAACGCATTGCGCGTTGTTCGCGAATCTAAAGTTCCGGTAATTACAATTAAAGGAAAGCACCACCGTGATGGTTGTAAAAATATTGTTGTGCCGTTGGATTTAACAACTGAAACACGCGAGAAGGTGAATAAGGCAATTGAGTTTGCTAAGTTGTACAGCTCTGATATTCGTGTTTGCTCTGTGTTGTTTACTAATGATGAGTTTATCGTTAATCGATTGACACGTCAGTTGTCACAGGTGAAGGCGTTTATTGAAAAAGCGGGAATTCGTTGCACTGCGGAAATTATTAAAGGTATCAAGGGTGAAGAGTCATTGGGACAAATTATCGTTGATTACTCCAATAAAGTTGAAGGAGATTTGTTGTTGATCATGACACAACAAGAAACCGATATAACCGAATATTTCATCGGATCGGCTGCGCAGGAAATCATCAATAAATCGGATATTCCTGTAATGTCTGTAGTTCCATCTCCAAAGAAGGATACGACAGAGTTCTTGCCATACTAATTCGTGAGCAATTGAATTGCTAAATGAAAGGTCGCTGAATAAGGCGACCTTTTTTATTTCCTGACGGGAATCAGTCGAATTCAATGGAAAACTGATTTTTGTCAGTATCATCAAATACTATCTTTATCCGAGTAACCAAATCATCCGCGAAATGAGTTTAAAACCAAAAAAGATTCTTGTACCGATTGACTTTTCTGAAACCGGTATGTTAGCGCTGGAGCACGCAGCTTTTATGGCGCGTTTAATGAAAGCCGATTTGCATTTGTTGCACGTGATGCCGGTGAGCGAATATTATTTCGAAATCCCGGAGCCTATTATGCGTATTGAAAACCATGATACGATTAATAAAATTGTGGAGCAGAAGTTAAACGAGGCAGCCGAAGACGTTTACAAAAACTACGAAATTCGCCCTTCTACATCCTCTGCTCGCGGGCAAGTTGGACAGGAAGTAATTACTATTGTAAATGAACAATTGTTCGATTTGGTCGTGATGGGAACACACGGCGCAAAAGGATTTGAAGAGTTGTTTATCGGTAGTAATGCACATAAGGTAGTAACATTGGCACCTTGTCCGGTGTTGACTGTGCAAACTCATGCGACTCATTTAGGTTTTAAAAATATCGTATTACCAATCGATCGTTCGCAGCATTCTCGCGAAAAAGTGGATGAAGCGGTGGATCTGGCATCTGCGTATGCAGCTAAGATTCACATTATAGGTTTATTGGAATCCAGTGAAGCACCAGAGTACGACAAGTTGCAGATCGTGCTGGATCAAGTGGAAAATGCCGTTCAAAAAGCAGGTGTTCCGTTCTCTAGAAACACTATTGAAGGCAATAACCTTGCTATTGAAGCATTGAAATATGGACATCAGGTAAATGCAGATCTTATCGTGATCATGACAGATCATGAATCTGAAATGACCGGTATTTTCTTAGGCCCTAAGGCTAAACAAATTGTCAATCACTCCAAGATTCCGGTGCTTAGTATTAAACCTCGCGAGGGTAAATATTCCGGAATTGATATGGGCGGTTCATACACTGCTTATTAGTCTCTAGTTTAACGATCACTACAAAAGACAGTCTTTCGGGCTGTCTTTTTTTATTTTAAAACCGGAAATACACGAAGGAAGTGTAGTGTATAGATGTACTATAGCTTAGCGCTAAGATGAATAACAGCACACTAATAATGGTTAACCATACATGACCCGCAGGTGAACTCGGGCCTTGGAACACACGTTCCTGTATGCGGCGTGTGAATGGCGTGCATGCGAAAAATGCAAAGAAAGTTCCTGCAATGAATGGTAACCAGAACTCGGTTTGTGCTGTATGGCTCGTGGCTTCTTCATTCATACCCCAAAGTGCCTTTTGAAAAGGAAGTAACTGATCCGTATCTGCAATAAAAAACAACGACATGGAATAGGTTACCAGTAGCACGGTAAGCACGGTTGCTACAAAGTCGGGAATGCGAATCTTGATCAGTTTTTCGGCAAGTATCAACACACCATGGAACAATCCCCACAAAAGATAATTCAATCCTGCTCCGTGCCAAATACCGCTGACGATAAATACAATGAGCAAATTCAAATATGTTCTTCCGGTTCCTTTTTTATTCCCACCCAACGGAATGTAGAGGTAGTTCTTCATCCAGGTAGAAAGGGTGATGTGCCAACGTTGCCAGAAGTCGGTAATGCCTTTAGCTAATAGCGGATTATGGAAGTTTTCAGGAAGTTGGAAACCAACCATTTTAGCAATACCTAAAGCAATGTCTGTATAACCGGAGAAGTCATAATACACCATTAGAAACGCAGCAAAAAGCGCGAGCCACGCGTCCCCGGCACTCAATTCCTGCGGGTCCAAGTAACCGAATGCATACATAAGATAATACCTGGAGAGTTGGTCTGCTATCAAGACTTTTTTCGCAAGACCAATACAAAATCGGTAAAACCCTGATAAACGATATTCGACGCTTTCGTATTGGGAACGATCGTTAATTTGATCCGCAATTTCTCCGTAACGTATAATTGGACCTCCAAGTAGTTTTGGAAAAAGAAGAATGTATAACAAGTAATCCTTAAACTTCTTAAGCGGAACTTGTTGCCCGCGATAAACATCCACCAAATAGGTAATGGATTCAAACGTGTAGAAAGAAATTCCTAATGGAATTGCGAGCATAATAACTTTTGATTCTTCAGGAGTGCTTTCGAATCCCAGCATTCCTGATATCCAAATCCGATACTTGAACCACACAAGCAGTGATAAATTCACGCATAATGAAATAGCGAGATATAATTTTCTTTTATTACCCGACGATGCTGCGATCAAACGCACCAAAAAGAAATCGAGCAGTGTGGTGCCGATAAGTACAAAAACAAAAACAGGTTCGAACCAGGCGTAAAATATCAGACTGGCTAAAAGCAACAGACTGTTTTTGTAAGGACGCGCTGCCAACTGATATAATGCCAGAAATACCGGAAGAAACGCTGTCAGAAAAATGGCTTTGTGAAAATCCATACGGCTTATTGTTTCTTCTTTCTCTCCTGATTAATAAATTCCGCATCGAGGTAGAGCATGGAGTCCACGCTGATTTTTTTCTCGGCTGCTTTTTGCTTTACTGATTCAAACCATGCAGCGTCACCTTTGATATGAAGCATGTGGGTATTTGTGCCCGGTGTAAGTGATTGCGCGAATTTTGGAGAAAGGCCTTCCCATTCCCATGCTAATTTTTTTTCTCCTAACTCGGCCGTCATTTGCTGGTATGCCTGGTCAATGAAGCCCCAGCCAAGTTGACTCAGATTGGCATCTACACAGTACAGAAGTACTACATCATGCGACTTACATTGTTCCCAAGCTTGAGTGGTGTCTACATTTTTTCGATCATAACCAATTTGGTGGTAATCGCGATTGTAGTAGTAAAAGTCAATTGTATTAAAGACAGTTTTATGAAAGCGATGTGGATCGTGGGTCCAATAATAACTGTCTCCAACAACAAGACAAGAAGGTAGCAGCTTGTTTTCTGTATCCGGAAAATGATATTTCGGATAGGCGAGTGGATAACCTTTCGGTTCCCACAACAAATTCATCCCGATTCCAATGTCAGCATCAATTGCGTTCACTGAATCGGTAAGTACAATTTCATCCATTTGCAATTTAGGAAGTTGTCTTTCTAAGAGCGCAGAAACGAACCCGGTTACACTATCTTGAACCATCGTTGCTCCATAGGTACTCCAATGAATACCGCATTTGGGAAATAACGGATACGCCGACAGCTTTTTTATATCCATAAACCACTTACGAACATCTAGCATTCGTACTTGTGACTGCTGCATGGTTTCCGTATAAAGGTCATAATTGGTTTTGCCGACTTTATTTGGTTTACATGTATCCGGTAAATATTCAGGATAAAAAGATGCCTTTCCGGGCGCGATAATTACTAGCAGTGCCGTGCCGCGTTTACTTAATTCATGCTGTAGAGCTTGAAGTTTTCTCGTCTTTTCTTCAATAACCGATTGACCTACGAAATCATAACCTTGCCATGAATTAATGTACTTCGAGTCGAACAAGTAATTCTCTTTTCCAATAATTACCCAGTTCGTGTAAGCATGATTCCACCAGCTGTATCCGATTTGATTATGAAGTCGCAACAGCGTATTACGGAAGCCATAATTTTCATTTAGCCATGCTGCCTTCTCTTGTTGAAATTTTCCGGAATACCAATCATTCCACGAAAAATCGGGATTGCTGTCGGCTTTAACAATGTATCCTTGAAGTGGCGGTTCTGTGTAAAGATTCAACCATCGCTGCATTCCGGGAAGGAATAACACGATCATGACAACGCCAAATAAAATGCGATAAAGCAAACGTATGGATGATTCAGGCATACAGGGTCATCATAAGTACGCCAAGATAATTCGATTGTTTCACAACGTCACAAAAAAAAGAGCAACATTACTGCTGCTCTTTTTTGATCTCAAAATAAGTTTATTTGTTGTGCGGGTTTTCTTTAGAACCAAATACCTTTTGTAAAATTTGCGTTCCTCTTGCCGCCGGGTTCGTGCGAATGTTTTTTTCTTCCTGACCAACCAATTTGAACACACCATCAATCCCTTTGTCGGTAACATATTGGTCCAAATCCGGATTTACAGGTTGATTAGTTGGAACCTTGTTGTACGCTGAGGCAAGCGGAGTCCAGTGTTTGGTTAACTCTACTTTCTGAGTAGCCGCCTGAACTTTAGGTTTAAACTTGGTAATCATATCTGCGGTACACTTCGTGCGGAGGTAATTTGTAGCCGCTGTATCTGCACCGCGAAGAATTCCTAATCCATCCTGCACGGTCATTGTTTTGATAGCGTTCAGGAAGATTGGTCCCGCTTCTTTTGCAGCATCTTCAGCAGCACGGTTTATGGTCATTTCAAATTTGTCCACCTGACCTTTTAAACCCAAGTTCAGACAGAAGTTTTTTACTTTCTGAGCGGCCGGCGGGAATGGAATAAAAATCAATGGATTTTTAAAGAATCCGTCAGTAGCAGAAGCTTTGGCCACGCCTTTGTTGGTACCTTGGTTCAAAGCTTCTTTTAAACCCTGAACAATTTCTGCTGCTGTTAATGCGCCACCGCCGGCTCCCGACATAGCTCCGGCCTGAGATAATGCTTTATTTACTTCGGTACATGCGGTAAACAAAACAATTCCGCTTACTGCCAATGCGAGGATCTTTTTCATGGTAACTTTTTTGTGTTGTTAAACAAATCTACAAATTGCGAGCCAAATTTTAAGGAAGTACAGATTATTTGCCTTG
>Ga0068876_10000797_pt1 | contig 25135 bp, 23 predicted proteins | sample NOAtaG_6_FD_66442 | JGI IMG/M metagenome (GOLD analysis project Ga0068876, IMG submission 66442) | Freshwater lake microbial communities from Lake Erie, under a cyanobacterial bloom - NOAA_Erie_Diel5S_2200h metaG | ecosystem: Environmental > Aquatic > Freshwater > Lake | place: USA: Ohio, Lake...
GGGAGGCTCGCCCACCCAAGGCCGGACATCCTCGGCGGTAAACTCCGCCCCGTTCCGGGCGAGCCAACCGATCACTTGGTCAGCGGTCGCCTTCCAATCCTCCGGGGTGTTGGCATCGACCGCCACGATCCCGCGCTCGCGCAGTTCCTCGCCGCTCATTTAGATGCCCTCGCTTTCTTGGGTTTGTCCACGACGAGCTTCACGATCTTCTTGCCGACCACGGCCTGCTCCTCCTGCACCGGCACACCCATCTTCGCGCACCACTCGCGGAATTTGCTGCCGGTCATCTTTCCGCCGAGGTTGGCGACGAGATCATCGAGGCCCGATTTGCCGGCAATTGCCGCCCGGACGATGGCGATGCGGTCGAAATGCTCGCGGCCTGCCTCCTCTTGGAGTTTCCAACCAGGCACAACCCCGCCGGTTGCCATCTGCTCCTTCGCCGCCGTTTTGACCTCGTCTACGAAGTCTTCAAACATCGCCGCCGCTTGCAGGAACTTGCCAAGGCGCTCCGGGTTTGCGACGAGTTCCGACTTCATCGCCTCCAGCGAAACCGCCGGGGATTCCACGACCGCCAGCGTCTCGGTGACCGGCGTGGTGCGGGCGACACATTTGTCCGCGTTCCGGCACCATGAGCAATAATCACACGGGGTCGGTTGCTTGGCCGGGTCTGCGACTGCCGCCAAAACCTCGGTCACGATTTGCTCGGCCTGCTCGTAGGTGAAATGGTATTCGACAACCTCGCGCTGGTCGCAAAAGACCATGTAGGTCGTCCACTCCTGCGCGAAATCGCGCTCCATATTGCCGAGCGAGTAGGCTGCGGCCTGCTCCAGATACGAGCGTAGAGAACCCGACTTCAAATCCCATGATGTTAAGATCGCCGCTGCGCGAGAATCCTCGGTTCCCTCATGCTCCATGCCCGGGGTCTTGACCTTGAGCTTGGCCTCGTCAGCTTCAATGGGAGCGCCGTCCGCAAGTTCGCGAACCTTGGCAACCGCCCATGCCACCGATTCCAGTTCATCCGAGGATAATTCCACCGCGACCGGTTGCGCCATGAGCATCGCCCGGAACGCCGCATCGAGCCGTGTCCCGCGCTCCGCCGCCGGGCCTGCCACGGGATTGCTCTCGTAGCAGGCGCATTGCGCCAGTTTCGGAAGGGCCGAGTGTCTGATGGCGCTCATTATGCTGCCTCCTTCTGCGAAGCCGCATTGACTGCTGCGAGAAACTTGGCGGTATTAGCCAAAACCCGTTTGCGGTAGTTCTCATCGGTGATGTCGCGGAAGGTTTGCCCCTCGGCGATCTGCCCCTTGGACAGCAAAAACGCATTCACCGATTCCTCGGACTCCACGATCTCGGCGGGCCATGCCGCGATCTCAACCGGCGCTTCCACGACCGGCTCCGCCACAATCTCCACGACCTCGGCGACCGGCGCTTTCTCCACGCGCACCTTCTCAAACGCCGCAGCGTTCTTGGCAATGTCGCGGGCCTCATCCTCATCGGTGATTCCGCTGATGCCAAACGCCACGCGAACCGCTTCCTTCACGGCTTTGTGACGCAACATCCGGCGAGGGAATTGACGCCACGGCTCCGTGGGGCGGAAGCACTCCGCGAAATACTCGGTCACCTTGGTCGCATGGGTGCGATCTTTGCGGTAGACCACCGCCGTGACCGAGGCGGGCTTGCCGTCTGGGCCGTCCTCGAAATGAAACTCGATGCCGTCAAACTGCGGTTGCGAGTTCAGAATGTGCAGCCACCCGTCCACCGAGACGACCGGCGTGATGCCGCCCTTGCTTGGGAAGGCGTAGATTTGCTTGGTCAGCGGATCAAGACCGTAGCGGTTCGACACGGCGACTAGCGCCAGCATTTCCTCGTTGCTTGCGCCTTTGAAACAGGTCGCTTTCAGCGTATCGAGGAGTTTGTTCGGATCGACCGAGAGGCGCCCCGCCATGATGGCCAGCGCCGAGGATTTAGGTTGCGTGTTGACTTGTGTTGTCAGTTGTGTGTTACTCATTTTGTTATTACTGCTTTCTTGTGGTTTTGACTTTGACCCCGTTGGATTGCCCTCCTTCGGGGTCGCTTCTTGTGGTGAGGACACCTAGTCCTCGAAATCTTCCCATTCCTGCCATCGGCGGCGGCGTTCTTGGAGGTCGCGCATCCGTCGAAACATATTTCGCTGGCCGAGGTTGTAGCTGGCGAAGCAGCTACCGAGGGTGATGACCGCTAAAAGAATCCCTTCGTAGGCGCTCATTTCGCGAGCCTCCAAGTAAAGACCGCCAGCATCACAACCGGCGAAATCATCCAGATAAAGTCGAAGGCATACCCAATGCAGCGAAGGATGGTTTCCATTAAACGGCCCTCCGGTTGGTGCTGCTGCGGCGGCGATCCGCCCACCATTTCTCCAACGAGGGACGAAGAATTTGCCACCCACCTTTGTTCCCACGGGGTTTCTCGGCGGCGAACGCCCCGGATCGGCAAAGCTGGCGCACGGTGAATGGCGCGTAGCCGGTAATAGTTGACGCTTCCTCAACGCTAATCATTAAATTGGTCATGCCGCCTTCCTCCGTTTCTTGCTCGTAGTTTTGTGCGCCTTATTTGCGGGGGTGTCTGACACCCTGTCCAAAAAAAAGGTCGCGGCCTCTCTCATAATGAACGCCAGACTCCGGCGTTCATTTTTGGCGATCTCCGCCAGTTGGTCGCGCATATCCCGGTCAATGGGGAAGGTAATCTTCGTCATTATTTCTTTGGTTTGGTTTTCTTGGTTTCTTTTAGGAAAGTCGCGCACATGAGTTTCATGGCCGCGACACGATCAATGCCCTGCTCTTTGGCGAACTCTTCGATTCTGTGCAAAAGAGTGTCCTCCATTGGCACGGTCACTCGCACCTTGTTGGCTGCTCGTTTGTCTGGCATGGAGACAACTTACGAGGGTGTCTGACACCTCACAAGAAAAAAGTTTCAATAAGGTGTTTTCCTACCATAAAAAAACTATTGACATCCGCACCAGCACTCGGTCTGCGGGCCAAAATAAATTTTCACCCGCTTAAACAGACGCGCCGCAGGCGTCATGCTTTTTTACTCAACACGCCCAACACAACCCCACACGCCCGCAGCCCCGCATCAAATCAGATTTCACAGGTTTTTTGTTTTTACCTCGTAGAGGGCATCAATCACGCGATCCATTTCAAACCACCTGTCTTGATCCTGTTTGTTTTTTATGAACTGACCGCCGCCCGTGCTGTTTGGGATTTGTTTTTGCAACAACCGCATCTCTTCAATGGTTTCATCGATTTTCCGAGTAGAAACAGCCTCATCAACGCGATTCTGAATCCATTTTTTAGATTCCGATGCTTCGGCATATTCTCGCGCCCATCGGATATTATTCCATGCTTCAGTCCAAAAAATCGTGAGCGGGAAAAGCGCCAGCAAAGCGCAATACGGATCCACAAAAACTCCCATGAGAAGAAAAACAGCAGCAGAAATTCCAACTGCATTTGGGTGCGAGCCACTTGTCGGATAGGCAATCCGTTCAATTTCCTTGTCTGGGATATTCATCTTTTCACCTTCTTTGCCCGATTTTCCAAAACTCTCGCGATGACTTTTTCGCGATTCCGCTGATACCAATCCGCCTTGCGGACGCGCTCCGACTCTTTGAATTTTTCATCGGTCGTATACTTCCGCCGATACTGCCGCGCCATGAATTTTTTCTGCGTTTTCTTGTTCGCGTAGGGCATGGTCAAATCCTCCAGAACGCCTTCCAATCGGCGCGGGCAGCGGGAACAGCATAGACTCGCAGCACCATCGCCGTTGAAGTGTGTCCCATTTGGTAAGCGGTCAAACCGGCATTCCCGCAGCGCCCCAAGTGGTATGTCGCAAACGAATGCCGAAGCGCATTGTCCGGCCAACCCTCCCAGCCCAGCGCCAGCGCCACCTTCCGCCTCCGTTCATACAACGCCTCCATCGAGCCGGTCACGATCCGCCCCTTCTTCTTCTCAAAAAATTTAATCCGCTTCACCAGCGGTTCCGTCATGTCCACGATTCGCTGAAGCATTCCATCGTGCTGCTTGCTGACCTCGGGCCGCACATGGATTTGCTTGGTCTTGCAATCGATGTCTTCCCAATTCATCCGGGCGACCTCGACCGTCCGCAATCCCGCGAACCCGCCGAGCAAAACCAACGCCTTCACATCATCGCTCATCGGCGCTTTAAGGAGTGCCTTCATTTGATCCGGGGTCAGAATGTTTTTACCGGGGGTTGCCCGAGGCGCTCGCAAACCATCCAACGGTGATCTGTCGATGAACCGCATCCGGTAGCACCATTTGAAAAACATCCGCGCATACCGAAACCACATCGCCTTGCTCGTTTCGGTGCGACCAAGCTCGCGCAGCCAGCGATCCACATCGAGCGGCATCACCTCATCCACCCGGCCTCGGAACTGACGCATGAGCGCGACCTGTGTTGCCGCCACCTTGTCCCGGTGGCTTTTGCTTTGCGCGTTAACGCTCCGCGCCCACAAGGTCGCTGCCTGCGCCACCGAAAGCCCAGCTTCCTCCTGCAATCCTTGCGTTCCCTTTTCCCGAATCAGCGAAACCATTCGCGCCCCTTCTTCAAAAGCCTCCGCCTCGCTGGCAAAGAACCGGCGAATTTTTTTTCCAGCAAACGAGGCTTTGATCTCCAGCTTCCACGGCGAGGCCGGTCGTGCCGGGTAAGGGGACACAATGAATGGCGATTGGTTCATGTTGATTGGCGTTGTCCGTTGTTGTCCAAAACCTGCACTTGGACTGCAACAACACTCAATCAGAAGCAACAAAAAGCAACAACAAAAGATGCCCGTGGAATCAGTCTAGGAGAGGCTCCAGAGGCTTTACTGGAGTGGCGGAAGGGGAGGGATTTGAACCCTCGGAGCGTTGCCGCTCGTTCGATTTCGAGTCGGACGGGTGACTCTAATATGCAACGACTTGCGTTGCTGTTGTCCTATGTTGTCCGCTCGACCGGCTTTATGCGGATGAAATTTCGGGCAAGACTCTTCGATCTGGTCTTGCGCCAGACCCCATCGCCTAGCTCGGAATCTCTGTCGCCCCGCCCATTGGTGTTTCCTTCCAGCGTCACAATCTGCGAACCGGATTCGGACTCGACGATGCCGACATGGGAGAAATCGAAAACCACGATGTCACCGGGCCTCGCCATGTCGCGGTCGTGAAGGATGATTGTTGTGCGTGGGCGGCTTTTCGCCCATCCGAGGAATCCGTAGGCGAGCGCCGTTTTCGGTCGCCATTCCTCGGGCGTGGAGCGTTGCAGGTTGAGCCACGACACGACCTCGGGAGTCATCAGCCATTCGCGGATGCACCAATCGACGAACGCCGCGCACCACGGCCATGCGGCGGGAGCTAGGTTGGTCGCCTCTTGGTAATCGCGAATGCGGTCGCCGTTATTGTTGCCGCCTTCCTCTCGGACTCCGACTTCCTTGGCGGCGATTTGCGCGAGAAACTTGGTCATTTATCCTTGAGGACTTTTGACTCGCCAAATTTCGACCAGGCATAGGCGAGGGAGTCGTTGCCGGGGAGTTCGGGGTTGGTGAGCGGGATGTATTTCACGCTCACGCTGACCTGCACATTCCCAAGCTCCCCTTGCCGGTCACCGAATGGCGGAACAGGGATCGACACGCATGAAGTCAAAAACGCAAGGGCGAGAAATATCCACCCAAGCATGACCATCGCGGCGGCGATCCGACCCGGCGTCATTTCTCCTTGCGAAGTAAATTGATCAAGCCGACTGCGGACAATCCGACCGCCAAGATTCCCTCTTGAAGTTGGGGTTCCAGCTTCAAGCCAAGTGCGGTCAAAATTAAGATCGCGCCTCTCCAGCTACTTTGCTCCTGCGCCCGATCCAAAATGTAGGTGAGAATTTTCATGGCTGGATGGTATCAGTCAAAACAAGTCAGTCAAATCACTCATCGGTGGTGGCGTTCTGGTAGAGGCCGAGCGCGGGTTTGACCATGTTGAGGAGGACGGCGGGCGCGGCCATCGTTGGCGTGACTGCCATCGAGCGGAAGATGTTGTTCCATTGTTTCAGCATGGCTTCTGGGTCGCTGAAGTTGAAGGCGTCGTCGAGGTTTGACCCTGCGCGGATTGCCGACTCGGCGGTGTTTAGGAGTGGGTTCTGCGACGAGGTGAAATACCCTTGGCCGGTGAGCTTGGAGAGGGCGACCTCGGCCACTGATCCTGCGAAGAAGAATCCTTGGAATGGGGCGAGGAGCATGGCTTTTGCAAAGCCGCCGATGCCCCAGATTTCCTCGTCGTCGTCATCCGAGAATGCGTCTTTGAATGCGCTGGAGATGACATGCGAGACGAGCGCCATGAGTTCCACGGCGACTATGCGGCGGATGTGTTCGCTGGTGTTGCCTCGCCCGGTGGCCAGCCCGCGAGCGGCATCGGCGAGGATGGCGGTTTTGAGGCGCGGATCGGACATGAAAAGGAAGAAGGTTTTTGCAAAAACATTCCCGTTGTTTTCGATGATACTTTTTTGTCCGAAGCTGACCGGCTGCGCGAAGCGGTAGATGGCCTCGCTGGCGGCATCGAGGGCGGCTTGCTTGGCGAGGTTCTCCGGCATTCCCGAAGCGAGGGCGTCATTGAGGTTTGCCCGGTAGACGATGGCCGAGGAGATCGAGGTTCCAGCGGAGTCGAGCCAGTTGATGGGAGTCATCGATGCCTCGGCGATCTTCGCGGCGAAGTTCGGTTTGCCTGCGTAGCGGGAGAAGAGGAAACGAGCCTCGGCGGTTGCGCCTCCTTGGAGTCGGTTCTGGATGGCATCGGATTCCCAGACGGTCTGGATGTCCTCGGCGATTGTCGATGGATTGGAGAGCGCCGATGCGATCTGCTTCATGTCGAGCGAGAGGCCGAAGCGGATCGTGTTCTCAAGCTGCATGGCGAGCGTCTTGAGGTTGAATCCGAGCGAGGCGACTGCTTTTCCGGAGATGGCTGTGCCGATGACATTGTTGAGCCATGCGGATTCGCGGGCTTTGTTGCCGCCTCGTTGCTCCAGTTGGTCTGCCCAGAGTTCGGCGCTTTTGAGGACGGCATCTCCGTGCGTTTGCTTGAGGGATTCGCGGACTTCCGGGGAGGAGAGGAGTGCGCGGAATTCGCGGGCGAGTTCTGCGAAGTGGACCCAGTGCGCTTGCTGCGCGATGTGGCCTTGCATGACGGTGAGAGCGTCTTCTGGCGCGATCTTGGCCGAGTGCGTGACACGGGATTTGGCAAAGCTCGGAGTCGTGCCGGTGGCGGTCGGCGATCCATCGAGGCCGATATCCTTTGAGTCTTTGGCGTTGAGGAAGCGGGTGGGCGCGTAGTTTTTGACCTGCGGCATGGCCATGCCAAACATGCGCGAGTAGACCGGATTCACAATGCCAGCGCCTTTTCCGTAGAGTTCCTTGGCGTAGGCCATGACCTCGCGGGAGACGGGATCGTTGACGAGCGCCTTGAGATCCGCGGCGCTTTCATCGGTCCATCCTTCCTTCCGCATCTTGATTTGGACATCCGGTTGATTCCATGAGAGCAGGAGTTGGATGGCCTTGGCGCGGGACATGTCGAGCTTCACATCCTCACCGCGGAAGATGACCCGCTTGATGGTGACAAATTCTTTTTGTGTATCCGCGGGGAGTGCGGCGAGTTCGTTGCGGAGGGTCTCGACATCGGCGTCGGTGAGCTTGCTGCGGTCGGCCTCGCCGGTGACGATCTTTTGGGCGAGGTCGATGGCGATGCGCTCGTCCTTCACTTTCCGGCCTTCAAGGTAGGCGACGGCATTTTTCTGATCTCCCTTGAGCCAGAGCATGGCATCGCCTGCGGACATATTCGCGGCCTTTGCACCTGCCCGGACGGCATCGAGGATGCCTTTGCCATCGCGGATTTCGGATGCCTGCGCGGCCATATCGGCCTTGCGGAGGCGCTCGGAGAAGTTGGCGGCGATCTCCGGCGGGAGCATGGCGGTGACGAACTGCTCAAAGCTGGCATGGTCGAGGAGGTAGTTGTTTCCGACCTCGGCGATGCGTTGCATGAGTCCCTTGTCGGCGAAGCGTTTTTTGGCTGTGCCTTTGCCGAGCCATTCGATGGTCGCGGCGTTACGCGCACGCTGCTCGTCGATGCGGGCCTGCTCCTTGATGCGCCACGCTTCGCGGCCCATCTGGAGTTGTCCTTTGAGCCAGTCGAGTCCCTGCGCGAGCGTTTCGGAGGATCGGTTGTCGAGGTCTCCGAAGGTGTTGAGGATCGACCATTCCTCGGAGAGCGCGGAGATGTCCTCGGCGGTGGCATCCGGCATGGTGAGCGCGGCCTCGATCTCGGCCATGCGCTTGGGCGTAGCCTCGTCGTCGAGGAGGGTGGCGCGTTGGACCATGTCGGCGAACTTCTGGGTCTCGGCTCCGAGCGTGGATTTGCGGACTCCGTTGTCACCGGCCTTCGGGCGCGATTGCTTCACGGCCTTGGTGATGGCCTCGGTGTATTCGCGAACCAGCACCTTTTCGAGTTCGGTGTCGATCTTCTTGATGCGGTCGCGGAAGAAGTCGGCGATGCTCTTGTCGGCCCGCTTGGTGGAGAGATTCTCGGTGGCCTCGTAGCCTGGGGGCAGGGAGACCTGCTTGCCTGCCTGCCCGATGTTTTGGCCTTCGCGCATCCATGCGCTGATGATCGCTCCGTTCATGCCGCTGACCTCGCTGACCTTCACGCCGTCTTTGAGGACATCCATCGGCGCGATCCCGGCGAGCTTGGTGTAGCCCCCCACCCTGCCGCGCACTTCGGGCGGGAGGACAGAGAGGATGCCGTCGAGTTCGCCGAGGGCTTGCAGGATTTGCGTGCGGCGGATTTGCGAGTCGTCGGAGCCGGTGTCGGCCATCGCGGCGAGTTCGTCGGAATTCCAAGCCATGAGCTTGGAGAATTTCTGCTTGGCCCGCTGGTAGACCTTGAGCCGTTCGTCTGGGCCTCGGTTCATGCCGCCGAGGGCGCGGTTCACCCGGTCGATCTCCGACTGCGAGGCTATGGAGTAGCTTACCGAATTAGGGTCGTTGTAAATGCCTATCGCTTCATCGACCTCTGATTTCGTGAGGCCAAGTGCCTGTAACTGATAATCGTTAAGTTTGCCTAAATCGGCAACGATCTGCTCGATTCCTCGGGGTAGTATGTTTCGAGCATTTCCAGCATCCCCTGTAGGACTGGAACCGTCAGATACTCGTCCCCCTTGCTCGCCCTGTCCCTCGCCACCCATGCTGACAGACGATCCGCTTGAGAGTCCCCCAGAGATTTCAGTCGATCCTTCGGCCATGCCGCCCTCATCCGATTTTGCAGATCGAGATTCACCGATGACGGATCGTGAGTTTGTGTCTCTGGCGTTGGTTCCAAGGTTTGCATGAAGTTCGGGATTCCACTTCATGTATACGAGTGGCGGTCTATTTTGTCCATCCCAGTTTTGGCTATGCCACACTTTCTCCAGTTCGCCCATCTTCCCGGGTTCGGTGTGATAGGATTCGTCGAACGGGTAATTTGCAGTCGGCTCAAATCCGCTCCGAGCGTAAAGGGTGGGAAGCAATCCTTCCGGGTATTTTGCGCTTTTGACTGCATAGCAATCGAGGCGAGTTCCGCCCTCGGCGAGGGCTTTGGACATGATGAGTGGAAGAACCCCGGGGGCAGCTTTTTCGTTGTTGATCACCGAAACAATCGTCCAATCCTTCGTGGAATCGCCCGGGTCAAATTCATCGCCGGTCGGACGCTTGAGAGCAAACCACACATTCATTTCGCCGAGCCGGTATACCTTCATGGTTCCGGCTTTGAGCAACTGCGAAACTTCTTTCTCGCTATATTGAGTGAGCGTCACCGCCGCATCATTGTTGCGGATGGCGCGGGTGAATTCAGCTAATCCAGCTTGCCGAGGTTTGTCGAAGGTTGTCCACTTTTGGTTGAGGGCGGCGACAATTGCCTTGGCTTGGTTCGGGCGCAAGTTGGTTTGCGATGCACTCCAGAGGTTAAGCATCTGTGAGGTGATCTCTTGCGTCTTCGGAACCCCCTCGGGGATTTTCCCTTTTAGGTAATACCCGTGATTGTTGTCTGCTTTGTTTTTGGCTTTTGCCCAATTCGACAGACCTTGCTTGATGTCGGGAAACGCCAACGCATACGGGATAGGAGTTCGGAACATCGCGACGATGCGGCCCGGTGCGAGAGAGTTGTATGAGTTGTGTGGCGTAACTTTATAGGATTCTGCGGTCAGCGTCTTGTCTTTCAGACCTTTCTCAAGTCGAGGCACATCGATTTCGAGAAGCGAAATGAGTGAAAGATTTTCAGTCCCGGAAAAAGATTCATCAAGGGTTGCTCGACGGATTTGCTCCATGGGAGGAGCGCCAAGTTTTTCCGCTGCTGCCGATGAAAGTTTTTCGGCAATGAAAGCGCGTTGCTCGAAAGATAGCTTGGCAAGGTATTGGTCGAACTGACCGGCGACAAATGTGGTTGGGAAGGTCTTAAGACCGTCCGCCATAGTTTTGGTTGTCTTGAACTTTTTAAGGTCTTTGACCGCTTTGGCTAACTGGTCAGCAATTTCATCGGCAGGCTTATTGAGTTCCTTGAGTGCTTTTTCCAATGCCTTTGCCTCTTGCTTGGTAAGTTCCTTCCCGGAAGCGGAAGCTTTGGCTTTGAGAGCTTTTTCTTCCTTTGCAATTTTCTTCTTTAGCTTTTCAAGTGCCGTTTCATGTTTTGGGATTTCATTGGTGAGTTGCTCAATCTTTTCCCCGGCTTTTTCAGAAATGCTTCCCGCCGCTTTTAGAATAATCTCGGAAAGTCCTTTTTCCTGCTCCGGGGAGATGCGCCCCTCGGCAACATACCTTGCCACCTCGGCGAGTTTTTCCCCAGCAACGGTTGGGTTGCTGATGTGGGAATCTTGCTTCATGGCATACGGGGCAACCATGAATTTCTCCCGTCCGTCTTTGCCGATGTAGATCGCACCACTTTCGCGAGCAAGGTTGAGCTTTCCAGTCCAGAAACCGTCTTTTGCCGCAGCCCACGCAACCCCGGCGTTAAAATATTCTGGGATGACTGAAAATGCTGGCCCACCTTGTGCTGGTTTTTGGGTAAACGATCCACCCCCAGCGGTAAGGTCTGCTTCAATTGGGATTATCTGCCTTCCTGCATATTCCTTCCCAAGATTTGTTGGAATTTTTAATCGGTCAGCAAGAATGTTGGCTGCTGTCGTCTGAACGCTGATGCTGTAGTTGGTTAGTCCTGCGCCATCTGCTGTGCTTTCTGGAGCAAAGCGGCCCCGTCCTCCACCATCTGCATTGCTTGTTCCGCCTCTGCTGCCAATGTCTCCAATTCGTTCGGCAAGGGTTCCTCTTGATTCAAGTTTTTTAAGGTAGGCTCCATATGATTCTGGTGTTTTTCCGCTTTTATAGATGGAATGCGCCCAGAGGGCTGCTTGAACCTGTCTTGGTGTCCATCCGATTTCATTTGCTATCTCTGTTAGGATTTTCTGCGCCTTTGCAAACTGCGCTTTTGAAGGTGAATCCACCCCAAATATAAGCCGAGCAATGTGCCGGTCAATAACCGCTTCATCCACCTTGCCATCGTTGCTGTTTTTGTATGCAGATATCTTTTGACCCTGCACCTGTGTGTTTTCTCTTAACCGGTTAAGGTTTTTGATTACGGCTGGAAGGAATCCGCTGAATTCCTCGCCTCGGTGAAATTGCCCAAATGCTTTTAATGCAAGACCTACATTTGCTTTTACACTCGCGGCCTGCGATGTGACGGAAAGGATGTCTTGGAATAGTTGAGCATGGTCTCCGAAAAACTCGTCCAATGTTGACTGATGCTCCTCATACCAATCTTTCCAAGACGCTTGATTTAAAGCCGCATCTGTTAATGCGCTCCTTGTCATTTTTACACGGAGCGAGTCTTTTTTTCCAATGCTGTAGGAAATATTTGAAATCTGACCGTCTCCGAATTTTGCGTCTTTCACAAAAACGGTGTTGCCAATTTGGTAAGCCTCGGAGCCGCCGACAACCTGCTTCATCGTAGCCCGGTCGTAGTAAAAGCTGTGGCGATCCGGGTTGAATCCAACTTGAGTCCATTCGCTCAAATCGGACGGCATCGACTGATCGCTTGCCCACTTTCCGCGAATGGCAATGTGCGGGCCTTTCGCCCCGCCCATTCCAATCTCCAAAGATTTCTTCTCGTTGAGAATAAATTGAGGATCGGAAATCCTCGCGGCGGCATCATACGAGTTTCCGGATTTGCCCTTGATGGTTACGACGCCGACTCCCTTGCGAGTCATGGCAGGAACATCTTGGCGGATCGTTACGGCATCGCCGGGTTGAATGCTGGACTTGTCAATTTGATCCCTGCGTTGTCCCTCGTTGATGGCATCGTCAATTGTGGCGCGGGTGGGTAAATCACTTTCAGACTTGGGAGGCTCGACAAGTTGGGCGGGGAAATTGTCGTTGATGGCTTGGTCGATTACGGATCGCGGAATGTTTTCGCCTGCGGCACGGCGCTGCAATAGTTCGCGAACCGTTGGTGAATATGCTCGTCCGTTTTCCACGACCATATCCGACCCGATGCTGTAATTGGTCGCGCCGGTATCAGTCAAAACTTCATTGGAAACCCGCTCGCGGGCGGTGTCCACACGCGACTGCTGGTTGAGACCGACTGAGTCGGCGAGGAAGGATTCAAAGTTGGAGTCGATCTTGCCGGTGGCGAAGGCGTCCTTGAGCTTGATGGCGCGGGCCATGGCTTCTTTGAAGACTTGGAGCATGCGCTTGATGTAGTCCACGAAGGATGCCGGGAGTGATGTCTCCTCGATGCGGCCTGCGGCGTAGTCCATGCCGACCTTGGCGATGTTTTCGATGATCTCGGTCTCGGTCTCGGTGGCGTAGGTTTCTCCGGTGGCCTCGCTGGTTTGGGTGAGCCACCCGCGAAGGGAATCCAGATCGACCCGTCCCTCGGCAATCGCCTTGCGGACGAACACATGGTTGATCTCCTCAAAGGCATCCTCCGGGCGGGAGTTCTCGCGGAGCTTGATGACGCCACGGAAGACGCCTTCGGCAGTCGTCTCGACATTGGCCTCGCCGAGGATGTTGTAGGTGGTGAGGTCGGCCCCTTCGGGGATGCCTGCAAAGCGGATCCGCTCGTTGAGATTGGCGATGCCTTTGGAATCACCGGCCTCGGTGAGCCGGTCGAGTTCCTGCTGGACGGTGCGCGGAGCTTCGATGGTGGCCGTGTTGGTGGGGTCTTGAGCGCGGAAGTAGTCCACCATGTCGGCGACCGTGTTGCGCTCGTTGATCATTTGCGCCTCGGAGTGTTGGCGGACGGCCTCCAATGCGGCCTGCTGGTCTTGGGTCTGGAGGAGTTCCCTGCCGTCCGGCGCGGTGACGACCCAGCGGCGTGTGCCATCCTCGGCGACCTTTTCGGAGATGCGGGCATCGTTCTCGCCCGGGGTGCTGGCTTGCGCGATGGTGTTGAGGATTTCCTGCCGTCCGGCCTCGATGTTCTCCGGCGTGCGCTTGTCCCATTCCATCTGGATGCGGGCGTCGTATTCCTCTGGATTTTCGGCGCGTTGGATGAAAGTGACCTGCTCCTTGTCAAAGCCGACTTGGCGCAGGCGGGTGGCGTTGAGTTCGGCGGATGGGTTCTTGATGTCTTGGTAGGTGGCGATGCCACCGCCGATGAGGGCGAGCGGGAGCGTGGCGAAGAAGGTCTCTGCCCGCTGGCCTGCCCACTCGTCCATGAGGGAGGTGAAATCCTTGTCGGGCATGTCCTCGCGGAGGCTGGCGACTGCGGTCTCCAACACGGGGGCGATGAGGTCTTGTGCGCCTTCCTGCACATTTTGCTCAAAAACATTACCGCCGATCTTGAGGGTGCGGCGGATGCCATCGCTTTTGATCCGGTCGAGGTATCGGCCAAACATGGGGAGCTTGCCGGACAGGCTTTTCAACTGCACCCGGTCGATGGCGGCATTGGCCGCGCCTTCCACCAGGGCGAGACCTTGGGCAAACTGCGGATCGATGTCCGGGTTCTCCAGCATGATGCGGTCGTATTCGGTCGCTTGGTAGGCGAGGACGCCGAGGTAGGGATTTACTGCGGTTGCCCCCATGAGCGGGATGCTACCGGCTAACCCATAGGCACCGCGCTCGGCGGTTCCCCAGAAGGAATCCTCCTCCAGCACGGGGCGGATCGGATCGACGCCGGTCTTGGCGACATTACGGAGTTCGCGCACGACCTTGAAGGATTCGCGCACAGACTGCCCGCTCTGGATGAGTGTCTCGGCCTCCGGCACGGTGGCCTGCCGCCACGCATCGGACTCGGCGCCTGCGGGAGCGTTGCCGACTACAGCCTTGGTGAGGTCGCCATCAGTGGGAACCCAGATTTGCGTGCCGTTGCGGATGGACTCCAGCCAGTTGTTCACGCCTGCCTCCTGCATCTGAAGCGTTCCCTGCGGAACGAAGTCGAACCCACGGGTGAATGCCTGCCCCATGTTGACGGCGAACTGCTCGATCCCGGCGCGGTCGATCTGACCGGCCTGCGCGGCGAGGGTCACATATTTGTAGATTTTCTGCCGGTCTTCGGGTGGGGCGCCCACAAAATCATTGGCGAGGCTTTGCAGTTCCTCGTCGCTGGAGTTGCCTTGCGTAAATGCCGTGAGCGTGGAGAGCGCCTTGGACGCCTGCGGACGCACGGTGTCGAGGTCGTTGATCGTGTCGTAGTAGAGCTTGTAGCCCTGCGAGAGGAAGGCGGCATCGTTCTTGCCATCCACCAGTTCGGGGTATTTGCCCTGCCACTGGTTGAAGACCTCGGTCATGCCGTCAACAAACGGACGCACCTGTCCAAGTTGGGAATCATTGATCGCCTTGGCGACCGCTTGCATCTGGAGGTCGTTGATCGCCTCGGTGCGTTGCTTCTGCCAATCGTATTCGCCCCGGACAAAATCGAAAAACTGCGCGTCATCGAGGTTCTTCTTGCCGTAGTTTGCCATCGCAAAGGCATCGCGCTCGGCTTGGTAAGACATCGTATCGATGGGGCGTCCCACGCGATGTTCCAGCCACGCTCCGATGGCCGCGCTTTTGGCGGTCTGGTCGGGATCGAGAGATTGCTGCACGGCGGCATTGGCCTGCTTCTCCTGCTCGAAATACGAGTCGTCGGTGAAGAGTTTGGAAAAATGCTCGTCGGTCGCGTTGTATTCCTGCTCCTGCTTGGCATTGCCCCAAGCAATCAAAGAATCCGCCATGAGTTGGCGCTCATCCTCCGGGGCGTTATCGATATTGTTGAAGTAGTCGGTGGCTGTTGCGTCGTCGATGAGTGTGGCCATGTGAAAAAATTAAGCGTTCGTGGCTTTGCGGAATGACACAACGGCCATGCCATCGTTCTTTTGTTTGCCGCCGGGGCTGTGGAAGTCGAAGCGTCCGGTGAGAGGCTTTCCAAATTTGCGGGTGGCCTGCTCGTCCTGCATCGTGCGGTCGTCCCAGTTGCGGATCACGGTGGAACCATCGGCCAAAGTGAGTTCGACGGCATCGCCCTTGCCGATCCCTGCGGCTTTAAATTTGCGCTCGATGTCGGGCGAGATGGCGAGCGAGTCCTTGTCGAGTTTGTTGTTCCAAGCGCCGATGAGGTTGCGAGAATTGCTGTCCGAATAGGGATCGCCGGGGAAATTGTAATAAGTCACCTTGCCCTCGGCCTTGATCGATTTCGCCTTGTCGATGGCGTCCTTGGCGGGAGGCGGCGTCGGCATGGGTTTTGCAAAATCCGTTTGATCCACGCGATCCATCATGCGGGTTTGCATCCCGGTGCTGGGCTGGAACGCCGGGGGGGATTTCTGCTTAAACAACTCAAGTGCCTTCCCCTTCAACAGCGGCTCGATAAGACTGTCCCGGTGTTGTTGTGCGTCCGCCGGAGTCTTGTCCTTGTTGGTCGGGTTGTTGAACCAATCGTCCATGCCTTGCATCACCGAATAGACTTTGGCGTTGTAAGCGTTGTTCTTGGACTGATCGACAATGGTCTTGCCGTCCTTGTCCAGCCCGGTATCTCCAAGCAGTCCGCTGTCGCCGATGCGCTTGATGCCTTGAATAAAATCCGACCTGTAAACCTCGCGAGGAGATTTTGGCGTCCCGTCCAAGGTTTTTTTCCAACCGGAATCCAATTCTCCGACGAGCAATTGGGCATGATCCTTGGGGAGTCGGGAAACGATCTCGTTTTTTAACTCGTAGAATTTCGAGTCGTTTTGGTCGGCGCTGAAATCGAATCCTGCGACCTTGGCTTTAAGGTCGCCAGCAACTTTTGGATCAAAAGAAATGGTGGCGGCAATGGCGTTTTCGAGGCGCTTGTATTTGGTCGGGTCGATCCGCATCCCATCGGCTTCCTTCTTGAGTTGATCCTTGCTGGCGATGTCGCCGTTTTGGATTTTCTCGACCAGCGAGTTCCAGTTCTCGGCTTGGTTGGAGCGGTCTTGGCGGGTGGCGAGGTTTTTGTAATACGCGACTTCCGTTGGCTTGAGGGGGCCGAGGTCTGTCTTTTCGCCTTTTTCAGCGCGATCCAGTTTTTCCATTGTCCCCCTTGGATCGGCGGTGATGGACATCGTGATGTTTTCCTTTTGCTGCTGGCGAGCGTAGCGAATCTGGTCGTCAAAAAGTTTGCTTTTCCAGACCGTGACTTCTTCTGGCGTGTGGAGTCCTTTTTTGGCCGATTCGTCCATCACAGAAAAAGCCCCCTCGTAATCGCCGGTTGCGATTTTCTTGTAGGCATTGGATTCCATTGTGGATCGGAATCCGTTGATCTCTTGCTTTTTTGCAAGACCATCCATCTTGATGGTGGACAAGGTAGACCACCGCTCGAAATACGGGTTGATCTTCTCGGCGGCGTTGTTGGAAAACTTGATTTCGCCGAGTTGGCGCTTGGCTTCCTCTTGATTCCGCGACCATAGGTCTCCCCACTTTTCTACCGGGGTGCCGAGTTGTTCATTCTGTTGTTTTTCCCATGAGGACTGAAGAACCATTTCGGCCTTGGAAATGTCAGAGGCATCCTTTGCTTCGGCAAATTTCTGGCCCCACTTTTGCGCGACATCGCCGAGTCCGCCGATTGCCTCGGCGAAACGACCGGCGGCGCGGGCTTCCTGCGAGAACGCATCGAGTTCGAGGGTTTGGGTCAGCATCGACCGGGCGGCATTGTCTAGCGGTCGCGTGGAGACGGTCGCGGCGGAGCCGAGTTGCGCGGCTTGGGGAGCAAGGATGTTGCTGCTCACACCGGCGCTTTGCGGGCCTGCGTTCGGTATGTCGGCGAGTCGGATGGCGGGCATTATGGTTTGGCTCCTGGTCGTGTTCCGTAATAGGTCATCCCGGTGTTTGCCGCGCTGCCGATGCCGGAAGCGAGGGCGGTGTAGCCTCCCATGGCGGTGGCGCGGGCGGTGGCATTTCCGCTCATCTGCTCAATGGCGGCTTGGCGCATATTGATTCGGTATCCCGCCCCGGCGGCTTTCTCGGCAAATTGGGCATCGGATAGCGAAAGCCTCGCGGCCTTTTCGTTCATGGCGGACTCAAACAATGATTGGTTCAAATTGAAATTTCCTACGAGGTCGTTCATCCCGGCTTCGTAGCGTTTCTTTTCTGAGGAAAGATTGGCGAGGAGCTTGGTGTCGGCGACCTGTTGCTCGTAGATGTTGGCGGTATCAGCCAAAACAGCAAGAGGAGAACCTTCCATTTGAACCCCGGACTTGGCGTATTGGCTGCGCTGGAGTCCGAGGATGCGGTCTTTCTCTTGGCGAATCCGGTCGGCCTGCTCGCGGGCTTGCCTGTCCTCGGCATCCGCTTGGTTGCGTAGCTGCGCGGATTGCTGTTGGACGAGGATGTTGTTCATGTTCGCCTGGTCGGCTTGCGACTGCGCGCTGAACATTGCCATCTGCGAATTAAATTGCTCGGCTTGCGCGGCCCGCTCCGAAGCCATGCGCTGCCATGAGGCGTTCTGCTCGTTCGCCATGCGGTTGTATTCCGCGATGGCAGATTGAGACTTGGACTGCTCGTTGGCGGAATACATTGCGATGCCGGTCGAGGCAGCAGCTGCGAGAACAGATGTAATCGCCATCGCCGTCATTGCTGTTGAAGTTGCTACTGCCATTTTAGAGAGGTTGGATAAGATGAATCATTTCTGAATCGGTGCGAAGAAATCCGGTTTTTTCATAAACCCTTGCCAGTGATTCTTGTTTGCAAGTAGTCAGCATGACGGAGTATCCTAATGACTTTGCTTGCCCTTTCAGAAAATCGACAATGGCTTTGATCGACCTGTAGACAGATTTGGGCTTTGCCTCCGGGTTGGAAACTACCCATTCCATCATTGAGACGCCGATGCTGTTGTCCATGTAAAGCCAACCGGCGGCAACGGGGCCACCATCTAAATTGGCAACGATTCCCAGCTTGGGAAGCACAGCCAAAGGCACGGCATTCCAGCCGTGGCCAACCCACCATTCTTTGACAATGGGGTAGTCTGTTTCTGGTTCAAACATTTTTAGGGTTGGGAAAATCTCATTCATTTCCGTAGGCATCCCAGACCGGCAGGATGGCGATGAGGTTGAGCGGGTATGGAGCCGAGGTGCGGATGGTGATGTCGGCGTCGTTGCCAAACGCCCCGGCGAGGAGGAGCTTTTGGTCGCCCGTGGTGAGCGTGTCTGCGAGGGAATACCACTCGCCATTGTTGGTGCGAACCTGTCCACCCCGGGACTTATACACTCTCGCGATCACTTTGTGGATTCGTTTTTTACGACCTTGCGCGGTGCCGTCGTCGAACTCGGCATCGAGCTTCATCGGCGTGAGCGTGGAGGTGTAGGGCAGGCCGAGGTATCCGGCAGTCGCGGCGGGAACGGTGATCGATCCGCTGGAGACGGTGCGTGTGATGGGCGATTGGCCCTCCTGCACCACGGTGATTGTTTTTCCATCAAACCGGGAAAGGCCGGTGATCGAGCGGTTCGCCGCGCCGGAAGCAAACGAGACATTGGAATCCAGATACCGCCAAGAATTCACCGACTCGTCGTCGATGTAGTTGCGCCATTGCAGCGAAAACCGTTCCACGGTTCGCAGGGTTTCGGAATGTTTCACGACCAACCAGATTTCATCCTCGGTGCCGTTGCCATAAATGGTCGCCACGGACTCGACATCGGCGGTGTCGGCGATGAGGTGCCGGTGCCATCCGACGACCTTTTGGTCACGCTCGTAGGTCATGCCAATCAATGCACCGTCGCCACGGACGCACCAGAGGACGGCATCGGGTTGTTGCTGGTAGGCGATCTCCACGATCTCGCCACGGGTGATGTGTTCGGCGAGGAGCGTCAAATCGGGCGCGACCCAGCCGTCCTTGTTGAGTTCGTAAACGAGTTCGCGGAGTTTGCGGCCATTGCGCTGCACGAAAAGCAAAACATCGTTCACGATGGCCCCGCGCATATATTTGGAGCCGTAGGCCGATTGGCGCTTCACCTCCAAATTGGTGGCCGAGAGAGCGGAGGCGACATCGGCGGCGCTAACCGTCCACTCGTCGCCGGAAGTGCCGAGGAGCAGGGAATTCTGCTGCGAATACATCCAGTTCACGCGATTGCCCTCGGAAGCCGCGAGCGTGAATTTCACCGAGTTGCTGGCATTGGTGCCGATCTTGAAATTCTCAAAGTTGTCGATTTCCGATCCCCAGAGGGTCACGGGTTCGCGGGAGGTTCCGGCCCAAAAGACGCGCTGTTCGTGGATTGCCACGGTGCGCGGGTAGTTACCGGAATAAAAGGCCGGGAGCGACCAGAGTTTGGTGTTGGCTTGGAGGTGGTGCCGGTTTGTGCCGAGGTAGGAATCCACCCGGATGAGCGCCGAGGAACTGCTTAAAACTTGCAGGATGGTGGCAAACCCGCCGGACACCGAATTGCGGGGTTGGATGCGGGCCACGGGGGTTCCGGGCGTGTTAGTGCTGGCGAGCCAATTGATGACGCGAATGAGAAAAGTCGCCTGCGAAGTTTGGTTGCCAGCATACAAAATGTTGGAATCCCCGGCGGTGTTGGTATTGCGGGCAAACTCAGCGACCACCTCGGCCTTGGTAAGGTTAATCGGAGCAATCGAGATCGTGCCGGTGTTGGTCGTGTCGCTGGTGGTGTAGGTGTAGGTGTGAGTGCCGGTGACCGTGATATTCGCTTCTCGGGTGTAGTAGGGAGTCGATGTGATCCCCGGATCGCCGCCCACGCAAATGGCATCGCCGTTGCTCCACCCGTGGTTGGGATGGTAAACCGAAACGGTGCTGCCGCTGCGAGTCGCGGTAGCGACCGCTGGGCCGGTTCTTGAGCGGTCGATCCGCAGGACTTGGATGGTGGCATCCCACTTGCCGTTGGTAATTAAATCCCACTCCCCTTCGATTTCGGTCGCCGTGGAAACATTGTCTTGCGTGATGTCCACGCTGATGTCGGCGGAAGTGCCGATAACGGACACTCCGCTGGAACCAAAGCCTGTGAACGAGGTCGGCCATTTGAGTTCCATCTTTTGGCCAACCATCGCGGAGGTAAAAGTATTGGCCGGGGCGCTGATAATGTGGCGACCCATGCGGTTGAGCGGGAGCGGGAGGGAACTGAATTTTGTGCCATCGGCATCGGCTCCGAAATTGGTTCCGGCGGTGTGCGTCGTGATTGCTTTGTAGCGGAACGGGCCGGTGGCTTGCGCGGCCCAATTGGTTGTCGAAAACGAGGCCGGTGAGGTGTGGTTGGCCGTGGCCTTGTAAGCGGTCGATCCATTTTCCACGATGTCGCCGGTCACATAGGCGGTGTTGGCCGTCCATGCCGGGGGCTGCACATACTCGCCCGCCGTGTAGGTCGTTCCTGCCGTCCAGCGCGGGATCGCGGTAGAACCTTGGGTGACATTGACCACGCCGTCGGTGGCGTTTTGATCTTGGAGCGGCGGGTAGTCCCAATCGACGATTTCAAATGTCCAATTGTTGTCCGCGACTCGGGAAAGTTTATAGGGGGGATGATTCGCGTGCGCGAAATACATGATGTCGTTGACCTGCGCGAACTGGATTTCGCGGAGATCGGAGGCGGCATAGGGAGTCGGCACCTCCAGAATCGACTGCGCCACCCAGCGACCAGCGGCAAGATCGGTGGCAAAGGTTCCCGCCGTGTGGTCAACAAGGCAGTAGTAGGTTGTGCCGCTCTCGCGGGCATATTTGCCTTTTGCATAGATCACGCCGGTCGCCCAATTCACGGGAGTCGCGGCGTTGACCAGCGCCCCGGTCGCCCCGCTCCAGAACCTCATATATCCCACCCCCATCTCAATCACGAACCGGGTCGTGGTGGAGAAGTTGAACCCCGCAAGCCGGGATTGGGTGGTGCCGCTTTTGGTGGTTCCGAGGTATTGCGTGCCTGGTCGGCGGATGACGCCGCCGTAGGGGAGGATTTGAAAGTTCTCCAGCGTGCGGCAGGCGCTGCGGTATTTTTCCAGCGAGGTGCGGGCGTCGATGAGAGGGGAAACCTCACCGGCATTGAACGATGGATAGAAATCGAACTTCGGCATTTTATCCGAGCTTTCGCTCGACGCGCTCCATGATGGAGATGGCGCGGGTGGTGGTTTGTTGGTTGGCGGAAATGATCTCCAACATCTCGCGGTGGGCGGTTTTGAGGTGTTGGACGAATTCGGAATTTTGTTCCTCCATTTTGGTTTCGACCCGCTCCAGACGACGGGTGAACCATCGGAAGAGGACAGAGGCGAAAATCAAGCCGATGGCCACCAGCGCAATGATGTGCCAAGTGGCATCCTGCTGCGCGGCGTGGTTCACGATTTTGAGGGCGGATTCCGGCGTCATTAGCTATTCGCTTGGGCTAAAAGATTTCCGACGATTTCCGTGGTCGAGACCTGCGCTAATCTCGTCGTATTCAAAGCATCCGTTTTCACTTTTATGGCCGCTATGTCTGCGGTCGGGATGTTTGCCGGTGTGGCTCTGGTGCTGGTGGCAGCGTCTATTCGGCCAAGCTCAACCGAAAGCTCCGATCTTACCTGGCTGGCTATTGCCGAGGCCGAGGGCACGGTCGGCGCGTTGGTGAGCGTGGTGACGGTGCCTCCAGTGATTTCTTTGGTTGCGGCTCCCCAGACTGCGCTGGCGATTTCAGCCTCGGTTGGAACATCTGGCGAGTTGGTCAGCGTTGTGGCCGTGTCAACCAGCCCGCCGGTGATGGTGCGCGTTGCTGCACCCCACACTGCCGAGGCCACGGCTGCGGGATCGAGGACGGCTGTTCCAGTGGTCTGCATCGTAGCGCCTGTGCCTGCGGTGGCGCTGTGCGTGGCAGGGACGGTGAATGTCACCGATGTGCCGGAAACGACCGAGGCGATGGTGTAGGTTCCGTTCCATTCGGAATTGCTCGCGCCGGTCACGGCAAACTCATCACCGACGACGAGGGGGTAGCTATACGCCAGCGTTGCCGTAGCGGTGGTGCCGCTGCGCGTGGCGGTGAATGGCATCGACGGACCGTAGTTCACCGAGAGAGCCACTGAACCGCGAGCGGGGACGGTGAGGCGGCCGGTGAGGGTGCCGCTGGCGTAGCTGACGCCAGACCGGACATCGGTGGGGTTGGCTTGGCCGAGGGCGTTGTCGGCGGTGAACATATCCACATAAGTTCCGCTGCCGTTTGCAGCGTATCTTGTGCGAGCGTTAAGAGGTGTTGGAGAAACTCGGTATTGGGCGCAATAAATCGCAGCCATCCCATTGACTGCTGAATTGAAACTTCCCGAAAAAACCGTGTTTGAATTACCGGTTGCTACAACTCCATTTGCTGCATTGGAAGCATTTATGTTTCCAGTAATGGAAACGGTTCCGCTGCCTGTATTGACTCCGTTAGAGCCTGTCGTTGCTCCAGCGGTAACAGTTCCAACAATGCTTAAATTTCCATTTCCATGAGATATGCCTCGTTGCCCAGTAGTTGTCGGCCCTCCTCCAGTGACATTTCCTGTCACATTTATGCTGGCCAAACCCGTTGATTGGATTCCCATTGAAAATGCATTGGTTGAATTACCTCCATTTCCGGCAGTTACATTTCCAACGATGTTAATCGTTGCCGATGATGTTGTGTAAATGCCAGGAGACTGCGCGGTATCTCCTCCTGTTATGTTACCTGTGATATTAATTGTTCCAGAACTATTTATTTGAAAGCAATTTGAGGTTCCGCCGCCGTTCAAACCTGATTGGGAAGAAATATTGCCAACGACATTTGCGCTGTCGGTTCCCGAAATAAAAAGTGCATAAGTGTTACTTGTTGAATTTCCTCTAACAACATTTCCGGTATATGTGACACCATTTGAAAGCTGAAAAAAACCTCCCATTGCTGCGGATGTCCCTCCTCCCACAAAAGAAGCTGTGATGGCGGCGTTTGTAATAAAAGCCACATTGACACTTGTATCAATGGTGACCGTAAACCCGTTGCTGTAAATATTGTGGCCTTCGCCATTGGGCGGGACGGCTCCGCCGCCCCATGTTGCCCCGGCTGACCAATTTCCTGATGCTACTGCGCGATAGTTTGCCATGGCTTAGAGTCCTTTCGAGAGAATGAATTTTTGGATGGCCGCGCTGATTTCGGCGACGGCGGTGAGGGTGGCTGGGTCGGCCCCGGTGAGGGAGCCGAGGGCGATGTTGACGCTCTGCTCCTGCGCCTGCTCTGGCTCGCCGCCCTCGATCAGGCGGGTTGGGATGAAACGGGCGGCGATGGACGCATCGCTGGAACCGTCGGGCAGATACTTTCCGTTTATGGCGAGGTTGAGCGAAAAAAGCGGATAGGACTTTTCGCCGATTTGTATGGGTGCGGATGCGGTCATGAGCTTATTGGGTTAGGAGTAAATGAGATTTGCTTTGTTTGACCAGGCCCCGACTGCGGATTGCTCGGAGGAGACATTGCCTGCGGCGTCGGTGGTGATGCGGTAGATGGTCCAGGATGGGGCGTCCTCGGCTGGGCCGGTGGCGGGGTAGTCGGCCCAGGCGAGGCGGCCCATGTAGAGGGTCGTGCCGTCGGTGGCGGTGAGGACATCAGCGGCTGTTGTGTCGATGGATACGCTGTCGCCGGAGGCGAGGATGGGTGTTGCGATCATGGGTTAAGAATAGGAAAGGGTGGTGCGGTCGTTCCACGCGCCGGTGGCGCTGGCGGAGGCGGTGACGACTCCATCGGAATCGGTGGTCATTCGAGTGATTGTCCAGCCGGTGGCACTTTCGGCGGTTCCGCTGGGGGCGATGCCGTAGTAGTGGTAGGGGGAGGCCCATGCGGCGCGGGCGATGGTCGATCCGCCCTCGGTGAGGGGAACGGGACTCCAGGCGCTGCCGTCATAGACGAGAATGTCGCCGGTTTCCGCCCCCGCGCCGGAAAGGCGGGAGGGAGGAACCAGAACGGGGATGACCGCCCAACGCGCTCCCGTCCATTTCCAACTCCGGGTGCCGGAGGTGAAAATGTCGTCAATCGACGGCGAGGATGGAAACGCGAGGGCGGCCATGGGTGGGGATTATTGTTTGTCGAGTTCGACCCAGGCTCCGTTGTAGGAGAGGTATTCGGTCATGTCGTTGGAATCGACCCAGCGGAGACCCTCGGTGTGCGAAGGCGCGGTGGCGCTGACGACATCCTTGATCTGCTTGCCGTCGAGGGCGGATTGGGTGGCGCTGCTGACGGGTTTGTTGGCGTCCGAGGTGTTGTCCACATTGCCGAGGCCGACTTGGGCTTTGGTGACGCTGTGGGGGTTGTTGGTCGCGGCGGTGTGGCTGCTGAGGGAACCCTCGGCAGTAGTCACTCTGCCAGCAAGAGTTGTCGCGGCGGATTCAATCGCATTGATGTCGCTCTCGGCTGTGTCGAGGCGCGAATCCAAGGCGGAGTCGGCTGCTTCCCGCGCTGAAGTCTCGGCGGCGAGGCCGGAAGAGGCGCTGGTAGCGAGGCTGGTGATGGCACCGTTGAGCGAGGAGTCTGCCGATTGGAACGCTGTGACGATTTCGCTCAACGAATTGAGCGCAGTTGCGTCAACATTTGTGAGCACATTGTCGATGCGAGTGCCGAGGGCGGATTCCGCTGCGGTGGCGCGGGTGATTTCCGAGGAAAGACCTGATTCCGCAGTAGTTACCCTACCGGAAAGCGTGGTCGCTGCCGACTCAATAGCGGTGATGTC
>Ga0068876_10000803_pt1 | contig 25055 bp, 19 predicted proteins | sample NOAtaG_6_FD_66442 | JGI IMG/M metagenome (GOLD analysis project Ga0068876, IMG submission 66442) | Freshwater lake microbial communities from Lake Erie, under a cyanobacterial bloom - NOAA_Erie_Diel5S_2200h metaG | ecosystem: Environmental > Aquatic > Freshwater > Lake | place: USA: Ohio, Lake...
TGTTGAAAAGAGACCGGAAATTGATCGTTGGATATTGTCCGAGTTAAACACCCTTATTAAAGAGGCAGAAGAAGCATACAGCGACTACGAGCCACATAGAGCAGGAAGAGCCATTGAAAACTTTGTAGATGAACATTTAAGTAATTGGTATGTTCGCTTGTGCCGCCGCCGTTTTTGGAAAGGCGAATACAGTGAAGATAAAATTTCCGCTTATCAAACCTTGTACACATGCATGGAAATAGTTGCCAAACTGGCCTCCCCTATTGCTCCTTTCTTTACCGACCAATTATTTTTAGACTTAAACAAAGTTACTGGTAAAGATCACTCCGAATCTATTCATTTAAGTGATTTTCCATTAGTACTACCAAGCGCTATAAATAAAAATCTAGAAGAACAAATGCAACTTGCTCAAAAAATATCTTCTATGGTTTTATCTATTCGCAAAAAGGAAAACATAAAAGTTCGTCAACCTTTAAATAAAATACAAATTCCGGTTTTAAATGAGGAGATAAAAGCAAAAATTGAAACCGTTAAAGACTTAATATTGGCTGAAGTTAACGTAAAAGAACTTGATTTTGTAGATGAAAAAACCACCGCTATAACCAAAAATTTAAAACTTAATTTTAAAACACTGGGTAAAAAATGCGGAAAACACATGAAAGCTGTTCAAAATTTTGCATTAGATAACCAAAAAGCGATTATAAACGGCATAGAAAGCTTTGGTAAATTCGATATGGTTATTGATGGCGATATAATTGAGCTAGTTACAGAAGATACCGAAATTATCCCGGTTGATATACCCGGATGGAAAGTAAGTAATAGCGGTTCCATAACGGTTGCTTTAGATATAACAATTACTGAAAACCTGAGAAGTGAGGGCATAGCACGAGAATTGATAAACAGGGTTCAAAACCTCAGAAAAGACAAAGAATATTATGTTACCGATAAAATAACGTTAAAGATTAAAAAAGTTAATCAGTTAGAGGAAACAATTCAAAACAATTTAACTTATATTTGCAACGAAATTTTAGCTAACTCTATCGAATTTGTTGACCAACTAAACGAAAAAGAGGCCGAAATGATAGATTTGGACGAAGATTTTAAAACATTAATTGAAATAAATAAACTTAACTAGATAATAAGATGGCTAAGAAAGTAATAAAAAAAGCGGTTAAGCCAGTAGCTAAAAAAGCTGCGAAACCAACTGCTAAAAAAAATGCTAAGCCCGTTGCTAAAAAGGCGGTAAAATCTGCTCCTAAAAAAGCGGTAAAATCTGCTCCTAAAAAGGCGGCTAAGCCTGTTGCAAAGAAAGTGGTAAAACCAACTGCAAAGAAAATAGCAAAACCAGCTCCTAAAAAAGCGGTTAAGCCAGCACCCAAAAAAGCGTTAAAAACTGTCGCTAAAAAAGCAGTTAAGCCAGCTCCTAAAAAGGCGGTTAAACCAACAGCTAAAATAAATAAGCCTGCTGCTAAAAAAGATAACAAGTCAGTTGCCAAAACTGCAAAACAAGTAAGTGCAAAATCAGTTAAACCGACACCGGCTCCTAAAAAAGCAATTAAACCGGCACCGGCACCAAAAGCGGTAAAAGTGGCAAAAGCTGCCAAACCTTCCAAAGTTGAAAAGGTAACTAAACCGGTTAAAGCTGAAAAGCCAGCCCCTGCTCCTAAAAAGCAAGAAGTTGTAAAACCCGCTTTACCACAAGGGGATATGCAGGTTAAAAAAGCGCCCGAAACCAAGCAAAAAGAAAGAACCATGGGTGAAAGCATCCTCAATAAGCCTGTTGATTTAAAAATGCTTAACTTGAATGCAGAAGCTCTTCCAACTAATAAAGTTCATGAACCTGCACGTACCATTAAGCACGTTCAAAAAGATAACAGAAACCGTTATTCCGATGAAGAATTACTGGAGTTTAAAACAATCATTCTAAAGAAATTAGATGAAGCACGTAAGGATTTCGAAATCTTGAAAGATACTTTATCTCACAAAGATGATCACGGCACTGATGATACCTCTCCTACCTTTAAATTACTAGAAGATGGAAGTGATGTATTAAGCCGCGAAGAAACTGCTCAATTAGCAGGTCGCCAGCAAAAATTTATTGAGTCTTTAGAAAATGCTTTAATTCGCATAGAAAATAAGACTTACGGAATTTGCCGCGTAACCGGTAGCCTAATATCTAAAGAAAGATTACGCAGTGTTCCACACGCTACTTTAAGTATTGAGGCGAAGCTCGATCAAAATAATCGCTAATATTTAAACATAAAGCTTAAATTTGAAGCCCCTTAAAGGGGCTTTTTTATTTTACATATGAAACGACCGCTTATAATTATTTTTATCATTCTTATTATTGACCAGCTGGTTAAATTTTGGATCAAAACCAATATGTATTTGGGGGAAGAAATTAAGGTAGCCGGAAATTGGTTTATAATTCATTTTACAGAAAATAACGGAATGGCTTTTGGGATGGAATTTGCCGGCGAATACGGTAAGTTGTTTCTTACTTTATTTAGAATTGTTGCTATTGGTGGTATAGGATGGTATTTGTGGGACCTAACTAAAAAGAATGCTCACCCAGGCTACACAGCCGCTATTGCGCTCATTTTTGCAGGTGCAACAGGAAACTTAATAGATAGTTGTTTTTACGGCTTACTATTTAACGAGAGTTTTAGTGAAGTTGCCACCCTATTCCCGGCTCAGGGTGGATATGCTCCTCTTTTTTATGGCCGGGTGGTAGACATGCTCTACTTTCCAATAATCGAAGGTCATTTTCCGGATTGGTTTCCGATTTGGGGTGGAGAGGAATTTATGTTTTTTAGACCCGTTTTTAATATTGCCGATAGCTCGATTACAATAGGCGTGATTATGATTCTTCTGTTTCAGAAAAAATTTTTTAAAGAAGAAAATTCCTAACTACTAAATGGATGTTTATTTTATAAGTGGTTTAGGAGCTGATGAAAGAGCTTTTGAACGAATTTACCTCCCCTCTAAATATAACATTCATCACTTAAATTGGATTACCCCAATAGATAACGAAACTATTTTCGATTATGGTATTAGGTTAACTCAAAAAATTGATAAAAACAAACCTTTTATATTAATTGGCTTATCGTTCGGAGGCATGATTGTGTCCTCTATATACGAACAATTAAAGCCTTTTAAAGCCATTGTAATTTCAAGTGCCAAAAGCAGAAATGAACTGCCCTTTTATTTTAGGATAGTTGGCTTTTTAAATTTTAATAGAATTTTACCGTACAAGTTTCTAAAAAGAACTAACCCTTTATATTATTATCTTTTTGGTGTTAGCACTAAAGATGAAAAGAAACTTTTGGATCAAATAGTTGAACAAACGGAATTAAAATTTTTAAAGTGGTCGGTAAATCAGATTGTTAAATGGGATAAAAAAACATACTCTCCAAACCTTATCCACATTCATGGAACAGAAGATCGAATTTTATTTTATAAAAATATAAAAGCCAATTTTACAGTTAAGGGAGGTAAACATTTTATGATTTATACCAAAGCCAAACAAGTAAACACCATCCTAAACCAAATAGTTGAATAACGAAATGGTATCCATTTTCGTTATTCAACTATCTAATTTCTAATTTCAATTAATATTTCAGGCAAATAGTTACTTTTTAAAAAATAAGTTAACAGCCCCATTTTAGCCTGTAATTTTAAATAGCTACCTTTTTATATTTTACCCGCTTTGGGGTGGTATCGCCTAAACGTTTTTTCTTATTCTCTTCATAATCGCTATAAGAACCTTCGAACCAATACACCGAACTATCTCCTTCAAAGGCTAAAATATGAGTACACACCCGATCCAGAAACCAACGATCATGCGAGATAATTACCGCACAGCCTGCAAAGTCTTCTAAACCCTCCTCTAATGCACGAAGTGTATTAACATCAATATCGTTAGTGGGTTCATCTAACAACAATACATTACCTCCTTCTTTTAGAGCCATAGCTAAATGCAAACGATTACGCTCTCCACCTGATAAAATACCACATTTTTTTTGTTGATCGGCCCCATTAAAATTGAAACGCGATAAATAAGCTCTTGCTATAATTTGCTTACCTCCAATTTCTATATACTCTGCCCCCTGAGATATCACCTCGTAAACGGTTTTTTCATTATCGATGTCTTTATGAGATTGATCTACGTAAGAAATTTTTACAGTTTCACCAACCTTAAATTCACCGGAATTGGGATTTTCTTGCCCCATAATCATTCTAAATAAAGTGGTTTTTCCTACTCCATTGGGCCCAATAATTCCAACTATTCCGGCTGGAGGTAATTTAAAACTTAAATGTTCGTATAAAAGTCTGTCGCCATATGCTTTCGATACATCAACGGATTCAATAACTTCATTACCCAGGCGAGGACCGTTGGGAATGAATATTTCCAATTTTTCCTCTTTTTCTTTTACATCTTCGGAGAGCATTTTTTCATAATTCTGTAAACGTGCTTTTTGTTTGGCCTGCCTTCCCTTAGCGCCTTGTCTAACCCAATCTAACTCTCTTTTTAAATTTTTCTGACGCTTACTCTCTTGTTTTTCTTCCTGAGCAAGTCTTTTTTGTTTTTGATCTAACCATTCCGAATAATTACCTTTCCATGGAATACCCTCGCCTCTATCTAACTCTAATATCCAACCGGCAACGTTATCCAGAAAATAACGGTCGTGGGTAATGGCCAATACAGTTCCTTTGTATTCGTGGAGGAAATTTTCTAACCATTCAACGCTTTCCGCGTCCAGGTGATTAGTAGGCTCATCTAACAACAATATATCGGGTTGTTGCAAAAGCAAACGACATAACGCGACTCTTCTTCTTTCTCCACCCGATAAAACCTTAATAGAGGTATCGCTTTCCGGACATCTTAAGGCATCCATTGCGATCTCCAATCGATTGTCCAGATTCCATAAATCTAAGTTATCGATTTGTTCCTGTAATTGAGCCTGACGATTAATGAGCTTTTCCATTTTATCCGGGTCGCTCATAATATCTTCATCCATAAATTTATTATTAACCTCTTCAAACTCATTTAAGATATTCACATATTCCTGAACCCCTTCTCTAACAATTTCTATAACAGTTTTGGATTCATCTAACTGAGGTTCTTGTTCGAGGTACCCCACTTTATAACCTGGAGACCAAACCACATCTCCCTGATAAGATTTTTCTACTCCAGCTATAATTTTCATTAATGTAGATTTACCCGACCCATTTAAACCTATTATCCCAATTTTAGCTCCATAATAGAAGCTTAAATACATGTCTTTTAAAATGGTTTTTCCGGTATTTAACGTTTTGCTAACGTTTACCATGGAGAAAATGATTTGTCTTCCTTCGCTCATTTATTCAAAATTTTTATGAGTGCAAATATCTTAATTTTTTTGAGCGAAAGGGATATCAATAAGCTTAAATTATAGGGTAAATTCTAATTTCCTTAAACCTTTTTATGGAAAATAAAGAAAAAGATTAAATATCTGAGAAGAGTTTAATTTTTTAAACAATTATTACTAAGCCTGAATATTAAGATTTAAATGCTATTATTAATTTTTATACTTATCGGGGCAAAGTAATCGTCTTAAATCATCTTTGTTAACGGGTTTAACAAGAAAGCCCAATTGATTGGTATTACGGGCACGTTCAGTAGTTTTTTCATCTGCGTTTCCGGAGGTATAAATAATGGGAATATTTAATTCTTTGTTAAGAAGTTCTGCAATTTCAATACCATCCTTGTTGCCTTCAATTCTAACGTCCATTAAAATAATATCGGGTTTTTCTTTGCGGGCAATTTCAATAGCGTCATCTCCATTATCTACGTTACCAATTACCTGACAACAACTGTTCTCTGAAACATAGTTTTCCATTAAAAAAGCAACTAATTGCTCGTCTTCAACTATTAAAACTTTCTTGCTCATCTTTAAAAGTTATGATTACGTTTAACCCATTTTGGTTCTTTACTACGTAAGAAGCTTTTAATTGTTTCGTAAAAATGAATAATAATTTAAATCCAAGTGATTCAAATTTATTTACATCTAAAGGGAAGTCTTGGGGCAAACCTGGTCCATCATCAGCTATACAAAGCACATTGTTTTCGGCTTCTTTTTTCAATGAAACCATTATTAAACCTTCATTTCTATTATTAAAGGCATATTTAAAACTATTGGTAATTAGCTCATTAACGATTAGGGCAATTGGTATTGCTTTTTTAGGAGTAACCGATACCTGATCTAAATCAAAATCAATTTTTATAGATTTTCCCTTCGAATAAAATCCACTTAAAAACTTAACCAAATCTTTCAGGTAATCACTTAAATCGATATCAGCAAAGTTTGCTGTTTTGTATAGCTTTTCGTGGATTAGAGACATAGCCGTTATCCGATGTTGCACCTCGCTAAGTTCTTGCCGAAGTGAATCGTTTTTTGATTTAACAAGCTGCATTTCAATTAATCCAAGAACGATAGCCAAATTGTTTTTAACCCTATGATGAACCTCGCCTAATAGCGTTTCCTTTTCTTTTAACGATTCTTCAATTTTTAGAGATTGTTCTACATTAGTAGTAATATCAATACCAAAACCAATCATGTAATTTAATACCTTTTTATTATTGGTTACAGGAAATATTTTTCTTAAAAAATAAAGCGTTTTACCATTATCCTTTATTTCTTTATCAATATACTCTGCAGGTACTAAAGTGTTTTTTACCTGATTAAAAAGTTCATTTCGTTTATTAACAAATTCTTCATCCAGATTTATTAAACGGCAATATTCAAAATCATCTTTGCCAATTAATTCATTTCTTAATTCTTCACTTTCAACAGCATTAGAATTAATAAACTTAATTTGATGACGTTCGTTAAAAACAATAATTTCTACCGGAATATTAGAAAGAATAGATTCGTAAAAAGACTTCTGATCTTCAATCTTATGGCTCTTTTCAATTACTTCATCCGTTCTTTCTTTTACCTGCTGCTCTAAATTATTGGAATATGCAAGTAAACTGTCTCGCATATTCAAAAGAGCGTTACCCAAAATATCATCATCTCCTAATTTGATGTATGAAGTTTTTAAATTTCCTTTTTCTATTTCATTTGCAAACTCAGATGTTTTCTTAAAACTTAAGGATAGTTTATTTAACGATTGAGCCATTTGACCAATTACATTTCGTTCCACTTCTAACTGTTCATCAATCAATTTACCTTCGGCCAAACTTTCTATAATGCCTTTCATTTTAAGAACCGGATTAGCAATATTAACCGATATAAAGTAGATGCATATTGAAACAAAAAACAATAAACCAAAAGAAGTGATTATCAAAGTATAAACTATGCGTTGAGAGTCTTTTTCAAGGTCTCCTTTAATTTGATCGAGATGCTTTTTATTGGATAAAGTAATACTTTTTAGCTTTAGAAGGGTTTGCTTAGTGAGTGGAATAATATCTTCCTCAATAATTTCTTCTGCCAAAAACTTTTTTGCAGGATTTTCATAATCCTCAAAGTTTTTGAGTAATCGGATAATTTCGCGCTGATGTTCGAGTAGTTTTTCGAAATTAACTAATACAAGATCAAAATTATCGGATTTACTGATAATATTAGTTTGCTCATCCGTATTATTCTTAAAAAATAAATCGAAATTAGATTTTATAGCAGGATATCTTACGTTGTGTAAATACTTTAAACTTCTTTTATCGTCAATGTTATTGGGTAAGTAAACCCAATTTGTAATGTACATTTTAGATTCAACAATAATTGTTTTTAGATCATCCAGCTGGTCGATAAGGGGATTTATCTTTCTGGTAATTTTTTCGAGATTTTTATGATCCCTCTTCAGTAAATAGAAATTAAATATAGCGTTAATGAAAACGAAAAGAATCATTATAATAAATACAATGAAAATTTTCGGAAATCCCCTAACCGTTAAATAATTTTTTAATTTCACAACTTACAACTGATAAACCATTAAACTTTGTGATTTTTTCTATTTATAATGTTTCGAAAATATGAATAATTTACTTAATATAGCATTGTTTTTAAGACCTGTGGTGAAGAAAATATTATTACTGCTATTCCTTATCCCTTTTGCTGTAAAATCGCAAACGGATTCGTTGCTGTTAAAGAAAGACAGCATAGACATTTATGACATGAGCATAGATGAATTAATAAAATTAAAAGCTCATGGTGTTCCGAGCGAAATGGAATCTTTAATTAACAGTCTTATCTCTGTAGCATCTAAAAAACCACTTAATGTTCGTGAATCTCCCAGTGTAATAACGTTGATTACCGAAGAAGAAATTAAAAATTCGGGTGCGCGTGATTTAATTGATGTTTTAAGGTTAGTACCCGGCATAAACTTTGGGGTAGATATTGAGGGGGTAGTTGGTATTGGAATGCGCGGAAACTGGGCTATAGAAGGAAAAGTTTTAGTGTTGTTGGACGGGCAGGAGTTAAATGAAACAGTTACCGGAACAGTAACTTTTGGAAACCGATATGCGGTGGAACACATTAAAAGAATTGAAATAATTAGAGGACCGGGCTCGGCTATATATGGGGGCTATGCCGAATACGGAGTCATAAATATTATAACCAAGCAAGCAGAAGATCTTAATGGAATTAATATTACCACTACCTATGGACAAATGGAAAAAGATTATGGTAGGAAAAACTTAAGTATTTCGGCTGGTAAGCGAATAAATGATTTAAGAATTAGTTTTTCAGGTTTTTTGGGCAGAGGTCAACGAAGTGATCAAATCTACAAGGATTATTACGGAGACAGTTATTCAATGGCCGGTAACTCAAGCTTAAATTCATCTTTTGCCAATATTGCTGTTAGCTATAAGGGTTTAAGCTTAAGAGCTATTGGTGATTACTACAATTGTATTATACGAGATGGATATGGCGAAGTTATTAAGCAAGGGCCGGTAAAAACTAGCTTTAATAATCTTTTTTCTGAACTTAAATACGTAAAGGATTTAAACAAGAAATTAAATTTAAGTGCAAGAGTCAATTATAAAAATCAAAGTCCATGGAAATCAAATGGTTATGATTTTGACCTGCCTTATTTTGTTACTTCTACCCGGATTTTTCAGAATGTATCTCTAAATTATAATTCGAGCAGGAAATTAAACTTTGTTTTTGGATCTGAATGCTATCAGGATTATGCAATTGATAGAATGAAATCTGGATATTTTTCTAATGGAGGTAACAATAAGAACTTTCAAAACTACGCCGGTTTTTTTCAAGGTCAATTAAAACTTCAACCAATCAACTTAATTTTCGGAACCCGATTTGATAGTCATAGTGAATTTGGTAACGCATTAGTTCCCAGGGTTGGTTTAACCAAGAAATACGATAAGTTTCATTACAAAATTTTATTCAGTAGAGCATTTAAATCACCTACTATTGATAATATTAATTTCGCTGACTCCAAAGGGATTAAACCAGAATACACCAACGTTTATGAGGCAGAAATCGGTTATAAAATAAATAAAAATTCATTTTTCTCAATTAATGCCTATGATATTAGCACCACACAGGCAATTGTATACTATACCTCTAAAGACAGCAGTAACACTGACTTTTATTCAAACTTTGGATACACCGGAACTAAGGGTATAGAATTGGAATACCGATTTAAAGAAAAATGGGGATATTTTAACCTCAACTATGCGTATTATTCTTCAACAAATAAATCTTCTGTTGATGTTTATTCAACCCCAGAATCTAAATCCTTGTTAGCATTTGCTAATCATCGAGTGAATTTAAACACCGGAATTAATATTAATAAAAACTTATCTCTAAATTCTACAGCCTCTTATTATGGTAAAAGATGGTTTGTTTCGGGAATTGATTCTGCCGGAAATTCAATAAAAGAAAAAATGGATCCTCTGCTTTTACTTAACTTCTTTATTCGATATCAAACTCCAATAAAAGGTTTTAATGTTGGCTTGGGAGTTTATGATGCATTAAATTCTAAACTTAATTTCATTCAGCCATACGATGGAGGTCATGCACCATTGCCGGGTCCATCAAGAGAATTTATTATTCGTTTGGATTATACTTTAAACTACAAATAATAATTGAATAACCTTAACAAGACATATCGTTTCATATTAAAACTAATTCTTCTGGTATTTATACTTACCAGTATGAATATGTCGACTGGTTATGCTCAAGAAAAAGATTATAAAGCCTATACTTTGTATGTATATAACTTTATGAAATATATAGAATGGCCTGAAATTGAAAGTAAAGGTGATTTTATAATTGCAACAATAGGTAATTCGCCAATTGATAATGAATTTAAGACATTAGCAAAATCAAAAAAGTTAAAAGGGCGCAATATCGTTTTCAAGAAATATAATTCGGTTGAGGAAATTGATAATTGCCATTTAATTTTTATCCCCTCTAAAGAATATGCAACCCTAAAAAACATTAATTCAATAATAAAACAAAAATCCATTTTATTGGTAAGCGAAAATGAAGGAGGCGCTTATAAAGGCGCATCTATAAGCTTTGCAGTAAATGATGAAGATGAGTTAACTTTTGATATTAACCGTAAAGAACTGGAAAATCATAAATTAAAAATATCCAGCACTCTAGTTAATTTAGGAAATGTGGTTAAGTAAATCTAAATCAAAGTAATAGCAATAAAGCTGAAATAAAATCAGGTATAAAACTCTTTTAATTGGACTTATTCTAAACATAACAATTTAGAATCAGCACTATTAAAATCAATATTCTGCATAATAATTTCAATAAAATCGGGATATTTAAGTAAAAATGGAAACAGATTTTCAACTCGTTCCTGTTGGGCGCCCGCTGGAAAAAGTTTTTCTTTATTTCGTTTTATTATATTAAGCTGTTTATCGAACTTATTTCTGTTTACTTTATTTAATTTTGATTCGACATTAAGTAATGCATTTTTAAATTTTTGCTCTTCAGCATTAATGGAATTAATCAAAGTTTTATCAATTAGTACCGCCTCCTTCTTTATATCCTCTATTACCGTAATCAATTGATTTATATGTTTTTCAAAAGAGATTGGGATTAAGTTTTGATTATCTAAATACTGTTTAATCAACTCTTTTTCATCTTTTTTAAAATCCTCTATATTAAAGCCCATCTCCTTCCATTGCTCAAACATCATTTTATCAATTAAATAAAACGAATTACGATAAACTAAAACAGGCATCTTTAATTCAGCTGCTTCAAATACTTTTTTAAACTGAATCCAATAGGCAATTTCGGAGGGACCACCCACATATGCTAAATTGGGCAAAATGGTTTCCTGATAAAGGGGTCGGAGAATTACGTTCGGACTAAATTTCTCAGGATTGGATTTAACTAATGAAATAATCTCGTGTTTAGTGAACTTAATATCCGTATTTCTTACTATGAAGTTTTGATCAGTATATTCAATTCGTTCTCTAATATTATCATCAACATAAAACAAGTTAATAGGCTTACTTTCTACAATAGGTTGATATCCCTTTTTAAGAAGCAATCCATTTGATAAAGTAACAGCTGAATTTGAAAATTGCTCGCTTAATTCTTTCTCAAGAACCGGAACAAACTCCTTTTTTAAGTTTTGATGATTGGCATCTAAACAAACTAAACCGTATTTGCCAAATAACTCATTAACGAGATAAAGAGTAGCTTCTGACAAATTATTATAACTATATGCCTTGCATATTAGGTTATTTAACGAATCGGCATTTTCAGAAGTGCCTAATATTTCTTTAACTTTCTCAATAAAAGGACTGATTGTTTCTAATGTGAGTTGTCCAACCGGACCTTTTGCCTCGCGTTCCCAAGTTATTTTCTTACCAAATAAATAAGCATGGTTGATCTCCGCAAAGTCATGATCCTCGGATGCTAACCAATAAACGGGAACAAAATTTTTATCGGGATAATTTTTTTTAAACTCTTGAGCAAGTTTTATAGTAGTAGCAATTTTATAGATAAAAAACAAAGGTCCTGTTAACAAACAAAGCTGGTGACCCGTTGTAACGGTATAGGCATTGGGCTGATTTAATAATTCAATATTTTGCTTAACAGCCTCATGTATATTAAATCGAGTATATTGTTCGTTTAAATTTTGAACTAAACTTTTTCTTTTTTCTTCAGAAAACGCTTTAGTTGAAAGCATATTATCCCAGTCTTTCGGAGTATTAAAAAAATGCACAAATTCATTTACCTTTTCCTCCCCTTTTAAATAATCTACCAGCAAATTAGACAGATTATTAAAATTAGCCGGTAAATTTATTTTGGAATTGTGCATTATCAGATCTTTTTTATTAAAACGAATTTTTATGATTTATTTAAAACTTTAGAAAGTAGTTTGAAGTTAGAAGTTAGTTAGAAACTTAACCGATTCAACTTTCAACTCTCAACTCTCAACTCTCAACTTTTAATTATAAGAGGCTAACTCAAATTCAAAACTATAAACTGAAAACTATAAACTAAGTAATTCCGCATACAAATCATATTCTTCGGCACTTGTAATTTTTACATTAACAAAATCACCAATACGCAGATGGGTGTTGTTATTGGCTTTAATTAACACTTCATTATCAACCTCGGGAGAATCGTATTGAGTTCTTCCCATGTAATAATCACCATCTTTACGGTCAATTAAAACTTTATATTGTTCGTTTATGCGGCGTTGATTTAGCTCAAGAGAAATTCCCATTTGCAATTCCATCACCGCATTAGCTCTCTCCTGCTTAATAAGAGCTGGAACATTATCTTCAAGCTTATAGGCCTCCGTATTGTCTTCGTGCGAGTATGTGAAAATTCCTAAACGATCGAATTTAGTTTCTTCCACCCATTTCAACATTTCTTCATGATCCTTTTCGGTTTCACCCGGATAACCAGCTATTAACGTTGTGCGGATAGCAATATCAGGCATTTTATCGCGAATAGAATTAACTAAATCAATCGTTTTTTTCTTAGTGGTACCACGTTTCATGCTTTTTAACATGCTATCACTAATGTGTTGCAAAGGCATGTCTAAATAATTACAAATATTGGATTTGTTTTTCATTACATCCAATACGTCCATTGGGAAACCGCTCGGAAAAGCGTAATGCAAACGAATCCAATCAATACCTTCAACATCCGAAAGCTTCTCCAATAATTCTGCTAAAGCTCTTTTCTTATACAAATCCAGGCCATAATAGGTAGAGTCCTGAGCAATTACAAGCAATTCTTTAGTTCCGTTTTTGGCCAGGTTTTTAGCTCTTAAAACCAAATCCTCCATTGGCACTGATACATGTCCGCCACGCATAAGTGGTATCGCACAAAAAGTACAAGGGCGATCACAACCTTCACTTATCTTAAAATAAGCATAATGATTAGGGGTAGTAAGCAATCGCTCGCCCACCAGTTCATGTTTATAATCTGCTTTCAACGTTTTAAGTAAACGGGGCAAATCGCGAGTTCCGAAATAGGCATCTACTTCGGGAATTTCTTTTTCTAAATCTCCTTTATAACGCTCACTTAAACAACCTGTAACATAAACTTTATCTACTGCACCTTCCTGTTTGGCATCCACATATCTAAGAATGGTATCAATAGATTCCTGCTTAGCATTCTCAATAAAGCCACATGTATTTATGATTACAATTGAAAAATCATCCGTTGTGCTTTCATGTTCAACATCAAATTTATTAGCTTTTAGTTGAGTCATTAAATCTTCGCTGTCTGCCAAATTTTTTGAGCATCCGAGCGTAACAACGTTTACTTTATTTTTTTTTATGGTTTTTGTTTTCATTTAATTTTTATCAGGCTGAGGAATCGAAGCCTTTTTAATTTCTAATTTCAATTTCCAAATTATCTACCCTTCAACAAGCTCTGGATTACAAAATCACTTTTTAAACAACGAATTATACTCTACCCTTTCAAACTCTTCCAACTTGCCACCTGCAGTAGAATTATATATTTTTCTGCCATCCGCTTCATACATTTTTTTAATTAGTTGATACGATTGCAATACATTATGAAGTTTAGGGTCGTGCCACTTTTTTCCTTTTCCAAAATAATCGGGATGAAAATGGTTTGGATCATCTTCTGTACTTTCAATAACCGCTCCTTTTAGCAATTTTGCAGAATCAGGAATAGTATAATTAAAATCCATACCTAATAAATAAACTTCAGAAAAACCCAGATAGAAGGCCAGCTGAAGATTAATCATGGTTACAGATTGTCCGCAGTAAATTGCCTTAGAACAATCATCCGAAAACCTTGATTTTTCAAAATATTTACTCTTCTCTATATAAAAACCAACATCCATGTTAAAAAAGTAAACATTCTTTTTATTGGTTACTTTGGGCTTATACAAACTGGGGAAAAACTTATACTCACAATCATATTTGTTTATTTCCACCATGTTATCGGCCATAACATGACGGTCTTCTACCACATAAAATGTAGGTTTATAACCCATTTCCTTGGTTTTATAAAAAATACCATTTACGGCAAAACTATACTCGTTTTCAAGTTTAGATAAGTCCAATAGATTTAAGCTAGGGCCGTTACCGAGGATAAATACCCGTTTTCCCTTAAATTTATTGTGTAAAGCTTTAATCTTAGCCTTATCGAAGCCATAAAAATAGCCGGGCTGCTCCAACACAATATTCGGAACCACACTTCGGGCAATTTTACGTAATAATTTCATTTTCATAATCGGTTGCAAAAATACGAATAAATAACCGCTTAAACTTGTGTTTTTCATGGTTTTGTGCATTTAAAATAAGCCATAAAAAGGCATTATTTTTTATCTTTGTGAGCTTTTGAAAAAGGCTTAAATTATGTATCTGGACTTATCTGCTTTAAAAAAGAATTTAAAAAAGGACTCTTCAACTCTTCCGGTTTTGAAAGTTGCTTTATTAGGCGATAATCCAACCCAATTACTTAACGTTGCCTTAAAAGGATATGCCGTAAACGAAGGATATAATCTTGATATATACGAAGCCGAATACAATCAGATTGATTTGGAAATTCTTCATCAGGGATCTGAATTATATGAAACCAACCCTCGATTTGTTTTAATATTCCAAAGCACACAAAAACTTTTAGGAAAATTTTATAAAACCCCAAAATCCGAACGTCACTTATTTGCTCAAAAACAATTGGATTTAGTATTTAACTATATTGAAAATCTTAATTCAGGTTTAAAGGCCAATATTCTATTCTGTAACTTTCCAGAAATTGACGAAAATATTTTTGGCAATTATGCTAATAAAACCGACCAGTCTTTTATTTACCAATTGCGTAAACTCAATTATGAGTTAATGAATTTAGCCGGTAGATATAAGAATTTTTTCATTAACGACCTGGCGCTTCTAAATAATCGATTTGGATTAAACACTGCCCACTCCCCTTCCATGCAAGCCAATAGCAGCATGATTTATACATTAGACTTTTTACCTGTTGTTGCAAAAAATACCATAGACATTTTAAAAGCAATAAATGGCAAAATAAAAAAATGTCTGATAATGGATTTAGACAATACCTTGTGGGGCGGTGTAATTGGTGATGACGGCATGGAAGGTATTCAAATTGGGCATTTAGGTATTGGAGAAGCTTTTACTCGCCTGCAAAAATGGGCAAAAGAATTAAAAGAAAGAGGGATTATACTTGCTGTTTGCAGCAAAAACGACGAAAACAATGCTAAAGAACCATTTGAAAAACATCCTGAAATGGTTTTGCGGTTAGAGGATATCGCTGTATTTGTTGCCAACTGGAATAATAAAGCGGATAACATCAGATATATTCAGCAAGTATTAAACATTGGATTTGATTCTTTAGTATTTATTGATGATAATCCTGCTGAAAGAAAGATTGTAAGAGATAATTTACCGGAAGTTACGGTACCAGAATTACCTGAAGACCCGGCGTATTATTTAGACTATTTACAACAACTTAATTTATTTGAAACAGCTTCATCGGTAACAGACGAAGATGGAGACAGAACCCGCCAATACCAAGAGGAAGCAAAACGTGTGAGTATCAGACAGTCTTTTGTTAACGAAAATGAATTTTTACAAAGTCTTGATATGAGCTGCGCAGCTGGTCCATTCGAAAAAATGGATATACCTCGTTTAGCTCAATTAACACAACGTTCTAATCAGTTTAATTTAAGAACAGTAAGATATACTGATGAAGATATTACTAGAATCTGTAAAGATGGAAATTTCCTCACAAGATCTTTTAAATTAAGCGATACCTTCGGTGATTATGGCTTGGTAAGTTTAATTATCCTTAAAAAAATAAACGAAACTGATTTATTGGTTGACACCTGGATAATGAGTTGCAGGGTCCTTAAAAGAGGATTGGAACAATTTGTCTTAAATGAAATTGCCAATGCTGCAAAAGAAAAAGGTTGCGAAAGAATAATTGGTGAATATATTCCTACCGCTAAAAATGGAATGGTAAAAGAGCATTATCCTAAATTAGGATTTAGTGTTTTTGAGGAAGGAAAGACCTGGTTATTGGAATTAAAAGATTTTAAACCTTTAAATAACTTTATTAAAAGAACTTAATGGATTTAAAATTTCATCATACCGGTGTTGCGGTTAGCAGTATTGAAGAAACTTTACCAAACTATATTACGCTTTTTGGAAAAGAAAAGGTTTCTGAAAAATACCACGTAAGTTCGCAGGGCGTTAATGTATGTTTTATTGAGGTTAGTCCGGATGTTTATATTGAATTAATTGAACCAGCGACTGAGGAATCATCCATTAACAGAATGACCAAAAAGGGAATCAGTTATTACCATGTAGCTTATTTAACTCATAATATTGAAAAGACGGTTTCAGAACTTGTATCCTTAAACTACAAAGAATACGAATATTTTAAATCAGAAGCGTTTAAAAATAAACGATGTATTTTTTTACATAGTCCGGATGCACATTTAATTGAATTAATTGAAAAATAGCGAATGAATCTTACCCTACAATCCATAATAGAACGTATTCAGCAGCAAGATCCATTGCACGCCAAAAAATTAAAGCGCAATCTTAAAAATTTAAGTAGCGACTATGAAACCAAATGCAATTTTTTTTTAGAAAAATATCAAAACTATTTATCCAGCAGCAATAAATCATTAGAAAACGGTGTAGATAATTACTTAAAAATGATTGCTGATTTTATGTACGAGCAATTACGTTTTAGTGAAACAGGAAAATACTCGAGCACATCTTTTGAAGAAGTAAACAAAAGGGTTTATAACAACCCCGAGGTAATGGATTATTTCATGAATGGTTTATTACTGTCTCAGGTGTTATGGAAACACCATTATAGCATATTTTCCTTTTTCTCTCAAAACTTCCCCAAGTATAAAAACAATATCTATAATTATTTAGAAATTGGCGGTGGGCACGGCTTGTTTATTTCGGAAGCGATCAATGTACTTGGAAACAATACTAAATTCACTTTAGTTGATATAAGCCCTACATCTATAGAAGTATCGAAAAAATTTATTGGCGCTCACCCTGTTGAATATGTTTTAAGTGATATTTTCAAATACGAAACGAACACAAAATACAATTTCATCACCATGGGTGAAGTTATTGAACATGTAGAAGATCCTGTTGCACTTTTAAATAAATTAAAAGAATTATTGGCCCCTAATGGTGTAATCTTTATGACTACGCCCACAAATGCACCATCAATTGATCATATTTATTTGTTTAGAAATGCCCAGGAAGTGATCGATATTATCCAAAAGGCCGGACTAGAAGTTATAGAAGATATTAAAGTATATGCCGAAGACTTGCCCGAAGAAATGGCTATTGAACTAAAAGTAACCATGATGTATGGTTGTTTCTTAAAATTAAAATAATTTTGAATTATGAATACTCAAGAATTAATAGAAAAACTAACCCCCATTTTTAAAGACGTTTTAGATAACGAAGATATAGTATTAACAGAAACAACTACCGCTGCCGATATCGAAGAGTGGGATTCTTTAAGCCATATTCAATTAATTGTAGCGGTGGAAAAAGCTTTCAAAGTAAAATTTACTTCAATTGAAATTGCTGCGTTTAAAAACGTTGGCGATTTATGTAAAACAATTACACAGAAAATCGGGTAGATTAAATGGTTTTTAACTCTGTCGCGTTTATTATCTTCTTTTTATTAACCTTTATTGTTTATTGGTTAATTGGAAGCAAGAACAAAAAGCTACAGAATATATTTTTATTATTCGCCAGTTATGTTTTTTATGCATGGTGGGACTGGCGATTTTTGTCCCTTTTAATTTTCCACAGCACTTTTAGTTATTGGATAAGCACCAGAATATCCAATACAGATAATGAAAAATCAAAGAAATCATTTTTAACTTTTGGAATAGTATTAAGTATTTTAATACTTGGATTCTTTAAATACTACAATTTCTTTGCTGAAAATTTAAACCAATTACTATTCGGTATTGGTTTTAAATCAAGCCTTGTGACTCTAAATTTAATTTTGCCTTTAGGTATAAGCTTCTTCACATTTAAAATATTAAGCTATATGCTTGATGTTTATCGGGGAACTATTAAAGCAACAACTGATTTATCCGAGTATTTATTATTTGTTAGTTTCTTTCCTCAACTTGTGGCCGGCCCAATTGAGAGAGCAACTACTCTCCTGCCCCAAATTGAGAAAGAGAGAACATTCAACTACAATCAGGCTATTACAGGGAGTAAGTTAATTATCTGGGGCTTATTTAAAAAGGTAGTAATTGCCGATACTTGCGCCGGTTATGTAGCCGATATATTTAACAATTATCATTTATATACTGCCAGCACTTTATTACTTGGAACCATATACTTTGCCTATCAGGTTTATGCTGATTTTAGTGGATATTCAGACATAGCAATAGGTGTAGGTAAATTACTTGGGTTTGAGTTAATGCAGAACTTTGATAAACCGTTTATAAGTAAAAACATTACCGAATTCTGGAGAAGATGGCATAACTCATTATCTACCTGGTTTAACGATTATATATTTACTCCCTTCTTTACCCGTTTTCGCGATTATGGAAATAAAGCGATGTACATGGGGATTATACTAACATTTGTGTTAAGTGGTTTATGGCATGGTGCAAGCTGGCATTATGTGTTTTTTGGAGTACTCCATGGTAGTGCAATTGTAGTTGAAACCGCGCTAAAGAAAAAAAGAAAAAGCGTCTCTAAAAAAATAAAACCATGGCTTTACAACAACCTAAGTATGGCCTTAACTTTTTCGTTTGTACTTATTACCTGGATCTATTTCAGAGCAAACGACATGGTTCATGCTACAAACTATTTAAATAGATTATTCTCCGCTTCAATAATCCAAATGCCCGGAAAACTGCAATACTTACCTTGGATAGCATTATTAATTTTATGGGAATACTGGCAACGAAAAAGTGAACATCCTCTTGTTTTAAAGGGGATACCAACTATTATTCGTTGGGTCATTTATATTACAATGGTATTTACAATATTGTATTATTTCGGGCAAGAACAAGCCTTTTATTATTTTCAATTTTAAATGAAAGAGTATATTAAAAAAGTAACGTTGTTTTCATTTTGCATCATAATCCTTATGCTGATGAACTACTTTTTTAATCTTTCCCGCGTAAACAAAAAACCTATTTTAAAAGGCACTACTATTTTAATTGCCGGCGATTCACGAGTTATGACCGCAATAAATCCGGATTCAATACCCAACAGCCGTAACATTGCGCAAAATTCAGAATCTTACTTTTTAACTTATCATAAATTAAAATTTATATTACCTGCAAATCCACAAATAAAGCGATTAGTAATAGGATTTTCATATCCGAGTTTTTCGGCCTATATGGATAGATTATATTATAAAGATATTGCAACAACAGATATCTTCTCAAGGTTATACCCCATTATGCTTCCAAAAGATTTTGCACCGCTAAAAGTGGATGAAACGAAGTATTATCAAGTATATTTTAAACAAATGCTTTTATTGCCTCACTTAAAACACGAACAATATTTAGGTGAGTTTACTAAATTACCATATGGTTTAAATAAGGCTAATTTAGAAAGTGTAGTTAAACGCCATTATTTTGATGAAAACAATAAAAACATCGGAATATCCAGAACAACTTCTGCATACTTAGATTCGATCATCAATTATTGTAATAAGCAAAACATAAATCTTACTTTGGTTAATATACCTTTCCAAAAAGATTATTTGAGAAGTGTACCCAATAATTATATTGTTTTTTATAATTCTAAAAAAGAGGAATTAATCAAGCGTGGGGTAAGTATTTTAGACTATTCGCAAATGGAGTTAGACAATAAATATTTTAAAGATTATAATCATTTGGATTTGGAAGGGGCAAATTATTTTACCTCTTTATTAAAAACAGAATTCGAAAAATAAAAAAAGTTATTTTAAAAAAAGTATACGGATTAAATTGAAAAGATTAGCTTTTAAATTAAGCGGACATTATACCCTCTAAATTAATTTCACCACATTTAAAATGTCCTTTCGGGCAAGCTTTGTAACCATGCAAACCACAAGGTTTGCAACTTAAATTTTCGACTTGTAAAATTTTATAATTATCCGAAAGCGGACCAAATCCTAAATCGGGTACTGTTGAGCAATAAATTGCAGTAACCGGCGCATTCATAGCACTGGCTAAATGCATAGGAGCCGAATCGTTAACAAAATTCATCTTGGCATTTTGCATTAAAGCTGCGCTTTGCAATAAATTAAGTTTACCACACAAATTAACGGTTTGCGTGTTTTGTGTTTGAGCAATTAAATCTTCACAATACTTAAAATCGGAAGGAGCACCAAGCAAAAATACTTTTTTACCATTTAGCCTATTGAGTAGTTCAATGCTTTTATACTTTGGAACTTGCTTTGTAAACCACACGGATGTAGGAGCAAAACAATAATACGATTCGTTATTGATCACAAATTGCGATACAAAATTGTAATCTGCTGCTGTAGGGTATAACTTAGGGTTGTAAGAGGTATGGTCTGTAAAAAACTGAATTAAGGCAAGGTTTCTATCTACCTCGTGTATTCGAGTGTCAAATTTGTGTTTAATTACTTCGTCGTAAAAAAAAGAAAAAGGATTCTTATTAAAACCAACCTTTAATACGCTTTTGGCCAATGAAGCAATTATTCCACTTGAAGCAAAACGATGTAGGTTTATAACTATATCATACTTAACATGACGAACTTGTTTGATGGTTTGATATAATGCTTTAAGCTTACCCACTCGTTTATCAAAAACATATACTTTATGAAGCTTTGGATGCTTGTGTAATAAACCCTCATTTCCTTTTTTTACAACAAAATCTATACTAATTCCAGGAAAAAAATCATGCAATTTTTCAATAAGAGGTGTTGCTAAAATTACATCTCCTATGAATGCGGTTTGTATGACTAGAGCTTTTTTCACCAAATAATAGAATTATAATTTAAAGGTTATTTTTTTAATACCCTCAAACAAAGTAACAAAAAAATTCATAGTGCTTTAATTTAAAGAAATGGATTATTAAACAATCCGATATATAAAAAAGCCCCTTTGCAGGGGCTTAATATTATTGTCCATGACAAGCCTTATATTTCTTTCCACTTCCGCAAGGACAAGGATCGTTTCTACCTATTTTAGGATCGGCCTTTAGGGGTTGTTTTTTTACCTTTACGGGTTCTCCACTTTCCTCATAATAATCGGGACCACTTGTAATGAGGTGTTCTTGCGAAACCTCTTCCTTGATGTTTTTTAAATCCGTTTTGATAATCTGACGAGGATTTTCGCTTATTGTTGCTGGTGGTGCTTCCTGTATAGGCAATGTACCTTTAACAAGGAAGGAAACTATTTCGCGATTAACTTTTAACAACATACGTTTAAATAATTCAAACGATTCAAACTTGTATATTAATAGAGGATCCTTTTGTTCATAAACCGCATTTTGAACCGATTGCTTTAGATCGTCCATATCGCGTAAATGCTCTTTCCATTCCTCATCAATAATAGACAGAACGATTGCTTTTTCAAAAGTGCCAAAAACCTCGCGGCCCATAGTTTCGTATGCGCGACGCAGGTTAACAATTACCTGCATAGTTTTAATACCATCACTAAATGGTATTGCAATGTTTTGATACTGCTGTCCGTTGGTTTCATAAACCCCTTTAATAGTTGGATATGCAATTTGCGCTATGGAGTCAGTCTTTTTAATATAAGATTCTTCAACCTTTGCAAATAATAAATCAACTATTTCCTGCGCTTTTTTAGACTGAAATTCGCCCTCCGTAACAGGCGGTTCCATTCCAAAAAGCTTTAAGGTTTCTAATTCAAAATTAGCGAAGTCCTTTGCATCATAATTTTCATTCACAACAGCATCGCAAGTATCGTAAATAGTATTACTGATGTCTAAGCTTAAACGTTCGCCGTAAAGGGCATGACGACGTTTTTTGTAAATAACTTCGCGCTGAGAGTTCATTACATCATCGTATTCCAATAAACGCTTACGTATACCAAAGTTATTTTCTTCCACCTTCTTTTGAGCTCTTTCAATTGAACCGGTAACTAAACTAGATTCAATTACCTCTCCTTCTTCAATTCCTAATTTGTCCATCATTTTAGCAATTCTATCCGATCCGAATAAACGCATTAGGTTGTCCTCCAAAGAAACAAAGAACTGAGAAGACCCCGGATCACCCTGACGACCGGCACGTCCACGTAACTGACGGTCTACACGTCGGGACTCGTGACGTTCGGTACCAACAATAGCTAAACCACCGGATTCTTTAACACCCGGTCCTAATTTAATATCCGTACCACGTCCGGCCATATTAGTAGCAATCGTTACCGTTCCAGCTAAACCGGCATTAGTTACAATCTCGGCTTCTTTTTGATGCAACTTAGCATTTAGAACTTGATGAGGAATATTACGAAGCTTTAACATTCTGCTCAATAATTCAGATATTTCAACAGAAGTTGTGCCCACAAGAACTGGACGGCCCTGTTGAACCAACTCACCTACCTTATCAATTACAGCGTTATACTTTTCGCGTTTAGTTTTATAAACCAAGTCGTTTAAATCTTTACGAGCTGTTGCTTTGTTTGTAGGAACTACCACCACATCTAACTTGTAGATGTCCCATAGTTCCCCTGCTTCAGTTTCGGCAGTACCAGTCATCCCTGCAAGCTTATGATACATTCTGAAATAATTTTGCAATGTAACCGTTGCATATGTTTGGGTAGCTGCTTCAATCTTAACATTTTCTTTCGCTTCAATGGCCTGGTGCAAACCATCAGAATAGCGGCGGCCATCTAAAATACGACCGGTTTGCTCATCTACAATCTTAACTTTGTTATCCATTACTACGTACTCAACATCTTTTTCGAATACGGTATAGGCTTTTAATAACTGGTTAATGGTATGTATTCTTTCTGATTTAACTCCGAAATCGCGAATCAACTCTTCTTTGCGAGCTAGTTTTTCTTCGCCGTTTAATGTGCTCTTTTCAATATCAGCCATTATTGAACCAATATCAGGAAGCACGAAAAATTTAGAATCTTCAGAAGCACTGGTTATTAGCTCAATTCCTTTTTCGGTTAATTCAACCGAATTATGTTTTTCATCAATAACAAAGTAAAGCTCAGCATCCACTTTCGGCATTTCTTTACCTTGGTCTTGTAAGTAATAATTCTCTGTTTTTTGGAGCTGCGCTTTAATACCGGGTTCGCTTAAATATTTTATTAAGGCTGAGTTTTTAGGTAAACCACGGTGGGCTCTTAGTAACAATAAACCACCTTGCTCCGTGTTACCAGACGCAAGTAACTTTTTAGCTTCAGTTAAGGCATTGGTTACATATGTTTTTTGTGCGTTTACTAAACGCTCTACACGTGGTTTTAATTCGAAAAATTCGTGTTTATCACCATTATCAGTTGGACCCGAAATTATTAAAGGCGTACGGGCATCATCAATTAAAACCGAATCTACCTCATCCACAATCGCAAACACATGTTCTCGCTGAACAAGATCCTGGGGCTGACGAGCCATATTATCACGCAAATAGTCAAAACCAAATTCGTTATTGGTACCGTAAGTAATATCCGCCAAATAAGCATTACGGCGTGCATCAGAGTTTGGTTCATGTTTATCAATACAATCAACAGATAAACCATGAAATTCCATAATAGGCCCCATCCATTCGCTATCACGACGGGAAAGGTAATTATTAACGGTTACCACGTTTACGCCTTTACCCGATAATGCATTAAGATAGATGGGAAGTGTTGCCACTAGGGTTTTACCCTCACCGGTTGCCATCTCGGCAATTTTACCCTGGTGAATAACCATGCCCCCCAACAACTGAACATCGTAATGCACCATATCCCACTTTATTTCGCCACCGGCTGCCAACCATTTGTTTTGATAAATAATTTTATCGCCCTCAATACGCGTATGAGGACGAATAGGAGAAATCATTCTGTCAAAATCGTTAGCCGTAGCTATTATTTCCTCATTCTCTTTAAAACGGCGAGCAGTTTCTTTTAATACCGCAAATGCTTCGGGTAAAATTTCATCCAAAGTTTTATTTACCTGAACTAAAACTTCTTTTTTAAGTTTATCAACTTCATCATATATCTTTTCTTTTTCGATAAGTTGAGTTTCTTTTAAACTTTCAGCTTCTTTTTTAAGATGATCTATTTTATCCTCGATAGGCTTTATTGAATCTTGGATACGTTTTCTAAAATCTTTTGATTTAGCCCTTAGATCATCATTAGATAGAGGAGACAATTTGGCAAATTCTTCATTAATTTGAGCAACAATTGGAGTTAATACTTTAATGTCGCGGTCGGATTTTTTACCTCCCATTAATTTGGTAAATAGTCCGGTAATGGTGTTTATCATGCTAGAAATTGAAAGTTTAATTAAACGGCAAAATTAATAAAATAAGCCCATAAATTGCTATAATTGAGCCAATTTAAGATAAATAAGCATTAAATGACATATTGGCTCTTTTAAGGTTAAAAACATAAAAATTTAATTGAGAAACGAAATC
>Ga0068876_10000808_pt1 | contig 25008 bp, 20 predicted proteins | sample NOAtaG_6_FD_66442 | JGI IMG/M metagenome (GOLD analysis project Ga0068876, IMG submission 66442) | Freshwater lake microbial communities from Lake Erie, under a cyanobacterial bloom - NOAA_Erie_Diel5S_2200h metaG | ecosystem: Environmental > Aquatic > Freshwater > Lake | place: USA: Ohio, Lake...
AATTTATCTGAAGGCACCTACTTTATTACAATTACAGCAAATGGTCAATCGACAACGCATAGAATTGTAAAAATTTAAGAAATAAATGGAATTTTTGTCTTCGGAATATTGGAATACAAGATATGAAGAAAAGGATACGGGGTGGGATTTAAATGAAGTTTCACCCCCTATTAAAAATTACATAGATCAACTTACTATTGATGTAACATCAAAAATTTTAATTCCCGGATGCGGAAGTGCACACGAGGCGACCTATTTAATTTCTAAAGGGTTTACGAATATTCATATTTTGGATTTTGCACAGGATCCTTTGAATAAATTCAAATTAAAGCACCCATATTTTCCAACGTCCCATTTGCACGGTGAGGATTTTTTTATTCACAATGGAAAGTATGACTTAATCATCGAACAAACTTTATTTTGCGCAATTGACCCTAATTCTAGGACGTTATATGCAAAAAAATGCAGTGATTTATTGAATGAAGGGGGAAGATTAGTTGGATTGTTGTTCAATAGGTCTTTTCCTGCTGGCCCCCCATTTGGGGGAAGTCGCGACGAATATTTTCAGTATTTTTCGTCCTATTTTTCAGAAATTTACATGGAACCATGCTTTAATTCTATTGCCCCAAGAAGCGGTACAGAATTGTTTATTAAAATGAAAAAATAATCAACTTGATTATTGAATTTCGTTTAAAAGATTATTCAAAATAAAGAAAATAAAATTCCATATGAAGTTCTTGAATTAAATTTCAAGAAAAAGCATGGTAAATTTAGTTCAATATGTAGTTCCTTTTGTTCATATAACCTATGAGGATGTACCAGCTTTTGGAGGTAAGAATGCAGCTTTAGGAGAACTAATGAAGCATCTGTCTCCAAATGGAATAAAAATACCAAATGGATATGCACTTTCAGCAAGTGCTTATAATCGTTTCATTGTTGAGAATGAGTTAGAATTAATCATTTCAGGTTTAGTAAATAAACTGGATACTAAAGATTTTTCAAATCTTAATGAAATTTCCTTTTCCATTCAGGAGAACATTTTAAAAGGAAAAATTCCGGCTTACATTTATCATCAAATCGAGACAATGTATAAGGAATTATGTTCAACAGAGGGTCGAATAGTTGATGTGGCAGTGCGGAGTAGTGCCACTGCGGAGGATTTACCAACGGCTAGTTTTGCTGGTCAACATGAATCTTATCTTAATGTTACTGGGGTGGATAGCATTGCACTGGCAATCGTCAAATGTTATGCTTCACTTTTCGGTGCTCGTGCCATAAAATACAGGATTGATCATGCTTTTAAGTACGAAGATGTTTCAATTTCAGTTGGCATACAGCAGATGGTTCGTTCAGATTTGGGAGCATCAGGTACCGTATTTACAATTGATCCTGATACAGGGTTTGATAAGGTATTAATCATTCAAGCGACCTATGGTCTTGGAGAAAATCTAGTTAAAGGAAGCATAGTTCCTGATGAGTACACCGTATATAAAAAGCAACTTGTTCAAAATCGAAGATCAATCATCGCCAAAAGCATAGGTTCCAAAAGAAAAACTTTAGTTTACAGAAAAAATGGTGTTGGAACAAGAAATTTAAATACTTCTCTTTCAAAAAGAAATGCGCTGGTATTGAATGATGATCAAATTCAACAATTGGCTGAGTGGGCAATTACTATTGAAAAGCATTTTAAGCACCCAATGGATATTGAATGGGCAATAGATGGTAATTCTAACGAATTATTTATTTTGCAGGCAAGACCTGAAACTGTTCATGCACAAAAGAAAAAATTAATTTTAGAAACGATTAAAGTTATCAATCAAGGCAAAACTATTTTAACGGGACAAGCTGTAGGCAGAGGTGTCGAAAGTGGAATAGTTCAAATTTTTAATAATCCTTTAGATGCCCAAGCATTAGAAAAAGGAAATATTTTGGTAACAGAAAAAACCAATCCCGATTGGGATCCTGTATTAAAGAAAGCATCAGCAATTATTACAGATAGCGGAGGAAGAACAAGTCACGCTGCGATTGTTGCCAGGGAATACGGAACCCTTGCAATTGTGGGCGCAAAGTCAGCAACACAATCCTTAAAACAAGGGTCCATTGTAACCGTTGATAATTCTAAAGGTCAAACCGGCTTTGTCTATGAAGGCCATGCAAAATGGATCAAAAATGAAATAGAGATAGCAGATCTAAAATTGCCTAAAACCCCAGCTAATTTAATAGTAGCTGATCCATTTCAAGCATATGAGTATTCATTTTATCCTTCATCTGGAGTTGGATTATTAAGACTTGAGTTTATGATTAATACCCTTATTGGCATTCATCCGATGGCATTAATTAATTATAATCAACTTAAAAAGTCCTCTACCAAAAGGAAGATTTTAAAATTAACAGGAGAATATGCGGATAAAAAACAATTTTTTACCCAACGATTAACCGAAGGAATCGCACGAATAGCTGCTGCATTTTATCCTCGACCGGTGATTGTAAGGTTAAGTGATTTTAAGTCTAATGAATATGGCCAATTGCTTGGAGGAGAGCAATTTGAAACTCCTGAAGAAAATCCGATGATTGGGTTTAGAGGTGCTTCGCGATATGCCAATGTCCATTATGCTGAAGCATTTGAATTGGAGTGTGCAACCATCATAAATGTTCGCGAAAAGCTAGGTTTTGATAACGTTAAGGTTATGATACCTTTTTGTAGGACACCGGAGGAGGCGGAGAAGGTAAATGAGTTATTAATGAAAAATGGATTAGTGAGAGGGAAAAACGGTTTGGAAGTTTATATGATGATTGAGATACCGAGCAATGTTCTTTTATTAGATCAATTCGGAAAATATTACGACGGATTTTCAATCGGTTCCAATGATCTAACGCAATTAACCCTTGGTTTGGATAGGGATTCCCCGGAAGTTAGTGATTCATTTGATGAAATGAATGAGGCTGTGGTAGAATTAATTTTGTCAGCAATTCAACAAGCCAAGAAGTTGGGAAAAAAAATAGGAATTTGCGGACAAGCTCCAAGTGATAATCCAGATTTTACTGAGCTTTTAATCAATTCTGGAATTGACAGCATCTCCTTTAATACTGATGCTTTCATGAATGGCATTAAAACGATGGCTAATGCAGAAAAGAACATAAAACAATTGGTATGGAACGATTAGAAAACAAAACCGTAATAATCACAGGTGCTGCATCAGGAATTGGTGCTGCCATCGCTAAGTTATTTGCAGCAGAAGGGGCAACTTTGGTTTTATTCGACAAAGATGAATCTGCATTGAAAGAATTGGAAAGCCATACCGTTTATGCGTATGGGCGATTATTGGTTATTTCCGGAGATGTTTCAAAAGAAGGAGATGTAAAAATGCTTATTGATAAAGCAATTTCGCATTTTGGTGGCGTGGATATTCTAATTAATAATGCGGGAATCATGGATGATTTTTATCCCGTCTCAGAAATTTCTATTGATCAATGGACTCGTGTAATGGGCGTAAATTTATTCGGTTGTTTTTATACTTCACGATTGGTTATTCCCATAATGGAATTTTCCAAACGTGGCGTAATAATAAATGTATCATCAGTAGCTGGAACCCACGGTTGTCGTGCAGGTGCGGCTTATACGGCTTCAAAACATGCCATTGAAGGTCTTTCGAAAAACATTGCTTTCATGTATGCGATGAAAGGAATTAGATGTAATGTAATTGCTCCCGGAGGTGTTAACACGAATATTGGAAAGGATATGCATCCCAATGAATTTGGTTTTAGCAGAACAAATTCTGGAAGTTCAAATATCCCTAGAATAGGGGAGGCCGACGAAATTGCAAATGTAGCTTTGTTTCTAGCAACCGATGATTCTTCTTACATCAATGGAGCAACCATAACAGTTGATGGTGGATGGACTTCTTATTAAGATTTAAGAACTTATAAGAGGTTATCAATAATTTTATCCATTGAATATCCCTCAGCTTCTGCACGGTAGTTTCTAACCAATCTGTGACGAAGTATAGGTTTGGCAACAGCTTTAACATCATCAATATCTGGTGAATACTTTCCTTTCAAAGCGGCGTGACACTTTGCACCAATTATGAGGTACTGAGAAGCTCTTGGTCCTGCTCCCCACGAGATAAAATCTTTTGTAATTTGAGGCGCGAATTCCGAGTTTATTCTAGTTTTTCCCACTAGTTTGACGGCATATTCCAAAACATTGTCCGCTACCGGAATCCTTCTAATTAGTTCCTGGTAGTAAAGAATTTCTTCAGCATTTAAGATGTGGTTAAGCTGAATATTATTATCTGAAGTTGTTGCTTTAACGATTGCTAATTCTTCCGTGTATGAAGGATAATCTACCCATATATTAAACATGAAGCGGTCTAATTGAGCTTCGGGAAGTGGATATGTACCTTCTTGTTCAATAGGATTTTGGGTAGCTAACACAAAAAATGGCGCAGGTAATTTGTAGTTGACACCTCCTGCAGTTACCGCTTTTTCCTGCATAGCTTCTAAAAGCGCCGACTGTGTTTTCGGGGGTGTTCGGTTGATTTCATCAGCTAGGACAATATTCGAAAATAATGGACCTTTGATGAATTTAAATTGACGATTTTCGTCAAGAATTTCAGCTCCAATAATATCAGAAGGCATAAGGTCAGGTGTAAACTGAATACGGTTTGAACTAAGACCAAGTGTTTGTGAGATGGTATTAACTAATAATGTTTTGGCTAAACCTGGGACACCAATTAATAGGCAATGACCGCGAGAGAAAATAGAAATTAGCACTTGATCAACAACATCATCTTGACCAACAATTACTTTGTGGATTTCATTTTTAAGTTCATTATAGTGAACTACTAATTGATCTATTGCTTTACTATCTGACATAGTTTAAATTTTAATGACGGATCCATTGATTTTTAAAAGTGCAATTTTGATAAGAATCATCTATGCGAATATAGGCATTTGAAATTTTTGATGTAATCCACTCATTGATTATTCTTTCCTTTTTATCGTTTTCAGCCGCTCTTTTAATGAGTGAATAGTCATCTTTTAAGTTTGCCTTATGCGGTTCTGTTCTTTCCATTAGCCGCACTATTCGAACGCCCTGCTTGCGATCAAATATGTTCATGTATAAATTAGGTTGAGAAATTTCACCTTTTTCCATGTAATCGGTTAAAAGATAAATTTCTTGGTCTATTTGGTTTAAATCTTCCATACTCCACGTTTGTTCACCTGTGTATGGATTGGTGATGATACCTTTATTTTGTTTTGTTGCTTCATCGTTGGAAAATCTTTTAACCGCGTCGTCCCAAGTAATTTGATTTTGTTTTAACAGGTTATAGCAAGTATCCATTCGATAAACTGATTTCTCGAGAGCTGCACTGCTAAATTCTGGAATTATTAAGATATGTTGACAAACATAATCATCTCCTTTTCTGCTATTCAGTTTTAAAATGTGGTAACCATAAGTAGTTTCAAAAATCTTTGAAACTTCTCCTTCTTTTAGTGAAAATGCAGTGGCCTCGAATTGCGGCACCATCATTCCTCTTGAGGCTTCAATTGTTCCACCTTGTGTTGCGCTACCCGGATCCATCGAGTGTATCCTAGCCATGGTGGAAAAACTCTTGCCTTTTTTAATTTCTTCGAGAATTCCTTCTAATTTATCGTAAGCTATTTTTTTATCCTCTTTGGAAATTACAGGATAATCAACAATTTGCTGAAAGCTCAATTGAGCGTTGATTAATGGGATAGAATCTTCAGGAATTGTTTTATAGAATGCTTCCACTTCTTTCGGTGTAACGGAAATATCACTTGTAATTTTCCTTTCCATTTCTTCCGCTAAAAGTCGTTCTCTAATAATGTTTCGGAATTCATCTTTTATTTGATTCACGGTTTTCCCGTAGAATTCCTCCATTTTTTCCCTGCTACCAATTTGGTTCTCAATAACTCTTAGCCTGTTTTCCATTTCGGCATCAACTTGTTCATCAGAAATAACCAAACTATCTAATTTCGCCTGATTAATTAACAATTGTTGGTACATGAGTTTCTCAAGAATTTCACATTCTATGTTTTCACTTATGGTTGTTCCTGAGGATATGGCTTGTTCTCTTTGGGCTTCTATATCTGATAAAAGAATGATATTGTCACCAACTTGAGCTGCTATTTTATCAACGGTTTTAATCTGTCCATAGTGGAGCAAATGAGTACCAAGAATAAACACTAAAGAAATGAAGCTTTTCATAGTAAGAAAATTATTCTCTTGTTAAATAGCAAGAATTAAAGCCATCAATATTAGCATTCCTGGAGATAACTTCTTCAGGTTTACCAATTTTTAACATTACAACATGCTGAATCACAAAAAACAAAAGAAATTATTTGATTATTTTTTTCGGTAACCTTTACCTACAGCATATAAATTTTGATAATTGATTTCAACTTTATGTTTTTTATTTAATTCTTCCAACCATTGTTTTTCTAGGAAGTTTTGGTAATCTGATGTTGCCATACCTTTTGCTTCACTGAATTCCTTTGTTCTTGGTTCAAGTACTTCGGTAACTTTTACGACGTAAAATTTACCATCAAACTCATAAGGAGCATTAGCACCTTTTTGAAGATTTCTACCATTTAGGAAATTGGTTTGCTCAATGTCGAATTTGTTCGTTTTTACAGATAGTGGAAGTGTACTTTCCTTATTGATAATATCGATTACATGCTTCGAATTTATGGTATCATTTTGAATCATTCCAAAAACATTTATGGCAATGTCTTGACTATTACAGATGTAAACCACAGCATCTAATCTTTTGTTCCATGCATAATTATTTCTATTGGTTTCAAAGAAATTCTTTAATCCAGTGGTGTCTTTAATTGCTTTATTCCAAACTTTTTCTGACATGATTTCATACAAAAGTATGCCATCATGATATTCAGTTAAAAGCGCTTTGTAATCAGGGTATTTCGCAATAAGTTTACTTTCTTCTAAGTTTAATATAGCCTCTTTTTCCCAATTTTTATATTGTTGTTTTACAATGTTTTCAGGACTTTCTTTTTTAACCGATCGATAGTTGTTTTCCAGATATATGGCAAACTGCTGTTGCTTGAATTCTTTTCCGTCTATTGTGAATAATACCTTGTCAGTAGTTAATTTATTGGCATTCCAAGTTCCGTCAAAATAGGTGGTATCCATATTCTGAATAAACCATTGTATATTCTCTGCCGATAAATCTTTGTACTTGTAACTCTTTTTTAATTTGTTCACAAATGAATCTTGTGTTTTTTTAGCTCTATCATCACGATTTACTTTTGTTTGCAATTCTTTTTTCATGTCTTCTAATGGTTTAACATCAGTCCATGAAATTCTTTTTATGATGTGGAACCCGTAATCTGTTTTAATGGGTGCAGAATAATCACCGTCCTTTTTAATGGCAAATGCTGCATCTTCGAAAACAGGAACCATTCTCGTAGTTGTTCCTGAACCGAATGCTGGAAGTTCTCCACCTTTCTGATTTGAACTGGGATCATCGGAGAATTCTTTAGCCAATGCTTCAAAGTTTTCACCATTATTGAGTTTTACATAAATTTCATTTATTTTTTTTGAAGCATTTGCGACCTCTTCTTCGGATGCTGTTTTGGGTGCTGAAACCATGATATGAGCAACCTTAATTGTTCCCCTTGCAGGTCTTTTGTCAGTCACCTTTAAAATGTGGTAGCCAAATCTAGTTCTGAAAGGGTTGGAAATAGATCCAACATTAGTATTATAGGCCATGTCCTCAAATGAATAAACCATTTGAAATGCGTTGAAGTAACCTAAATCACCTCCATTATTCACTACTGAAGGGTCGTCAGAACCATTCTTACCTTTAGCTACTGTAGCAAAATCTTCTCCTTTCTCGATTCTCGTTTTGAGCGCCATTATTCTATTATATGCGGCCAATGTATCTGCAGGAGTTGCGGTAGACTCTACTCGAACCAATATATGCGAAGCACGGACTTCATTTTTCGTTCTATCATATGCCTCTTTAACCAGTTCTTCGTTTTTTTGTTGATCAACTAAATAGGGTTGAGCTAGTTGTCTTCTGTATCCTTCAAGTTCTTTCTTGAGCTTAGGAATAGTGTCATATCCCAACTGTTCAGCCTCAATTACTTTAAGTTTAAATTTTTGGAATAATTCCATATATTCATCTAGCGAGGCTTTATCAAATTTAGGATCTGGATTGTTCTTCAAATAGATTTGTAAAAATTCAGATTTTTTTACTGAAATATCATCAATTTTCATGATAACAGGATCCTTTTGAGCATTACTAACAAGTTGTAATGTCAGGAAAAGTGTCATTAAAATCAGTTTCTTTTTCATCGCTTAAAGTTAAATTATCTGTATTTTATATTTTGGATTATTTGATGCTGTAATTAGGAGCTTCTCTTGAGATTGTCACATCGTGTGGGTGAGATTCTCTCATTCCCGCTGAAGTAATCCTAACAAATTTTGATCCTTGAAGCTTGGATATAGATGATGCGCCGCAATAACCCATTCCGGCACGCAAACCTCCAATTATTTGATACATTACTTCAATTAAATTTCCTTTGTAGGGTACTCTTCCAGAAATTCCTTCAGGAACCAGTTTTTTAATGTCATCTTCTGTATCTTGAAAGTAACGATCTTTCGAACCTTTTTGCATGGCCTCAATAGAGCCCATTCCGCGATAGGATTTAAACTTTCGTCCTTCGTAAATAATCGTTTCTCCAGGAGATTCTTCAACACCTGCAAACATTGATCCTATCATAACTGTGTCTGCCCCAGCAGCTATTGCTTTAACAATATCACCGGTGTAACGAATTCCACCATCTGCAATTACCGGAATTCCAGTACCCTGCAAGGCCATTGCTACATCATTAATAGCGGTAAGTTGAGGCACCCCAACACCAGCAATAATCCTTGTCGTGCAAATTGAACCAGGGCCAATTCCAACTTTAACGGCATCAGCACCTGCTTCAGCCAAATATTTTGCAGCTTCGGCTGTAGCAATATTCCCAACGATTACCTCGAGATTTGGGAATTTATTTTTTACCTGCTTCAATTGATCCACAACACCCTTGGTGTGGCCATGTGCGGTATCAATAACAACGGCATCAACTCCGGCATCGACCAATGCACTCACCCTTTCAATGGTATCATGTGTAACTCCAACTGCAGCAGCAACGCGAAGTCTTCCAAATTTATCTTTGCATGAATTGGGATGCGTTTTTACTTTGATTATGTCGCGATAGGTGATCAGTCCTATTAAACGATTATGGTCATCTATGACGGGTAATTTCTCTATTTTGTTTTCCTGCAAGATCTCTTCAGCTTTTGATAAATCAGTTCCATCTGATGTGGTTACAATATTTTCTGAAGTCATGACCTCCCTTATCGGGCGATTCAAGTTCTTTTCAAATCTTAAATCTCTGTTGGTAACAATTCCACAAAGCTCCTTATTGTCATTTACTACTGGTATACCACCAATTCCATTTTCTTTCATCAAACCAAGTGCATCTTTAACCAATGCATCCTCAGAAAGTGTTACAGGGTCAAGTATCATTCCACTTTCAGATCGCTTAACTTTTCTCACTTCCAATGCCTGTTCTGCAATCGACATGTTTTTATGAATGACACCAATTCCTCCTTGCTGAGCCATAGCAATGGCTAATTTCGCCTCTGTAACGGTATCCATTGCCGCTGAAACGATTGGTGTATTTACAACAATATTTCGGGTCAATTTACTCTTTAACTGAACGTCTCTCGGTAATACTTCTGAATAAGAAGGTACCAACAAAACATCATCATAGGTAAGGCCTTCTTTTATTTCCTCAATAGTAGATAAAGACATGAATCTATTATTTAATAAATTCTTGCAAAAGTAATATTATTTTGTGAGATTCTGACTTATAAAGATTTGTTAATTATTTGAAATTATTTTGATTCTCAATCGGAAAACCTTAGACTTGTTATATGATCGATTTATTCAAAAGTAAAATAGTTGTTTTATTCTTGCTAAGTTTAAGCTGTGCTAATTGTATTGATGCGCAAAAATTGGATGATTCACTGTTGGTTCAACTGTCTGGAGTTGCAATTTCAGAAATCGATTTAAATCCAATTCCTTATACAACCATTTATGATAAGTCATTGAAAAAAGGTGTCATTTCCGATTATTATGGATTTTTCTCTTTGGTTGTTCTTCCAGGTGATACTTTGTTGTTCTCTTCTCATGGTTATCAGACTTCCACCTATATTGTACCTGACACTTTGAAAGAGAAGCGTTATTCAATAATTCATATGTTGCCTAGAGATACTATTGTATTGCCCGAAGTTGTTATTCATCCTTGGCCTTCAAAGGAGGATTTTGCGCGAGCATTTGTTGAAATGGAACCTTACGACGATGCTGTGCGAAGGGCACAACGAGAGCTTTCCGGTGAAAGTCTAGCTTTTGTTGCTGCAAGGCTTGAAAATGATGCCTCTTTGGCTTATGGTTATTCCATTAATCAAAAATATACCCGACTTTACACGAATGGGCAGTTACCAGTTAATAATTTATTGAACCCATATTCTTGGGCAAAGTTGATTCAGGATTGGAAAGCAGGAAAACTTTCTAAACAATAATTCTTTAGTATTATTCAATTTTAAGCTACCGGATAACACAGGAAGTATTTTTCAACTGGACTTGCTAAAGCTGAAATATTTAAATTATCTGATGCTTTACTCAAATCAATAATTTCATTGTTTTTCATGAGCATGTTGATATTTTGCTTGTTTTGATTGTAGGCATTGTTACTTAGGATATCTGTGTAGACAAAATAATCTACTTCATTTTCTTGGAGATTAAACAATTGTCTTACCAATTCCTTTTCCATTTTTACTCTATCCTCGCTGAAAGGTTCTTTCGAGATTTCTATTTTGAATAAGTTTCGATTAACGAGTTTTTTGGATAACGTAGAAAGTATTTTATCGTCAGCATTTTGCCATACTTTTAATGCGCCGAGTATGTCATAATCGTCAAGCGCTGCAAAAGTTTCTAGTATTGATGGATTTGTTTTAAAATCAGCTATGTTGATGTCGTTTTCAAGAAAAAAAGATAAGGTAGGACTGGCAAATAATTTATTTCCTTTTTTTGTTAATTGTTTTGCTCTTCTCAAGGCGTGAATTAACATGAATTCAGCAGAAACGACTGTTTTATGTAAATAAACCTGCCAGTACATCAATCTTCTGGCTACGATGAATTTTTCAATGGAATAAATTCCTTTTTCTTCAACAACGAGATTTCCATTTCTAACATCAAGCATTTCAATGAGCCGGTCGGAACCAATTATCCCTTCACTTACTCCGGTGTAGAAACTATCTCGATTTAGGTAATCTAATCTATCCATGTCTAATTGACTAGAAACCAATTGGTAAAGAAATGGCTTTTGATATTTATTACTAAAAATGAGCAGCGCGCGTGCTAAATCGTCTCCATAGGTTTCGCCTAATCTTTTGATAAAAAGTGCTGAAATTTCCTCATGACTTACTCCGCATACGATGTCATATTCCAGTGCATGACTAAATGGACCATGTCCAATATCATGCAATAGAATGGCAATCAGAACCGCTCTTTCCTCCTCGGTTGTTATTTCGTGTCCTTTTCGACGAATGGTCGCAATGGCTTGATTCATAAGGTGCATAGCGCCGAGCGCATGATGAAATCTGGTATGAAGAGCACCGGGATAGACTAGGTGACTCATGCCTAGTTGCATAATTCTTCTCAACCTTTGCATATATGGATGCTCAATTAAATCGAAAATAAGTGGGTCAGGAATAGAAATAAAACCATAAACAGGATCGTTTACAATTTTCTTTTTATTGTTTCGGTTAAGAATCGGCCGCAAATGAATAAATTTAAAAATATTTTCAAAATTAAATAAATAGCTAATATGGTTGGTAAAATACTTTGGGCAGATGATGAAATAGAATTACTAAAACCCCATATTTTATTTCTTGAGTCAAAAGGATATCTTGTTGATGCGGTAAATAATGGGTCAGAAGCTGTCGAAATGAGTAAATCAGGAAATTACGATATAATTTTTTTGGATGAAAATATGCCTGGAATTTCAGGGTTAGAAACCTTAACGAGAATAAAAGAAATTAATGCTTTTGTTCCTGTTGTCATGATCACCAAAAGTGAAGAGGAGCATATAATGGAAGAGGCAATAGGAAGTAAGATTGCTGATTATTTAATAAAACCAGTGAATCCAAACCAAATTCTACTCAGTATAAAAAAGAATTTGGACAGTTCAAAGTTGGTTTCTCAGAGAACGAATTTCAACTATCAACAAGAATTTCGTCAACTTGGTTCTATGTTAAATGGTAAACTAGATGCAGCAGACTGGGCAGAATTGTATGCCAAGTTAGTTTTTTGGGAATTACAACTTGGTGAAATAGAAGATAAAGGGATGCAGGAAATATTGAAAATGCAAAAGCGCGAAGCGAATACTTTATTTACCAAATTTATTGAAAGGAATTATGAGGATTGGCTTGCTGGAGATGATGAAGCCCCAACAATGATTCACACCCTCATGAAAGAACGAATAGCTCCTGTAATAGGCAATAACAAAACCTTTATTTTATTAATCGACAATTTAAGGTTTGATCAGTGGAAGGTGCTTCAACCTGCGTTTACAAAATATTTTTCATTAAAATCAGAAGAACTGGTTTACTCAATTCTGCCCACGGCAACACATTATGCGAGAAATGCTTTTTTTGCTGGATTAATGCCTAGTGAAATAGAAAAAAAATTTCCTGATCTATGGAAAAATGAATATGACGAAGGCGGAAAAAACTTACATGAAAAAGAATTTTTGGAGGCCAATTTAAAGCGCTTGGGTAAATCAATCAAGTGGTCTTACACCAAAATAACCAATTATGAAACTGGGAAAAAAATTGCAGATTCCTTCAGTCAATTCAAAGAAAATGATTTGAATTTTATTGTCTACAATTTTGTTGACATGCTTTCTCATGCACGGACAGAAATGGAGGTGATAAAAGAATTGGCTGATGATGAAGCAGCATACCGCTCTTTAACCGTTTCATGGTTTGATCATTCACCATTGCAGGACATTGTTCGTAAAATAGCTGAAATGGGTGCGCAATTAATTATTGCGACAGATCATGGTACAATAAAAGTTACCGATCCGATAAAAATTGTAGGTGAAAGAAATACGAATTCAAACTTGAGGTATAAGGTAGGTCGTGGACTGACCTATAATTCTAAGGAAGTGTTTGTAATTTCAGATCCCTTAACAGGTTTTTTACCAAAACAAAAAATGGCCACAGAGTTTGTGTTCGCTAGAGAAAATGATTTTTTTGTTTACCCCAACAATTACAATCAATTCGTGAATTATTATGGCAATACTTTTCAACATGGAGGAATCTCGATGGAAGAAATGTTGATTCCTTTTGTAATCCTTCAGCCCAAGTAGTTTAATAGATTTAAAGCCTTAAAATGGAGTTTATCATCAAAAATTTAAGCGACTTACCGAATGTTTCCAAGTCATTCTTAGAACATTTTGGTCATCATAAGGTATTTGCTTTTGTCGCTGAAATGGGTACAGGTAAAACTACTTTTATTCTCAGTCTTTTAAATGCAATGGGAATTGAAAATACCGAAGGATCACCAACATACGCTTTGGTTAACTCCTACGAAAGTAATATGTATGGGAAGGTTTTACACATGGATTTATACAGACTGGACAATCAAGAGGATGCTTTTAATTTGGGCTTGGAAGAACAGCTTTACGGAGGGGTGTATTGCTTTATTGAATGGCCTGAAAAAATTGAGAAATTATTACCTTTGAATACAATTTGGGTGTATCTTCGCACAAATGATGACCACTCTCGTATTTTAACAATTGAATATGATCACTGACCCGGAAATATTGAAAAAATTAATCGAACATGGTGGGCTAATGCCCAAAGAAGAAATGCTCGAAATAGCAAAAAGAAAGGGAACATTATACATTGGCATACCGAAAGAGACTTCTTTTCAAGAGCGACGTGTAGCGCTTGTTCCTGAAGCTGTTTCTTTGCTCGTAGCAAATGGACATAGGGTTAAGTTAGAGACTAATAGCGGACTTGCTGCTAATTTTTCAGATAATGAGTATAGTGAGGCTGGTGCTGAAATTTGTTATGACCCAAAAGAAATATTTTGTTGTGATATCATTTTTAAAGTTGCACCACCATCGGAGGCGGAAGTTGACATGATGACCGGTGGGCAAACATTAATATCAGCGTTACAATTGTCCATTCAACCTAAGGTCATTTTGCAGAAGCTGATGGACAAAAAAATAACTGCAATAGCTTGGGATTATATTCGGGATGAAGAAGGTGTTTTTCCGGTGGTACGGACGATGGGAGAAATTGCTGGAACAACATCTATTTTGATTGCTGGAGAGTTGTTATCCTCTTTTTCATCAGGAAAAGGAATAATGTTGGGTGGAATAGCTGGTGTAACGCCTACAGAGGTTGTTGTAATTGGAGCTGGCACTGTAGGTGAATTTGCAACAAGAGCGGCAATTGGACTTGGAGCATCTGTTAAAGTTTTTGATAATTCATTGTCAAAGCTTCGCAGATTGCAAAATGACATAGGTCAAAGAGTTTATACTTCAGTGTTGAATCCAAAGGTATTGGCTAAATCGTTAAAAAGAGCAGACGTAGTGATTGGGGCTTTACGAGGTTCTTCTGGAAGAACGCCTTGTGTTGTTACCGAAGAAATGATACAATCGATGAAAACCGGAACAGTGGTAGTAGATGTAAGTATTGATCAAGGAGGATGTTTTGAAACTTCCAGAGTTACTAATCACAACGAACCTGTATTTATTGAACATGGGGTGGTTCATTATTGTGTACCCAATATAGCCTCACGTGTTTCTAGAACTGCATCTTTTGCGCTGTCCAATATTTTTTCACCAATATTATTAGATATGGGTAATGAGGGTGGAAGTAAAGAGTTGATTAAAAATAATCCAGGTTTCAGAGGTGGCGTTTACATGTACAAAGGAACTTTGACAAGTGAAGTTTTAGGTAAAGTCTTCAACCTTAAATACAAGGATATCGAATTGTTGATTTTGGGAATGTAATATGTTGGGTTTTTCGATTATTGTATACTTGTTAATCACTTTATTCATTGGATTTCTAGGATCAAAAAAGATAACAAGTTCTAATGATTTTGCTTTGGCCGGTAGAAAACTTCCGTTTTTTATGACCTCAGCGGCTTTATTTGCTACATGGTTTGGAAGTGAAACAATCTTGGGTTCATCTGAAGAATTTATAGAAAATGGTGTTGTTGGTGTAATTCAAGAGCCATTAGGTGCAGCTCTGTGTTTATTAATTGTGGGAGCCGTTTATGCCAAACGAATGTATCGAACGAATGCCATGACATTTTCAGACGTTTTTAGAGATAGATTCGGTAAAAAAGCTGAATTGATAAGTGCCTTGGTAATGATTCCCTCTTTCTTTTCTTGGATAGCGGCACAATTTATTGCTTTGGCAATGATTTTCGATTTACTGTTTGGTTGTGGGTTTGTTGTAGGTATTTTTATCGGTGCACTATTGGTAGTGTTTTATACATATTTGGGTGGGATGTGGGCAATTAGTATGAATGATAGTATCCAGATGATTGTAATGGTTGTTGGATTAGTCATATTGCTCATTTTATTTCTAAATCATGCAGATTTATCCGTAATGTCAAAAAATATGGATGACCATTATTTCAACATATATGATGGGAATAAGATGAATGCATGGCAATGGTTTGGCGCATGGATAACTGTTGGATTAGGATCTGTAGCATCACAAGATGTTTTTCAGCGAGTGGTATCAGCAAAAAGTGAAAGAGTTGCCATGACGGCATCAATTTCTTCAGGAGTTTTGTATATTATTATTGGGGCGATTCCATTGGTTATTGGCTGGATTGGAAGTCAACAGTATCCTGATCTGTATGAAACCAATAAGGGAAATTTTATTTCCACACTTATCATTGCAAAAACACCGGTTTGGATTCAAATTGTTTATTTTGGAGCACTGTTATCTGCTGTATTAAGTACAGCATCCGGTGCAATTTTAGCTCCATCAACGGTCCTTGCGGAAAATATATTCAAGCCTCGTTTCCCTAATTTAAATCTGCTTAAAATGTTGAGATGGAGTGTTTTAATCATGTCAACTTGCGCTTTGGTAATGGCCTTTTTTAGTCAAAGTATTTTTGAATTGGCTAATTTGGCATCTTCCTTTTGCTTAGTTTCTCTATTTGTACCTTTCACTGCTGCACTATTTATAAAAGGAATCAATGCACCAAGCATCAATCTTGGTATGGTTACAGGTTTGACTGTTTGGTTTATTAGTTTATTCTTTCTGGTTGATATTCCCCCTTCTATTTTTGGATTATTTGGCTCAGTTTTGGGTATGATAGTTGGTCATTTTTGGGGCTTAAAAAAAGGATATGTTTGATGCATTGAATTTTCCGCCGGCAGATTTATCCATTGTAAGCGTTAAAGAAAAGATTCATTTGCAATGTTTACTCAGAAAAAAGTTACTGGTTTTTACACCTGAAGAATGGGTGAGACAACATGTATTAAATTATTTGATTAATCATTTAAACTATCCTCCAGGATTTATTTCTGTTGAAAAGGGAATAACAATTAACAAACTACAGAGAAGGGCTGATGTTATTGTCTCAAACCGATTAGGTGAACCAACTTTGCTCATCGAATGTAAGGCTGCATCTGTAAATTTAAATGAAAAAGTTTTTCATCAATTGGCTCATTATAACAGTAAGGTTAAGGCTTCATTTTTTTGTATTACTAATGGAATCAATCATTATACTTTTAAAATAGGTGTGGAAAATCAATCCGTTGTTAACATTGATAAGATGCCGAATTGGGATGAAATCAATCAATAGATTAGATTATTTAGATTCCAATTTAAATTCGGATGTTTTATGAAAAGTTATATTCGGATAATCTTGTTCAGCCATATTCAGTAAAAATTGAGTTTCAGCAAGAAATACAAGGTTGTCATCTTTATCTTTCGCGATGTAATTGGCCTTTGCTCTTAAAAAAGCTGCTAGTTGATCTTTATTGTCAGAGGTGATCCAACAGGCTTTGAAGAAATTCTTTGGTGAAAACCTACAATTAGCCCCATATTCATTGATCAGTCTATGTTGAATTACTTCAAATTGTAACATTCCGACCGTGCCAACAATTTTGCGATTACCTGGCTGCATGACAAACATTTGCGCAACACCTTCGTCGGTAAGCTGGTGAATTCCTTTGTCTAATTGTTTCGACTTCATGGGGTCAAGGTTCTCTAATTCCATAAAAATTTCAGGCGAAAAGGAAGGTATACCTTTATACATTAATTCTTCACCTTCGGTTAAAGTATCACCAATTTTAAAGTTACCGGTATCATAAAGACCAATAACATCTCCAGGAAATGCTTCATCAATGACACTTTTATCTTGAGCCATGAAAGATGTAGGATTTGGGAACTTAAAATTTTTATCGAGTCTTACATGGTGATAAAAAGTATTTCTTTCAAATTTCCCAGAAACAATTCTTAAAAAAGCAATTCTATCTCGGTGTTTAGGGTCTAAATTGGCGTGTATCTTAAATACAAAACCTGAAAATTTCGGGTCTGATGGTTCAATAAATCTTTTATCAGATTCTCTACCGATGGGTGATGGAGAAATTTCAATGAAAGTATCCAGCAATTCTTGTACTCCAAAATTGTTTACGGCAGATCCAAAAAATACTGGAGCTACTTCACCACTTAGGTATGTTTTTCTATCAAACGAATCGTAAACACCATCTATAATATCCAATTCATCTTTAAGTTCTTCATAGAATTTTTCACCAATAAGCTCGGTTAAAACAGGATCATTCAAATCTTTAATGGTAACAATTTCTTCCTCTATTTTAGTCTTGTTTGCCTGAAACAAGTTGAGATTTTTCTTGTAAATATTATAAACACCTTTAAAACGATCTCCGATGCCAATTGGCCATGTTAAGGGACGAACTTTTATGGATAATTTATCTTCAATCTCGTCAAGTAGCGAGAATGCATCTTTACCTTCGCGGTCCATTTTATTTACGAATATGATCACCGGAGTATTTCGCATTCTACATACTTCCATGAGTTTTTCAGTCTGTGTCTCGACCCCATTTGCACAATCGATGACTAAAATAACACTGTCTACTGCTGTTAAGGTTCTATAGGTATCCTCTGCAAAGTCTTTGTGACCAGGTGTATCTAAAATGTTGATTTGTTTACCCCCATATTCAAAAGCCATAACAGATGTTGCAACAGAAATTCCTCTTTGTTTTTCAATTTCCATGAAGTCAGAGGTAGCTGTCTTTTTAATTTTATTATTCTTGACAGCACCAGCAATCTGTATTGCTCCCCCAAAAAGGAGTAGTTTTTCTGTAAGTGTTGTTTTACCCGCATCTGGGTGAGCAATAATTCCAAAGGTTCGCCTTTTTTCTATGGAGGCTAAATTCTTCATTCCACTACAATTAACTTGTTACGTTTATAAAAAAAAGGAATCCGTACGGATTCCTTTTTGGGTGGAAGATCGGGCTCGAACCGACGACCCCTAGAACCACAATCTAGTGCTCTAACCAACTGAGCTACAACCACCATTATTTGTGGGTGCAAATATAGGGAATTTATGTTTTATTGCAAGGAGTTTTAATTTTTATTTTGGGTTCAATACATCAAATTTTGAAGAAATTTATAATGAAGACCCAAATGCAATTAAGAATTCGAAATAATAATTTCTTCAATTTGTTATGTTGAAAAAAGAATGTCTTTAACTGTAAATAGCAGGTTACAGCTTTTTACATTTGAACAAAATATTTTTATGATCAGAATTGGAGTTGTTGGAGCAGGGCATTTAGGCAAAATTCATATTAAACTATTGAATGAATTGAAGGATGAATTCAACTTAGTTGGTTTTTACGATCCCAGCGATGAAGCCGCTTTTTACGTGGAGAATAATTTCGGAATTCATAGATTTCAACTTCTAGATGAATTAATAGAATCAGTAGATTGTGTTGACATAGTTACCCCAACAGTGACTCATTTCGATATTGCCAGCCGATGCCTAAAAAAAAGCAAGCATGTTTTTATTGAGAAACCCATTACAGAAACGGTTGAGGAGGGTAGGGCATTAATTCAATTGGCAAGAGAAGCGAATGTTAAGGTTCAGATAGGACACGTAGAGCGGTTCAATCCAGCTTTTCAGCAAGCAATTCCTTTCTTGAAGAATCCTATGTTTATTGAAACACACAGATTGGCACAATACAATCCAAGAGGAACGGATGTTCCTGTAGTACTGGATTTGATGATTCATGATATAGATGTAATTTTAAGTGTAGTAAAGTCTGGAATAAAAAGAATTTCTTCATCCGGTGTAGCAGTTGTAAGTGATTCACCGGATATAACGAATGCGAGAATTGAATTTGAAAATGGTTGTGTTGCCAATTTAACTGCCTCACGGATTTCAATGAAAAACATGCGCAAATCCAGATTCTTTCAAAAAGATGCCTACATAAGTGTTGATTTTCTTTCTAAAGAATTGGAAGTAGTTAGAATGGAAAATATAGAACATGATCCAGGTCCTTATGATTTAGTATTTGATTTAGGGCAGGGAAAACCAATGAAAAAAATATTTTTTGATAAACCGAATATTACTGAGACTAACGCAATTTCTGAGGAACTTCAGGCATTTTATCGTTCAATAGTATTTGATGTCCCCCTCATCGTTTCTATTGAGGATGGTTTTCATGCCTTGGAGGTGGCTCAATTGGTTTTGGATAAAATAAAAGTTAGCTTGTAATTCATAGCTTACAATAATTAACTTTGTCTCGCGTTTCACTCGAGTTACTTTATGAGAAAATTATATTTACTCTTACTATCCGCCTTTCTTTTAAACGGTTGTATTAAAAACAACCCTGATCCTTCTTGGTTGGAGGTAACAGAATGGACATTAAAGGCAAATCCTAATGCGGAATATATTGAAGGGGAGATGACACATAATTTTACTGATGCATGGGTTTATGTAAATGATGAAGTCATTGGTGTTTTTGAAGTTCCATTCAAAATTCCAATTTTAACTAGTGGTCCGGTTAACATAAAAATCTATCCTACGATAAGAAATAATGGGATTTCCGCAAGCAAAAAGATTTATCCTTTCGTAGATTATTTTGAGGTTGATACTATTTTAACCCAGAATGCTACATTAACCTTGCACCCTGAAACCAAATATAAAAGTTTTACTCAGTTTTGGTTAGAGGAATTCGAAGATGCGGCTATTAAAATAGAAAATGATCCGATTTCACTCACTACTTTGACTAAAGCAAATGATCCAGCTATTTTGCAATGGGGAAATTTTTATGGGGAAATCAATCTGAATTCAATTGATTCAATGTGGGTGGGATATTCAGAAAGTATGAATTTGCCACGAGGTCAAGAAGTCTATCTTGAAGTTGATTATTACAACACTAACAGTTTGATTACTGGTATTTTGGGAATTTCACCTACGGAAGTTAAAAACAATAGAAATATTACGATTAACAAACAGAATCCGGATAATATAAAATGGAAAAAAATCTACATCGATTTGAAAGAAATCGTATCCAATTCCCCAAATGCGGATTATTTCAAACAATCATTTGAGGCGTTTTTAGAACCTGATAAAACAGAGTCATTTATTCGTGTTGATAATATAAAAGTCGTACATTTTTAACATGCATAAAAAAATAGCTGCAGCTTCATTAGTCTTTATTGATTGGTTTTTTGCAGTATTGTCGTGGGTTGTATTTTACTATGTTAGAAAAACGAGCATTGAGCATGTGGAATTCACGGTTAGTGATGCTTTTTATTCCGGTATTTTTATTGTTCCTGTAGCCTGGTTACTATTGTATTACCTTCAAGGAACTTACCACGATATAAAACGCTTATACCGTTTTAAACTTTTCAGCCTTACCTTCTTGGCAACAATTATTGGAACTACTTTCATATTTTTTACGCTCTTATTGGATGATAGTATTTCAGGGTACAAAATGTATTATAAATCTTTCTTTTTTCTTTTTATTATACATTTCAGCCTATCAATAATTCCGCGACTAATTTTTGTTACCGTATTGGTTAAAGGCATACAGTCTGGAAAGAATAGTTTTCGAACGTTGCTTGTTGGAGGGAGTGAAAAAGCTGTCGAATTATATAATGAGATGAGTATCCTTCCAAAAAAAACAAATCGATTTTTGGGTTTTGTAAATATTAATGGGGTTGATAAAATCTTAGAATCCAAACTTCCGTATCTTGGTAGTTTAGCTGATTTAGAACAAATAATATTAAACCATCAAATTGAAGAGGTTATTATTGCTTTAGAAAGCACAGAGCATGATAAATTAAAATCCATTGTATCAAGAATTGAAGGTGGTGATGTCAGCATTAAAATTCTTCCGGATATGTATGATATTCTCTCCGGTTCGGTTAAAATGACCAATATTTTTGGAGCTTTATTAATTCAACTCAATGTTGAAACTATGCCTATATGGCAAAGGGCATTGAAAAGAGTTATTGATGTATTCATTTCTTTGATTGCCTTAATACTATTAATACCAGTTTATTTGGTTCTTGCGATAGCTGTCAAGGCATCTTCTCCTGGTCCAATTTTCTTTTTACAGGAACGAATTGGATTGAATGGAAGAGTTTTTAAGATTATAAAATTTCGAACCATGTATATGAATGCAGAAAAAGCGGGGCCTCAGCTCTCTTCATCTGACGATCCTAGAATTACACCTGTAGGAAAATATATGAGAAAGCTTCGTTTAGACGAATTTCCTCAATTTTTAAATGTAATCAAAGGCGATATGTCATTGGTAGGACCTCGTCCAGAAAGACAGTATTTTATCGATCAAATAGTTAAGATTGAACCGCAGTTTTTGCATCTTACGAAGGTTAGACCCGGGATTACATCTTGGGGACAAGTAAAATATGGCTATGCAGAAAATGTAGAACAGATGCTGCAGCGTATGAAATATGATTTGTTGTATATGAAAAACAGAACGCTAGCACTAGATTTTAAAATTATGCTTCATACGGTACTTATAATTTTGCGGGCAAAAGGAAAATAATACCTATTTAATTTTAAAGGTAAACATCTTTTGTTCATCAATAAATCCTTCCAGAATGTCACCTATTTGAACCGGTCCAACTCCCGAAGGTGTGCCTGTAAATATCAAATCTCCAGTTTTAAGGGTTAAAAAACGAGAGACGTAAGCAATAATTTTATCCACTGAGAATAGCAGCTGATTGGTGTTGCCTTTTTGAACCTCTTCTCCGTTTTTTTTCAATGAAAAATTGAGTTCATTCCAATCGATTTTATCTGTTTTCATCCAAATGTTTGAAATAGGAGCACTATTATCAAAGGATTTTGCAATTTCCCAAGGTAAACTCTTTTCCTTACAATTTGATTGCAGGTCTCTAGCGGTGAAGTCTATCCCAAGACTTAACTCAGAATAATATTTATGCGCAAATTTTTCAGCAATGTTTTTCCCTACTTTATCAATTTTAATTACAATTTCACATTCGTAATGTAAATCTTGAGTGAATTCAGGATAATAGAAATCTTGGCCATCTTTAAGAAGTGCACAATCTGGTTTCATGAATATAACAGGAAACTCAGGAACTTCAGCATTCATTTCCTTGGCGTGATCAGCATAATTTCTTCCAATACAGATAATTTTCATTTTATTTGAACTTGTTTTTTAAAGCTTCTAATTTATTGTCCCACGTCTCAGTTATTTCCTTATCTTTTATTTGTTGTCTTTCTGCTTTTATTTTTTCCATTTCCTTTCGAAGGCATTGCTTGGTATATAATGGAAAATCTGCGTCTAGCATCCATCCATAGTAACCAGGTTCTTCTTTTTGAACTTGTTTTATTGATTTACCTTTATGTTTTCCAAAATTATAAATAGCTTCACCAGCTTCGTTAATTGCTAATCTACCTGCGAAGTCTAGTATTTTAAAGTTGTTGGCTTGAGAGAAATGGGATAAAAAATCAACACTATTATCCAGCTCTTTGTATTTGTCTAATTGAGCTTTTAGCACTTCCCAAGTAGCACGGGCATCATGAAGCGCATTGTGCGCATTTTCAATACTTTTATTACAATAGAATTGGTAAGCAGCAGCTAATGTTCTTTGCTCCATTTTATGAAAGATATTTTGAACATCCACAAATGATCGGTTAGCTATATCAAAATTACTTCCTGCACGCATGAATTCTTCAGCTAAAACAGGAATGTCAAATTTATTAGAATTGTAACCTGCCAAATCTGCGTCACCAATAAAACTTGCTACTTCATCAGCTATTGATTCAAATAAAGGCATATCTATAACGTCTGAATCATATATGCCATGAATTTCGCTGATATTTACAGGGATGGGCATATTGGGATTGACGCGTTGACAGTAATGTTCTTCTTTGCCATCTGGTTGAACCTTGATTATAGCTATTTCAACAATTCGGTCGCTTGTTACGTTTGTGCCAGTAGTTTCCAGATCAAAAATGGCTAGTGGACGATTTAGGGATAAATTCATTCTACGGTTTTACTGTTCGTATTTGTGGAAAATTCATTTTGATTACAAAAGAACAAAAAACAATTCTTGCATTAGACGGATGTTGAATAAATTTTTCTAAAACCCAATGGATAAGATTTGAGCAATAGGGGATAAGTTTGGTCTATAGCTTAAAACGCTGTATTAATAAAAAAAAAGTTCGACCTGAGCCGAACTTTTTAAAATTTTAAATTTTATTCAGTTTTCAAAGAAACAAACTGAAATGGTTCATATTTCTTCTTGTTTTTATAGTCGTTTTCGTATTCAGGTCCGTCAACCGTTGCTGTAACAATTGTTACAACAACTTTCCCTTTAGTCAAACTATTGCCTTCAAAGTACTCGATTAAGTCATACTTCATGTTTTCAGCCCTAATTTTCGTCAAATTTTCATTGGTTTCATAGGTTGTTGTTGGAACTTTTGAAGCTGAAGCATAAATATTTATGGTCATTTTATTCCGTCCAGCTTTAAATTGTCGGTCCACATCTTTTACAAAATCTTTAAGTTTTCCTTTATTTGTGAATAATTTATTTTTATTGTACTCAAAATAATATTTGAATTCTAGATTTTCAAATGTATTTATTTCAACAGTTTCTATGATGGTAGCTGGTATATCCTTTGGAAAAATAAGCTGTCTTTTTTCTACATCAAGCAATAATTCGCGACTGATTTCTTGATAATTCAAATTGCATTCAGTGGTGAAGGTTTCCTCATACATTTTATTATTATCGCTCGCATTGAAGTAAACAATATTATATGTTTTGCAAGGTTTAAGACCTGTCATGAACATTCCATCTCTCAATCTCGGATAAATAGTTCTATTTTTTTCATAATCATCACAGTCATTGCATGTCAATTGAATATTAATCGCGAAATCTTCTGGAAGCGGGGTATTATCGGTAGTTTTGATCAAACCTTTAAAAACAGCAAGATTATTTACTCCTAAGTAACTATTGAAAATTTCGTAGATATCATTTTTCCCATAACCATTTTTTCTATTAGAGGTCATATATCCTCTAGATCCATCAATGGTGGTTGTATAATAAATATCATTAGCAGTAGAATTTAATGGATAACCTAAATTAACGGATTCACTCCAGTTACCATCGGAGGTAAGATCAGACATAAGTACATCATAGCCCCCCATACTTTTTTCACCATTCGATGAAAAATATAAGCGTTTATTGTCAATTGAAATAAAAGGCGCATCCTCATCATATTTGGTATTGACTTTAGCTCCTAAGTTTATTGGATTAGTCCAGGTTGAATCAGCCGTTCTTACCATCATATAAATATCTAATCCACCGAATCCTCCTGGACGATCAGAGGCGAAGAAAAG
>Ga0068876_10000810_pt1 | contig 24974 bp, 20 predicted proteins | sample NOAtaG_6_FD_66442 | JGI IMG/M metagenome (GOLD analysis project Ga0068876, IMG submission 66442) | Freshwater lake microbial communities from Lake Erie, under a cyanobacterial bloom - NOAA_Erie_Diel5S_2200h metaG | ecosystem: Environmental > Aquatic > Freshwater > Lake | place: USA: Ohio, Lake...
GTTCCTCGACATCAAGTGCCGCATCGGCGGGCTCTGGCCCGACGCCGCGGTCATCGTCGCCACGCTCCGCGCGCTGAAGTTCCACGGCGGCGTCGAGGCCAAGGGCGCCGGCGCGCCCAACCGCGAGGCGCTCGAGCGGGGCATCGCGAACCTCGAGCGGCACCTCGAGTCGGCCCGCTTTTTCGGGCTGCGGGCGGTGGTCGCGATCAACGCCTTCGACACCGATCCGGAGGACGAGATCGCGCTGGTGCGGAGCCGGTGCGAGAAGCTCGGCGTCCCGGTCGAGCTCTCGCGCGGCTTCGCGCAGGGCGGGGAGGGTACCCTCGAGCTCTCGCGCACCGTCGCGCAGGTCCTCGCGGAGGGGCCGGCGAGCCCGACGCCGAAGTTCTCCTACGAGCTCGGCCAGAGCTACGCCGAGAAGTTCGACGCCATCGCGCGCAACGTCTACGGCGCGGACGGCGCCGACGTCGATCCGGCCGCCGCGGCGCAGCTCGAGACCATCGTCAAGAACGGCTACGGCGGGCTGCCGGTCTGCATGGCCAAGACGCAGCTCAGCGTCTCCGACGACCCCAAGAAGCAGGGCCGCCCGACCGGCTTCCGGGTGACGGTGCGGGAGGCGCGCCTGAGCGCCGGCGCGGGCTTCGTCGTCGCGCTGCTCGGCGACATCATGACGATGCCCGGGCTGCCCAAGGTGCCGGCCGCGCGGAACGTGCGGATCGAGGCCGACGGGCGGGTGCGCGGGCTGATGCAGAACGACTGAAGCGCGCCCGCCGGGCCGCATGTTTCAGGGCCGAATCGATGGGGCGTGCAAGGCGCCCATCGATGCTGGCAAGCTCTCGGGCATGCCGAAGACCCTGCTCCATGCCCTGCCGCTGCTTGCCCTCCTCCACGCCGGCTGCGAGACCGCCTCGAGCGGCACCGACGGCGGCGTGCTTCCGGGCTCTGATGCACCCCGCGCCGACGTCCCAGGTGCCGATGTGCCTGGTGTCGATGCGCCCTTCGTTCCGAGCGACGGCGGCACGATGCCGATGGGCGCGCTCGTCGACCCCGCGTGCACCGACGGCATGTACCGGGAGGAACTGCCCGACCGCAGCGCCTCGCTCGACGACATCGTTGCAGGCTTCTCGAGCGCCGGCGCGCGTTCGTTCGTCGACGAGGCCACCCGCCGCCGGTATCCGCTCGGGAGTCGCTTCCTCGCGGAGGGCCGGTTCGGTGGCTCGAGCTGCGTCGACCTCTTCTTCTCCGACCGGTCGAGCGCCGACGCGGCGTTCTCGCAGCTCTCGACCCTCGTTCACGAGTGCGGCCACGCGGTCGATGGCGCGCTCTCGGGCTTCTCGAGCAACACCTACGTCGTCGCGACGGGTCTCGAGCTCACCTGCCCGATGGGGGACACGACGTCCCGCGGGGGCGTCACCTTCGCCCGCAGTCGCATCCGCGGGGATGCCTACCAGCCGAGCCGTCCTCCGTGCCCGCCGGGCTCGTTCTCCGGCTGCGACTTCTACGCGAACACCTACCTCGACGGGAACCCGGACGACGGGACCTTCGAGGGGGGCGACCAGGGCTTCAACATGCTCTTCGAAGAGCTGGTGCAGTACGTCAACTCGCTCGCGACCGACTACGCCATCGGAGACTACCTCGCGCGCACGGGGCGATCGGTGAGCGATCGGGACGGGCTGCTCACGTTCATGTGGTACGTCGAGCGCTACCTGCGGATGGCGCGCCTCGACTACCCGAGCGCGTACGCGCAGCTCACCAGCCCATGCTGGCGCGATGCGATCCTCACGGTGTGGGGGCGGGCGGTGCTCTACCTCGAGGCGACCGACGGCATGGGTGCGCTCGGGATCGAGGACGAGACCATCTTCGCGCTCGTGACCACGCCGGAACTGCTCGAGGAGATCGAGCGGCTGCGCACGGTCGAGGGCTGCCCCTGAGGAGGGCTCAGCTCTCGGGCGGGGGCGGCGCTTCGCGGATGGGCGAGGCGTGGGGCATCGACTCGCCGCGTCCGGCGCGCTCATCCATCTCGTAGCGGGAGGGGCAGCGCGGGATCACCTCGGAGGCGAGGAAGGTCCCGCCCGGCTGCAGCTCTCCCTGCACGACGACCGTGATCCCCATGTGGTCGCGGAACGTGTCGGGGACGATGCACTCGTGGAACTCCACGGGCACGACGTGGCCGTCCTCTTCCAGGGAGAAGCGCCACTCGCAGGGCTCGTCGCGGAAGCGCACCGAGCCCTCGGTGAGGGCGCCCTCGACACGGAGCGTTCGCCCGGCGAACTGCTCTGGGCTCACGGCGAGCTCCGCGACGGTCTCGGAGTACACGAACGGATCTCCGCCTCCGAGGAGGAGCCACGCGACGCCCGCCGAGAGGGACAAGAGGCCCACTGCAAGGAGCCACGGCGGCGTCCCGCTGGGGGCGGGCGAGGCCGCCGTGGGCTGGGTGCCGGACACCGTGGGACTCGGAGCGTCGCCGTCAGGCATGGTGGAGGTATGGACCAGCCGTCCGCGGACGCCAACCTGCGTGCTCGACCTCGGGGCCTTGCTGGCGGTACAACGTCGGGGCCGTGGAAGTCGCTGCCCAGGCCCAGGTCCTTGCGCTGCCGTTGCCGCTCGAGGAGTTGCCCGAGGCGCTCCGGCGCTTCGCGGACCCAGCGGCGCCCGAACGCGCGCGGCGCGCGGCGGCCCGCGGCCTCGTGCCGCTGCGCGGAGAGGGGCTCGTCGCGCTGCTCCTGCAGCTCTCGGCGGACGCCGACGAGGCGGTGGCGAGCGAGGCGCAGGCGAGCTTTGCAGCGCTGCCCCCGTCGGTGGTCGATGCGGCCATCGACGCGGCCCTCCATCCCGCATTCCTCGATCGGCTCACCGACCTCCTCCGCGGCGACGAATCGCTCGAGCGCCTGCTCGCGAACCCTGCCCTCGCCGATGTGTCCGTGGTGCGCCTGGCGCGGTCCTGCTCCGAGCGCGTCGCCGAGCGGGTCGCGCTCGACGAGGAGCGCGTGCTCCGCGCCCCGGCGGTCCTCGAGTCGCTCTACAAGAACCGCAACACGCGGATGTCGACGGTGGACCGGCTCATCGAGCTCGCGGTCCGCAATGGGGTGCGTGCGGATGGGATCCCGACCTTCGACGCGCACGCGCAGGCCATCGCAGGCCAGCTGATCGTCGAGCCGCAGGAAGAGGCCCTGCCGAGTGACGGGGCCTTCGTCGCCACCGTCGCGGACGCAGACGCGGGCGGGCCGGAGGGGGCGCCGATCGACGTCGATGCGGTGGACGGATCCGAGACGCTGAAGGAGAAGTTCAAGCCGCTCTCGATGCAGATCGCGAACATGAACCTCCAGGAGAAGCTGCGGCTCTCGCTGGTCGGCAACGCGGCGTGCCGGGCGATCCTCGTCCGCGACTCGAACAAGATGGTGCAGCAGGCCGCGATCGGCTCGCCGATGATGACGGAGTCCGAGGCCGCCTCCATCGCGCAGAGCCGACAGGTCAGCGAGGACGTGCTCCGCGTGATCGGCAGCCGCCGGGAGTGGCTCTCCAACTACGAGCTGAAGCGTGCGCTCGTGGGCAACCCGAAGACTCCGGTGGGGATCTCGATGCGCTTTCTGTCCCACCTGCACGCCTCCGATCTCCGCGACTTGTCGCGGAGCCGGGGCGTGCCCACGGCGCTCAAGACGGCCGCGTTGCAGCGGCTCGACAAGAAGAAGACCTGACGATGTCGTTTCTCAGGCGATGGTTCGGCGGCAGTGACCCGGCGCGGGACAAGGCGGAGGCCGAGGCCCACTTCGCTGCCGGGCGCTTCTACGAGGCACGGGTCGCGTTCGAGCGGCTCGCGGACGACACGAAGGCGAGCGCTTCCGACCGGGCGCTCGGGGAGGCCGGGGTCGTACGGGCCCAGGACGCGCTGGCCCGCGCACGAATCCAGGAGGCCGAGCGGCTGCTCGCCGCTGGGCAGCGCGAGCTCGCGAGGACCGAGTTGCAGACGGCCATCGACACGGCGCGGAGCGAGGCGATCATCGCCGAGGCGAGGCGGCTCATCGAGCGCTCGGAGCGCCGTGAGGTCCGCGCCCAGCAGGTCGAGGTGGAGCTGGGCGACGACGAGCGCTGGGTGCTGCTCGCGGGCAACTGGAGCGATGCGCAGCTCGAGGAGTACGACGGCTACGGCGAGGCGTTCCGGGAGGCGCTCGTGCGGATGGCGAAGGGGGACGCCGAGGGCGCCAAGCCAGTGCTCGAGCGGTTTGCCGAGGAGGCAGAGGAGGACGGCGTCTACCTGTGGCTGGAGGTCGCGCGCGGCCGCTCGCGCACCGAGGATCACCCGGGCGCGACACGTGCGCTCGAGCGCTTCCTCGAGCGGGTTCCCGACGAGGATCGCAGCGAGGCGCGCGTCGACGCCTACGCGTACCTCGCACAACTCGCCGAGCGCGGCGGGCACGAGGAGCGGGCCATCGAGCACCTCGAGGAGGCGATCGACCGGATGCCCGACGATCCGCGTCCGTTCCTGCACCTGGGCGCCTACCTCCGCGGCAAAGGGCACGCAGCCGAGGCGGTCGAGGTCCTCGAAGCCGCGATCGGGCTCATGGACGAGGACCGACCCTCGTGGCTCGCCCTGCAGGAGCTCGGTCTGGCCAAGCGTGACGCCGGTCGGCACGAGGCGGGCATCGAGACGCTCGAGGCCGTGATCCGGCAATTCGTGTCGCGTGGGGTCGTCGACGAGTTGCCGCCGACGACGGCGGCGCCCCTTGCGGCGCTGCACGAGCGAGCGGGGAACCTGGCGCGGGCCGCCGACCTGTGGGCCGCGCTGAGCCGTTCCTCGGACCGCGCCCAGCTCGTGCACTATCACCGCGAGGCGGCGCGGGTGCTTGCGTTGCTCAACGAGCGCAGCGAGGCGCGGCGCTTCCTTGCGCGGGCGGCTGCCCTCGCGGAGGACGACCCCGCGCTTCTCGATGCGATCGAGCAGCAGCGCGACAAGCTCGACGAGTGAGGCACGACGTTCGGGGGAGGGCGGCGGCCCGGGCGAGCCAGCTCAAGAGAACTGCTGGCGTCCCTCGGTCTGCCACCAGCGGCGGTACTTCTCCTGCGCGACCTCGCGCTCGCGCCGGGTCGTGCCGGGGTGGAAACCGAAATACTGCTGCGTGAGCTGCTTGAGCTCCTCGCCGGCGCGGGTGCGGATGACCTCGTCGGCGTGCGTGAGGGCGTCGATCAGCCACTCGATCCGGTGCCGCGCGCCGTGTTCCATGCTCCAGGACGTCCACTTGCGGGCCGAGGGGCCGAGGTCCTCCGCGCAGAGGACGACGAGCGCGGCGTGGGCGGCCCGAACCAGTTCTGGCGCGTCGTCCTCGAGCAGGCGCACGAGGGTCTCGAGCGCGCCGGCGTCGCCCAGGGTGCCGAGCGCGTTCACCGCCCGCACGCGGCGGGACGGATCCTTGCCGGCGATCCGCGCCGCTCGCCGGAGCAGCGTCATCTGCTCATCCCATCCCGGCAGACCGCGGAAGCGCGGCGCGAGCTCCGAGGCGAGCTTGCGCACCCGCTCGTCGTCGTCGAGGAGCCGCGCCAGGGCGGCGTCGAGGAGGCTCGGTACGACCATGTCGCCCGCGAGAAGCAGCGCGCAGAAGCGCCTCTCGGGCTGGCTCGCGGCGAGCAAGGACGCGACGTAGGGAGCGGCGCGCGGTCCGAACGCGTGAAGGGCGCGGGCGATCGCCGAGACGTCACGGCCTCGCGGCGGCGGGCGCCCTGCGGCGTGACGGTCGAACCAGAGCGGACCCGGGAAGGCCTGCGTGAGCATCGGCAACGCGGCGTCACCCATCCGGAGCAGGGCCGCGACGAGCACGCCCTCCTCATCCTGACGGGATCGGAGCAGCTCCCCGAGGAGCTCGTCCACGGGAGCGCCCATGTCGACGATGATCGAAGGTTCGTCGGCGCGGACGTTCGTCGGGGCGGCGCCCCGTGGCGGCGGCGAGGAGTGACTCCGGCTTCGGCTGCGGTGTGCGGGTGCCGGCTCCTCGCGCTGCGACGGTCCATCGTCCGCCGTCTCGACGTCGCCGAGTTCGCCGCGCGGCGAGCCGATGGAGCCCGGCCGGTCGCTTCGGGTTCGCGTACGTCGCCGGGGCACGACGGTCTCCTCCGCGACGTTGCTCACCGAGTACGCGGCCGAGACCAGCTTGGGCGCAGCGAGTCCCGGGGGCGGTGCCGACGACATCGTGGGCGCCGGCGCGGGCGCGAGAGACAGAGGTGGAGAGGGCACGGTCGAGCGTCCGTCGTCGAGCATGTCGACGTCCATGGCGAGGTCGTCGTCGCTGGGCTCGCTCGAGAAGAAGAGTTCGGGCGAGTCGTCGTCATCCGGCGACGTGTCGGCGAGCGTGATGATGGGCCCATCGTCCTGCTCGGCCATGCGGGGCGCAGGGAGCGTGGCCCGCGGCCCGCCGGGAACACCGGAGGGGGCCCATTCGTCCAGCCCCACCGGCGTTCGAGGGGGCAGCTCGATGCGGGGCACCTCGAAGCCCAGGTCGGGAGGTGGCGGAGCGGAGCGCGGGATTCCGAGGAGCGTGCGGGGCTGAGAGCGCCGTGCGGCGGGCGCAGCGGCGGGCTCCGAGCGAGGCGGAGCCGGCTCGCTGGCTGCGGACGGTGCGCCCGCGGCGGGGCCCATCAAGGTGGCGGACGTCTCGCGGCGACCGCCGGTCTTCTTTCGCCGGATCAGCCGCTCGATGGCGCCGACGACGCGGGGCACGAACGCGACGAGCTCGGGGACGTCGGTGACCTGGAACGCCTCGTCGACGCGAACGCCGACCACCAGAAGGACCGTCCGGGCCCGTATCGCGATCGGGACGGCGATCGCGGTGCTGCTCGGGGGCTGGCCCAGCACGGCAACGAGCTCCGCGTCGTCGGGGCGTCGGCCGAGCTTGCCCACGACGGGCACGAGCCGCGCGCGCGCCTGCCCGAGGAGGCCTCGGGGCGCGGTGGCGCTGCCGAGGGGGATCGGGGAACGGCCGAGGCCCGAGGAGCTCGTCCCCTGGCCGTGCGCTTCCTTCAGCTCGGCGTGCTCGTCCTGCACCGTGAAGAGGGCGGCGGCGTCGAAGAACTGCCGCGCGAACGCGAAGAGCGTGTCGACGACCTCGTCGCGGGTCTTGGAGGCTTCGAGATGCGCGGCGGCCTGCGCCGCGGTGAGCGGCCCACGCAGGCGGCGTGCAGCCCGGGTCGGGGGATCGGAAGACAGTGGTTCCGGTCGTCGAACCGCGGCCTGCGCCGCGGCGCGCGCCGAGTCGCCGGCAGCACCGGGCGGCGGACTGGAGGGAGGCGGGGCTCCCGGCGCCGGCGAACCCCCCTGAGCGGCCTCGCGGGGCGTGGAGGTCGCGGGCACCGAGGGCGCCGCGAGCACGGGGCGAACCGTGTCGGCCGGGGCAGCTGCCGCGGGCGGGGCAGCTGCCGCGGGCGGGCGCACCGAGGCGGGGGGCAGCACCGACACGGGCCGCTGTGGTGGCTGGGTGGGGACCCGGGGACGGGCCGCTTCGGCCGGGGGCTCCTCGACCGGCAAAGCGAGCGGAGCCGAGGGAGCGGCCTCGTCCTCGTCGTCATCCAGGAAGCTGGCCGCGCTGGACCTGGCAGCAGGCCGGCCGGAGGGGCTGACGATCGGCTCGGGAGGAGCGACGTAGAGGACCGGCCCCGCGTCGCGCTCCCGCAGTCGCTCGATGAGCCGCCGCATCCGCGGGGTCGGCTCGACGCCGAAGTGGTGCGAGAGCGCCGCGGCGATGCGCACCTCGCACACGATCCGGCAGTCGATTGGGCGCCCGAGCGCGGCGACGATCTGCGCCTCGGCCGCCCGAGACAGTGGCGCGGACACTGCGCACGTCAGCGTCGTCCCATCGAAGCCGATCGGGACGAGGCGATGGGCCTCGGCGACGTCGCGTGGAACGAGCCGCACCACCTCGCGCGGCGTCCCCATCACTTCCTCCCGCGTGGCCGGCAGGCGCGCATGAAGCGCTGCCGCGTAGGCGGCGAGCGTGTTCTCGGCGAGCGCGTCCTGCTCGAGCAGGGCGCTGGTGATGTCCCCGCCGTTCATGACCTGTCGCTCGAGGGCCGCCTCGATCGTTCGAACGGCGACGACCTGGTCGCGCGCCAAGAGAGAGGTGAGGGCGGACATCGCGGGTGGACGGGTGGAAGACCCCGGGTGAGGATGATCGCTGTCACGGCGCGGAAGTCAACGGTCACACGCGGGATGCTGCGCACGCGTTCGACGGCCGTGGCCGGAACTTCGTGCCAGAGTCCTCCGATGCGCGCGGTGCACACGTGTCTCTTCTTCGTGGCCCTCGCCGGGTGCGGGCCATCGGGGGGCGGCGATGCCTCCGTTCCGCCCGACGCCTTCTCGACCGGAACGCTGTGTCCACCCTCGAGCACGCTCACCTACGAGTCGTTCGGGGCGCCCTTCTTCGAGACGTACTGCCTTCGCTGCCACGCGACGTCGAACGTGACGGTCGAGTCACGAAACGGCGCGCCGGACGACGTGAACTTCGACGACCCGACCCTCGTGCGCGCGCTCTTGCGCCGGATCGATCGCATGGCCGCGATCGGGCCGCTCCAAGAGAACCGGCTCATGCCGCCCGAGGGGACTGCGCCGAGCGACGAGGAGCGACGGCTGCTCGGAGAGTGGATCGCCTGCGGCGCTCCCTGAGCCCTTGGCTCAATCGAGGAGCGCGCCGAGCGCCACCGCAGCCGCGGTCTCGGTGCGGAGGATCCCGGTCGGGAGCGTCCAGGGCCGGTAGCCTAGTTCCACGAGCGCCCGCTCCTCCTCGTCGGAGAGCCCGCCCTCGGGGCCGATCGCAAGCCAGGTCTCAGCGCCGTCCCGCGGCGGCGGCCGCGGCGCGCCGCGGGACGCGAGCACGAGCTTCCGGGATCCCTCCGGCGCGGCGGCCGCGGCGACGAGGAGCGGGTCGGGCCCGCAGATCTCCGGGCTCCACGCCTGCTCGCTCTGCCGCGCGGCCTCGCGGGCGATGCGGTCCCAGCGCTCCCGCCGCCGGCGATCGGGATCGGGCACGGCGCGCTCGGTCTGCACGAGCACGATGCGGCGCACGCCGATCTCGGTCGCCATGCGGACCACCGTGTCGAGCTTGTCGCCTTTCGCGACCGCCTGCAGGAGCACCACCGGCGGCGGCGGCGGCGCGACCCATACGCTCTCGACCTCGGCGAAGAGGCTGCGGCCGCGCCAGTGGACGCGGGCTCGGGCGAGCTGCCCGCGGCCATCGAAGAGCTCGACCTCGGCACGCTCCGGCAGCCGGAGGACCCTCGCGTGGCGTACGCTCGCCTCGTCGAGCGCGAGCGCCGCACCCACCTCGAGCGGCCCCTCGGCCGCGAGTCGGCGTGGCCTCGCCCCGGCGCTCACGATGCCGAGGGCCGCCGCGACGCTCGGCGGGCCACGCGCTTGCCGGCGGTCTTTTTTGCGGCGGTCTTTTTTGCGGCGGTCTTTTTTGCGGCGGTCTTTTTTGCCCCCGGCGTGCTCGCGGCCCGGCGGAACGTCATCGCGATCCAGTCGCGTTCGGTCGCGTGCGCGACGAAGGTCAACCCCTCGGCTTCGTACGCCGCGCGGAGCTCGTCGAGCTCGGGCACCAAGAGACCCGCGAGGAGCAGCTGCCCGCCCGGCGCGACGGTGCGGGCGACGGCCGCGGCGTGGGGGATCAGCACCCGGCTCTCCACGTTCGCGACGACCAGGGGAAAGGGCTTCTGGATCGTTCCGACGGCCTTCGACGACGTCACGATGCCGCCCACCTCGTTGCGCGCGGCGTTCTCGTTCGTCGCCACGAGCGCCTCGGGCTCGATGTCGATCGCCAGCACGGAGGCGACGCCGAGCTTCCGTGCGGCGATGGCCAGGATGCCGCTGCCGGTCCCCACGTCGAGCATCGCCTCGCCGCCGCGGACCAGCCCTTCGAGGGCTGCGAGCGCCAGCCGCGTCGACTCGTGGGTGCCGGTGCCGAAGGCGATGCCGGGATCGATCACCACGACGATGTCGCCTTCGCGGGCCGTCGCTTCTTCCCACGGCGGCCGCACGACGATCCGGGTGCCCACGCGGGACGGCTTGAAGTACTCGCGCCAGGCATGCCGCCACGCGTCGCCCACGATGTCCACCACCGTGCTCGCCCACGGCAGCACGCCCTTGGCGATGCGCGCCTCGTCGTGGCTGTCGAAGTGCGCGATCAGCACGGTGCCACCGTCGTAGCTCTTGTCGAGCGTCGTCGCGTCCCGCTCCTCGACGCCCGTCGCCCCGAGGGCGAAGAGCTCGGCGGAGGCGTCGTCGATCTCGGCATCGGGAACGCGGACGTGCAGGGTGGGGTAGCGGGGCTCGCTCATGGCGTCCGAGGACTAACACCGTCCCGCGCCCGCCGCGACGTCCGCCCACCCGCTCGGTCGCTTGTGGTACCGTCCCGGCCATGTCCCGGTACGTGCTCGCGACCTGCGCGCTCTTCTTCGTCGCCTCGCTGGCCCCGCAGCCGCTCGCGGCCCAGACGAACCCGCTCATCGAGCGCGGCGTGACCGAGTACGAGGACGTGCGCTTCGAAGAGGCGCTCCAGACCTTCTCGGCTGCGCTCGTGCGCGCCGGCAACACGGCCGCGGACCAGGCCACGATCTACGACTACCTCGCGCTGACCTACCTCGCGCTCGGGCGACGGGAAGAGGCCACCGGCGCGTACCGGAGCCTCCTCGGCATCCAGCCCGATCACGAGCCGGGCCCCGGCGTCTCGCCGCGCTTTCGCGAGTTCTTCGCCACGGTGCGCGCCGCGTGGGAGGCCGACGGTCGTCCCGGTTTGCCGGCCCCGGCGCCGGTGAGCATCGGCCACCGTTCGCCCCCGCAGGCCGACCGCGGGACCGAGGTCGAGCTCGAGGCGACGATCGACGATCCGGACGCGCGGGTCGCCTCCCTCGTGCTCGCCTACCGGCAGGGCACCAACGCCGTCTTCACCCGCGTGGAGATGGCCCGCTCGTCCTCCGGCACCTACGCCGCGACCATCCCCGGCGATGCGGTGAGCCCGCCCCTCGTCGAGTACTACTTCGAGGCGACGGACGCCGCGGGCCTGCCGGTCGCGGCGCGCGGCGACGTCTCCGCGCCCCTGCGGATCGCCGTCCCCGCGCCCGGCGGCGACATCGCGAGTGAGCCGCTGTTCTGGGTCGGGGTCGGCGGCGGCGCGCTGCTCGTCGCGGGCGCGATCGTGCTCGGCGTCGTGCTCGGGGGGCAGGGCGGCACGCAGGAAGGCACGCTCGTCTTCACGATCAGCGACTGAGGAGCGTGGCCGGTCGGGTCTATCTCGTCGGCGCGGGGCCGGGCGATCCCGAGCTCATCACCGAGCGCGGCGCGCGTCGACTCGCCGAAGCCGACCTCGTCCTCTACGACGCCTTGGTCCATCCCTCGTTGCTCGACCGATGCCGACCCGGCTGCGAGACGCTCTTCGTCGGCAAGCGCGCGGGGCGCGTCAGCGAGCGTCAGGACGAGATCACGCGGCGGCTCGTGGAGGCGGCGCGGGCCGGCAAGCAGGTCGTGCGGCTCAAGGGCGGCGACCCGTACCTCTTCGGGCGTGGCTCCGAGGAGGCCGAGGCCCTGGCCGCCGCGGGGATCCCCTTCGAGGTGGTCCCCGGCGTGCCCTCTCCGCTCGCGGCGACGGCGTACGCCGGCATCTCGCTCACCCACCGCAGCCTGAGCTCCAGTGTGGCCTATCTGACTGCGAGCGAGTCGCCGGAGAAGGACCGGTCGAGCCACGCCTGGGATCGCCTCGCGACCGCCACCGAGACCCTGGTGATCTTCATGGGCCTCGGGCGGGTCCGAGCGCTGATGGCGCTCCTCGTCGAGCACGGCCGCGACGGCGCGACCCCGGCGGCCGTCATCTCGCGCGCCTCGACCGCCGATCAGCGCACCCTCGTCGCGACCGTCGCGACGCTCGCCGACCTCGTCGAGGCCGAACCTCCGGCGACGCCCGCCCTCCTCGTCGTCGGCGAGGTCGTTCGCCTCCGGGAGCAGCTCCGCTGGTACGACCGCTCGCCCCTCTTCGGAGCGCGGGTGCTCGTGACCCGGCCGGAGGGGCAGCAGGACGAGCTGCTGCAGCGACTCCGCGATGCGGGCGCCGAGCCCATCCACGTGCCCGCGATCCGGATCGAGCCGCCCTCCGATCCGCGTCCCCTCGCGCGGCTCGCCAGCGAGCTCGATCGCTACGACTGGGTGGTGCTCACGAGCGCGAACGGCGTGCGCGCGCTGCACCGCGCGCTCGCCGAAGCGGGGCGGGACGCGCGCGCCTACGGCGGGGCGAAGGTGCTGGCGATCGGGACCGCGACCGCGCAGGCCCTCCGCGAGCGCGGCATCGAGGCGGACCTCGTGCCTCCCGAGTTCCGCGGCGAGGCGGCCGCCGACGCGCTGATCGCGGCCCTCGGAGGCAAGGTGCGCAGTGCCCGCGTGGTGCTCGCGCGGGCCGAGGTGGCGCGGGAGGTGCTGCCGCGCCGTCTCGCGGCCGCCGGCGCGCACGTCGAGGTCGTGCCGGCGTACCGCAACGTCGCGCATCCCGAAGACCAAGCGCGGACGGCACAGCTGCTGCGCGCCGGCGAGATCGACGTCGTCACCCTCACGGCGCCGAGCACCGCCGAGAGCGTGGTCGCGGCCCTCGGCCCCGACGCGGCCTCGGTGCTGGCCGATCGGACGATCGTCTCGATCGGACCGGTGACGACCGAGGCGGCCGAGCGGCTCGGCCTCCGCGTCGCTGCGACGGCTGTGACCTACACCGCGGCAGGGCTCTTCGAGGCCTTGCTCGCGCACGCCAGCACCCTCCGAGCGCCTCCATGGCAGCGTCCCGGGCGCCCGGTGAGCGGACCCTTCGGCGCCGGCTGAAGCGCGACCGGGCCTGCTCGCACTTCGGCGCTCACCGCGGCATATCCCGCGCGTGGAACGGAACGACGGTCCGCTCACGCCGGCGCTCGCCGAGGCCCGTTTCACCTCGCAGCGGGCGCAGCGGCGGAGAATCGAAGGCGCCTACGCGAGCGGCGGACGGTCGCTCCTTCGCGGCGCGCTGCTCGGCCTCGTCGCGCTGCTGCTCGACCAGGTCGGCCCGCCCGAGGCGGGGTCCGGCGTCGTCGCGCTCGGCCTGCTCGCCTCGGCCTTCGGCGTCTTCGGTGCGGTCCGCGTGCTCGCGGCCTTCGCCCTGTCGCGGCGCGCTGCCCCATGACAGATTCCGGCGGCCCGATGCGATACGTCCCGAGCCTCCTCTTCTTGCTCGCCGCCCTTCCGGCCTGCGGGCGCCCGGCCCCCGGCGCGCTGCGCACCTACACCGCCGACGCGCCCGAGCTCGCGATGGCGAGCATCGATCCTGCGTCCGGCGCGTGGGAGTCGATGCCCTGGACCGGGACCGACTGGCTTCCCTATGGCCCGCGGGCGCAGCTGCAGGTCACGCACGGCCTCGGCCGCCTGCCGCGCACGGTGCTCGTGTATCTCGCGTTCGACGAGCTCGGCAGCGACCCGGCCTGCGCGGCCGGCGACCTCGCGCGGGTGATCGAGGTGACCGACACGACCGTGACCGTCTGGAACGACACGAACGGCATCTACTTCGCCCGCATCGTCGTGCAGTGAAGCCGCCCGCAGAGGTCATCGAGGAGCCTCCCGACGCGGAGCGGCCGGTAGGGCGCCTCCGGCTCGTCGCGGCAGCCGCCTGCGGCGTGCTCTGCCCATGGATGCTCTGGACTTCTCGGGGGGCGCCTGCCGCGTGGCTGGTGAGCGCGGCGGCACTCGCAGCGATGCTGTTCTGGTGGCGCTCCTTCGTCCGGATCGAGCGGCGCGCGGGGGCGGGCCGGCGCCTGGTCCTCGATGCCGAGGGCCTGCGGCTCGAGGGTCCCGCCGGGTTCGCGGCGCGCTGGGACGCCCTCGAGCGCGTGGAGCTCGACCACGACCGGCTCGTGCTCCGCTTCGTCACGCGGGCAGGCGAGTCGCACGAGCTCGAGCCACCTCTCGGCGGACTCGGCCTCGACGCGCTCGCCGTGCGCATCGAGCGCGCGCGGCGTGCCGGGGTCGGGGGGCGCGAGCTCCCGGGGGCTTTCCGAGGGGACCCAGCGAGCCCATAATCGCCCCCTTCCGATGGCCAAGCGCTTCCACGAGGACGAGGGCGGGACCGCGACCGAGCTCGAGCGGCGCACGCGGACCAAGAAGCCCCGCATGTACAAGGTCCTGCTCCACAACGACGACTACACGACGCGTGAGTTCGTCGTCGAGGTGCTGCGCAGCGTCTTTCACCACAGCGAGGCCGCCGCGATGACCATCATGCTCCACGTGCACCACAACGGGGTCGGCGTCGCGGGCGTGTTCACGCGCGAGGTCGCGGAGACGAAGGTGGCCATCGTCGATCAGCTCGCGCGCGAGCGCGACTACCCGCTCCTCATGACGATGGAGCCGGAAGAAGAAGAAACCTGAAGACCCGAGGCGGCCCGGTTGACCATCCGCGCCCCATGCCCACTCTGCCCCTTCCGGAGCCCACGTGCCCACGCCCATCCTCACCAAGGAGCTGCAGGCCGCGCTGAAACGCGCCTACGAGCTCGCCCGCACCCGCCGCCACGAGTACCTCACCCTCGAGCACCTGCTCCACGCCCTGCTCGAGGACCCGAAGGTCGTCCGTGCCCTCGAGGCCTGCGGGGGCAAGCCGAAGCTCCTCCGCAAGCGGATCGAGGCCTTCTTCGACGAGCACGTTATATCTGTTCCTCGCTCGCTCGCCGATCCCGACGACCCCGACGAGGACCTCGAGGAGCTCGAGGTCGACCCGCAGCAGACGCTCGCCGTCGGCCGCGTGCTCGAGCGCGCGCTGATTCACGCCATCTCCTCCGAGATGAAGCAGGTCGAGGGCACGAACGTGCTCGTGCAGCTCCTCTACGAGCGCGACTCGCACGCGGCGTACCTCATCGCGCAGCAGGGCGTCGATCAGCTCGACCTGAAGCGCTACGTCAGCCACGGGGTCGAGCCCGACGAGGAGGAGGACGACGGCGACGACGCTCCGGCGCTTCCCTCGGGCGACGACGAGGAGGACGAGGAGGGCGGCAGCGGCCAGAAGGATCCGCTCCAGGCCTTCTGCCAGAACCTCAACGAGCTCGCCGGCGAGGGACAGATCGACCCGCTCGTCGGCCGCGAGCTCGAGGTCGAGCGGGTCGTGCAGATCCTCTGCCGACGCCGCAAGAACAACCCCGTGCTCGTCGGCGACCCGGGCGTCGGCAAGACCGCCATCGCCGAGGGGCTCGCGCTCCGCATCGTGAAGAACGAGGTGCCGGCGGTGCTCCGGGGCGCGACGATCTTCTCGCTCGACATGGGCTCGCTGCTCGCAGGCACGAAGTTCCGCGGGCAGTTCGAGGAGCGCCTCAAGGCGGTGCTGAAGAAGCTCCGCGAGCACGAGAACGCCATCCTCTTCATCGACGAGATCCACACCATCGTCGGCGCAGGTTCGACGGCGGGCAGCTCGATGGACGCCTCGAACATCCTCAAGCCGGCGCTCGCGTCGGGGAAGCTCCGCTGCATCGGCTCGACCACGCACGAGGAGTACAAGGGCAGCTTCGAGCGGGACCGCGCGCTCGGCCGGCGCTTTCAGAAGATCGACGTGAAAGAGCCGAGCATCGAGGACGCCATCCTCATCGTGCAGGGCCTCTTGCCGCGCTACGAGGAATTCCACCGGGTGAAGTTCGAGGCCGGCACCGTCGACGCGGCGGTGCGGCTCTCGGCGAAGTACGTCAACGAGCGCCTGCTGCCCGACAAGGCCATCGACGTCATCGACGAAGCGGGCGCCCGCGACCGGATGAAGGCGGAGCCGACCGGCAAGGTGGCGCTGGGCGACGTCGAGAAGGTCGTCGCGTCGATGGCCCGCATCCCCGAGAAGACCGTCTCGGCGAGCGAGACGAAGCAGCTCGGCGATCTCGAGGGCACGCTGCGGCAGTCGATCTTCGGCCAGGACGAGGCCATCGAGAAGATCGCCGCGTCGATCAAGCTCGCGCGCGCTGGTCTCCGCGCGCCGGACAAGCCGATCGGCAACTTCCTCTTCGTCGGCCCGACCGGCGTGGGCAAGACCGAACTCGCGCGGCAGCTCGCCAAGGCGATGGGCGTCGAGCTCGTCCGCTTCGACATGAGCGAGTACCAGGAGAGCCACACGGTCGCGCGCCTGATCGGTGCGCCGCCCGGCTACGTCGGCTTCGATCAGGGCGGCCTGCTCACCGACGCGGTGCGGCGGAACCCCTACGCGGTGCTGCTCCTCGATGAGATCGAGAAGGCCCACCCGAACCTCTTCAACGTCCTGCTCCAGGTGATGGACCACGCGACGCTCACCGACAACAACGGCCGGAAGGCGGACTTCCGGAACGTCGTCGTCATCCTCACGACGAACGCAGGCGCGCGGGAGATGAGCGCGCGGCAGCTCGGCTTCGCGCAGGGGGCGGGCGGCAACGGCGATCGCGAGGCGGATCCGAGCAAGGCCAAGGGCGCGCTCGAGCGCGTCTTCTCCCCCGAGTTCCGCAACCGCATCGACGCCACGGTCTTCTTCTCCGGCCTGCCGCTCGAGGTCATCCTCAAGGTGGTCGACAAGGAGGTCCGGCTCGTCCGCGAGCAGCTCGCGGAGCGGAAGATCGAGATCGAGCTCTCCGACGAGGCCCGCACGTGGCTCGCCGAGAAGGGCTACGACCCGAAGTTCGGCGCGCGCCCGATGGCCCGCACCATCGAGCAGCACGTGAAGAAACCGCTCGCCGAGCTGGTGCTCTTCGGCGGCATGAAAGAGGGCGGCCTCGTGCGCTTCGAGCTGGTCGACAAGGACGGCACGAAGGTCATCGAGCCGCGGCTGCTCCGGGCGACGCCCATCGGCACGGCCTGAGCGCGCACGGGGCGCCCGGCCCGAGCGCGGCTCAGGCCATCGGGTGGCGGTGGAACGCGGAGTAGCGGCCCGTCACGTGGAACTCGAGCTGCCGCTCGATGTCGCTGAGGAGGGCGCTCGCACCGAACCGGAACAGGTCGGGCTCGAGCCACTCGCGTCCGAGCTCGTCCTTCATCAGCGCGAGGTACTCGAGCGCCTGCTTCGCGGTGCGGATGCCGCCCGCGGGCTTGTAGCCGACCTTGTGGCCGGTGAGCTCGCCGTACTCGCGGATCGCGCGGATCATCACGAGCGTGAAGGGCAGGGTGGCGTTCACCGCCTCCTTGCCGGTCGAGGTCTTGATGAAGTCCGAGCCGGCCATCATCGCGACCCAGCTCGCCTTGGCCACGTTGCGCAAGGTGCCGAGCTCGCCGGTCGCGAGGATCGCCTTCATGTGCGCCTCCCCGCAGGCCTCGCGCATCGCCTTGAGCTCGTCATAGAGGCCCCTCCAGTCGTTCGTGAGGACCTGGGCGCGGTGGATGACGATGTCGATCTCCTGCGCGCCATCCTTCACCGAGCGGCGGATCTCTTCGAGCCGCGTGTCGAGCGGCACGAGGCCCGCGGGAAAGCCCGTGGACACCGCGGCGACGGGGATCCCCGAGCCTTCGAGCTCGTGGACCGCGGTCCGGACGAGCTCGTGGTAGACGCAGACGGCTCCGGTGCGGATCGGCAGCTTGTCCGCGCCGAGTGCCTCGAGGAGGTCCTGACGCACCGGGCGCCGCGCCTTCGCGCAGAGGCGCTTCACGTTGCCCGGCGTGTCGTCGCCCGCGAGCGTGGTCAGATCGATCAGCGTGATCGCCTTGAGCAGCCAGGCGAGCTGCCACTCCTTCTTCACGCTGCGACGGGTGCCGATCGTCGCGGCGCGGCGCTCGACGGCGCTTCGGTTCACGTGGACGGCCTGGACGTGATCGAGATCGAGCGGCGTTCCGGGGTTGCGCGGATGGGACAAGGTCGGACCTCCAGCGGGTCACGGAGTGTCGCAGAGAGGGCGCCTCGGCGACAAGCCTCGTGGCGGCTCAGCGCGGCGGAAGGGACGCCGACCAGCCGATGAACGCGGATTCGACGATCGCCGCGAGGGCATCGTCGAGGCCGGCGACGAAGAGGACGCCGCGCCCTGCGCGGCGCACCCGCTCTGCCGCGCGCGGCGTCCGGCGCATCGCCTGCTCGGCTTCGACGGCCTCGGCCTCGTCGTCCCAGCTCGTGAACCACACGGCCGCCTGCGCCTCGCCGCGGACGTACACCCGCACGCGGTCTCCGCCCCAGCCTTCGCCCGCCGCGCGGTCGCGGTCGGCCCCGCGCCCGAGGAAGACCGAGAGCTCGAGCTCGCCGAGCGTGTCCTCGTCGAGGACGGTCCAGCCCGCGGCCTCGAGCTCCGGCATCGCAGGAAGCGTCACTGGCTCGCCGCCCTCACCGCGCGCGAGCCGCTCGGGATGCAGGACCTGCTCGGTCGTCGTGGGCACGGCGCGGTGCAGGCCGTCGACGCCGCTCCAGCCCGCGGCGCCGTGGACCGTCGCGCACATCATCAGCCCGTCGAAGTACCGCGACAGCAGCGGGACCCGCACGATCGGGGGCGCGCTCGCGAGCGCCTCGCCGCGGGGCGAGCCGAGCCCGGCGTCGAGGAGCGCGCCGAGGCGGGATGGATCGGAAGTCAACGCGCGGAGCGGCACGCCCGCGGCGTCGGTGAGCGTTCCGATCATGGCGAGGGTTGCGTCGCCCTCGACCACCGACGCGAGCGCGTTGTCCTCGTCGATGCTGCGCTCGCGCTCGAGGAGCGCGCTGAGACCGAGGTGCTGATCCTGCAGCGCGTGCACGTACTCGTGCACGAGCACGGCGGCGCTCTCGGCTTCTTCGGTGGGCCCGCCTCCACGGCGACCGAGCCCCGCGAGGATGTCGTCGCGCACGACCATCGTGTCGCGCTCGGGATCGTAGTAGCCGACGATCTGCTCGCCCATCACCGACAGGAGCATCGTCTCGACGTCGAGATCCGGCGGGAGCATGCCGAGGGCCACGTAGAAGCGGCGCGCTCGCTCGAGGGGCTCGGGCTCCATGGTGCCTCGGACGAAGTCGGTGATCTCCGCGCCCGTCTGCACCCGCACCGGGACCTCGCGAAGAAAGCGCAGGCCCCGCACCCGCTCGGCGGTCTCGACGAAGGGTCCGATCGTGCGCCGCTCGCTCGCCGTCGGGGCGCGTCCCGCGATCGGCCGCGTCTCGGGCTCGCTCCGCGCGGCGTGCTCGCCCCCCGACCCATCCGCGGCCTCCGGCCCCGAGGTCGCCGTGGCCTCAGGGGAGGCCCCGCCGCACCCGGCCAGCCACAGCGCGACGGCCCCGAGGGCCTGCCTCACGCGGCTCCGACGACGTGCACCTGCGCGAGCACGATCGGCTTCTTGCCGAGCTCGCGCTGGCAGACCTTTCGCACGCCGCGCTTCAGGGCCTCGGCGATCTGCTCGGGGTCGCCGGCGAGCCGCGGCGAGACGAGGTCGGCCATCTCGCGGTGCGCGCTCCGCTCGCAGAGCTGCACCAGATCTTGATCCTCGTCGGGGTGAAAGACCCCGCTGCCCGTCACCTTCGGCGGACTCACGGCGCGTCCCTTGCCGTCGATCGACACCGAGACGACCACGATGCCGAGCTCGGCGAGGGAGCGGCGCTCGGCGAGGACCCGCCCATCGACCGGCTCTCCGCCCTGGTCGATGTGCACGCGGCCGGACCACACGCGCTCCGCGATTCGAAGTGCATCGGCGTCGATCTCGATCGCGTCGCCGTTCAGGACGCGGAGGATCTGCGGCACGCCCCGCTCTGCGGCGAGCTGCGCGTGGGCGCGCAGGTGCACGAAAGTCCCGTGGATCGGCACGAACGCGCGCGGCCGGAGCATCTCCATGAGGTCCTGCAGCTCGCCCTGGTGCGCGTGCCCGCTTGCGTGCAGCCCGGACTCGTCGCGTCGGCTGAGCACCCGGATGCCGCGCCGCTCGAGGGTCTCGACCAGGTCGAGGATCGGTCGCTCGTTGCCCGGGATCACTCGGGAACTGAGCACCACCGTGTCGCCCTCGGCGAGGTCGAGATCGGGGTGGGAGCCGTTCGCGAGGCGGGGCAGGGCGGCCCTCGGCTCGCCCTGCGAACCGGTCGCGAGGACGAGGACCTGCTCGCGGGGCAGCGTGCGGGCCTGCTGGCGCGGCACGATCACATCGCTGGGGTCCGGCAAGAGGCGCAGCTCGGTGGCGATGCGGAGGTGCGTGTCGACCGAGCGACCGAGCGGCACGACCTTGCGCCCGACCTGCCGCGCCACCTCGATCAGCGAGCGCATGCGGTGCACGTTCGAGGCGAAGAGGCCCACGACGACGCGCCCGGTGAGCGGCGCGATGGTCTCGGCGAGCGTGTCCTTCACCTCGCGCTCGCCGATCGCATGGCCGGGCGACATCGCGTTCGTCGAGTCGCTGAGCAGCAGACGGACGCCCTCGTCGCCGAGCTGCCGCAGGCGGTCGAAGTCGAAGCGATCCCCAGGGGGTGGGTTCGCGTCGATCTTGAAGTCGCCGCTGTGCACGACGAGGCCCTGCCCGGTGCGAATCGCGAGTCCCATGCACTCGGGCATCGAGTGCGTGACCTGGAAGGGCTCGAACGTGAAGGGTCCGAGCGGCAGGACATCGCCCCGGAGCAGCGGTCTCAGATCCGCCTTGCGGCCCGCGTGCCACGGATGCTGCGCCATCCGCTCGCGCACGAGGGCGAGGGCGTAGGGCGGCCCGTACACCGGCACGTCGAAGTCCCGGAGGAACCAGCTCACCGCGCCGAGGTGATCCTCGTGACCGTGGGTGAGGACGAGGGCCTCGACGTCCTCCTCGCGGTCGATCAGCCACTCCCAGTCGGGCGTGATCACGTCCACGCCGAGCCCGCGGTTGTCGAAGAGCACGCCGCAGTCGACGACGACGATGCGGCCCCCCTCCTCGAGGGCCATGCAGTTCATGCCGATCTCGCCGAGCCCGCCGAGGGGGACGATGCGGAGCGGGCGACCCACGGGCTCAGTAGTTCACGCCGAGCACGAGGCGGAGCGTCTGCGCGTTCTGGCCGCCGTTCGCCGCAACGTCGGGCAGGTAGCCGACGCCGGGGAGCGGGAAGAAGATGCCGTACGCCAGCGAGGCATAGAAGCCGTCGAGGAGGTCCGGGCCATCCTCGCTGCGGTAGTACACCTGCGCGTCGATCTCGACGCCGAGGTCGGCCTGGTTGCCCCAGGTCTGGATCGGCTCGCTCGCGCGGCTCCAGATGACGTCGGCGCGGGCGCCGAGCAGCTGGCCGAAGCTCGTTCGGATGAAGTCGTAGGAGAGGCCAGGGCGGAAGTAGTAGGCGCCGGCGACCTGCCGCATGATGTTGCGCCAGAAGATGAGGTCGACGCGGTAGGCCGGGTGGAAGGCCATCGTCGAGATCGTCCGGTCGGTCGCCCCGCCCGAGGTCGCGCGCTGGTGGTACGCGGTGTTGAGGGTGAGGCCCTCGGCGTCGCGGTCGCCGCTGGCGAAGCCGGTGTGGAAGTAGATGCCCAGCTGGTCGTTCAGGAGGTGGTACTCGCCTTCGAACGCGAAGCCGAACATCACCATGTCACGGCGGCTGGTGCCGTCGAAGGCGCTCGAGTCGGTGTTGCCGATCGTGCCGAACTGCGCGACCGCCTCGAACTCGAGGCGAAGGTCGGGCGTCGCGCTGCCATGCTCATCCCAGAGCAGCTGACCCCAGAGGTCGGGCACGAAGGCCTCGAAGCCGCGCCGGACGAAGGCGGTCGAGACGTCGCGCGGGCCGTAACTGATGCCCCCGGGGTTCGCGATCTCGGTCGTGAGGTTCTGCGTGCGGTAGACGAAGTAGAGGCCGCCGTTCAAGACGACTTCGTGCCGCTCGAGGGCGAGCGTCGTCTCCTCGGGGGTGAGGCGCCGCGCGACGCCGAAGGTCATCTGGTCGACGTCGTCGTTCCGGCCGCGGTCGTAGGAGAGGCCCATGCGGTCGGCCGAGGACGGGTAGTAGATCATGCCCTCGGAGGCGAAGTCCCACGCGCCGAACAGGTAGAGCCCGAAGAGCCGGGTCAGGATCATGATCCGGTCGACGTCGGACTGGAAGTCCTGGTCGAGACCGCGCCCGTCGTTGGCGAGCAGGCCGAGACCCCAGTGGTTGCCCATCCGGCCGAAGCGCAGCTCGCCGAGGCCGCGGTTGCGCACCTCGGCCCAGGCCCGGCGGGCGATGATGCTGTCGCTGAAGCTGTTGATGCCGGCGGCCGGCGCGACCTGCGTCTGGCTGAACGAGAGCAGGGGGACGTAGCTGTCGACGAGGAGCGGGTCCGAGACGCCGAGCAGCGTGCCGTAGCCGTTCGGGGTCGAGCCCATGACGAGGTTGTCGAAGATGTCGAGCTGCATCCTCACGCGGACGTCGTCCGAGAGGTGCACGGTCGGCTCGAGGCGCAGGCGCATGTTCGCGTAGGCGAGCGCGCGCTGGTTGCACGGGGCGGTCACCATGCCGCTGGCGCCGGCGCAGCCGCCGGACGGCGCGCCCATCAGGATCTGGTTGTCGTCGTAGGGGATCCAGAGGTCGAACGGAGCGTCGCTCCGGCCGTCTCCGAGGCTCCGTCCCAGCGAGAACTGGTCCTGGAACTCGCCGCGCATCCGCATGTAGCCGTGGAGCTCGAAGATGGTCTCGGGGGTGGTCCAGGGCGCGACGGTCGGGTCGGTTCCCGCGCCGTCGAGGCGCTCCTCCACCCGCTCGGGATCGGGCAGGCGCTCTTCGTCCGCCTCGTCCTCGGACGGCTCTTCGGCCGCGTCCTCTTCTTCGTCGCCGCCGCCGTCTTCGTCTTCGTCGTCGCCGTCCTCGGCCGTATCCTCGTCGTCTGCGATCGCGAGCGCTTCCAGCGAGGGCGGGCGGAGGGCAGGCTCGTCGCCCGCGTCCTCGTCGCCCTCTTCCGCGTCGTCCTCTTCCGCGTCGAGGCCCTCCTCACCCGACCGCTCGCCTTCGGCCCGAGGCGGCTGGGCATGCACCGCTCTCGGAGCGGAGACGAGCGCACCAGTCCCGAGGGCCAGCGCGAGGAGAAGAAAGGTGCGGAGGTGGGTCACGAGGAGGGCCCCTGGTAACACGCGGGGGATAGCTGGGCAACGCATGGGCCGTGCCGAGAACCCCCCTCGAGTTTCCGGCCGGAGGCGGCCCGAGCGAGGGCGGAGAGGGCCGGCGTCGCGGGTGCGGCGTTCGTCCTTGCCCACGTCCTCGCGGTGCGCGACACCCCGGAGTCCTGATGGCCAAGATCCTCGTCGCCGACGACCAGCGGAACATGCGCACGACGCTGGCGCTCATGCTCAAGGGGCATGGTCACGACGTCGATCAGGCGGTCGATGGTGACGAGGCGATGAAGCGTGTCGCCGAGGAGCCCTACGACCTCGTCCTCACCGATCTGAAGATGGGGACCCAGGACGGCCTCGCGGTGCTGCGGCGGGTGAAGGAGGTGTCTCCGCTCACCGAGGTCGTCGTGATGACCGCCTTCGGCACGATCGAGAGCGCCGTCGAGGCGATGCGCGGTGGGGCGTACGACTACATCCAGAAGCCCTTCTCCGAGGAAGAACTCGCGGTGAAGGTCGACCGCGCGATCGAGAAGCGGCAGCTCGCCGGCGAAGTGAAGGCGCTCGCAGCGGAGTTCCGCGAGCGCTTCGGGTTCGCGAACATCATCGGCCGCTCGCAGGCCGTGCGCGACGTGCTCGACCGCATCCGGCGCATCGCGCCCACCGACACGACGGTCCTCATCACCGGGGAGAGCGGCACGGGCAAGGAGCTCGTCGCGCGGGCGATCCATGCCGGCTCGGCCCGTGCGGAGAAGCCCTTCGTCACGGTGAACTGCGCCGCCGTCTCCGACACGTTGCTCGAGAGCGAACTCTTCGGCCACGCCCGCGGCGCGTTCACGGGTGCGGTGAGTGCTCGCCGCGGGCTCTTCGAGGAGGCGAGCGGCGGCACGTTCTTCTTCGACGAGATCGCCGAGACCCCGATCAGCTTCCAGGCCAAGCTCCTCCGCGCGGTGCAGGAGGGCGAGGTCAGGAGGCTCGGCGAGAACAAGCCGATCCGGGTCGACGTGCGGATCGTCGCCGCCACGAACGTCGACCTCACCGAGGCGATCCAGGACAAGCGTTTCCGGCTCGACCTCTACTATCGCCTCAATGTGGCTCGCTTCGTGCTGCCCCCGCTGCGGGAGCGTCGCGAGGACATCCCGCTCTTGGTGGAGCATTTCCTCTCTCGGTCGGCCAAGCGGATGCGGCGGCGGGCGAGCCTCGGTGAGGGCGTGCTCGATTGGCTCGTGCGCTACGACTTCCCCGGGAACGTGCGCGAGCTCGAGAACCTCGTCGAGCAGGGCGTGGCGCTCGCCGTCGATGGCGAGGTGCGGCTCGACGACATCGTGCCGCCGGAGATCCGTTCCCGCGTGCCTCCGTCCCCCTCGCCTGCAGGCGAGCGGCTGCAGGGCGTCGTCGATCGGGCCGAGCGCGACGCGATCATCGCAGTCCTCCGCGAGGTCGAGGGGAACAAGGAGAAGGCTGCCGAGCTGCTCGGGCTCTCCACGACGACGCTGTGGCGCAAGATGAAGCGCCTGCAGGTCTCGAGCTCCTGACGCTCGACCCGTTGACGGGCCGCGCACGCTCGCACGAACATCCCGCCCATGGTCGATCCGCAGCCTGCTCCGAGCCCGATGCCCCAGGTGGGCGTCGTGCTCGCGGGGCGCTATCGGCTCGAGGCGTCGCTCGGCGCGGGTGGCATGGCGGAGGTGTTTCGCGCCCTCGACCTCGGCAGCGGTCAGCGCGTCGCGGTGAAGGTGCTGCGCACCCAGCTCGTCGCACGGCCCGAGGCGGTGCAGCGCTTCCGTCGGGAGGGTCAGGTCCTCTCGGCGCTGAAGAACCCGGCGGTCGTCGCGGCCGAAGCGGTGCTCGAGCACGACGGGTGGCTCTTCCTCGTCATGGAGCTGCTCGAGGGCGAGACGCTGGGCGCGCGGATCAAGCGCGGCCCGATGAGCGTGCGCGACCTCGCGCCGATCGTCGCAGGGTGCGCCGCGGGGCTCTCGGCGGCCCACCAGATCGGGGTCGTGCACCGCGACCTGAAGCCCGACAACATCTTCCTCTGCCGACT
>Ga0068876_10000818_pt1 | contig 24847 bp, 18 predicted proteins | sample NOAtaG_6_FD_66442 | JGI IMG/M metagenome (GOLD analysis project Ga0068876, IMG submission 66442) | Freshwater lake microbial communities from Lake Erie, under a cyanobacterial bloom - NOAA_Erie_Diel5S_2200h metaG | ecosystem: Environmental > Aquatic > Freshwater > Lake | place: USA: Ohio, Lake...
TACGGCTGTTCCGCTGCAAACTAACGACACTCTCGCTTTTTCATATTATGCACTAAAACATTTGCAAGCGCTGGAGTTGTTTCACCTCACCGACACCAATAAAAATGCATTGGTGGATGTTAGTTTGAAGCGAATTCACTTTGTACATGCGCAGTCCATACATCCCGACAAAGACACCTTGTACGGAGAAGCGCTTTCTCGTCTTGCTGCAAATTATCCCGATGCTTCCTTTACCGGCGAAGTGTTGTGCGATTTAGCCAACTGGCACGTACAGCGCGGACAAAAATATGTCGCCGGCACCGACGAGAAATATCGTTGGGAACTAAAGCGTGCCATTGAAATTTGTGATGCCGTTACTGCTAAATATCCACTTTCACAAGGCCGCGATCGCGCAGCTAACCTGAAGAAGAGTTTACAATCCGTGAGCACACAACTTACACTTCATGATCAGGTTGCACCAAATCAACCGACACCTGCATTATTGTCGTGGAAGAATACGGACAAGGTGTTTTTCAGAATTGTAAAACTTCCTGAAACACCTCAAGAACGTTACCGTTACGAAAGTTCAGAAGAGCGCCTGAAGAACTACCTCAAACTTTCACCGTTGCAGACGTGGAAGCAAAAATTGCCCAACGAAGGCGATTTGCAAATGCATCGTGCGGAAATAAAAATTCCTGCATTACCTGTGGGACAATATGCTGTTATCGGGTCTCAGGACTCCTTGTTCAGCATGGAGAATAATGAATTGACTTACGTTTCCTATTGGGTTTCCGCTATAGGATATGTTCATCGTTCGTTAAACGACGGTCGTGAACAATACGTAGTATATAATCGTGAAAGCGGAGAAGCGCTATCAAATATCGCCGTGCAGGTTTGGATAGAAGTATATGAGTACAACGAACGCGGTTATACTTTGAAAAAAGATCAATCACTTCGAACAGACAAAGACGGCATCCTGACTTTGCCTGCTGTAGGAAATTACAAAAACTACATACTGGAATTTTTACCGAAAGGGGATCACTTGTATTCCGAATACGGATACCAATACAAGCGTTACAAAGAAGAAAATCGCAAAACCACACGCACGCATTTCTTTACAGACCGCGCTATTTACAGACCCGGACAAACTGTTTATTTCAAAGGCATCGTAATTGAATCTGATCAAAATACCAACGTCTTACAGAAGAACAAAAAGACGACCGTTACTTTTTATGATGTCAATTATCAAAAAGTATCTCAGCTGGAACTTACGACTAATGAATTCGGTTCTTTCAGCGGTTCTTTTGTTGCACCAACATCAGGCCTCACAGGCCAAATGCGCATTAGCAATGAAAGCGGTACAGTTTATTTTTCTGTCGAAGAGTACAAACGGCCGAAGTTTGAAGTGCAGCCAATTCCTGTTAAAGGCGCGTACCGCTTAAACGACAGTGTAGAGGTTAAGGGTAATGCCACGATGTTCGCAGGATCGCCGGTTGATGGTGCTCAAGTAAAATATCGCATTCAACGCACAGCGCGTTTCCCGTGGTGGTGGTATTGCTATCGTGGATACTATCCAACCAGCGCTGCAGTTGAAATTGCAAACGGCACAGTTACTACTAACGACACGGGTGGTTATGTTGTCCGCTTCAAAGCACTGGCTGATCCAACAGTGCCGGCAGAAAGTAAACCCATCTTTAATTATCGCGTAACCATTGACGTCACCGACATCACAGGCGAAACGCATTCCGCGGTTAGTAATATACAGGTTGGTTATGATGCGCTCGAGCTGACTATTACTCCACCAAGCGAATGGGATCGTCAAGACAATGATTCGATGAATATTCGTTTGACTAACCTCTCCGATCAGCCGGAACGTGAGAATGTGTCACTTACTATTCATCGTTTGGAAAAGCCTTCCCGCATTTTGCATCCAAGAACCTGGAACAAACCGGACATGTTCTTGTACACACAACAAGATTGGGAAAAACTATTCCCTAATGCGCCTTACAAATTTGAAGACGACATTACCAAACGTGAAAAAGATGTTCAGGTGTATTCCGGAACTTTTGTCACCAATCAGAACAAACGTTTCCGACCTGCTGATTTCGCATCGTGGCAAAGTGGCGAATACGTTGTAGAGGCGACAACCAAAGATAAATTCGGTAATACCATTAAAGACGTTCGATACTTTACGGTGTATAGCTCAACCGACAACGCGCCGGCAACACATACCGAATTGTCTATTGACTTGTTGCAGAAAACAGAAAAGTCATTTACGCCAAAATCAAGCTTTGAACCCGGAGAAACGGCCTACATTAAAATCGGGACTTCGCATAAAGATGCATTGGTCTTGTACGAAGTAGAGCTGGAGAATAAAATTATTTCCCGCGAATGGGTTAAGTTGAACAACAACTACAAAACATTCAGCATTCCCATTACAGTGGAGCACCGCAAAGGATTGGGTGTTCACGCAGTACTGTTTAATAACGGAAAAGGAACCAACTTAGATGTTCCTATTTATGTTCCGCGTGAATCGAAACAATTAGATGTTACGTATGAAACATTCCGCAACAAAATGCTTCCGGGTTCGAAAGAAGAATGGAAGATCAAGATCAAAGGGCCTAAAGGCGAAAAAGTTGCTGCAGAAGTTTTAGCATCTATGTATGATGCATCACTCGACGAATTTCGCGGACATTATTGGTCTTTCTGGCTCAACGAAGCATCATACGGCATTACGAGCTGGAGAATGCAAGCGAATAACGACGAAACTTCAGTGTCGTGGTGGAAATATCCGACGACATACTCCAATGTCTCAACTCGTACTTACGATTATTTATATTGGTTCGACTATCACGGTTACGATTACCATTATTATTATTATCGTGGTGGAGCTCCGGACATGGTTTACGACAGCGCACCCGCGCCCGGGGATGGTATGGAAAAGGAAGAAACCACTTCCGGCAAAAAAGATAAAGCGAATAAACCCGCAGCAACTACCGTAAGCGGCAATACCACTAAAAACATAGAAGCTTCCGGTGGTGCTCGATTGGAAGATTCACTAGCGGAGCAGAAGGCAACAAAGGATGAAGACAATACCGTAGCACATGATGAGGGCACACAAGAAATAAAAGCGCGAGCGAATTTGAAAGAAACCGTTTTCTTCTTCCCTGATTTGGAAACCGACGCTGAAGGAAACGTGGTCCTGAAATTTACCATGAACGAAGCATTAACCAAATGGAAGTTCATGTTGTTTGCTCATACGCAGGACTTGAAGTACGCCCAAAGCTCGCGCGAAGTCATTACGCAAAAAGAATTGATGGTAATGCCATATACTCCACGCTTCTTCCGGGAAAACGATCGTGTGATCATTAGCGGAAAAATCAGCAACATGTCCGAAGGTCCGTTGAGCGGTAATGCGCAATTGATATTGACTGATGCAGTTAGCGGCGCGTCCTTGCAACAACTCATCATCACCAACAAAAATGTTCCGTTCGAATGTAAAAAAGGTCAAAGTGCTGCATTAAACTGGGAAGTAACTATTCCTGTCGGAACAGGTCCTGTGAATTACAAAATGGTGGCTTCCGCCGGCAATTTCAGCGATGGAGAAGAGAATGTTGTTCCGGTGTTATCGAATAGAATGATGGTGACGGAAACCATGCCTGTTTGGGTACGCGAAGGTCAAAACAAAACCTTCCGCATGGAAAAACTCATCAATTCAGGATCCGGATCAAAATCATTGACCCATCATCGTTTGACGTTCGAGTTTACTGCGAATCCTGCATGGTACGCCGTTCAGGCATTGCCGTACATGATGGAATATCCGTATGAATGCGCCGAGCAAACGTTCAACCGTTATTATTCCAATACTATTGCTTCTCAAATTGCGAATTCATCTCCAAAAATTCAGAACGTATTTAACGTGTGGGGCAATTCTCAACCCGATGCATTTTTATCCAATCTCGAAAAAAATCAGGAACTGAAAAATGTGATTCTTGAAGAAACACCATGGGTTTTGGATGCTCAAAACGAATCGGAACGCAAACGCCGTGTCGCATTGTTGTTTGATTTGAATCGCATGTCGCGTGAGCAAGAACGTGCGTTACGAAAGCTGCAGCAACTGCAAGTTAGTAACGGTGGTTGGACCTGGTTTCCGGGAATGCCTGACGATCGTTACATGACGCAATACATTGTAACCGGCTTAGGTAAACTCGATCATCTCGGTGTAAAATCCATCCGCGACGATCGTAACACTTGGAGCATGACAGCCAACGCGGTTCAATATTTGGATAATCGTATTCGTGAAGACTACGACTGGATCCTGAAACATGACGCTTCAAATAAAGACAAGAATCATCTCAGTTATATAGCGATTCAGTATTTATATGCACGTAGTTTCTTTAAAGATGTTCCTTTGTCCAAGCACAATCAGGTAGCATTTGACTATTTCTTTGATCAAGGCAAGAAATACTGGATGAACCAATCGCGCTATATGCAAGGTATGTTGGCACTGGCGAATCATCGTTTCAACAATCCGACAACGGCTACCTCAATTATGAAGTCGTTAAACGAAACTGCACTGCATCATGAAGAGTTGGGTATGTACTGGAAAGATGTTACCGCAGGTTGGTATTGGTATCAACATCCTATTGAAACACAATCATTGCTCATCGAAGCATTTGATGAAGTGAGCAAAGACAAGAAATCGGTAGATGAAATGCGTGTGTGGTTGTTGAAGAATAAACAAACCAACGACTGGAAAACGACCAAAGCAACTGCAGATGCCTGTTATGCGTTATTGCTCGGCGGCACGGATTGGCTGGCGACCGAAAGTGATGTCACCATTTTTGTAGGAGCACAACAACTCGACCCCAAAGCATCGGGCATTAAAGAAGAAGCCGGTACAGGTTATTTCAAAACATCATGGACCGGAAGTGATATTGATCCGGCAATGGGAACAGTGAAAGTGTCGAAAAAAGGACCGGGCATTTCGTGGGGCGCAATGTACTGGCAGTATTTTGAAGACATCGATAAGATTACTGCTGCACAAACTTCACTCAACGTTTCGAAAAAACTATTCCGTGTGAAAAACACATCTTCAGGAGATGTAATTGAACCGGTCACAGAACAAATGGTATTGAAACCGGGAGATAAGATTCGTGTTCGCATTGAATTGAAAACTGATCGACAATTGGAATATGTGCACATGCAGGATATGCGTGCAGGAGGATTTGAGCCGGTGAATGTATTGTCACAATACAAGTATCAAGGAGGTTTGGGTTACTACGAAAGCACCCGCGACGCTTCCACGAATTTCTTCTTCCATTATCTGCCTAAAGGAACTCATGTGTTCGAATATCCATTGGTGGTGGCGCATGCCGGAAATTTCTCCAATGGTATTACACGCGTGCAATGCATGTATGCACCCGAATTCTCAGCACACAGCGCAGGCATGCGGGTACAGATCAAACGATAATTACTCCATGAGTAAAGCGCAGCTTACCACAGTGAGCTGCGCTTTCTTTTGGGTTCGTATGCCTCAATGCGCAAATCATCAACAAAGATGGTGGTACCGCCAATGTTCCAATAATTTATTTTGATTTCATCTGCACTATGTAAGATGAACGGAGTAATAAATTCTTGTTCTACATATTGCCAACTATTTAGCGAATCAGTTCGAACGGGAATAGTTTGATACGCATACACTTGCCCTCGTCTACCCAAAACACAGAATGTGGCGAGCAAAGGTTTTTCTTCTGTCGAGCGTGTCATCCAAACTCGCGCAGAGACTTTAAACCGTACATGATCCTTTTGGGTTAACATGCTATACGCCGATACGTAATTCCCAACAAATGAGACTGCAGAATCGGTAACGGCACTGTACTTTCCGTTAAACGCCAAGCTGTCCACATAACGATCATTTACGGCTCGTTTACTACTGTCTTCAAACGTTAATTCATAAACCACACTACGAACGTAGTCGTCTTGCACTGCTGAAATAGGCTCTAAAGCATATCTGTCAATTTCCAAAAGTTTCAACTGTTCGGCTGTTGGTTCTTCGGTTTGTAAAAACACAGATTGCCAGTACTCTTTTGTAACATATTCCGCATGCATGATGCCGCTCTTCAGTTGCCACATCAAGAATTGATTGTACAGCACCATGACACTTAAAACCGCCGCCCAAACCCACTTCCACTTGCTATTAATCATGCGCACCACTAAGAAACCGAAAGGCAGCGCCATCAAACCGTACGACTGTATAAAAGGTCGCTGACCACAACTGCCGGCATACCACCAGCATTCCCAACTCGTTATAAACCACAAATTAAAAATGAAAAACGTGGTCACTGCCAGCCATATAGTGCGTTGCGTCTTTCGCAAGAAAAGAATTCCCGCTACAAACAAAATTGCCATAGGAGTATATAACCACCAGCCCTTCTTAAAACTAAACAGCGCTTCTAACGTAAACGGGTGAAAGAAATCAAATCCTTCCGTGTGATTATAACTCATCCAATGGCCGGATGTATACTTCCAATACACAAGTTGAATACTACCAACTGAAATTGCGCCAAGAAGCAACATAATAGTGCAATAACCGTGTCGGAAAAAAGACAATAAACGTTCTCGGAATGTTTTTAATGAATCTACGCCCCATAGCAAAGGAATCAACACCCAAACAATTTCAGACGGACGAGTTACTACACCAAGCCCCAACATCAAACCTAACAATAACGACGATCGCCACGTTGGCAAAACAGTCCATTGCCGTGTGAGCAGTAAGATGCCGGCATTAAGAGCAAACAAATGTATGTGCGGCATCGTACAGTCATACGTGGCATACCAATACAGATTAGTACCGAAGAAAACTAGAAACAGCAGCAGTGCAGTAACGCCATCTGAGAAATAGTACAGCAACAGTCGTCGCAACAAAAACATTCCAAGTATTCCATAAAATAAGCCACTGCATATAATCGCCCATTGATACGGAGCCGACAATCCATCCGTAGGCGCCGTTCCGACAGTTGCAATTAGATGTCCTGCTAAGAAGAACGGCAAATTAAATATTGCAGTACCTACAGGATAAACATTCACTAGTTTGCCGTCAACTCCTTCCCAGGTTTGATAATTAGGCCGTCCCTGCTGATACGTGGAATTAAATGCATCATACCACGATCGGTCTTGTATTCCAACATCATTATAAATGAATGTAGCCGGCAAATACAAGTAGTATCCGTAAATATCCCACGAGATCGCGTGCGACTCGCGAATGAACGGTTCGACATTTCGCACCTGCCGGAATTTGACAAACACGGTCGTTATCGCAATCAAAAGAAATAACCACAACGAAAATCTGTTTCGAAGCGCGTTCATCATGCGTTTGGATTTAGATTAGCAAAATGTTCATCACCCGTCATGCGCACACCGTTCCCGATCAGAATAATGCTGGAGACAATTAGCATATGAGCAATGTCATTATAATTGAACCACACCGAGAACGACAACTTAAATGTATGCACCACCGCCGTTAAAGCAGAAACTAAAATTCCTGCGGCAATCCACGTTTTACCTCTGTCTCCACGCAAACCTTGAAGAGCATATGCAATCAGAATCGGAATTAAGCCAACGGCCACATGTAGCTTCGCAATTTCATATGATTGTATGACTACCATTCCTACAACGAACAAAAGGAACTGCATCCCGGTAACAATAAACAACACTTTACTCCATCGTTGTGAGGCATTAGAAAAGACCGCTACTTGTGCCATGCTCACACCAATGCCCTGCACGATACACATAATTAACCAGACCAAGAGGTGCTGATGTTCGTTGGTGTAATACGAAAAGCCATGTACGATTACACCAATTAATGAAGCACTTCCGATGCCCAATGCAAATCGCGCCCAGAATCGGGAATGCGCATAACTACCGGAATGTTTTTGCAAATGTCGAAACCACCATAAGGCAGTTGCAAAAATTAAAACATTGGTTAATGCTGTTACCGGATCGCGAATTACTATGCCCGCTACATCTATCTCAGTGCTGTATTTGATCATTGCCGTGTGGCAAAAGTAAGTAAAACAACCCTAGCGTTAACGCCGATACTGTTAACCCGACAAGCATCGGAGGTATAACAAAATCTATCCATGATCCTATGAACCAAACCACAAAGCCGCTAATCATACTCCAAATTGCTCCGGTTTCATTTTTGTATTTCAGAAACAATCCCGCACATAAAGGCACAAACAACGACACCAAACTAATTTCCGACGCTTGACGCACCAACGCGAACACACTGCTTCCACCCAATGCAAGTAATAGTGACGACAAAGACAACACGATCACACTCATTCGTGTAACAAACAATGCATTCACTTTTTGATTCCTGGTTTTCATAATCGGCTGAATGATGTTCTCGCTAAGAATAACAGCAGGCGCTAGCAAAGCCCCGCTGGCGGTACTCATTACTGCAGATAAAAGCGCTCCGAAAAACAAAATCTGTATCCACGGAGAAAGATAATGAACGATATATAACGGCAGCGTTTGTTCACCTTGCAAAACGTCTCCACCTGTCTTCATCGCGCACCACACAATATATAATGGTAGCATGGCAACAGTTAAATACATCGCACCTCCCCAAATCGAAGATCGTACCGCAGCTTTTTCACTTCTTGCAGACATTACGCGTTGAAATACATCTTGCTGCGGTATCGACCCCAAACCTATTGTCATCCAGGCTGCAATATAACTTAACCACGCTTCCCAGCTTTTATGTGGCGTATAGGTATGAAATTGCTGCGGCAAGTTATTGATCACTTCATTCCATCCTCCGGCCTGATCTGTTGCGGCGATAGCAACAGCTATTAAACCGATTACAATAACAATCGTTTGTACAAAATCTGTAACAGATACCGACCACATTCCCCCACTCACTGTATACACTGTTACAATTAACGTACAAATGATCAATGCCGGAAAAAAGGCTAATGCCGGAAAAATAGTTGTCAATACAATAGCCATGGCCACCAACTGTGCAGCCACCCAACCTAAATAGGATATAACTAAAAATATTCCACTGATAAGTTCTGCGCGCTTTCCGAATGTGTTTCTGTAAAAATCACCGAACGTTAAAAGGTTCATGCGATACAGCGGTCGTGCAAAAAACAAACCCACTAGAAACAAACACAACGCGGCACCAAACGGATCTTCTGCAACGCCCACCCAACCTTCCTCCAGAAATACTGCTGTTGATCCTAAAATAGTTTCTGAACCAAACCATGTTGCGAAAACCAATGTCACCGACATGTACATCGGTAATCGTTTTCCGGCTAACACAAAGTCTTCTTCGTTGCGTACTTTACGCGCTGCCCACAATCCGATAAGCACCGAAAGCAAAAGATAAAGAATGATAAACGCGCCGATCACGATTTAAAAATAGTGAAGTAATGATATCCGCCGTTACCTTTACTGCATGAAGGAAGAAAAAGACACCTTAACGCTAATTCATGAAACATTTCAATCGTTTCTAGCCTCCGGACATGCGGATCAGGCTATACACCATACGTTTCGTTCCAACCGTTTAACCGATGACCGGGAACGTGGAGAAATTGTACACACCATTAAAGGATTGATTCGGTGGTGGCGGCCGCTGTCAGAAGCGACGCGCATCGAAAATCCGCAAAGCAAATACGATACTCGCTTACTTGTAAACGCATTGCAATATTGGGAACAGCTACCCAATCCCAAAGTCAAAATCAAACACGAGCAAACTGCAGATCGGTTAAGACGTTATCATGCATTACCAAAAATGCAAGCAGGAATGCCCGACTGGATGTACGAGAAAGGGAACGAACAATATGGCGAACATTGGCAAACCATAGCCGAATCGCTTAACGAAGATGCGCCTCATGACATTCGTATTAATACCCTGCTGTGTAAAAGCGAAAACGATTTGCTCGCATCATTAGAATCAGAAGGTGTTCAGGCTTCCCCTATTGAAGACTTGCCCGGCGGATATGAAATCGTTCATGGATACGAACGTTTGTTCCGCACATCTGCTTCACGCGCAGGTTGGTTCGAAATGCAAGATCGTTCGTCGCAATTGGTAGCTCATCTGTTACAGGTGAAGTCGGGAATGAAAATCATTGATGCGTGCGCAGGAAATGGAGGCAAATCACTTCACCTGGCATCGTTGATGAAGAACAAAGGGAAAATTGTTGCACTGGACAATGACGAAAAGAAATTGCTGAACCTGAAAAAACGTGCCGCAAAAAATAACGTTGATATTATTGAAGTATATCCTGCCAACGCCGGTAACATGGAACAACTGAAGAACTATGCCGATCGTTTATTACTTGATGTTCCTTGCAGCGGCAGTGGTGTGATTCGTCGTAATCCGGAATTGAAATGGAATACGTCGCCTCCCGAATTGGAAAAACTGAAAAGCATTCAACGCAACATCATGGATCGTTATGCTGCAATGTTGAACGAAAAAGGCATCATGATGTATGTGACGTGCAGCATTTTCAAAGATGAAAACGAAGAACAAGTTGCTCACTTTTTGAAAACTCACCCCGATTGGGAGTTGCTTTCGGAAAAAATGATTGATCCTTCCGATAAATTTTCGGGGGATGGTTTCTATATCGCAACACTTCAAAAACGTAAATCCACGAATTAATTTTTTTACGCGCGAACAAATTTTTTCTCCGCGTATGTTTTTATGATGCTCTGAAACATTGATGAATAAAGGCGCGTATTGATTCAATGTTTTTTCATTTACAAAACGCAACTTCAACATCACGCAAAAACATGCAACGAAAAAATTCATCGAAAAAATTAAATCGCCCTTATTAACAAAATTGTGTTGATAAAAACGATGTTGATAATTTTTTATGTGAATAAATTTTTTTGTTACTTCGTCTGCAAATCAATTTCTAAAAACCAATAAACCATGGCGAAGAAAGCAACCGCAAAAAAAGCAGCTCCGAAGAAAGCTGCTAAGAAAGCAGCTCCAAAGAAGGCTGCTAAGAAAGCTGCTAAGAAAGCAACTGCTAAGAAAGCTGCTCCTAAGAAAGCTGCTAAGAAGGCAACTGCTAAGAAAGCAGCTCCGAAGAAAGCTGCTAAGAAAGCTGCTAAGAAGAAGTAATTCTTCTGAACTTCTTAGAAAGAGCCTCCTCCCGGAGGCTTTTTCGTTTTATGCACATTCCCATTCCAACTCAACAATTTTTGAAATCGTATATTTGATCGTCTAACACTAATAACACTCTCATGAAAAAATTATTCCTGATCGCAGCTTGTGCGTTACCATTATTGTGGACGGCTTGCTCCGGCGACCCGCCTGCTGAAAAAGAAGATGTCGCACCACAAGGTATGCGCGCTGTTGATTTGAAACCAATGGGCTTCACCGTTAAAATAAATGTTCCCGATTCCAGCATTGGTGTTCTGGATACCATGAACACACCAACAGGTGTTCAGATTCGTGTGGGTAATAAATACGACGTGCTCGTTAATACAGCAGGTGCCGAAGAACAAGATTTGAAAAAGCAACAGGAAGTTATCAAAGCTTCTGTTGATGTTGGTGAAACAAACTTCCTTGTTAGCGATTCTACAACTTTAGTTTGGGAAACTAAATTCGGTGATCTCGCACAGTATCATTTCTTCCATCTTTTGAAGCGCGGAACTGATGCATATTATGTACGCGACAATAATTCCAATCCGGAAAATCAATTTAAGAAAGAAGAAATTGACAAGATGGTGGAATCTGCTAAATCGTTGCGCTTGGTTGCTGCACCAAAAGCAGAATAATCACACCCGCTTAAAAACGAAAGAGGCGATTCAAAATGAATCGCCTCTTTTATTATACGACAGTTGCAAAATTATTCTGCAGCCATCTTCTTCTTCATACGATCACGCTCGTTAGCTTCCAGATAAATCTTTCGGATACGAATCGAAATCGGAGTTACCTCAACATACTCGTCGGCCTGAATATATTCCATTGCTTCTTCCAATGAAAACTTGATAGCAGGTGCAATAGCCATCTTATCGTCGCTACCGGATGCACGCATGTTCGTCAACTTCTTTTCTGTAGTAACGTTAACCACCAAATCATCCGGACGAATGTGCTCACCGATTACCTGTCCGCCATATACTTCATCTCCGGGAGAAACAAAGAAACGTCCACGGTCTTGCAACTTATCAATAGAGTATGCAACTGCGGGTCCTTTGTCCTTAGCAATTAATACTCCGGCAATTCGTCCCGGAATAACACCTTTCCACGGCTCGTAACCTTTAAAGCGGTGCGCCATGATAGCTTCACCTGCTGTTGCTGTCAGAATGTTGTTACGCAAACCAATCAAACCACGAGCAGGAATTTCAAATTCCATGTGAATCAAATCGCCCTTCGGCTCCATCACCATCATTTCACCTTTCTTCTGACTCACCAATTCAATCACCTTACCTGAACTTTCTTCCGGCGTGTCAATCGTTAACAATTCCACCGGCTCGTTCTTCGCCCCGTCAATCTCTTTGATAATTACCTGCGGTTGTCCAACTTGTAATTCATACCCTTCACGACGCATGGTTTCAATCAAAATGGACAAGTGAAGAATACCACGACCGTACACTAGGTATGAATCCGGAGAATCGGTTTCCTGCACACGCAGCGCAAGATTCTTCTCCAACTCTTTCATCAAACGATCACGCAAGTGACGTGACGTTACAAATTTCCCTTCCTTACCGAAAAACGGAGAGTTGTTAATCGTAAACAACATGCTCATCGTTGGTTCGTCAACGGTAATATTCGGTAACGCTTCCGGATTTTCGAAGTCACAAATCGTATCTCCAATTTCAAAACCTTCTACACCTGTTACGGCAACAATATCACCTGCAAAAACAGACGTAACCTTTTTCTTCGCTAATCCTTCGAAAACAAAAAGTTCCTTTACGCGTGTTTTCACCGGTGTGCCGTCACGCTTCATCAACGTTACCGGCATATTCTCGCGAATCTCTCCACGATACACACGACCTACCGCAATACGTCCCACGAAAGAGGAATAATCCAATGATGTTACTTGCAACTGCAAAGTACCTTCATGCATAGGTGCATTCGGGAAATAATCTAAAATCGTATCCAGCAAATAACTGATATCCGTTGTTGGTGTTTTCCAATCCGGACCCATCCAGCCTTGCTTAGATGAACCATAAACGGTGCGGAAGTTCAATTGCTCTTCCGTTGCGTTAAGGTTAAAGAACAAATCAAAAACCTGATCGTGTACTTCATCAGGACGACAGTTCGGTTTATCAACTTTGTTAATCACCAGAATGGCACGCTTGCCTTGTTGCAATGCTTTTTGCAATACGAAACGTGTTTGCGGCATTGGTCCTTCGAAGGCATCCACTAACAACAATACTCCGTCAGCCATATTCAATACACGTTCTACTTCACCACCGAAATCGGCGTGACCGGGCGTGTCAATGATGTTAACCTTTACGTCTTTGTATGTTACAGATACGTTTTTAGCGAGAATGGTGATTCCACGTTCCCGTTCCAGATCATTATTGTCGAGAATCAGCTCTCCTGATTCCTGATTTTCTCTGAACAGCTTTCCTTGTAAAAGCATTTTGTCTACCAGCGTTGTTTTGCCGTGGTCGACGTGCGCGATGATCGCAATGTTGCGAATTTGACTCATGGTTTAAATTTGAAAGGTGCAAAGATAGTGCTTTTGACGGTGCGAAAACCGTTGATACACATCTACTTCATGTCTGTTCCGAAGAACTGTTGCGGAGTCAATTCGATAAACTGACCTTCTTTGCCTGTGATAATAAGCGTATCGGAGGTATTGCTGTTAGGTTTTTCATACGTCGGTTTCTGCAACACAAACGGTCCATCGTTAACCAAATAATAACCTTCTTCTTTCCTGAAACCACCGATTTGTTGTTGATTGAACATAAAACGAGACGTGTCCCAAACATCTCCTGCATACACTTTAATCAAGTATGATCCATTAGGTAATTCGCGCATAGCAAATGCATTTCCGGCTTCTATATATTCATTACGAATAGTTCGTTTCGGATCGTTGCTTAATGTCACGCAAATCACCGATGCCTTAAACTTATTTAAGATGATCAATGAATTCGGCGATTGGTCCATCGTTACAGCACTTCCGAAAATTCGATCGTATGGCGAATCAAGATTTTTAATTTGATACGGCCCTTGTTGCTCTGCAGGTGCATTCAACTTCGCCAGCAATTCGCGTCTGAATTGTTCCGATTCTTCCTGACGCTTATGTTCAATCCACGCTTCGAAAGAAAATGTTGCCGCCAGATACAACGCAAAAGTGATGATCATGCCTTTCAGCAATTTCTTTCGCTTCTGCATTACGGCTTCTGTGCGCATCTTGTTTCGTGCACGAACGCGTTCCAACTCTTCCGGATTGTAGGTGCGCTTGCGACGATCTCTGTTCTCCGGCTCTTTCTTCTTGAATGGATCCTGAGGAGGAACAAATGCGCGATACGATCTGCGTGCATCATACGCACTGCGCAGAATTGGATCACTTAAAATATTGTACGCTTCCGAAATTTCCTTAAAACGCTCCTCGGCATACAAGTTGCCCGGATTAACATCAGGATGATAACGCTTCGCCAATTGACGATACGCCAATTTGATTTCCTGGTCGGAGGCTTTGTCTGTTAATCCTAATGTTCGGTAGTGATCTTTCACGCAACACAACTCATGTGATACTCAATAATACGAAAATACGGACAGATCATTGCGACCTGTCCGTATTACAACGTTTAATTCAAGAAGTTGTTGTCGTTCATTAGAACGCAGCACGTGAACGCGTTTTGTACTTGCGCGTATTCACTTTTTTGTTCTTCGGATATTTCACCGAATAGGTCAGAATTACTTTTACAGTTTCGCCCGGAGGAATCGTCAGCATCCATTTAACTTCTCCTGTCGCCGGATCTAATTCTCCTTTGGAAAGTTCTGTTTTTTCTACAATAATTTCCGAATTCTGCGATACCGGAATCTGATCACGCAAATCAACTTGTACTGCGGCTTTACGCGTATTCTTAATTACAATTTCATACGAATACGTTTCCTTCTTAATGCTGCTCGTGCTCTTCTCCGTGTTAAACTCTTTAAGCTTCGTGCGTGTTACTACCAGCTTCTGATCACGACCTAATGATAAATCCAACGTATCTTCTACCGTACGTGTATTGATGTAGGATTGTCCAACATAAGTTCCTCCGAAATATACATTCGCCGGACCTTCTACTAAATCCAATTCTTCCCAACCGGTAATACGCGCCATTAGGAATGCTTCTTTTTCCATCTTCGGTACTGCACGATATTGATATGTTGCATTCAATGTGTACGCGGTAACATCAACGATGTAAGGCTTACCGTCTGCAGGAATATCGTATTGTTGTTTAATATCGAACTCTGCGCTTAACTCCGATACCTGAATCGCGTCGTATTGCACTTGCGGCTGTTGTTTTTGCTGCTGCTGATACACTTGTCCTTCCTGAACAGGAGCCGGCGCGCGCTGGTTGTACAAATTCTGTCCGGAAATCGATGCGGGTGCGTTATCGTTGTAGCCTTTGTCGTAGTTGTAGTTATTGCGGTTGTTATCCGATTCAAAGTTTAATGTCCATGGTGCCAACTCCGGCGCTGATGCACTACGCATCGGATCTGCAGTAGATAAACGCATCTTCACGTTCTTCCAGTCAACCAGTGTACTATTAAAAACTTTCGCGCGGTATTTCAATTCAACCGGCTTACTCACATCTTCTGAAATCAAATCGTAACTCGGCGCCCAACCTGCATCGCTCACTACGTAACGCAATTCAATTTGTGAAGTAACTTTCGCTGCAGCGCCGTTATTCAACAACACGCGAATCTCTCCCATCGGCGGATTCGTAGCGCGGTTGGCTTCTGTCAACTGCAAACGAATACGCGTAATCACACTCTGTTGATTCACATTCTTTCTTCTCAGTTTTACTAAATCTGCATTAATCTCAGCAACACGTGCTACATAAAAATCTGCATTCAGTTTCAACTCCGCTGCGGTAACACCTTTTTCAGATCCTCCAATGCGATGGTTCGCATTCAGCAATTGCTTTTCACCTTCCAGTGCTTCAATTTGTCCCTGCGTAACGTCGTATTGATCTTGCATCAGAATCAATGAATCATTCAGTTGCTTCACACGTTCATCACTTTTCTTTTGTCCGAACAAATAATCGACACGATTACTGATCGCCAAAACTGACACATCACCTGATGCAGTGAATTGAATGCTCTTCGGCAATAGCTTCGAAGACAAACCGACAAACACCAATTCGTTTCTTCCCGGATTTAGTGTTACCGGTTGCTTGTGCATGATTTCTGCTCCGGTCAAATACACAATTACCGAACTGATTTCGGGTTGCACTTTTTGTTCGTCATCTCCGGCAAATACATTTCCTGCGAAAGCCAGAGCAAGTGTTACTGCAAGTGTTTTCATAAGATGGAGGGGATAAAAAAACCCTGCCGATTGACAGGGTTTTTGGTGTTGTCATTATTTCTTTTCTTCTTCTTCGAGTTTGGCATCACTCTTTGGAGCTTCAGGTTTTGCAATGCCATCAGCATTATCACTCTTCTTCACCGTGTTGTCGATATACACTTGAGAGAAGTCGAGGAAACGCATCGGGTTCGTGTAGAAATTTTTCACACGCGCCTGGCTCAAACGATAATTCTCATCGTACCACAAAATCAATGCAGGTGATTCGGACATCATCAATTGTTCTGCTTCAAAGAAAAACTTGTGTGATTCTTCAATCGTTTTTGCTGTACGTCCTGCGCGATACAATGAATCGAAACGTGCATTCTTATAACGTGCAGAGTTCGGATATGATGGCTGACTCAAACTGTCCGGAACATCACCACCGTAAAACAACGACAAGAAGGTTTCCGGTGACGGATAATCCGCAACCCATGCCGTACGGAAAATGTCTGCACGACCGAAACGTTCATCATTTAATTTCTGCTGATACGATACGTTTGCAATTTCAATGTTCACGTTTAATACGTCACGCAATTGTGTTTGAATTTCTTCTGCAACACGTGTATTACGTCCACCGCCGCTGTTCAAAACCAGCTTCACCACAGGGAAATTTTTTCCGTTCGGGAATCCAGCTTCCGCTAATAATTTTTTAGCCATTTCACGATTCGTGTTACGCAACTGACGAGTCTGCTCTTCGTTGTCGCCCACTTGCTCGTAACCCTTGATTTCGTTGGCTTTGTAACCCGGCAACGCCGGAGGTGAAATACCGTTCAATCCCGGGCCAAATGCTTCTCCCGCCAAAATTTCGTCCACGATATAACGACGATCAACTGCTAATGCAAATGCTTTACGAACACGAACATCATTAAATGGTGCTTTCGCTGTATTGAACGAATAATATTGTGTTACCAATTCCGCAGAGTGATCCAACACAAACTTCGGAGGCTTGTTCTCGAAATTCGCGATTTGAGCCGGAAGGAAAGTTTTCACCGCATCGGCACTCAATCCCCAAACAAAATCCAATTCTCCTTTTTCAAACAAATCAATTTCTGCCTTCTTATTATCTACGTATGAAATCTTAATAGAATCCAGGAACGGCAACTGATTGCCCAAGGTGTCTTTTCCGTAATAATCTTTATGCTTAACAAGAATTACCAATGATGAATCGCCGGCAATTGAAGCAACTTTGAAAGGACCTGTTCCAACAGTATTTGCAGCGTTGTATTTTTCTACGCCCTCTTTCGGAACGATACCGCACGCACTGTTTGCAAGAATATATAAGAAAGAAATGTTCGGCTCAACCAGTGTCAACTCCACTGTATTGGCATCTATAACCTTAACTCCGCTTAATGATCCTGCTTTAGCTTGCGCGCCTGCGTTATAATATTCGTCAGCACCAGCAAGACGACCTTTAAAAGTTGTTCCGAAATTTTGATTGATACCGTCGTTCTTACACAACAACTCGAACGAGTAACGCACATCTTCTCCGGTTACTTCACGTCCTTTGCCATCAGCGAAACAATCGTTATCGTGAAACTTTACGCCTTTTCGCAACTTAAATGTATACTTTGTTCCAGTAGCATCCATTTCCCATGATTCCGCCAAAGCCGGCAACACCTTCATGGTACGCACGTCAAACTTCACCAAACCTTCATAAATCTGAGAAGCAACGTGGCTGGAGATTTGGTCGGTAATAGAACTTGGGAATAAGCTCTGAAACTTATCCACTTCGTTGAAACGCAATGTTCCTCCGTATTTGCGTCCGCCTTTCCCTTCCGTTGGGGTTGTGTTTTCGCCTTCTCCGCCTCCGCAAGAAACTAAGAATGAAGCAATTGATGCTAACAGTAATAACCTTTTCATAGATGTTTGTAGTAACAAGTATGTGACTGAGTTTTCACCCAAATTATCCTGCAAGGTTACTTAATTTTAGTGTAACGCACTAATTTATTTGTCCGTTTTGACGAATAAATAACCCTGTTGATCTCACTTCACAAGGGATTCGGCGCATTCGCAATTTTCGCTGAAATAGTGGCAATCTGTTTATTTTCATCCTTCATCGAAAAAAAATGCGTGTTTATTTTGATTTTGGCGCTGAAAAACATAATATTGCCCGTCGAAAATTAGAAGGTGGAACCCCACACTGCACGATTGACATGAAAAAGTTTACAATATATACCGTGTTTGCAATGCTGATCAGCCTTACCGGCTTCGGTCAGTCAATGATTTTAATTGAAGGCACCTATCAAGGCAAGAATGTTTACGTGCAGAATCCATTCGCAAGCAATGGCGTTGGTTTCTGTGTGTATGAAGTACGTGTGAATGACAAAATCACTACGGATGAAATTGGTTCCAGTGCGTTCGAAATCGACTTGCGTCAGTTCCAATTGAAAAACGGAGATGCGGTGAGCATCAAAATTTTTCACAAAGACGACTGCAAACCGAAAGTGTTGAATCCTGAAGTATTAAAGCCAAAATCTACTTTCGTTACTTCTTCTATTACGTGCGACGGTGGTTCTGAAATGCTGAAGTGGACAACCACCGCAGAATCCGGAAAGTTGACTTACGTTGTGGAACAATTCCGTTGGAACAAGTGGGTGAAAGTTGGTGAAGTAGAAGGAACCGGAACTGCAGGACCAAACACGTATCAGTTTAAAGTTGTATTGCACTCCGGCGAAAATCAATTCCGCGTGAAGCAAGTGGATTACTCCGGTCAGGCGCGCACCAGCCCTGTTGCGAAAGTTACCAGCAACAAGCCTGAAATTAAGTTCTTCCCGGTTAAAGCGAAAACAGAAATTACTTTCGAAGGCGGTGAAACGATGTACGAAATCTACGATCAGTTTGGTAACATCGTGAAGAAAGGTTTCGGAACTAAGATTGATGTTACCGGTCTTGCAAAAGGCGGTTACTTCCTCAACTACGATAACAAAACTGCAGAATTCTTTAAGCAGTAAATCAAAAGATAAACCACACGAAAACCCCGATTTCTTCGGGGTTTTTTTATTTTCATCCCATGAGAAAAATTGAACACTTAGGAATTGCCGTAAAAGACCTTCAGAAGTCCAACGAATTATTCTCCAAACTATTTGGCAGAACGCCGTACAAAGAAGAACGTGTAGAAAGCGAAGGCGTTGCCACTTCCTTTTTCATGATGGGTGAAACGAAAATTGAATTGTTGGAGGCAACACGCGAAGACAGCGCCATTGCCAAATTCATCGAAAAGCGCGGAGAAGGTATTCATCACATCGCGTTCGACGTGGAAGATATTCATGCCGAGATGAAACGCTTACAGGCAGAAGGTTTCACTGTGCTCAATGAGCAACCGAAGTTGGGAGCCGATAACAAACTCATTTGTTTCTTGCATCCGAAAGACACCAACGGCGTACTGATTGAATTGTGTCAGGAACGCCCGTAAACTAGTGCAGGATTTGCCGCACTATATCTTCTACGCGTTGATGCTTTTCCAGCAACGTTGCTTGCAGTCCTGCTTGTAAAGCTCCTGCAACATGGTGATGTGTGTCGTCGATAAATAACGTTTCGTGCGGCAACAAATTATTCTCTTGCAGCACGAACTCGAATGCCGCTACATCCGGCTTGCGCAAACCGATTTCGCACGAATAGTAAGCGCGGTTAAAATATGTTTTCAGATCGTTTACGCCGTGTGCTGCTTTCAAATAAGCACTAAAGTGACGCACGTGTATGTGATTGGTGTTGCTGAGCAAATAAATGGGCATCTGTTGTTTTAATTCCAGCAACCACTGCAAACGTGCTGCCGGAAAATCACGTATCATGGCATTCCACGCAGCATCCAGAGCTTCATCGGAAACGGGCTGCGGTATAAATTCCCGCAAGTAATTTCTAAAACCAGCATCCGAAATTTCACCGCGATCTAAACGATCAAACACATCGCTTTGCTTCAATTGCGTGTACGCCGCATCGAAATTTGTTGCACCCAGATTTTTGAAAGCTTCGGAAGTCGCTTGGAAATCGAGATTAATTAAAACACCGCCCAGATCGAAAATGATTTGCTTCACCATGGCGCGAAAATACGCATACTCCGGAATCGTCAAAACCGACCACTTACGCGCCGTTTCACTACAATTAACAAATAATTGTTGTGGCACTTATTTGGTCGAAGTAACTTGTGTACCATCAATACAAAGCCTATGAAACGTATCTTACTTGCCACTGCGGTCTTTTGTCTTCCGTTTGCGGCTTCCGCTCAATTCGGCATGACCATGAACTACACGTTTAGCGCTCCTCAAGGCATGATGGCCAAATCGCTGAACAACGCACACGGTTTCGGCATGGATTACTACTATACGCCCAAGCGCTTGCCTATCAGTGTGGGACTTACGTTCGCATACAACGCTTACGGTATGCACACGCGCGACTTTGTATTTAACGCTACAGACGGTTCTCAAATCAACACCACGCTTTCCGTCAACAACTCCTTCATCAATACCGGCATGTATTTGCGTTACGCGTTTGCACCCGCAGAAGCACGATTGATTCCATACGCCGATGTTCGTTTAGGCGGTGCATTTTACAATACCAATTTGGTGATTGCAGATCCTGCCGATACCGACAACTGTCGTCCATTAGTAAATGACTTGTTACAAAAAGATAAAGCACTCACGGGCTATGTTGGAGGAGGGCTAGATTACCGCTTGACCAACCTCAACAACACCTGTGGCAATTCCATTTCCTATTTGTTTTTGTCTGTCGGCATGCACATGGGCGGTCCTGTAAGTTATATGAACGTGGATAAAGACTTAGATCCGAATGCGCAGCCTCAGCAGAACAGTACACCGCACAATCACGGAGCCGGCGAATCGAAAAACGGACGCGATCCTATTTATGCGGATTTTATCAATACGCAAACTCAGGTAGTGCATGCGCATCACGTAGGTTACGTGTACACCGCACCAATTCAGTTGTTAGAGTGTAAAATTGGTCTGCGCATTTTGTTTACGGGAGATTGTAAATTCCGCCTGTAACAATTTTCATAGCGCCCGGAATAAAGTCGTGCAGTATTCGAATCGTCTAAATAGGATTTCGAGTTTCTTTCAAGTATCGTTGTTACCCCTGCGATATTCCCGGTGTGCCGCCTTTGCGTAACACCGGAACATTGAAGTTGTACAAAATGGCTACACTACGTTGGTCATGTTATGACATATTACTGTAACCAATCTGTTCTTGCAACTCTGTCCAGTACATTAGGGGGCTATGACACGAATCCACACCCGCTCTTTATTGCCTCTTAGTTCACGTTGTTCATAAGCTTTTTGTATCTCCTTTTATCTCCCCTAATACATCTGCCGTTCTCGTTGAAGGAGCAAACGTATTCGCCGTTGTAATAATAATGATGGACATCTTCGCCGCCGTAAATAGACTCGTAAATTTGGTTCATCCCAATGATCTTAAAATAATCGTAGGTGTAACTAAAACGTTTGATGGTGACGACCGCACCCTCCTCTTTTGCACAAAAAGACAAACAGTTCTTATTTAGAAGCGAGTCGCTTACTATTTTTCGTACAAAAACTTGTGATAGCCTCCCTTTATTGTCGTACACATACTCGGTAATCGTATCTAAGCGCGAACTCATTTCTAATTGCAGCATAGGCCCGTAGAGCTGATCGATATAATATCGTTTTAGCAAGTATCCATCCTGATACACCAAATAATATTTGACAGAATCGGTTCTAAGGTCTTTTCCTGTCCACGTTCCAACTCTCATGCCGGATTCTGAATATCCTTTGAATATGTAGTCATACTTACCTTCTTCATATACAACGCTATCAAGGGCGACACTTTGTCCAGAGGCAGAATTCGCAGCAACTATTAAAATTATTATAAGTTGCAGTATTATGCAGTAATTGATTAGTGTCCGGATCATTTTCTAATGTCTTACGTCGTCGGATCCTGCTTTTAGCAAAAAGATGACAGAAATCCCCTCCAAGTTTTTGCCTGGTTTTAAAAACTTTTTGGCATTTGCCGGAATTGAAAGGTTATGATCGTCATGATACATATTCCTCTTGTCGTCAGCACCCATTGTGATGACACTCGAAATGCCGGAAAAAAATGTTGCCTGGTAAATTTCCGCGCGCTGCTTCATGAAGCTACTAAGAGTGATATTTAATTTAATCCTATTCTTTTTGTCTTCCGCCGTTTTATATATATTACCTTCAGTAACGCCTTCATGATTGCCAATTATAACAATAGACAATTTATCAAGGTTCGCCCTCAATACTTTTGTGATGCAATCAAGGGCTGTAACTACTTGCTTGTCGACTTTTAGTTTTTTTCCGCGCGAATTCAGTAAGGGTTCTGTAAAGGGGCTGTCATTTTTCGTATAATCATCATCTATTTCCAAAGTATCACCAATAAAAGCAGGAACACTATATGAGTATATTGTCTTGTGATAAGAGTCGATAACCTCATCCTCCATGCCGGCCCTGAGCAAATTGACCATTAAATCCGCAGCAACAAAGTTGTCGCCAATTCTTGGGAATGTAATAAAGTAATCTGCAGCGCTAGATTTTGCTACATAAAACTGCGGCTTCTCTCTTTCCGAAGAAAATTTATTCGTGTTAGGATCAGGATTGCCGGATAACGAATTCCTATTGTCAAGAAACTTAGGGTAGAACGCCCCACCTTTATCCCACTGGTTTTTAAACCAACTCATGTCTTTAGTTATTTTAAATTACTGATTTTAAATATCATTGACGGCGTGCAAGCTTGGATACCGAGCCAATCATCTGCAAGTGCATGTATTTCTCGCAAACCAGATTCCTTCAAAAAATGTTCTTGCCCCACGACGCGAGTAGAAACAAAGAAAATGAGATGAGCCCCAATAGTGATTAGCGACTTGGCTGCAAGAGTCGAGTCTTTCGATTGAAGGGTTAACGGCTCGACGATTTCAACAGCGAAGTATTCATTTGCGACCCATTCCCCCTTAAAACTCCTTTCAATACGGCATAGCGCAGCATATCGCACAATCCCATCCTCACCCCCAATTTTTCGCCCAACATCAACAACCTCTGCCGATACAATGTATTTAGCGTTGTCCAAAAGCATGCACATCACAGTATCTTGCGCTACCAACCGGCACTTGCTTCCGCATAGCGCCAGCAGGATTAAAGCAACTATTTTACTATAGCAGCTCATTGCGGCGCATCTAGACTTATTGCCCCGGCACCAATCTCTGATTTTGTCAAATCCCATGTCCATGTTCCGTTCTCAAATTTGAGGTATATCTTAGAATGCCACAATTGTGTTGTAACATCTTTTATGACTTTTGTAGTTTGTTCGTTCTTAATCAATAAGTATTCCTCAAACGTGGCCAAAAACAATACAGCTATCGCATCCTGTTTCATATTAGGCTTCCCGGAAAATCCAGGCTGATCTTGAACATATAGGTGGCGTAGTTTTTTAACCGTATCTTCCGGATCACTTCTTATCGGAGTAAGCACTTCATCTCGATTGCTCCTATCGTCCAAATATGGTTTATGCTCACCAGTTAATTCCCAAGCGCCATTCGGCATTAGCTCCCAAATTTTTTGGCTTGCTATACGCGAAATATTATAGAGATAGCCCTTTTTATGATTAAGTACAAATACTTTTAACTCAATACCGTTGTAGTATCCAGCCGGATCAGAATTGACCCCTAGGTTCTGCGGGCAATTTTCACAAATGTTGTCATCAGATGTCTTTCCTGCAGTTTTTATCTGCCATGAATCAACAATTGGAACTGTCTCATCCTGCAAACCACTCGTTTTATTTGCATCCCAGGGGTCGCTAAACCATCGATCATGTTTAGCCGACCCCTTACCCCACGGATTTTTAAACACCATTTTCCTTGAGTTTAAACGGGTATTGCTCGCATTGAGCTATGCCCTAATTTATGCAATAGATGTTTTTATCCGAACTTATGCTGTCGGTGTTTCGTTGCATTTACAACCACACCCTCCTCCGCAGCAACTTTGGGGCACTTCACAACACGGGCCAAACACTTTCTTATACTTATCCGCCTTTGCTGCAGCATCTGCCTGAGCTTCGATTATTTCGAGCTGTTGCGTTAAAATATCATTTTCAAGCTGAGCTTTGTTTACAGCAATATTCTGCAACTGCTGGTTGTAGCAATCCAACGACTCACCTTATGAAAATAACAATTAAATTATAACAAATCCGTGCAACTATCAATCTCCGCATAATTTCCGATTGTAGTACTTTAACATTGAGACTGAAAAGCAGCGAACGATCTACCCCTGCGATATTCCCGGCGTGCCGCCTTTGCGTAACTCCAGAACCGTTACTTCCGGCCAAATACC
>Ga0068876_10000825_pt1 | contig 24650 bp, 36 predicted proteins | sample NOAtaG_6_FD_66442 | JGI IMG/M metagenome (GOLD analysis project Ga0068876, IMG submission 66442) | Freshwater lake microbial communities from Lake Erie, under a cyanobacterial bloom - NOAA_Erie_Diel5S_2200h metaG | ecosystem: Environmental > Aquatic > Freshwater > Lake | place: USA: Ohio, Lake...
GTGTTGTCTGTTGTGGAATCTACCACTGAACTTATTTAACAGGAAACTTAAAAAAACCTAAAAAAACCAGTAAAAATGTCAATGTAGGTCAACCCACACACCATTGGCATAGCCTTGGAACTTGTTGACTGTGGTATTGTAGATCATATGACCATTGGCTGCTGTGAGTGCATTACGCTGTGTGGTAGTGTATTGTTCTAGTTTAAACGGGCCTTTAACTGATACTTCATTGGCCGTTAATGTGAGATTAGTGAAATTACTTGAACTATCCTGTAACGCCAATTGTCCTGATGATTTGACTACCACAGAACCCACATTCCAATTATTGTCTGTGAAATTGATACCGCTGTTGCCTGTGCCATTGCCTATTGTGGTTCCAGCACTTCTTAGTTCTATTGCACCTGGAGAATTGATCTTGATATAATTGGCCAATGCAGGTGAACTGGGATAAGCCGCTTTTAATATTATGGCCTTATCTTGGCTGGTCTGTGCAGTTATGGTCACTGTATCTGTGTCTGTTTCTCCCACAGTGATAGTATCAGTGTTAAGACTACTGCCTCCACCTGTGCTGGCAATGGTTATCTGTTTAGTAGAGTTATTGCCTGTGATAGTAACATTTGAACCTGCTATCAGTGTGATATTGCCATTGAGATCTGCTGTGACTTCAGTGCCACCAGAACCAGCAGTTAGGCTCACAGTGGCGTCTTTGAGGTTGGTAAAATTAGTGTCCAGTTCTGTGTATGAAAGAGCAGAACCTTTGGTGTTTCTAAGTGTCACTGAGGGTTTTGGCATTTTAGTGTTGTCCTGTTGAAGTAAACTGATTAGACAGATTCTGAAGTCCCTGTTCCATCAATCGCATATTGGCTGCATTGGCAGCGTTGAGCCCTTTGATCAATACATCTATGGTCTGTTCATGTTCTTGCACTTTGTCTGCTAGAGCATTATGGGCTTTGATCAATGCTCTGACATTTTGATCTAGATTGGTTAATGCCTGTAATGGGTCAAAGTTTGGATCTATCATGTTTTTGTTTTCTCTGTGGTTTGCCGCGACCTTTGTTTAGGCTACAGGTTCTAAAATGTTCTAATCTAGTGATAAAATGCACATTGTCCAAGGTCCAGTCAAGATCCTTGTCAATCTTTACCAAACAGACAGATTCCCTAGTGCGACCTTTCTTGAGATAGCGATCATCTTCACGCCACAGTTTGATGTATTCCTGTTCAGTGATCAGCCATTCCTCTCCACGATACCATGCCTGTGCTCTGGCTCTTTGGCAGTCATTATACAGTCTGTGGTCTATGGGGTCTTCACCTGCTAGCCACATATGGGGTCTTGGTCCTAGTTTGGGCATAGTATTATTTATTATCCTTGGTAATAGGTTATAGAATAAAGTGCCAATATCAGTCTAAATTTCTCTGTGGGATCATAGAAGATGAATTCATCCTGAATGGGATTAGCCCATTCCCTACAATCAATGTAGGGTTCTATGAGATTAAATTCTTGATCAGTAAGTGTGCAAGATATCTTCATATATCTATTAGTTATAGATGTCCTTAGGACATCACTCATTTCGCTTTCGCTCATTCGTTTTTTTTTCTTTCTAAAAACATCTACATCTCATTTAGATATGAAAAACTATATTTGAAAGAGATCTGATGAAGTAGTCAAGAGGACGGCTATAGGATTCGCCATTTAAAAAAAATGACTGGTCCCAGCCGTCTCCTCAACTACATCAAATCACTTTTGAATATAGTCCCTTGCGGGGAGGACTTATCAAACCTTTAACCAGATGCTTGCTTATGTGTAACTGGACCTATAATTGCTTATAGGCGGATGGGCTCCTTCTATTTGTCCAACCTTGATAAGATAGTTGGTAGCGGGGAAGCAATTAGCCGTCATATACGCCTCCCTTTTTGCAGTAATCAAATGACTACCTCTTTTCAGTATTGTGGTAAAATGCCTGAAGTTTTGCTCTTGCTTTTTTGGTTGCTTTTGATTTAAGATTTCTAATGTGCCTGATATTATATATAATTTTCTCTAATGCCTTAAGATATTTTCTGGTTAAAGGTTTTCGTTGTTTATAACACCAATCCCAAATGATATAAACATAGATCCTTTGTTTTGGTGTAAATTCTTTTTCATATTCTTTGATAAAGTTTACCAATAGAACAACATCATCTGCCTGCGGATGTTCTACGAGATCTTTAGAATGAATGCCTAAAGTTCTACACCAATAATTGGTTAAGTGATTTAATTCACTGTTGCTAAATTCTCTCATTTGAATAAATCACTGAACTTGTCAGAGCCATTACGCAGATCTTCTTCTGCCCAGATCTCAGCGACCTGACGCATGATCTCAGTGTCGTCCACATCTTCCCATTCAATTATCACTTTAGAATCAGCATCTACTAGTTCTTCACCTTTGTGAAATTTGGTTTGAATGTTGCGTAAAACAAATCCGTGACTGGGATTGTTGATCACATGACTCCAATTTTTATAGTTGCGATGTGGCAAATCCACATAGGTCCAATATTCCTTGCGGTCTTTGACGCCTAGAAAATAAATCTTGGTCATTGGCGTGCCATATTTCTTAGAAGTCCTGGCTTCTTGTTTGAGCACGATATAAGGTTGTTTAACAGCCATTTGGTTCTCCTTGGTTGCACATTTATTTATGTTACATGATTCAAAAGATATTTGCAATAGGCTAGACACTCAAACGAAAGCCCACATTGCGTGGGCTTTCTAACGGGGGTGCGGTAAATGGCAATAAACCGCAATAAAAGAGTGTGCAACCAAACCATCCAGGGTAAACTGGCCCCGCTATAATTATTTATTCCTCTGAATCTGCATCACGCACAATCTTGGGATAATTGTAGCCTTCTGGATTGGCTATGTAATGTCCTTTGGGTGTTTTTATGGCGCCACAGGTATCACACTTTTGAATTAACACTTTAGCATAGCCTGAATAGCCTCTTTTGTAGATCTTCCAATAGCAGTCTTTCTTGTCCTCTTGATAAGGACAGGGTTTGCTTTTGAATTTATCAATGTGTATGTAAGTGGGGGCTTCACCATCTTCACCAACATATCCCTGACCTGTGGTGCTGGAACCTCTGTGCTGTTCCCAATGCCAATCTGCTACTTCAGTGATTTTTTCAAGAAATAATTTTTGATCCATACAGTATTTAAAATATGGCTCTCTTTTGCCTGGTTAGATGTGATAGCCAGTGTCTATGTATAAAAAGGCCTATAAAAGGCCTTTTTCCAATCTTGGTGATTTTTTACTGTTATTTGTCAACAAATAGCATCAAGATAGTGCCAATTAAGCCCAAGATAGCAACAATTATTGACCCGCTGGTAGTTATGATGGTTTTTCTAAGACTCTTCTGTCCATCAAGCACATCTTTGCGTATTTCAATTAGACTGTCTTCTACTTTTTGTAAACGGTTATCCATTTGTTGATATCTCAACGCACACAGGTCAACATGAGCCTCTAGGCTTTCTTTTTCATGTTCTGTGGTATTGAATGACATTAGTCAGCAGTGGCAGTTAATGTAGCAGTGGCAGTAAGAGCGGCTCCAACATCACCAACTCGTGTCATCAATCTAACCACTTTCCAAGCAGAGCCATCATAGACACCCAAACAGGGCTGTCCAGCATCACCATCTGTGAGATATATTAGATCACCTGCCACTGGTGAACTAGTGCCTGTGGCTGTGCCCAAATCAGCAGTCACTGTCTGTGTCAATCTCAGCACACGATTCAGTGTGACTACTCCAGTGCTGGGTGTCATTGCTATGTTGCCACTGACTGTGTAATTATTAGGCAGATAAGTGGCTGCTATTTTGCCACTGCCATTCAATACCAAAACTCCCAATGCGGTGTTTTCACTGGCAATTAATTGATTCAATGCCACAACTGCGGCATAAAGATCAGCACGGGCTAGACTTGGATCATCATCCGCAGAGTCTAGATTAGTGGTATTGATTACTGTTCCTGTAGGAAATGTCATTTTGTTATCCTCTTGATATTTATTTGGGTCATCCTATAACCACCATATTACCATTCACTACCACTTGTCTTGGCAGCAGTTCAACTGCTACATCTACAATGCCATTTCTTGCCTGATTGTCTAGACCCACCAAGCGGAAAGTGGGTGTGTTAGATTTTGAAACTACCACAGGCACTAGGGCTGTGCTAGATGGTGTGTCAGTGACATAGACATCCATGTTATAGGCAGTAGTGGCTATGACACGAATATCCATGCTGACTATTTGACTGAATGGACTAGAGATAGGTAAAATTCTAGCAGATGCAGAGCCACCCAATGTGCTGGTATTGATGTTGGTCAAATTTATGGTATTGGTATCAGTGTTAGTGGTCACTGACATTCTTGCCAATTCACTGCCTGTGATCACAAAAGTCACATAGACATAACGACCATAGAACGCTGGCACATTGAGGTTGCCTTCAACGGCTCTATAAATGGTTTCTTCTCCTGCAAATTCACCAGTGTCACTGACAGTGATGTCAAAATAATTTGGTGTGCCTGTGAATTCTGTTTCCACAGATACAGTAAAATATTTTATTGCACCTAGATCAATCAATGGGGCAGTCCATTTTATTGGATCTCTTCGTGCTATCCAATCTTTGTAGTTGCCCCAAGAAGTTAGATCACCCCAACGGCTTCTGCCCAGAGCCTTGATTGTGCCAGAATTTTCATCTAATAGACCTGTTTGATAAAATATAAAACCAGTGATCACTTCAGCAGTGAATGTGCTGGTCAATGCGGCGGATGCTGACTGTGTTGGCATAGTTGGTCCTTAGAAAATTGTATCACCATTGGTTGGTGGTAATAGATATCTATTCAAACTGGTTCCACTAGGCGTAGATATTCCTGTGGGGAATCCTGAACCTGTGGCCATCTGTGCTAACACTATGTTACTACCACCATCATTTTGTAGGGCTTCATTGATATTGCGTTTATAGCCATTTTGGAATGTGTTGTAATCACTGACAGTTACCACACGATTTTTTTCTACATTGCCTGTGACAAAACCATCTGGTTGTGCCTGCCAACTGGTTCCAGAATCGCTGGCAAAGAAATCTGTGAGATACAGTCCTTTGGTAGATTCTACTCCTACATCTCTGATCACAAATATGAATTCACTCCAGCGTGACAGCGTGGTTGATCTCCAATCTGCATTACCAGTGCCAAAGTATGGATAAACATCTGTGGCAAATGTCACACTGGATGCAGAAGGATATTTGCCTGGACTTGGTCCATATCTTGATTGAAACAAGGTCCTGCCTGCGTAACCTGATACTTCATAGTAGGGATCAAACAGCACTGAATCTATAGGGCCTTTGACATTGATGGTGTAAAGCCCATCAGCGCCTTTGACCAAACTGGTTCTAGCCGCAAATGATTTTTCCCAAGCACCCAATCTCCAATATTTGGCAGTGCCACTGACAGTTGAAGCCTGTGCACCTAGGGTATCATAGACTCTGCGATATATGACTATGCCATCAAATGTGTCATTGGGCATTTGAAATTTTAACTTAAAGTATCTGTTGAGATTGTAAGTTACTGTGGTTGAATTATAAAATACATCACTGCTGTCTGCATTGGCAAATAGACTGTTGGGTGAGAATCCTGTGCTGGTTTTGGCACGCACCATGGTCTTATACCAATTGAATGCCACAGGAGTAGGCAGTGCAGGGAATGAAGTTCTTAGATCATTGACAGCATTCTCAGTGGTATCCTGTGTAAAGTTGAACAGAGTGTTCATTAGATTAGCATAGGTATAACCAGAATAAGTAGGTATCCTTGCACGGCATTCTAGACTGTTGGTGCATTCTGTGTCAACACCTGCGTTGGCATATCTAGCAGTTATGACCCAATCAAAATAATCATTGAGTTTGAAACCCTGTTCATTGATCACATGAACTATCTTTCCAGTGGCTATGTCTGGACTGCCACCAACATCCAAAGTAATGAATGAAGGATTAGTTCCAGGAACTATCTGTCTAAATCTAATTCTAAATCCACGGAATCTACTGTTGTTGGGTCTGCTGAATGTAAATGTGACTCTATTCAAAGTATAGTCAGCCACTATGCTGTCAATCTGTGGAATGATGTCAGCACCAGAAGCAAATGATCTATTTGGATCTTGATCCACAGTCAACAATGAAAAGTTTACTGGAATTGGTTCACTGCGTAGACTGCTTCTCACATTGAATCCTGCTGTGCTAGGTGTGCCCACTGTGCCTGCTACTACAAAATTAACTCCACCTAGACCATCAGTCTGCACATTGGATCTCACTGGACCCATTTGTGTTTCAGCGGCTGTGCCATCTTTGTAAAGCAATCTAACTATGAAATCATATTCATTGAATCCACTGCCTGGAACACCAAAGTCACTGGCTAGATCAAAATTTACAGTAACGCCTGGCTGATAGTTGGCCACTGAAGCAAACTGAAAATCTTCATAACTGTAATAGGTATCATCTTTGTATTTGAAATAGATACGCACACCTGAAATTAAGAAGTTTGGTGTGTTAGAATAGGTATTGGTATTTTGATTTATGGACACACGCAGTCTGCGTGGATTTGAATGACTGCCTGCAACCAATTTAGTGAATATGCCTATGTCTTGTATGCTGTCATCATATCTTGGTGCTGATTCAACCAATGACTGTGGCACTACCCAACCTTCTGCAACCTGTTGTGCTGAAGCAGTGGCAATGCCTGTGAGGCTGGGATTAAGTTGTGCGGCATTCTGTGGTAAGTTGACCTGTCCACTAAGCACAATAATACTGCCGCGGCCATCTGATGCAAATGCACGAACATAATATTCATACTGTCCAAATCCAGCAGTGAAGTTCCAAGGAATATCACCACCAGCACCTGGCACTGTGTCTAAATTGACTTCTGTCCAAGGTGATCTAGGATTGAATCTCCACCATAGTTTACTGTTGGCATAAAGACCATCTGCAGGCTGTGTGAATACAATGCTGAAATTATAAAGTCCATTGCCAGCGGCCACTGCACGGCTGGATTTCAATTTTAAAACTGCGGCAAATGGTGCTGGGGGTGGAGGAGGTATTGCTGGATCATTAACTGGAGGAACTGGGGTTGTGCCACCTGTGCCACCTGGTGGATTACCTCCACCTACGCCACCACCACCTGTGTTGTCAGGATTAGTGCCTCCAGGATTGGTCACTGTTGGAGCAAAGTCTTCTGGATATACTGCACGAGTTGGTGGCACTAGTCCAATCAAAGGATCATTGTTTGAACTAGGATAATAGATTGTAGAACCTTTGGGCACATAAACTGCCACTACTATGTCTTCTTCGCCTGCTCTAACATAGGGATAGATATCATCTGGATTACGCACACAGGCGATATCCACAGTCATGTTGTCATTGACTTTTAATGAAACCACACGCCAAGGATCTGTGCCAAAGTTTAGAACATTAGATTGAATCCTAATATTGTCACCTGGCTCTAGTTCTAGACCCTCTGAAGAGATAGTCAATGAACAGGTTTCTTGTCTGCGTGATTTATTGAACAGCAAACGAGCCATGTCTTTGGCCATTGCATAGTTGGTCAGCGTTGGGAATGTGGCATCCAGTTTGTTTTCTCTGCCACCATCACGATCTATGTAGATTTGACGCTCTTGTTCTGTTTCAGGATATATGACCTGTTGCACAGAGAACTTTTGATCTGGGTCTACATAACTCACTGAGACCACATTGTATTTGGCACCTTTGTCTATGCCTGTGTAGGTAACATTGCCTACGATATCGCAGACATTGCCCACATAACTGCTTTTGAGAAAAGGCTGTGCCACAGCAGTCATTAGAATAGTGGCCACACCTGATGTTATGTCTGTTTCATTACCAGCATCTTCAATACGCAGTTTATACTTGCCCTGCACATAGGGCATATAAGCACGAAAGCCCATTAACAGAGTTTTGATGTTGGCAAATAAAGTCTGTCCTGTGTCCAACACATAGTTACAGGTCAATATTGGTCCAGTGATATCACTATTGGTATTGAGATAGGTCACTGTTTGATTGCACTTACGGGCTGACTTCTTCCATGAATCCCAGTGAATGTCTTCATTCTTAAGACCTTTACCATATCTAGGATTGCGTAGATAGTCTAGAAGTATTTCTGCTGGGTTTGTGGAATAACGCACAGGATTGGTGTCATAGGCCTGTGTTTCTGTGCTGTCTACCAACAGTGAAGCCACACGCTTGCCTAGTAGACTGACCTGTGCCTGTGGAATGTTACCTGAGAATGGATTGTTGTCAGCATCTGCCTGTGTCTTGACCTCTTTCCATTCATAACGAGCAAACAATACTGCCAGTCCATTGAATACCATAGTGGATCTAAAACTAGGTGCTTCTGCAAAGATACCATTCTTTACTGAATTGCCTAATGGGCTTAGACTTGGGTTTGCAAAATACTGTCCTGGTGACCATTGCAGTCTAACACGACCAGCATATCTGTCTGTGGTAACATCTACTACCTGACCTGCGTTTAGATTAGCAGTTAGATTCACAGGCAGCATCCAATCGTCAATGAACACTTCACGGAGACCTTCTACCAGACCTTCTGAAAACACATAGGCCACATAGAGATATCTGTTATTGGTTGAACCTGTTTCAGCAAACACCACTGTGCCGCCTACTTTTCTATAACCATAGACCAATGGCACTGAGATGTTTGAGCCCTGTGTTTGGACTAGAACACCCTGTTGTCTTTCTGCTTCTTGTCCTGCTGATGGCATATCTGTAACACCACCCAGCATACCCATAAATGGTTGTGTGACAAAATTGACCACACTTGAAACCACATTGACCACGGCCTTGACCACATTGGTCACTGCCTTGACCACACCTTTGACCACAGAACTTATAGCGTTGCCAACTTTCTTAAAGACCTTACTCATTGATCAACTCCTTGTTCATCCAAACACCAGGAGTAAATCCAAAGTGTTCATATAGTGTTTTAGTTCTTTCTGGATTGATACCAATGTCACCTGCTGTGATTGCCCTAGCACCAATCATCCTAGACCATTCTTCAAACTTAGATAACAGTGATCTAAAATTATCCATATTCTTATGGCTGTCTAAGAGATAGATGAATGCCACATTGCTGTCAATTATTGATTTGTTCCAGGGTGTTTCAGTGGCATAGCCTGCAATAAATCCAACTACACGACCGCCTTCATAGGCATTGAACCAGCAGTGATCATAATGTGATGCATAGTGACGAATGGTTTCTATCACTGAATTGTCATCATATTCTTCTGCAATCCTTGGCACTGATTTAATGGCTTCATCTCTGTAGTATTGAAAACAGATGATAGTGGCATCAAACTCTTGAGGCTGCATTTTTCTTACGATCATGTTGACAAACCCTTTTGATTTCTATATAATACATTTATGGCTAGACCTAAATCAGATCCAATAACACGATTCTTTTCTAAAGTGCAAATCACAGATGATTGCTGGCTTTGGCAAGGCGGCGTAGATAATGACGGATATGGGCTTTTCCAATTAGATGGCAAGCAATGGCGAGCACATAGATATTCACAGCACATCCATAATGGCTTAGATAATTCTTTACCTATAGTCATGCACACCTGCGACAATCCTCGTTGTGTCAATCCCAAACATCTTGTAAATGGCACTATCCAAGAAAATAACTTAGACAAATTACGCAAAGGTAGACAGTATAAGAAATACATTTAAGCCCTGCCCCACCTGAATTCACTTTGCCCCACATAACCACTCTTGTTGAAACATTCATCTGATTTCACGCCCTGCAATAACCAGTTTGACCAATTGTTGGTTTTGCGTCCATTGGTCCTTTCAAAGTCAGCAAATAGACTAGAACAGTCTATGCTGATCTGGCAACTCTGTGCAGTTTCATTGATCGCATAATTGTAAATGATACCATCAAACATCAGTATAGGTGCTGCCGCTAGAGCCAATGGGCTTGTGCCTGCAGAACCAAAGTTAAGGAATGCCTTGTAGACACAGACACGCTTGCCTTCAATCTCATTGTTGATCAAATAACTTACATAGGAATTGCCTACGCCACTTAGGTAGATTGAGAACTTGCCAACCTTGACATCAAAGTCTTCAGTTAATGGGCTAAAGCCTATGAAATCACCCTGTGCTGTGTAGGTATTAACACCTGCATCTGGTGCAGTGGTAGAATCAAACTCTAGATCAAAACCACCACTGCATAGATACACAGGCAGATTCGCTCCCGTGTTGGTTTTAAGATGTAATTCTACGCAATCAACTGAGATAGTATGATCACGATAGTATTCATCTCTATTGGCTGTGTTTGCAAAATCTTTCATTTACCAAACTTCCCTCATTGATAGACTTATACTAGTTATGCCACCAATACCTGTGTCCCATTGTTGTTCTGGTTCATCTAATATGGCTTGGAATGGCACAGCCGTTATGGTCAACTGTGTGCTGGAAGGTATATTGGTCACTGAAGGACATGAGAAAAATAATGTAGCAATACCACTGCTGTTGGCTGTGCAAGGGCTTACACACATATAGACCTTAGAGTGGTTGTTGAATTTAAAGAAATCACCTGCGGCCAAAACATTCTTGTTGGCACCACAGTTGGTCAATGTCACTGAAGTTGAACCTCTAACACTGGATCCTGAAGTGATCACTGTGTTTGTGGTCTGTGCGCCACCTGCTGATGCGGCTGTGATTTTAGTATATGAAATCTTAGGCAGTATGATGTTAAATGAAAACTGTTGCCCCAGTGCTTGACCCAAATAGCCTGTGATTGATCCTGCCTGTAAAGGTGTTAGGTTTGAATATTTGACTTCAAATGCGTAATAACTGACACCAAAGTTGATCCTGCGTATCTTACCTGACAGGCTTTCTGAAGTCTGACCAGGTGTAATTATACGAAAGTTTACAGAGGATATCTCTGGTGATGAAGGAAAGTTAGTGGCTAAATCTGGCATTATACCATGCTCCTTTGTCCACGCTCTAGCATGGCGTCTGAAATAATTTGTGTGATCACACCCTTGCGACTTGACAGCAATTGATCAAAGCCCTGTGTGTCATTGGCCACTATGGTAAAGTTCACTGACACAGAACCACCGCTGCCTAATTGATTGTTTCTAGTGATTGAACCTGAATTATTTGGTGTAAACAATTCTGGACCTGCTTCACCAACTATGTAACTTTGATTGGCCATAACAGGACCACCTAGTTGGCGTCCTGAATACTGCTGACTACGAATCTGTGCCACCTGTGCCATACCTGATGCTACTGCGGCTGCGGCAGCAATTAGTCCAAAGGGCCATGGATAAGTGGCCAATGCTTTGGTAGCACCCATATAGGTGTTCATGATAGCATTGGCAATATTGAATGCTTTGGCTGCTTCAAAGGCTTTCTTGTTTTGTGCTCCCAGGGCGGAAAATATTGTAGCACCTTGCTGAATGGCAAATTGTGCTTTTTCTAATTCTGATTTCTTTTCAAATTCAATACGCTCTTGAACAATCTTACGCTGGCGTTCTTGTTGACCTACCTGTTGTAGAGTCTGTTGATCTTTTTCACTGAGTATCATGGCCATACCTGAACGCTCTGCCATCAATACCTGTTCAATCCTTTGCATTTCCAACTGCTGTAACTTGAGATTGAATTGGCGTGTGAGTTCTTCACGCTGACGCATATATTCAGTTTCAGATACCAGTTTGCGATCTAACATGGCCTGTAATGCTTCCATGTCACGATCATATTCTTTCTGTGAAGTAACACCACCTGCAAGACCACCACCTAGGGTTTTCTGTAGATTGATACCACGATTGATCTTTTCTAGTTCTGTTTGCTCTCTGGTATAGTCAGTGATGGCTTTCTGAATGTCTGCTTGATCTTTGACTACTTTGAGTTCTTGATGTGCCAGTGCAATTCTTTCACGCTGTTGATCTGTCAATGACATACCAACTTTTTCTAACTTTTCATTTTCTTCACGAATAGTTTTATTGATGTTGGCCTGGACTTCACCTAGGTTTAATCTATCACGCTCAAATTGCACTGCCTGTTCTAGTTTACCTATGGTATCTTCTAGGGCTTTGAGTGCTTTTTCTTGTTCTTGTGTTAGTTTGGCCACTTCTTCTGTGATGGCCTTGCGAGCAGTCTTTTCTGTTTCTAGTTCTTTTTTGGTCTTAGCGTTGATGTCACGAACCTTGGCATCCAAGTCATCAAAGGCATTGCCAACTTCATTGACCACAAATGCCGCACCTGCCAGAGCAGTGACAGCACCTACGATCTTTAGGATTGGATTCTTGCCCATCACAGCATTCAACATACCAGCGGCAGTTGTGGCTACCTTAAGGGCATTATACATACCTATGACTGCTGTGGTTATTGCTATGACACCTGCCACAATCTTGCCTGCTACAAATATGGCTGCCAATGCGGCAGCAACCTGCACTGTGGCTCTCAATGCTGGAATCACAGAATCAGCAATGACATTGCCTAGACCACCTGCGGAATCAATGCTTTCAATGATAGAATCTTTTAGTGCTATCATATAAGGCGCTAGTTGTGCCAGGGCCTTGTTTAAGGTGTCTCTGGCTATGAATGCCAATTCATCTATGGCATCACCAGCCTGCTCTAGATTTCTAACTTCAATGTCACTGAGTGCCAAGCCCATTCGCTGTGCCTGTTCTGCTAGTCTGGCAGCATTGTCTGCTACTTCTAAAAGTCTTGGACCTTGTTTGCCTAGTAGGTCAATGGCCAAGGCAGCACGCTCTGCAGGATTTTGAACTTGACGCAGTGATTCTGTGATACGAGCCATCTGTTGATCAGCAGGCAGTCTAGATAATTCACGCACTGAAACATTTAATCTATCCAGGGCTTCTTTGGCAGGCCCTGTGCCTTTGATCAATGCTTCACCTAGATTGCCACGCAAGCGGAATAAGGCCTGATTCAACTCACCAGCATCAATGCCTGCCAGTTGTGCTGAACGCTGTAGATTCAGTAGACTTTTAGCACTGAGATCAAGAACTTTGCCTAGATCAGCCAATTCACCATATTGGTCTGTGACACCTTTGAAAGCAAATGCCACACCACCAGCGGCAGCAGTGATCCCTGCTAGGGCTTTGCCAGCGGCATTAGCAGTGGCACTGATACCATTAAGAGCACGCTCAAGGTTGTCAATGGCACGCTCTGGTTGACTGGTGTCTGCTGTTATTCTAATTTTTGGATCAGCCACTGCTTATCTCCTTTTTTCGCTCTGCTTCTTGATCTCTTTGTGTTCCCAACTGTAGAATGCCGCCCATGTTTGGAATTCATCCACAGTCATTTCAAATACCTGTTCTAATGTAAGACCCAGATCCTTGCCCAACCTGCAGGCGAACATGAGATCTGGATCTTTAATTAGTTTTTTTCTGCTGTCTCTGTATCTGGAGTATCATTGCTGAGTTCGTTGATCTCACCAACAATGCGAATGATCACAGCAGGGTCAACTTCATTCATAAGAATGATTTTGTCTGCAGATGAAAACATCTTGGTGCCATCTTCATTACGAGCCTTGACAATCAAACTCTCACATAATGCTTCAACCTGTTTGCCAGCAGATGCTAACTCAATGAGTTTGCTCTGTTCTTTAAGAGTAATAGTGGTCTTAAAGAATACTTTGGATTCCCATTCTGGAACATAAACACTTTGCATTTCTGCAGATAATTTTGTTCTAAAATGACTGGTTGCTCTTTCAATTACTTTGTTCATTTAATTTTTCCTTTAACAGAAGTTAGTGTTGGTCCTATGATGCCTCTTGGGGCTTGTCTTGATTTTACATAAGGTTTCTCAAGGTAGCCAGCATAATTGGTAGTGTTGGTAACTTCAAAGTTATCCTTTTGCATCTTGCTTTCCCAACTGCGACTGGCTAGGCCTGTGCGTTTGGGTGTAAACTTAGGTGCTTCCTCTACAATGGTGTCTGCTACTCGCTCCAAGAAGTCACGATAGTCTGATTTGACTTTTTCCATCGTATCAGCGATACCACTGACTTCTATCTTAAGATTCATTAATTATGCCCAGCCTAGTGATCCAGTGCCTTGGAATGAAATTGTTGCTTCAATCATGCCATCAAATGATCCTGTGATGGTATAACCTGTGACTACAACTTCACCACTCCAACTGGTGCCTGAACCTGTGGGGTATACTCTCAGTGTGACTACCTTATTGGTAGCACCTACTGTGCCTACTGTGGGATTAGCATCTTCTGCTGTGAAGTGATCTGGATCCCAATAGACATCTGCTGTGCCTGAGAATGTGGCCACGCCCTTGACATATTGTCTTGTTGCGTTGCCCATAACTGTTTTTTCAATGGTATCAGAAGTTGTTTCAATTGAATAACTGCGAACTTCTGCCACTGTCTGTGGTGTGCCAGTGTCATCATCTAACTGGATCACACCTGCGTTGCCTACATATGATGCCATAATCGTCTCCTATTAACCGTTGGTAGCGTATGCTAGAGCACCAGTTCCTTGGAAACTGATACTGGCTTCAATCATACCATCAACTGTGCCATTCATGGTATAACCTGTGATGATAACATCACCACTCATGATTTTGTCACTGGTGCCTGCTGTTTGACCTTCTGGATAAAGCACCAATGCCGCACCTGCATCACCAACAGAGCCAAAAATCTCTCCATCAATGTTGTTAGTGCCAGTGAAGTGTGCTGGATCCCAGTAAACATCTGCAGTTCCTGAAAAACTGCTGAGGCCTTTGACATATTGGCGAGTTGAATCACCCATTCTGTCTGCTCAATAGTATCTGAGGTCATCTCAATACTATAACTTCTTAGTTCTGCTACGGCTGCACCGTTTATTAAAAGGGCACCCGCATTGCCTACAAATGACGCCATAATTAGTCTCCTTTAAGTTCGTCTTTGCCAACCTCTTGTTCTGAGGATGTGTCCTCAACGGCGGGTTCAGCCTTTGCCGTGTTCTTTCTTGGTTTAAGTTTAGCAGAGGCTTCTGTGATCTCTGGCTCCCAACCATATTGTCTGTAAAAATCTACTTTGTCTGCTTCTACCAGTTGCGATTTGGCACTACCTGGTTTGATTACTTTGATATATTTCAACTCTGACCCCTTAGGTAATTGTATCTGACTTCAACTGTGATATTGACTTCTGCCAATGGAGGCATACGCTCAACGATTTCAATCTCTATGATCTGTGTGTCCATGACACCTTCTACTCTGAGATTTCTATAACGATCAGAATCCAATGCTTCTTCTATCTGTTCAATTAAATCATTGCGTTTGCGATCCAGTTCATTGCCACGAACATAGCCACGAATTGAAAATTCTATAGTTCCTGTTCTGCGTCCAATCTGTGTAGCACCCATGGTGACTGTTTGGCGCTGTTCTCTTTGAGCAGTGACCAATACAGCAGGGAATTGTGTGATGGCTATTTCTAACACATTAAAGGGTTCGCGAGTGACCAACACCAGTCTAGGATCTTCACATTCACTGAGCACCGTGACTATGTTGTCTGCGATCTGTTCTCTGAGATTCTGTGCCATTTTATCTTACCAATCTCAACGGATTAACTGATTTCTTTTCGCCTGATTCTACTGTGCCATCATCGTCTAGATCATACCTGACACCTTCTCTGAGAATCAGATCCATTTCATGTTCAAAACGGCCCTGATAATACTGCATCATCATTTGGAATTTGTCTGGCTCTGCACCTGAAAACTGTGTGAGTTTTGGTGCTATGTGATAGGCCAATGCGTGATATACTGTGGCCTGTGTGAATTGGGTTGCGTCTAACAATGTGGTATCTATGTCCACATTGGCAATTGAAGGATGTGCTTTTTGATAGGCCTGATACCAACGAACTTTGAGAACCCTGTTGATTTCTGTTTCACTTCGTGCTAGTTCAGCGTCCCAGTCTAAGACACCATATTCTTGTATTGTGGGTTCAACCTGCGTGAGGTCGTTTAGGGTTGCGTAGGCCATGTCAGAAGTCCTTCTTCCTTTAATTAGATACGAATGGAGTCCTACTCCATTGTTATAGATGTATTTAGTTCAGTCAAAAGAAAAGGCCCTTTTTAGGGGGCCGTTTCTAGTCTTTGATAATAGCGGAGAACTATATCACAACAACAAGAATGTCACGACTTGCTGTTAGTGTTATTTACCAGGAATTAAAATTGTCTGTGTTCTTTGTGATGAATATTCAGGAATTACAATCACTGGCTGACCATTGACCAAAACAGTCTGTGGTGTAAACTGACCTGGCTGTTGAGGTCTGCTATAGGTCAATGGTAGATCTGAACAGGTGCCTGTTCCCACGCACAGCATGGTAGAACAACCACTTAAAAAGAGACTGCTGACCATAACGCTGGCAGTCACAGCGGCCTTATCCCATCTACTTGAGCAACCACTCTTTGGAGTAGTAGATGTTCCCTTATGGACTAGGGGGTTGTTCATTGAGTATTCTCTTTGGATTCTACTTGATCTAATTGATCAAGCCAATACTGTAAATTGTTAAGTTCCTGTTGCCAATTGTCATGTGCTGTCTGCACTCGTGCTTCATAGTGAGCAATATTGGCTTGAATGCCTGAACTGCCTAATTGAGGTTTTGGATCTGGTTTCATTCTGCGGCCTCTAATTCATCTTCAAACCAAACAGACCAGTCTGACCATTTTTCTTCAACAATTTCATAATTTTTTATTGTGGCCTTATAACGGCGTTTCCATTTATTGCCATCAATGTAAGTTTCAAAAATGTATTTTTCTGAATCTTTTGGACATGTCCATTCATGATATCTAAATTCTGCCATTTTGCCATTTACCTTTGTTGTTGTCATAGTATTATTATACAGTTAATCTTTGGTCTTGTCAATTAATACTTTGCCAATTCCTGCCAACATACAAAGAGTGGCTTCTGGTTGATCTGTGTGCCAAAAATAGTTTTCAGAAACCAATTCATAGGCAAATTTCTGTGGATCAACCAAAATATATTCTAGTTTGGCTTCTACTAGTTCTTGTTTGGTTACTTGTAGTATGGGCATATAGTTATGATATGGCCAAAAGAAAAGGCTGTCAAGCAGCCTTTTCTCCAATCCAATTTAAGGATTATACTTGTGCATCTGTTAAGATTTTAACTGCTAATTCTGGGCGTAAGATACCTGCGCCAGCAACTGCTGTCAATACAACATCAGTTGAACGCTTGGCAGCGTTTCTTTGCTCTTCCATTGTGACACCACCACGTTGTGCAAGACCAAATGCCTGTGGAGCAAATACACAACCTAGACTGTCGCCATTGGCATCGACTGTGACGTTAGCGTGTTCTAGAATAGTGATACCAGCGATAGAACCTACGAAGTATTGATCAAGGATTCTATTACCAGCATTTGTGTTTGCTGTGTAAGCATTAGTTGCTGTTAGTGCTGCCTTCATGCCATATGCTTGTTTTGGATTAACAATAGCGTATAATGGGCCTGTGTATTTGTTTGAGCGGATTGTTGCTGCCGCTTGCATTAACATGTTCACAGTTAGGTCATTACCATCTTGAGCAATAGATTGAACCACGCTTGAGAACAAAGCAATAAGTTCTTTGTCAAGACCTTCTGCAAGTGCTTGACCTGCTTGATCACCTAATGCGCCAATTACTGATTCTTGTGCGGAATCACGCAAGAAGTCAGTGACTTCAGCAAACACTACATGTTCTTCTAAAGTGATAGTCTTAGAGTTTGTGTTAGTGTCAACGGCACTTGGTGCAACGCCTTCACCTGGCTTTGTAGAAGTAATACCTGCCCAGATTGGAACAGAAACTACTTTACCAGCGCCTACAGGATAATCAAATACTGTAGAAACTGCACGAGCGATTGAGTTCTCGTAGAGTGCATATTGACTCTGCACTAGGAGGTTCTGAAATAATTCAGAATTGATACTTGTGGTATTAGCCATGATTAAAAAATCTCCTTGTTGGGCTTAAATCTTCATGCCGTTGGCTCTTTGTGCCTCAGCATACATTTTCCTATGGTCTGGATTCTTCATGTCCAATTTAGAGATATCTATACGACCAGTGCCAGGTTGACTGCTGACATTGGTTTTAGTGTTGGTTGTTGATGGGGCTGCAGAGACGAAATGCGGATTGGAATCTAAGAATTCTCGCACTAGGTCATTAACACCCAGAGGTTCACCATTGTCTTGATAACGCACGGCACCTTTGACATCTACAACTTCTACTTCACCTTCACTGTTAAGGCGCACTTGGTTTGATAATAGGGCTTTGACCTGTTCCGCATTCACAGCACGATACTGAGCCGCGGCACTAAGCAAAGGCGTATTGACCTTATACTCCTTGATAATCTGATCTCTTTTTTGGATTTCTGAATCCCATTTGGCAGCCTTTTCACTTAGAGTTCGTTCAAACTCACCACGCTTTAATTGTTGCTCAGTCTGACGCTTTTCTGCTTCAGTTTTAAGAGCACGAAGTTCATCTGGATCACCCAGATCCTCATACTTTGACTGAAACTTCTTTTCTAATTGACTTTTAGTTCTAGCCAAAATAGCATTAACTTCTTCTTGCGTGAATGTCTTTGCTGCCTGTGCCTGATTTGCTGTGTCTTCAGCGGGATCAGTTCCCATGTCTGTTGCCAATGAATTGTCTGTCATTGTAGCATCGCCTCCTGCGAGTTGTTTATAAAAGTATTTATAGCACTTAACCTTAAATGCTGATAAATGTAGTTATCTTTGCTGATTTCTTCTAAGATCCAGACTGGCCTGCTAGTTTAGATCTCAATTCATTAAGTCTGCTTCTATCCTGTTGGATTAACACCTTGACTGGTGTTGCAAATTCTCCATAACCAGGATATGAAAACAACCATTCACATTCTTGATCATCACAGTTCAGTTCTTGCGCCATTGCTTCAACTACATTATCAGGCAAATCCACAATATACATTTTAGCCTGATACTTGCCTAATGGCTCTAGTCTATCACAGTCAGACCAATTCTCAATATGTATCAGCCCATTGAGATAGGCATGATAACTCCAAGGGCACTCAGAACGAATGCTCTTGAAGTATGAATACCAATCAACGCTTTGGTGGCTTTTTGCCTTTTCCACGACCTCTTCCCATTTTACGCTCCTCTGGTGTTTTAAATGTAGGATGAACTAGATTGGTGTGAGTCTTGGTAATGTATTGAACTATGTTCTGTGCCCACTTACGCAATCTTTCCCTATCCATCCTATTACGAGCCATGTTGTTTTCTACTTTGCCCAACATGGAATTACAACCTCTATGCAGAACTGATCTGATCAATCCAGTTTTATGATCGTGATCTAACACAGCATCATCTTGAATTGGCTCTGAACATAAAGCACAGAGATTGAACTGTAGACCCAATTGCTGGGATCTATATGTCTTGATCTCACTAGACTTTAGTTTCAATCTTCATCCTTGTGAACATAGCCCATTTCAGCATAGCGTAGGTGTTCTGCTTCAGTGCGGGCATAGAATTCTTCACCTGTTTCTGGATTGACCATAACATGAATGTCAAAGGGTGGCTGTGCTGGCACCAATGCTGGATTGACTTCTTCACGGATCATGTCAGCATCTTCACCCAATAACTCTAGTAGTTCATGATCAATAACCTGCAGGACTCTAGGATCAGTGGCTGCTTGACGTGCTTTGACCAAGCGATCAATCTCCATTGAAGTATCACGAATGTTGAATGATCCTGGATATTCAATTTCACCATCCCATACCTTGCCTTGATACTCTGCAAACAATTCCCAGATGTGTTCTTCTGCTAGTTCTAGGTTGTCTGCTTTTTCACTGAGTTTGGCATTCAATAACTGGAACTCCTGTTCCTGTGCAACACCACTCATACGAGCCGCTTCTGTGCTTCTAATAGAACCTGTGTTGGCCATTTTATCTATGGCTTCTGCAGTATGTTTCATGGCAGCATAGATTGAATTAGTATCTGTGCTCACTGACAATACAAATGGTTTTAGTCCTGGATCTAGATTGTCTTCCATCTGTATGATAGCACCTGCTCCTGCTGATGCTTCAGTGCCTGCAGTTTTAACCAATGCAGGATGTCCATTGATACGCACTGATTGTTCTACTTCTGAAGTCATGTTGTAGATAAACTTCTGTGCATCAGCAATGTCCGCAATATCACTAACACCTAGACCTCTAACAGGGCTTCTATGATTATAGGCCATAACAGCAGGGATCTTGCCTAAGCCGTTGACTTCTATCATTTGTTCAGTGACTTCTTTATTTTTATGATTGACCACTGTGGTTTTGATGTCTACTTCAGTCCACTCTTTTATGGTGGAGAATGAATCATTGGCTTCTTCAGCATACTTCAAATATTCTAATTTGTATCTGCCATTAGGCTCACGCTGCCAACGCCAATCCATAACTGCCAGGGGTGTCAATAGACTCACATAGGGTCTAGCACCCATTTGCTGTTCTTCACCTAGAGTGACTGCACCCATGTTAGGCTTGACTACCATGACCCATACCAAGCCAAACACTGAATTCCATACAGAAACTTCTTTCATAAAGTTATCAAAACTTCTACCATCCATGTCTGCATCTTCTAGAAAGTCTTTGAGCATGGGATCATATTCAATTGACGCAAAGTCTCTGTCTGGTTCTTCACGGAATAGGAATGAAACATAAGTAGAAACCACTGACTTGCAGTGATTCTCTAAGTGTGTGCTGGTAACTCTGGCTGTGTATTCATTGGCAGTTTCATTGACATATCTGGTTAGATAGCCTGTTCTCTTGTATTCAATGCCACCCATATATGATTCTAGCAGGTATTCCCACTGTGCTTGATTGCGTTGGTAGAGGTTGTTGGTTGAAACCACTGCCATGTATTGTTCTAATAATGTTTGATTCATTTTTATGTTCCTTATGCGGCGATCTTATGCTGCCAGCGTTTAGGCGCATAAGGATCAGGTGTTCTTTCTCTGGTGACTGGGAATTCATAGTCTACAAAATAACGGATAGCATCTGAAAAGTGATCAAATCCTGTTTCCTTATCTGGTATACTGCTATTCATTTTATAGGTATGTTTTTCCATTGACTCAATGCTCTTTTTGCATTTGGGATCAAAGAACATGGTTCTAGATCCTGACGCTGAGCACAACTTACTATTTACAGCATTGATTCCATCCCGTATTGGATTATGCGAATTTGGAGCCTTTACTATGAACCCTGCGTTTCTGAGGATGGTGTGATCTGTTTGACCTGTGGCTGCAGAAGAGCGGCGAGCCGCACCTGATGGGTCAGGGTAGACCCAGATTCTTTTATCTGGGTATCTACTTTTAAGTTCATCGCAGACTTCAAAAGTATTGGAACTGTAAAGGGCGATTTCGTCAATGGCATGGATTATGTCTCCTTGTCTAACAAACACAGTGGCACTCATCATTCCCACATTAAAATCAAGACCCACATAGAGTAGATTGGGGATCTCTCCTTGATAGACTTTGATATTGTGTTCACGATCAAATGAATAATGCACACGATTTGAGTAAGTTACAAATGTGGCTAGGTATTCTTGCTCATAACTTCTAGCATCAAGATCACGCTGGGCCTGTGCTATTTCTTCTTCTGTTACACGGCCACCATCTATGGTTCGCATCTGCCAACTCTGCCATTGTGTTTCTGTAGGGTCCTGACCACGCTGATACAGATCATAGGCCCAGTTGCTTTGACCCATAGGAGTGGTAATAAACAATGCGCCACCCTGGCGATCACTGAGTGCAGGACGAATAACATCAGTCCATGCTGATTCTGATATCATGGCAAATTCATCAAATACTGCATAATCAAGACTGATACCACGAAGGCTGTCTTCATTGTCAGCACCTCTAAGACTGATCTTGGTGTTGTTCTTTAAGACAAAAGTTAGATCAGTTTCATTGACCTTTTTTAACCAACGCTTTTCATAGAGTCTTGTTCTAAACTCATCCCATATGACCTGTTTGGCCTGTCTATAAGTAGGATAGATCAAGAATATACGCTTGTTGGGGTGTCTAGCAATTTTAGCCACTTCATTCATGGCTAGAAATGATTTGCCAAATCTACGACCTGCTACCAACACACGCCAACGATGTGGATCATCACTGATCTTCTGCTGATTGGGATGCAGTAGCATTATCACTCCACGGTAAGGGCTTGTCATCATCATTGTTCATAGGCTGATCACTTTGGCCCAATATTTGACGACCCATCCAAATTAGCATAGTAGGATTGCCTTCAAAGGCCACTCTTAACTGTGCTTGTCTTAAACGCTGTTTTAGTTGTGCTCTGGCTTTTGTAAGATAGGAACTAAAATTGTAGCGAAGTGTGCTTTCTGATACATCAAACCACTCTGCAATCTCACGATCAGGACAGCCCATAGTGGCTAATTTGTAGACTTCATCTGGGGGCACTATTTTTTGTCTAGCACCACGGCCTATAATCAGACCTTTTTTAGTGACTTCACCCCATTTAGGATCCCTGCGTTCTGGGTATTCCCAACGAGGGTATTTGTCTAGATCTTGTTCTGGCTGTTCTGAGGGTAGATTTGGTTCTTCAGAGGAGGGAATATTAGTTTGGTCTTCCATGCTTATATTTAAGCAGGATAAGAAAAAGCCCCAGTTTATTTGGGGCTTTATGAGTTATTGTATGTAAAAGTATTTGTTAGGTTGTGCTTTAATTCTAAACCTAATAGCCGTTGGAGTAATTTTATAAAATATACTGGCTAGGACAACATTGTCAAATATACCATCAGGAGTTTGAACTTTTTTTGCTCCTAATTCTTTTTGAACATCTCCTAACCAACTAAATCCTAGTGGTTTTAAATCATTAAACATAACGCCCTTAGATTCTAAATGAGGTTTAAACCATTCTTTAACATTTTGACCTGCAATAAAATTTTTAATAGAACCAGTAGAAACACCATAGTGATCTGCGGCATCTTTTAATTTGTTAAAGACTCCTGATGGTGTTTGCACTTGGCGACTTCTTCCAGTTTCTCTACCTAAAAGTTTTTGTCGCATTTTTTCAATGCTTTCATGTTTTGGCTTTTTACCTAATCGTTGTTCACTGATTTTTTTATTACCTTCTAAGGGTTTTACTTGACCTTTAAGTTTTTCAGATGCTTTCTTTTTAGATTCTTCTGATCGAATTTTACCTAACATTCCTTTAGGATGAACATAGTCTGGACCATTGATATAGTTTTTAACACCTTCTTTATGTGCTTCTTTCCATTTTTTAGAATTTACTTTTTCTTTCTGAAAATTAGGATTATCTTTATAAAAAGTTGAAATAGATTCAGATAATTTTTTAACATACTCAAGATCATTTAATCTTTCTGAATTGGCAGCATACCAAGTCTTATAATCTCTATTTTTAACTGCTGTTCTAGTTGCAATGGCTTTCTCATCAAAGAAGTCTTGGATATCTTCAAATTCATTTTCAATGTCAATGAGTTTATTTGGCATTTTCAGTCCTAATAAATTTCTTCCAACGATTTAGATAATTGTCAGGTTCATTGATAATGTATTCAGCCATTTCACGAACTGTTCTATAGGTCTGTTTATTACCCATTTTATCCCAGCGTGTGTATAACCAATTGATGATTTCAACTTTTTGTTCTTCTGTGAGATCAAAGCCTTTGTTAGCGAAAGGTTGACTGTTAAGCAACACATGACTTAACCATCCCCAGGCTGTGGTCCAATTATAATCAAGTCTATTGTAGTTAAAACGATCAACAACAGGTGCTAGATACTTGTATCTTTCTCTTTCTGCTTTTCTTTCCCAGTCTTCATTGGTTAGCACAATAAAGCGGAATCGATCTAATGGAATATTGATACCTGTTTCGTCTTCACCCATAAAAGATTTCATTGCTTCTACAATACGAACTTTTCCTGAATTTTCAAGACTTTTAAGTTCTTTGGTCAAATTAACATTGTGAATAAAACGAGGTTCCATTGATTCATCTGTAAACATCAGTTTGCTTGAATTAATTGAAGTTTTATCAAAAACCACATCATCAGCATCGTCATAAATGCAGACAATTTCTTGACCTGGTGGAGTCCAATATTCAGCATAGGCAAGTTTACCAGCGATATAACTTGCTGTTGCACCCGTGCCAATTTCTACTGGTTGAATACCATTTTGGATACAGGTCTGTCTGGTAGTATGACTTTTACCAACACCTGGAGGACCTTCAATTAGTATTTGTCTTTTGGCTTGAACTTTGATATGCTTACCAATGCCTATACCTTCGCTGACCATTGTTGATAGTTCATGACTCTTGCGTTCACCTGCCATGATGTAGGTAATTTGGTCTTCATCCAATTTAGATTGGACATATTTGCTTAATTTGGTTGTCATTTTGAATCCCTTGTGTGTGGTTGCTATGTTGTTATAATAGCATCACAGAGAGGGTTTGTCAATGTTCTTTTTACCAATCCAAATTACACTGATGCGTAGCGTTTTTGGACCTGTATCTTAAATGATCTGCGATCTAATTTGGCATTGTCAGTGGTTATGGCTGCTGTGATTACATAGGTCTTGCCCTCTGTGCCGCCACTGATCTCTGCATAGGTCATGTTGCCT
>Ga0068876_10000828_pt1 | contig 24584 bp, 23 predicted proteins | sample NOAtaG_6_FD_66442 | JGI IMG/M metagenome (GOLD analysis project Ga0068876, IMG submission 66442) | Freshwater lake microbial communities from Lake Erie, under a cyanobacterial bloom - NOAA_Erie_Diel5S_2200h metaG | ecosystem: Environmental > Aquatic > Freshwater > Lake | place: USA: Ohio, Lake...
TTTATCATTTTCTCACACTTTTTCCAATATGAAAAAAAAGAATTGTAATACCCACTTATTTCTGGGTATAGCCAATCCCGTGCGTCTCTTTGTCCGGTATAATAACTAAAAGCCGGGTGTTCTTTCGAAATTAGCCACTTGGTTCTCACCTCGGAAGCTACGTAAAGTTGTTCTAACTCAGAAACCTCGCCTATCATCAATTGAATATTCGGGATATTTTTGGATAGATTTAAAATAAATTTAATCACCTTTTCACTCACCGGAAATTTCTGAAAGTGTGACGGCTCTAGTAATAGAATACGATTTACTTTTTCATCCTTTCTCCAAAGTGGATCGAGATTGTAGGAATTATAGATTAACGTTGGCTTGGTCGTGTCAACAGAAGGCGTTTTGGAATCAGGAAGCAACGTTTTTAAACTCAGAGGTCTAGTCGACTTCAGTGTATCAGGTAATGTGGCTTTGTATAGGTCCTCTACAGGCAAATCCAAAAATGTGTCATGTTGGTGGCCGTTGGTAAAACGATTGATATTTTCCTGATTACAATAATACTTTTTAGAAGAGAATGCCCCGGCAACCCATTGCCAACTGCAGGTGTTGCTGGCCAAGTCGCCATCCAACAAATTATAATACATCCATTGCGCGGGTGCCAACCAATGTGCCTTACCCATGTTGCACGCGATGCTGGCCACATACATACGAACATGGTTATGCAGATAGCCTGTATTGTAAAACTCACGTATTGATTTGTCGATAGCGTCAATGCCGGTTGTTGCTTCTACCAATGCCTGAACCATTTGATGATGCAAAACATCGGTCTGGGGCTGTTTCAAATCCTGAAAAAGTAAATCTCCTTTTGCTTGCCACACGCGCTGAAAATACTCGCGCCAGGCAAGTTCTTGCAAAAACTTGTCCATCGTGCCACGAGGATATCCTTTTGATAACACGGACTCTTGCACTTGCTTAACGCTGACTACCCCGCGGGAGATATAGGGCGATAGATAAGTTACTGCTCCATCGATAAAATTTCTGGTGTTGCCGTATCTAAGCGGGTCAACGCTATTGACTCGTTCAATGATCGCGCTGTAGTCTTTGGGAAATGAAATCTTATTTTCATTACGCGGAAACAACTCAATCATCGTTTACTGATTTTGTTTCCTGAGATCGACTTTTGTAATGTAGACTTAAACCTTCCTTTATCCAGTTGACTGAGAGATTGGTGCTTCGTTCCTCTGCCGTTGGTGCGCTTGCGCCACATTCTAAAACTGCTTGCCTTCATCTGCGCACGCATGAGCGCAATCACTTCCTTTTCAAGCAAACCAAATTGTAGTTCGATGGCCTCAAATGGAGTTCTATCCTCCCAAGCCATTTCAATGATACGGTCAATGTCTGCGATTGTAAGTTCTTCCCTTTTCATTTTAGTATGGCGATCAACATCTTGTTAACGCACTAATTTCCATCCGAGTTTAACTCGATGCCTTTTGCTCACTTGTTTTATGGTATAACCGATGCATCACAAGTACGTGTGGGAGTGTGATCATCGACAATAAGATAAATGCCTCTGCGATTTGAAAACCTCTAAAGTAGACATAAACACCAAATGAAAGTAAAGCCAATAAACTAAATGGCAGCATCGCTTTAAGAAATTCCAGTAAAGTGCCTCCTGCTGATTGCTTAAAGTAAATGGCTTGATGCCTCATCGACTGTAATGCATGCCACAAACAAAAGAAAATAATAAAGCCGAATAAGAGCGGAGTAATAAGATACCATACTGTGATCAAGACAAACTGAATAATATAGTGAATGCTATTCTGACGCTCATAAACAACAAGGCTCAATAAATAAAGGACACCCAACGCAATCATTGCCGACAATGGCCAATTGAAACCGGCTATCGCGCTCTGGTCAACAAAGGAACTTGGTGTAAACAAACTATTCGATGAAAGCATCTGTCGAAAAATAGCGACTGCCTCATTCCAATGAAGCAGCACAGGAAAAACTAATACCCATATTCCCCAAAGCCACGAAGGCAAATATCGTAGAGATTCATTTTCAAAATTTGATTGGCCGAAATGATGAAAGGAGATAACAAAGAAGAGTATCAATGCCAGTAAGGGCGCTATCCACCAAAGCCCAAGATAAAGAAACATGGTTCCCAAATAGATGCCCAAAAATTTAAGCATTCCAAAATTCGACTTATCAGGTCGATACAAATGATCGTTTGAGCCGTGTGGAATTCCAACCGTACACAATAGTATTCCGCAAAAAATGGCTTGTACGTCTACCGCAAACGAGAACAAATAAACAATCACTATCAAAATTAATTGCAGTGCTATTTGCGTTTGAAATAGTTTGGATTGGTGATACATCAACGTCCCGACAAATGATCTAATAGTGATTTCAAAAATAGTCGAATAGGCAATTTGGAAAAAATAGCAATTTCCTCCACAAATGTGGTTTCTTCATCTAGAAATCGAAGAATGCGGTGAATCGGCTGGGTTAGAAACAATTGCTCGAAAATTTCCTTTCCACGATGGGGCTGATTTTGCAAAATCCGCAATAACAACGCATCGTACAGCCGAAATCGATATGGCCGGTGCATCGTGGGGAGAGTGCTATCTTCTTTCAACGCCTTGGCTAGTTTTTCACTATAAGCATGCATACGCTTAAAGCCAAAACCGGTAGTTGGTTTGATAGCTCCGCCCAATGTGCCGATATAAATGATTCTTTCTTTTGGTGATAGGTACTTTCGATGCATATCAAATTGAGGGGTCATTGGAATCGCCCCGATTTCGACCTCATTGATTTTATAACTGCACCCTTTCCGATCCATGTAATTCCTGAGTTCTTCTTCTGCCTCCGGAATGGATAACTTTTTCTCTCCAAATCTTGTCATTTCAACAAGCGCCTCGGTAGACGAATAAGGTAACTCGTACATGAATTGAGTATAGTTCCCTTGTGCAACGTTAAAATCCATCATCGACATGCTAGATTCATCAAACACCTTTTGTGCGGTTTCAACTCGCCATCCGACAAATGACTGCCAGAGAAACAAATCAGATTTTGTAGAAAGTGGTTTTTTAAAATAGCGTTCCTGTGCAAGTTTGTAATCAGCCTGATTAGAAGATGATGGAGGAAGTGCGGATAAAAAAATACGATCCGATTGCCAGGTTTCCTTTGTTGTTCTTACTTCTACCTGCGCTGTTAGATCATTAACTTCGATGACTTCTTCATCATGCCAATAAATGGCAGGGCACTCACTTAATTTACTTTTTAATTGCGAATAAAAATCTGCACTGCGCACATGATAATAACTATACGGAGTCAAGCTTTTTGCATTGCTGGATATATTGAGCTGTAAAATCGACTGCCATGCTTTGCTAACCGTTTCATCAGGTGCAATCGCCTTTGTTGCCCAGTAACACCAGGTTCGATCATTCGCCTTGTGCGAATCAGATTCTACGATACACAGCGTATTGAATTCGAGAAGACCTTGTTCCAACAAAGCATTCGCTAGCCAGAGCCCCGAAGCGCCTGCGCCAACAATGGTATAGTTATATGAAGATTGTTTTTCCATTGAAAGACCAAAAAAAACGGAGCTCGTTTACGAGCTCCGCCTTTCTAATTTGATACCGTGAATTCGGTTTATTTTCCTTTGCTAGTAACAGCAATGTTGTAAACTACTAAACCAAAGCCAATCTTGTTTATCGCATCTGCAATGTTGTAGAACAAATCTACATTTGATGCACTCCATCCTAGACCTGTATTAAGCCATCCTCCAGGCATACACATATACCCAATCGGATAGACAGCCCATCCTACTAATACGAACCAAGCCAATGTTTGAATACCTCTTATCACTACTGGATCACCAGAATTCTTAGCCAATTGAGCCACTTCACCAAACCATGCGGTGTACAAAATGTAGATATATCCAATAGTTGATATAACACCCCACATTACACTATGACCAGTAGATCCGTCAGTAAATGCCTCGCCTATGTAACCAGCAACCAACATCAAAACTGAAGCAGCGATCAACTTCCATAGCAAACTTTTCTTTGCACCGGCAGCTTTCGTCAACAAATAAAACTCAACGCACATCAAGGGAACAGTCAATGTCCAGTCGATGTAACGAAGGGCAGTTGGTGTTTGACCAGTTGCCAAATAGTAATCGCGCATGTAGTAATAGTGTACTGCTGCGATACCGGTGATAAGACCGGAAACTAAAAGAGAAAGTTTCCACTTGCCTTCTACGCTGCTTCTTTCCATGAAGAAGAAAACAGCAGAAGCGAGCATGGCCATGTAGCCGGTGAAGAATGTGAATGCGATCGGATCATCCACTGGGATTTTCACGATGTCGGTTAGTAATGTGTTCATATAGTTTGTGTTTAAGGATTTATGTTACAAATTAAACACAGCTTACTATCGCTTGTTTCAATCGTTTGAAAAAATTGTTAAATATTTTTATTCCTGTTTAATTTATTTGACATTTATACATATAATTGATAAACAAAAAGAATAAAATATGAAAAGAGTCAGCTAAAAGGGTCAAAAAAATGAGACCCGCTTCAATTGGAGTGTTTAGTATTGTCTACTTTTATGTCTTAATTATTAAACAAAACCAAAGTTGTGAATCTCCATTTTCGGCTTTTTGACAGTCGTCAGATGACTTAGAACATTAAAGAAATTGGTTTGTTGAAAGGACATCACTCTTCAACAAAAATAGTCTATGGTCACTTCGAGTAAATTTTTAGACAGTCAACGCTTGCACGGAGATCCTGAAGCAGATGCTCTCATCGAGGCGACTTTTGCAGCCAATCAACAGATCGTATTGTATGGCCTATTCAAATTGGACGAAAAGTCAATTGAATCTCAGCCTGATTCTGAGCTGAAGAAATTCTTGATAAATCAAAAGCCGAAACCAGCTTGGTTTAATCAAAAACGATTGCAAAAAGGGCAACAAATTTTCAAACAGTATGCTTTGGAGATGATGGCTTTGCTTGGCGCAATGTCACTACCCTATTGCTATGCGGCATCCCCGGGAAATAAAGCACTTTATTTATCAGACAAGATGCGCAATTCGCCCGGGAAGCGATTGCTAGATACCGCATCGTTCGTTATTTCAGTCTTAACTCCAGGAACTCTAGAACATGGACAGACGGGTCACATCCACATTAACAAAGTGCGGCTGATTCATGCACTGTCAAGGTACTATTTAAGAAAGCAACCGACTTGGAATATGGAGTGGGGCTTGCCCATTAATCAAGAAGACATGGCGGGTACGAATTTGGCTTTCTCTTATGTGATTCTGCTGGGCATGCAGCAATCGGGTTATATTCTCTCCGACAAAGAGAAAGAAGATTTTCTTTTTACCTGGCGCTACATTGGCTATCAGATGAATATCAATGAGGCATTACTACCATCGTCTTTTCTAGAGGCACGGCAATTGGCGACTACCATTAAGATCAGGAATTTCAAAAAGACAGAAGAGGGGATCATCCTAACCAAAGAATTATTGAGTTACTATAAAGTGAGTGTTCCCCGTGACCAGTCAGACTTGGTGTCTTCTCAAATTCGATTTTATCTGGGGAATGAAGTGGCAGAATACATTGGAATTGTAAGCGATCCTATTCGAGACAAGTTAGCTGCAACGGTAAGTACATTTATGTCCTTGCAAAGCCTGCTATCTGTGAAACCTGATAGTTATCAAAAAATGCTTTCGCAGCACTCACTACTGAAGAAGAAGTTTATCGCGTAAACCTACAGCGGCTTTGGCTTCAGCCTATCAAATTGATTATGAATCGCCAAAATAATCACCCCAAATAATACTGCCACCACAATCAAGATAATGTTTAACAAGCCTTCAATTCCAAAGGAAAGTTTTATAAGAATAGTGGAAATAATAAAGCCTGAATTTCGAATGACTCTATTGAATTTATCGGTGTGCAAAAAGGAGATCAATAGTAGTAGTACATCTGTTAAAATCAAGATGGTGAAACAGTTATCAAAAAATATTTTATTCACATCCTGAATAGATGTCATATGGTGGTTTGGCGAGAAAAAACTATCATAGATCCACTCGCCCAGACTAAAGATGGCTAGTAGCACAAAGATGGGTACCAGGCACTTAGCGATAATCGTTTTCATCTTGATGAACTGGGCTATTTCCGATGAAAGTTCGCCTGGCTCCGAATCGACTGCACTTTTTCGATTAAGCCGATAGAACAAAAGAATTAACAAAAAGAGAACCATAGTTGCTATTAAATCATAAGTCAGTAGCAGATCGCTGGGTACTTTAAACCAATCGGGTGTCAGCTGCAATTGAGATAAGTCTTTAAAAATTCTTCTGATCACAATTAGCGTCATGATCTCGTATTGTTTCCCGATGTAGGTAGTGGTTGATTTGGGGAGATAGTAAATGAGCAGATAAACTTCATAAATCAAAATGAAAGAAAATGGCGTATAGATTGCTGCAATGGGATTATTAAAAAGTTCTTTGTATCCATCGAAGGCGACCACTTTTAAATCAACTAGAAAGATCAGTAAAAGATGAAGCAAGAAGCTTGCAATAGCGATAATCACAATGACGACTTCACTCTTTTTGCGAGCTTCTTCGGATAGTATTTTTGAATACACTGAGTTGAATACGGTAGAAATTGTTGTCATGGCAAACTTTTACACCCTGCTGTATAAACACAATAACTGCGTTTTTGTCTTTTAAGCAAGCAAAAGCAATTCAAAAGCGATAGAATCGCACTTTTTTGCTGGCTAACAAAAGATGGGTGAGGGCTCTATTTCGTTAACTTCTCTGGTTTTACCCCCGGCTTAGCATACTCATAGCGATCAATCAATTGAGTTGAATAATAAGCGTCTATTCCGTTGCTGCATATTGATGACGCCTTATCAAGCTCGAGAAAACCATCCGATAAAAGAATATTCTCTTCTAATGCTACGCTTTGTAGTTTTCCAATTACCAAAAACGTGTTGTTGACTTTTATGGGAATGATTTGTTCCAACGTTAAGGCATACTTTACTTTACTCTCTTTTACAAAAGGTGCCGCTGTAGCTTCAAAAAATTCGGGGGTAAGCCCTAGTTCGTCAAACTCGCTTACCTCTTCGGGATATTTAGCGCTTGTTTGATGAGCCAATTCTAAAAAGGATGGATGAACGTGATTAATCGTATAAGTCCCAGTTGATTGAATATTGGCAAGTGTATGCGGAGCTGCTTTGATGGGCCGATTGATAAACCCAATAAGTGCAGGATCTGAACCCAAATGTACCACGCTACTAAAGATGGCAAGATTAGTTTGCCCACTTTGACTAATTGTACCAATCAAGCTAACTGATTTGAAACCGGTAAGGCTATTGATAAAATTAGCGCGATAAAAACGTTCCCAGGTTTGGATCGAGGAAATCGAAAAATGTTGCATTACTTGTTGTTTGTATTGAGAATATGAATTGAAATGTTTGTAAACGCTAATTCTCGTCTAGTCCAGCTAAAAAAGCGTTTGCATTTTGTGTATGCGTTTCCTGCTTTGCCGATGGCATCTTATCAAATGTTTTCACCAACATACCCAATCGTGGGTTCTTCAAAAAGAACACCCTATGCACGTGCATAAATCGCCAAAACAAACCATCCCATATTTCTTGCCAGTCGCCTTTGGGGTAGTCGCTCATTTTCATCAGGTAGTTGCTTCCGCTGATGTAGGGTTTGGTGGCCAACAAGCCGCCATCGGCAAACTGACTCATGCCATACACATTGGGAACCATCACCCAATCGTATGAATCAATAAAGAGTTCCATAAACCATTTGTACACTTCATCGGGGTCAAACTCGCAGAGCAACATAAAATTACCAAGCACCATCAAGCGCTCGATATGGTGACAATAGCCTGTGGCTAAAATTTTTTTGATGGTGTTGTCAATCGGAAGGATGCCCGTGGTGCCATCCCAAAATGAGTTGGGAATCTTCCGTTTGAATTTCCAATAGTTGGTGGTTCGCTCTTGGCCGCCTTTTATTTGGTATACGCCACGTATAAATTCACGCCAACCCAAAATTTGCCGGACGAATCCTTCGCAGGAGTTGAGCGGGATACTGTTTTCAGTAGCGTATTGGACAGCTTGATCTAGTATCTCATCTGGCGTTAGTAATCCTACATTCAGCATAGGTGTCAACAGGCTGTGGTGTAAGACACTTTCATTGTTGACCAGAGCGTCTTCATAGTCGCCAAATTCGGCAAATCGCTTTTGCAAAAACTGCTTTAGCCAGGCACGACTTTCTGAAAAAGTGGTAGGATATATAAATGAGTTATTGATTTCGCCATAATTGGAAGAAAAATTCCTATTTACATAGGTGACTGCTTCGTTCCAATATTCATTTGGTTTTGGAAACCTTATTTGCGGTGGCCTTTTTCCTTTTGGATATTTTAACCGGTTTTCTGTGTCAAACGTCCACTTTCCCCCCACCGGTTGCTGCTGGTCATCCAGTAAGATATTGAAATGCTTTCGCTGCTGGGTGTAGAAATCAGTTTGGTAGAAACGCTTTTTACTGCCGAAGTAATCTTCCACTTGTTGGGCAGAGAGCAAGAACAGAGGCGAATCTTGTTTGGTTAGGCGGAGGTTAAGTTTTCGCGCTTGTTCAGAAATTCGTTTCTCCAGTAAATAGTCGGTCACTTCTGCGTAACAAATTTCAGAAACACCTTTTTCGTTGAGATATGGCAACAATTTACGGATGTCCGAAATTTTTTCACTCGCCTCTACATACGTTACCTGATATCCTTTACTTTCCAAAAAATGTTGGTAGGCTCTCATGCTCGCGCGATGAAAGACCAGCTTTTGTTTGTGAAAATTGTATTGGGTAAAGAAGAGGAGTTCCTCTATGAGAAAAATAGACCGATTATTCGAAATAGCTGGATGATTCTCAAAAAGCTGATGGGGAAAGATAAGCGAAACTGCACTCATACTACTTCTTCGATTTATTCATGCGACATCTATCGCTACAGTACCTTACCCCTTCCCACACCTTCTCCCATTTTTTGCGCCACGCAAATGGCCTCCCGCAAACGGTGCAAGTTTTGATGGGGAGGTTTTGTTTTTTGTGCATTTAATATTCTTCTACCTGGCAAAGGAGGCAAACTATTTCTCAGTATTGAATGGTCAATTTAAGTTTTTCAAATTCCTTTTTTTGATTTTGCTTCCCATTATCAAATAGTAAGTTTAACCAAGTTCGCGAAGATTTTAAAAAGGCAATTTGCTTTTCATTTTTGAAATAGCCATGGAATTTGATTTCATTATCGGTTGGATATTCAAAAGTAGCTTTTGTCAATAAATTTATTCCGTTAGCATGTTTTGTCGGTTCGGTTTCATTTTTCTTTTGACCTTTGAAGGGAAGTAGGAATGTCCAAGGCAAGGTTGGTTGAGTTTCTTGTTTTAATATACTTATCACCTGCCCTTGCGGAAAATAGTCAGGTTGGTACTTAAACGAATTTTTAAAAATTGGCTCTACTTCTTCACTGTTTACTAGGCAAAGACCAAATGGTGAAGAGTTGTTCTTTTTGAAATCAGCTCGCTGCCAAAGCCCTGTTTGCTTGATTGACTCGCTCTTTATTTCTGACTCGTTATGCACCCAAAGAATCTCTAAAAAGAAGTTGTCAAAATAAAATTTTCGGTTGGTGGTTCCTTGTCCCACATGAATACGACTACTGCCTTCGTTCAGCCCAAATTCTACTAATTCATCTGCCACTTTACCCTCGTCATCTGTAAAAATAAATATATGGTCAATGTTCATTTATTTGTCAATTTTAAATCCTAACTAATTTCTTTTCCCGCAAATCATCCAACATCAATACGTTTTCATGATTAGTTTGAAATCTCTTTACGTCAAACAGAAACAAGACATGATCGCCTGCATCTTTCGACCATACTTTTTCTAACTCAACTAGTCCGGCACACTGCGAAAGCACTTTTCTATTGTTCCACAACTCAATGTGTTTCCTTTTGATCAAGTACGATTCTTTATCGTAGCTAAGCCCACATTTTTTGCCGAGTACATTGACGAGTGAAATATGCTGCTTGCCCAACAGCTGAAGAACAGCCGTTTTACTTTTTAAAATGTTTTCAAGCGATTTGGTTTGATGGTAGACGGCTACCATGTAGCGCTTGGGCGTCATACTCACAGCTGACACATACGTACAAATATTCATGTTCACCCTTTGCCCCTCATACGTGGCCAGACTATAGACTGGAATGTTTGCCAAATTCCACGGACGCTTCATAAGAGTTCGATTAAGCTCTCAGGCTGGACATACCTCCATCGACATGCAGCACCTGACCGGTGATCCAACTTGATTTTTCTGAAAGTAAGAAGGCCGCCAGGTTAGCCAGGTCTTCAGGCTTTCCTATTTTCTTAAGCGGATGTCGTTGAGCATTGGCTTCCTTTTTTTCATCGGTATTTAATAACGAGCCAGCCAAAGGCGTATCAGTAATGGAAGGAGCAATACAATTCACTCTGATTTTTGGTGCAAACTCTGCCGCCAACGCTCTGGTAAATCCTTCTACAGCCCCTTTTGAAGACGCTACAAGCGAATGAAAATTGAAACCCGTCTGCACGGCCACGGTAGAGAACAATACAATGGAGGGACTGTTCGCATTCTTTAGTTTAGGAAGGCTGGCTTGTATGACTTTGACTGCACCTACCAGTTGCAATTGAAAATCAGACACAAAATCTTCCGGTTTGACACGTGCGAACGGTTTCAAGTTCACCGCACCAGGGCAATATACCAGGCCATCTAGTAGATCAGGTAAAAAAGAGAAGTCAGGATTTTCATCCAAAATATTTAGTGACTGGAATTTAGTAAAGCCATCGGCCGATGTGCCTATCGTTTTATTGAATGTGCCAAAAACCTGATGCCCTTCTTCTATCAGTTGTTTCGCCAGTGATGCGCCAATGCCTGAAGAAGCGCCTATGATTAAGATATTTGCCATGAATCTAAAACCCTATTTCTGGCATTTTGTTATCAACGAAACGTCAATATTGATGAGGTTACTTCGATGAAGATCATCGTTATTTTTGATTATCGATCTTCAACGTTTGAAATTCGATGTAAACTAATCCCGCTATTACAGCTATTTCAGCCAAGAAGTAAGTTAACCCCACAATCGAAAGCGTTGAATAGTAATAAATGCCTAACCCCGTTGTCAGACAACAATAAAGCAAATTGGCAGTTATGATGGCGTTCAAAAATATTCGCCAGTTCTTATTTAGAAACAAAAAGCAAGAAATAGAATAGACCGCAAAAATGAATGCAATCATGAAGAGCAAAGAAAGTACCTCCCAAGGCATCCCAAAATATTCCTGGAACCGCCATTGCACTATAAACAAGATGGAGGCAGTCGCAAATGCACCAAGTCCATCAACTAGAAAAATCGTTTTAGGTTTTAAAATCGATTGAGTGAAGATTCTTAACATAACTCAATTTAGAAAAACAGTTAAATGGAAGCTAGCCAAGTGCCTCTTTGTAAACTCTCAATACTCGCTCTCTCGCGAGTTTATGGTCCACAATTGGTTGAGGATATTTTTCCGTTCCAAATTCGGGGATCCATTTTTTTATGTATTCCAATTTAGGATCAAATTTTTCGGTTTGCAACTGCGGATTGAAAACACGAAAGTAGGGCGCTGCGTCACACCCCGAACTAGCCGCCCATTGCCAGCCACCGTTGTTGGCAGCTAAATCAAAGTCCAATAATTTTTTGGCAAAGTAGGCTTCGCCCCAGCGCCAGTCAATCAGTAAGTGTTTGGTAAGAAAACTGGCTGTAATCATGCGTACACGATTGTGCATAAAGCCGGTAGCATTTAACTCGCGCATTCCAGCATCAACAATGGGATAACCTGTCTTTCCTTCGCACCAGGCTGCAAACTCTTTCTCATTGTTGCGCCACTCAATCTTATCGTACGCGGGCTTAAATGATTTTGTTTCCACCTGCGGAAAATGCCACAAGATCATATGATAAAAGTCTCGCCAGATCAATTCGTTCAGCCACGTCTCATTTTTCTTTACCGCGACTTGCGCCAGCTTTCGAATACTGACTGTCCCAAATCGTAGGTGAACACTTAATTTGGTGGTGCCGGCAATGGCAGGGAAGTTTCGTTGTTTGTCGTATTGCTCAACAATGGATTGCTTCACCAATCGATCAGGAAAATTGAAAGATGTTTCTTGAAAGCCCAGTTCTTTCAAAGTCGGCAAAGCGATCGGAACTATTTTCTTGAAATGGTCAAAATACTTTTCAGTTGCAAAACTCTTTAATGTTGACTCCTCCAATTTACTTTTCCATTTTCTGCTGTAAGGTGTGAAAACGGTATAAGGCTTACCATCGTCTTTGGTTATCTCGTCTTTTTCAAAGATGACTTGGTCTTTGAATGCTTTGAAGGCCACGCCTTTACTTTCTAAAATCTCTTTCACCTGTGCATCGCGGGTCCGAGCGTATGGTTCGTAATCGTGATTGGTGTAAACAGCCTTAGGAGTTAGCTCCTTAAAAATTTCAATCGGATTGCCGTGAAGAACCAGCAATGAACTGCCCATTTCTTCAAATTTCTTTTGGATCAGTGCAAGCGATTGATGAATGAAGTTAACCCGCAAATCGGCTTTATCCTCCAACTTATTTAGAATCTCTGAATCAAAGATGAAAACAGGGACAACATCTTTGTTTTCTTTCAACGAATAGAAAAGACCTGCATTGTCTTGCAGCCGCAAATCACGTCTGAACCAGAAAAGCGTTGTGCTTTTGTCTACCAATTCACTTAGCTTACTTTGTCCGAAGGTCTTCAATTTCTTTCTCGAGTTTGTCGATGGCCTCCATTTTTGCAGCATACAGCTTCAAATCACCTGAGCGCTGAACGTGCATGGCTTCTTCTAATAGCTTTTTACGCTTTTTTTCGAGCGTCTGTATCGGATCTTTTTTTAAAAATGAGAACATAGTGGTGCTTTTAATTCATGTACACAAAACACCTACATCCTGATAATGTTAAGCGGTAGCTTCAAAATTATAATAATCTCGCTTGTACTGATAAAAACCCAGAGCACTTAATGCAATGGCCTCCAACCAATACAGTTTAAATAACACCAGCATAAACGAAATGAGAAACAGACCAAAAGTAAACGTGGTATGAGCGTCAATCGTCAAACTCCCTCGAAACAGTCGAGTATGCTGATAAACCAAATAGAAAACGGCAAAAAGAGTAATGATCAGAAGATCGAACCAAACAATATGGTTTATTGCCAGTAACACCAGTTCCGGTATAAGCAGAACTCCATAAAACAAGCCGAGAAAAAGAAACCGTTTGATCATTGATATCGGCAATCCCCTGACAAAAGTTAGGTAGGTTTCTTCCAATCGCCTGCTTTCGAAAATAAAGACGGAGTGAGCCATTAGCCCAAAAAGTAAGCCCATCAGTGCCGTTCGGATTTCGTAGTGGTCGGTTGTGATTTGCATGAAGCCAATAATTGCAAAAAATGAAAAAATTTTTGTGAATAAAAGTGCCAGTGGTAAATGATTTGTAAAATGTCCCAAGTAGAAAAATGGGAAATATCTTCTCCATGGCCATTGAATAGCAGGTAACAATTTCGTTGCTCTTCGCTCGTGCAAAGAGTTGATTCTACTCAAGACAATCCAAGTACACGTCATCAGCTTTACGGAATGAAATACAAGAATAAAAAACACCGCTACATACTGCTGGCTGAAAGCACCTACACCTACAATGAATATGGAATAAAGCAGCACAGGCTGATCCACCATAACAATAGAGAGCAACATCGGCCAAAATTGCTGCCGTTTAGTTAGTCGCGAATAATCCTTTAAAAATTGATTGTGAGGTTCGGCCAGTTCAGAAAGAACTAATTGTAAATACTTTCCGCTATACAACAACCAAACACCCATTACGCCTGCTAAAAAAACTGGCGAAGTTAGTATACCATAAATTAATGAACGGTGGTAGTTAATGAGTTGGTTGGATTCGACTACACCAAACATCAAAAAGAAGACAAAGAACAGCAACCCTACGTTGCGTTCGTAGAATTTTTTGACCAACACCTTATTGAGCACTCGAACTACAGCACCCATACTGTGTGGTCTTTTACTTCCAATTCTTTCACCGCAATATCCGCTAGTTCAAACGCTTGATGTGAGGTAAAAATAAAATTTACCCCCCTATTGAAATAGAGTTTCACTAAATCGTAGAGTATGGGTACGCTTTCTTTGTCGATGGTGACCAATGGTTCATCGAGTAAAATGTACTTTGGTTTCCCAATGAAGGCCAATACCAATGAGAGTTTTTTCACCATACCACTTGAATAAGTACCAATAGGATTTTTGATGAATGGCTCAATATTGAATTTCTGAATCAACGCTTCTACTTCTTCCTTTTTGGCCTTCCGGGTAGAAGAGAAAAATAAAATCAGATCGTTACCTGTGAGGTAAGTTGGGAAAAGAGGCTCAGCCTCCACATAGTTGACTAACCTTCTGTAGTCGGTAGGTTGTTTTTTCAAACCTACTCCATCAATAGTCACGTCTCCTTCAAAAGGAATCATCCCGCTTATAATCTTTAGCAACGTTGATTTACCCGAGCCATTGGCGCCCTTTATCCAAAACAACCCATTTTCAAATTGTAAATGATGTATGTCAAGTATTAGATGATCACCGTATTCTTTTCTTACATTTTTGATGGAAAGCATGCCGTGATTACGTTAAACATAAATTTTCGGTTTTAAAGTATGTAGAACTTTCCACCAACGGTGAATGAATGGGATGACCCCTTACCTTGGCCGGTTTACAATTTAGGAAGACTTTAAAATAAGGACTATCTTTGAGCCACGAGGGTACAAGGTAGCTTCTTAGTTGCACTCTTTTTTTTACTACTACACCATTAGAATTCAGCATGGCTTTTATCGACAATGTACTACAAGTGCCCTCTTATGGCTGGGCCGATCAGCAAGGTAAGTTAGTAAAGCCCACCGTTGGCCGACTGTACCGCGAAGCATTTTCACGAATCAATATTTTCAAAACCAAAAAGAATTGGATTCCATTTATCAATTGGTTTATGGCCATCACGATGTTGCCATTTTTATACTTTTTTTTATTCAAGTTTTTTTCGTGGCAACTGCTAATTGCATTTATTGTATACAGCATGGTAATCATGAGTACCGCGGCAACCGTATGGTTTCATCGATACAGCACGCACCGTGCGTTTACGTTTAGCAATCCGGTTTGGCGGTTTATCACACAAAATTTAACACTTCGCACTTTTCCGGAAGAGGTTTATGTAGTGTCTCACCACGTACACCATTTGAAAGTAGAAAAGCCTGGAGACCCCTACAATGCGCATGCGGGTCTAATGTATTGCATGCTTTCAGATGTTAATCATCAGGCCATCGCAAAAGATTTGACAGAGGATGAATACAAAAAGGTTTCCCACTTTATCAGCCACACGGGTGTGCAACTCAATACGTATCAGCAATACCTGAAGTGGGGTTCTATCGCAACGCCTTGGTACACGGTAGGACTATGGATTCTGAACTGGTCGTTTTGGTATGGAATGTTTTTTTTGATGGGTGGACATGCGTTGGCGTGTGCGTTGTTCAGTGCCGCTTTATTTTGGTTCGTGTTGGTACGTGCCTTTAACTATACAGGCCATGGCCGTGGAAAAGTAAAGCATGTCGATGGTATTGATTTCGATAGAAGCAATTTATCCATCAATCAATCGCGCCCCGGATGGTTCTCTGGCGAGTGGCACAACAATCATCATCTTTACCCAGACAGTGCACGAGCAGGATTTCTACCCTACCAAATTGACTTAGCGTGGGTCTACATTTATATTCTTCATAAAATTGGCGGCATATCAACATATCGCGATTTCAAGAAACAGTTTCTGGAAAAATATTTTTTGGAGGCGAAGAAAGTCGGTTCGGCTCAGCAAGCAGGAGTACTTTAGATAGCTAGCTCTTTATCAAAAATCCTTCTCACACCGTGGCAAAAAGGTTCTTTTTATTTCAACGATTGGTAGATCGTTGCTGCTTGTGATCTCTATACAAATCTAGCTAGGCTAATCTAAAAAACGTAAGCAAAATTCAGCGAATGACCTTCGCCTTCATTGCTGCTCTACCTCTTTGCCAACGCAGCAAATAACTTATCAAGATCTTCCGCAAATTGCTGTTGGCCTCCTAAATACTTTTTTATGTCCTTAGTAAGGTAATTCGGCAAAATCTCATTTCGGCCTACCTTCGATCGTAAGTCTTTCAACAAGTCTAAGACATCTGTTTTTTCAGCGAAATCTGAAGCTGCTTCCACTTTTGAAATCATCGAATTTACAGCTACCATTTTCTCGGTTTCAACTGCAGTTGGAGCTGCTATTGTTTCAATCTTTTGCTCTGTCTTAAATTGCAGGCAGCTGTTGTAGCGATCGATAATTTGATCCATATCTCGCTTTCCCAAATCACCGTTTTTGATTCTCTCAGTAACCTCTGCGCAGTCTGCTAAAAAGTTGCCCATACTCTTTTTAAATGTGAGGTTGGGCACTTCCATGCTTTTGCCATTCTTCATCACCAAGAACTGCCCATCGTAAGCTGACTGATTAGGCTGCCTAAATCCATATAGACTCAAAAAGCCGGCTTTGATCAGCTTCATATACCTAAATCCTTTGTCATACTTGACTGTGTGATAGATTACCCCCTCAATAAAAACAGCCTTTACCTCGAGTGCGGTATAAACCTTTTTCTTCTTGTTTATTTTCACCTGCACCCGATCGAGCAAGTCGTAGGTTAGTATTTTGGTCGCGCCTCTTAGGGTATCTCCCTTTGAAGTAACCGCATAATCTGCTTGAGCAAGCACGTCAGCAGCGCAAAAAACAAAGAATAATAGGAATAAATATCTCATTGGATTAAAATAAAACCGTGTAAAAGTAAGAAATGATGTGTGATAATGGTAAAAAAAGAGGCTGTTTCAAAAGACCATCCTGTTTTTACTTTCTAAAATGTAAATAACATTAAGTCAATTAAAATTTCAACCTGCAGCTAGTGTCCAAATAGCATAAATAATAATCATCAAAATCATGACGGTATACATGATCAAATCTACGCGAACGTAGTCTTTGTATTTCTGATACATAGCCACCCATCTCTTGAATATAGATTCCATTCTTCGTCCCCAAAAGTAGCCATTTGCTTTCAATCGGTTATCAAGCTATTTTTACACACAAAAGGGGAAATGAAACTGATTATTGAAGTGGCCGATAAAAGAGCCGATTTTGTAAAAGAATTACTTGATAGTCTTCCGTTCGTCAAAACAAAAACAATCACACCTCAAAAGGCAAAGTTCTTAGAGGAGCTTAAAAAATCCGTTGCCGAAGTGTCTCTCGCAAAAAAAGGAAAGCTAAAGCTCCAATCGGCTCGAGAATTCTTAAATGAACTTTGAGGTTGAAGTAACATTTTATTTCAAGAAGCAAGCCAAAAGACTTGCTAAGAAATACCCCTCGCTCTCTAGTGAACTCCGACAACTCATTTCCTCTCTAGAAAAATCTCCAACTCAGGGAACCATGATCGGGAGAGGCTGTTGTAAAATTCGTTCCATTGCTTCGAAATCGAAAGGGAAATCGGGAGGCGGCAGAGTGATCACACATTTGCAAGTTTCCAAGAATACGGTGTATTTACTTTCTATTTATGACAAGTCAGAAATGGAGAGCATCACGCCTTCTGATTTGAGTGAGCTACTCAATCTTATACCCTAATCATGAGAGTATTTTATCTGTTCGTAGTTTTTGTCAGTTTTACTTCTCTCGCACAAGAAACACTCGTCAACGATAATAACCCTCCTTCGTTAAAATGGTATCAACTCAACACGAAGCATTTTCGTGTATTATATCCCACTGGATTCGATGCTCAGGCCCAGCGGATGGCCAACACGCTAGAACATATTCATGAACCCGAGTCGCGCACGATGGGTGGAAGAGCCAAAAAAATTTCTGTCATTCTGCAGAACCAATCCTCGGTATCTAATGGCTTTGTCTCGATCACGCCACGAAGGTCTGAGTTTTACGGGATGCCTTCGCAGAATTATAACTTTCAGGGAAACAACGATTGGCTGGATCTGCTGGCTACGCATGAATATCGACACATGGTGCAGTTTCAGCACGCTACCAGAGGCTTCAATCGCCTGTTTTACTATGCCTTTGGCAACAATGTGCTTGCCGCTATGAGTTATGTGGCAGCGCCTCAGTGGTTTTGGGAGGGCGATGCGGTGGCCACCGAAACGGCTTTTACGCAGAGCGGAAGAGGGCGCATACCCAATTTTGACTTGGTGTTTCGCACCAACCTGATGGAAGGGCGCACCTTCAATTACCACAAACAATACTTGCGTTCGTATAAACACAATATGCCTGATCACTATGTACTAGGCTATCACATGATTTCGCATTTGCGAAAAAAAACCGGTAACCCTGAAGTATGGGAAAATATTACCAAACGCGCCTGGAACGTGCCTTTTATACCATTCACCTTCTCTACTTCTTTGAAAAAAGAAAGCGGCATGTATTTGATGAGTTATTACCGTGATATGGCCGCTCAACTAAAGAAAGATTGGCAAGCCCAGTTAGACACTCTTCAATTAACATCTTTTGAACAAGTCAACCCGCGAAACACGACCGCCTACACCGATTATAAATATCCACAAGTGCTGGAAGACGGCAGCCTATTGGCTCAAAAATCTGGCATCGGAGATATCGAGACACTAGTGGTGATAAAAAATGGCCGGGAGAAAAAAGCCTTTGTTCAAGGCCCCATGAATTCCACAGGCATGATGTCAGTTGCACATAACAGGGTGGTGTGGAATGAATACCGTTTTGATCCACGTTGGAGAGTAAAAAATTATTCTGCCATAGTAGGTTATGATGTTGATTCCAAGATCAAATTGGTGGTCGCCAACAAAGGTAGATATGCCTCCGCGGCTCTCTCGCCAGATGGCTATCAAGTGGCTACTGTTGAAACAAACACCGACTATCAAACTAAATTAATTGTACTCGACTACTTCAGCGGAAAAGTGCTGAAAGAATTCAGCAATCCTGGCAACGATTTTATCTCTATGCCCCGCTGGTCAACCGATGGAAAATCCATAGTCGCTCTCAAAACAAATAAGCAAGGCAAAGCCATCAGTCAATTCGATGTTTCATCTGGGCAATCCAACGATCTTACTGATTTTTCCAATGAGAATTATGGTCACCCTGTTCCGTTTGGGAAATATGTTTTATACAACTCGCCTACAAGTGGTATTGATAACATCTATGCATTAGATGTTGAAACCAAACTGCGCTACCAAATTACCTGTAGTAAATATGCAGCCTACAACCCTTGCGTTTCAGCAGATGGAAAAACAATTTACTACAATGATCAAGGTAAAAACGGACTCGACATTGTGAAAATCAACTTTGACCCCTCGCAGTGGAAGCCTTGGACCAAGGGGGAACAACCCGGTTATTCGTTTGCCCACTTGGTGGAGCAAGAAGGTGTGCCTGATTTATTAAAGACCATCCCGGAAGAAACACTGAAAATAAAAAAATACTCGCGGCTGAAAGGAATAATTAACCCGTATAGTTGGGGAACCTATTTTAGCAACAGCCTATCACAGGCAAACATTGGTATTTCCTCCAAAGACATTTTAAGCACTACCAATATCAACGCAGGATATATTTATGATTTAAATGAACGCACTGGCTCCTGGACAGCGGGTGTGAGCTACCAAGGATTTTATCCGATTATCGATGCACAAGTTTTCACGGGAACCAGAGAAATCAAAACGAGTGTGTTTAGTAGAGATGTAAAATTCAATTGGTCAGAGACCGGCTTCGTAGGGGGGTTGCGCTTACCGTTTCTTTTGACCCGGTCGAAATATTTTTCTGAAATCGATATTTCCAATTCGATTGGATTAACACAAGTTTCCTCGTTTAAAAATGAAGTGAGTCAAAATGGAACGATCATCTCTACTGGCACCAGTCGGTTTGTGCCGGCCAACGATTCCCTCTTTTTTGGCTTCAATGACAGAGTTAGCAGCGGGCAATTGATCTCCAATCAATTTACAATCTCCTATTCACATTCGTTGAAAACCAGTAGAAGAGATTTTAACCCAAAGTGGGCACAGTTTCTTACTTTCGAAAATTACTCAACTCCATATGGCGGAGACCTCCGCGGAGGATTGACTGCTATTCGTGCAGCTCTGTATTTTCCTGGCCTATTCAAACACCATTCACTCTACTTTCGAGGTGGCTATCAAAGTTCTATCAACAGCACAGACTTAAATATTTATCAGTTTAGAAATCGAATATTCAAACCACGTGGTTATGCTTACCCTCGCGATAATGAGTTTATAATGTTTTCAGCCAATTACGCACTTCCACTTGTTTACCCGGATTTGGCCATTGGTCCACTGTTGAATATTCAGCGTATCAAAACCAATCTGTTTTTGGATGGCGGAAATGGAAAAGGTCGCTCCTATTTTTATCAACCACTGAACAACAATACAACAAGAATCTATTTCTCCGATGCCACAGCCAACTATCTTTCTCTAGGAGCAGAGCTGACTTTTGACGTCAATATAATGCGATTCTTACCACAATTTGAGTTGGGAGTACGAGCCACTTATATCACGGGAAATCGCTTTAATAACAGCGGCTCCGTCATTGAATTTCTTATCGGGAACATACCTTTTTAATGCGACCATCCTTGTTGCATTGACAATTTGCGCATGGCAATTGGCGCAGATTAATGCCATATTGTCTTAATTTATTGCTAAATACTGTAAAAAAAAGACAATATGGCTACTTATCTTGATCGGCATGTTTTTTCACGGAAGGGTTAGCATGGATTTAAAATCAATGTCAAACTAAAAACAAACAAATACTATGAGCATCATCCGTTACAATGCGAATGATTTCGTACCAACATCATTCAGCAACCTGGTAGACCGCTTCTTCAGTGAATCAATAGCACGCAGTGGCGGAAGTACCTTTGTACCTAAAGTGGACATCATCGAAAATGAAGCCTCGTATGAAATTCATTTTGCTGTGCCCGGTCTTAACAAAGAAGATTTCAACATCGAATTGAAAGACAATTACCTAACAGTAAGTGGCGAGCGTAAGCTTTCCAACGAGAAAAAGGAAAAGAATTTTCACTCTATCGAAACCAGCTATGGAGCCTTTAGCCGTTCGTTTGCGCTACCTGAAAATGTAGATGCATCTAAAGCAAATGCAAAATACGACAAAGGCATTTTGGAATTAACGATTCCAAAAGACGAAAAGAAAACACTAAAACAAACCATTAAAGTAAATTAATCAGTTTAGGTGGTGGGGTAAGGCGTCCTCGAAAGAGGGCGCCTTTTTGTTTTTTATTATTCGCAGAACGCAGTACCTTCCAGAAAATATATTTTATGAAGCGCTCTTTGCTGTTTCTTTTGGTGATTACGTCCGCATTTGTAGGTGCAATCGTAGGAACGCTTTTTACGATAAACTACATCGCTCGAGACCCTTCTTATAAATCGATCGAGCAACGACAAAACGTGAAATCAGTGCATTTTTCGAAAGATACTTCTTACCATATTCCATCGGCAGTGAATTTTGAGTCAGCGGCCAAGTCTGTGATTCCTGCTGTAGTCCATATTCGAACTTCTTATGGATTAACCGGTTTCAGCCTGAATGCGCTAGACAATTACTTAAATCCACATGCCCAATCATCTGGTTCTGGTGTAGTCATCTCAGATGATGGTTACATTGTTACCAACCATCATGTGATTGAAGATGCCAACTCTATCGAAGTGGTGATGAGTAACAACCAGCGCTTCTTCGCGAAATTGATTGGCCAGGATCCCAGTACTGATCTGGCCTTACTAAAAATAAAGGCTAAAAATCTTCTCTTCGTGAAATATGGAAATTCCGATCAGATTAAATTAGGCGAGTGGGTACTTGCTATTGGCAACCCGTTCGATTTGAATTCAACCGTAACTGCCGGAATTGTAAGTGCACGCGCCAGAAACATTGGTATTCTCCGCGACAAAAACAATCTGCAAATCGAATCATTCATCCAGACCGATGCGGCTGTCAACCCTGGAAACAGTGGTGGTGCCTTGGTCAACCTCCAAGGTGAGTTGATCGGAATCAATTCTGCCATTGCCACCGCAACCGGAAGTTACTCAGGATATTCATTCGCAATCCCTGTCAGTCTTGTAAAAAAGATCATGGATGATTTGTTAGAATTCGGACAGGTACAACGTGGCTTATTGGGAGTGCAGATCGCAGATGTCACGGCCGATCTTGCGGAAAATGAAAAACTGGATTTGTTGCAGGGTGTATTTGTTCGATCCGTGAACAAAGGCAGTGCCGCAGAAAAATCAGGTATTCAGGAGGGAGATGTCATAACGGCCATTAATGGTCATGAAGTAAGTGGCGTTTCTGAAATGCAAGAGTGGGTGGCGAGAAACCGTCCAGGACAATCTATTCAAGTTACCTATCGTAGAAAAGGAGAGACCCATCTGGTAGATGCGGTACTAAAAAAGATGGATGGCTCTCAGGTAATGAGTAAGCGAGAGGTCAGCTACCAAATTGAAGGGGCAGAGTTTGAAGACCTACCCTATCCAAAACTTACTTTGCTGGGGTTAGAGGGTGGCGTTAAATTAAAAAAATTGAGCAATGGAAAATGGAAGAAAGCTGGTGCAGAAGAAGAACTGATTATCACACACATTGACAAACTCTCCATCGATAACGTAGCCGACCTCAACCGAATACTTGAAATGAAGAAAGGGGGCATTTTGGTGGAAGGCGTCAACCAACTTGGAGAAAAGAAGATTTTTGGCATGGACTGGTAGCACGCTTGCCTATTCGCCTACCAAAAAAACTGTTTAGCTTTGCGATCACTACCAAAACAACTATGCAAAACTTTGGCATTCAGGAAGCCCTTACCAAACTGGGCGTCAGTTCAACAAATCTAGGCGCGTCTACCGGAAAGAAATGGTTGCGATCTGCAGGGTCGTCCATTATCTCTTATTCGCCCGTTGATGGAAAAATCATCGGTCGTGTGCAGGCAACGGACGAAAAAACCTTTCATAAAATAGTAACGCAAGCACAAAGTGCATTCAAGGCCTGGCGGCAGATACCCGCCCCGAAACGTGGTGAAGTGGTGCGGCAAATTGGAGATGCACTGCGCAGGAATAAAGAAGATCTTGGAAAATTGGTTTCCTATGAAATGGGAAAATCCTATCAAGAGGGATTGGGAGAAGTACAAGAGATGATTGACATCTGCGATTTTGCTGTTGGCCTATCTCGTCAACTCAATGGATTGACTATGCATTCTGAACGGCCCTTGCACCGTATGTACGAGCAATACCATCCATTGGGAATTGTGGGGATTATTTCCGCATTTAATTTTCCGGTAGCCGTCTGGGCATGGAACTCAATGCTTGCCTGGGTTTGTGGTGATGTGTGTATTTGGAAGCCCTCTGAAAAAACACCACTGTGTAGCATCGCTTGTCAAAACATCGTTGCAAAAGTTTTTGAGAAAAACAATGTGCCTGAAGGCGTTTCATGCATTGTAAACGGAGACTATAAAATTGGCCAGGTAATGTGTGCGAACGAAAACATCGCACTGGTTTCTGCCACTGGATCTGTTCGAATGGGTAAAGCGGTTGGTAAAACGGTAAGTGAACGTTTGGGGCGGGCGTTGCTAGAGCTTGGCGGCAACAATGCGATCATCATTACTGCCAATGCTAATCTGGATATCGCTATCCGGGGGGCCCTGTTTGGTGCAGTAGGAACAGCCGGACAACGTTGCACGTCTACTCGCAGGTTGATTATTGATGAGACGATCTATGAGGAAGTGAAGGTTCGTCTCAAAAAAGCATATGCACAACTTCAAATTGGCAATCCACTTGATTCATCCAATCATGTCGGTCCATTGATCGATCAATTGGCCGTTGAGACTTACAGAAGTGCGCTGCGAAAAGTGAAAGACGAAGGTGGCAGTTTCGTGGTCGATGGTGGTGTTTTAACTGGCAAAGGCTTTACATCCGGGTGTTATGTAAAGCCGGCTATCGCAGAAGTAAAAAATCATTTTACTATTGTACAGCAAGAGACTTTTGCGCCTGTCCTTTACTTGATCAAATATAAGACGATAGAAGAAGCGATCGAGCTTCAGAACGGAGTAAAGCAGGGATTGTCATCATCCATTATGACGAACCACATGCAAGAGATGGAAAAATTCCTTTCCCATGGCGGCTCAGACTGCGGTATTGCGAACGTCAACATTGGTACATCAGGAGCCGAAATTGGTGGCGCGTTTGGTGGCGAAAAAGAAACAGGTGGCGGTCGCGAATCAGGTTCTGACTCATGGAAAATCTATATGAGGCGCCAAACCAATACCATTAACTTTGGAGAGACGCTCCCTTTGGCTCAGGGAATCAAATTTGATACCTAACCATTTTTGGAAAACTTCCACAATACCCTTAATTTCACCTGACTAAAACCAACGTATGGCTGCTCCTAAATACAAAACGATAATGTTAAT
>Ga0068876_10000835_pt1 | contig 24486 bp, 21 predicted proteins | sample NOAtaG_6_FD_66442 | JGI IMG/M metagenome (GOLD analysis project Ga0068876, IMG submission 66442) | Freshwater lake microbial communities from Lake Erie, under a cyanobacterial bloom - NOAA_Erie_Diel5S_2200h metaG | ecosystem: Environmental > Aquatic > Freshwater > Lake | place: USA: Ohio, Lake...
GCTGGGGTTTTTAACCATTTTTATAAGGATTGCGGGCATTCTTTCCGTCTTTGCGAAGGGTCTGGCAAATTGTCCGAACCATGATTTATGGGATTATTGTGATTATTGTGATGAAGGGGGTGTGCGGTACGGGGTAAAGGATGTGTGCGGGGTGGTATAAAAAGCCATGGTCTGTCATTTGACGGAATGCGCTGCAAAATGACAGGTCGGGGGCATTTCACACTACCCCATTACCACCAAACAAAAAGCCCGTTGCTTGCAAAGGCAACGGGCTTTTTATTCGGCAGGATCAACGCAGTTATTCTTTGCTGACCCGCCTGGTCGTGACAATCTTGTTCTGATCTCCGAGGATCTGAACGAGGTACATGCCCCTGGGTAAATCGCCGACATAGTAGTTCTTTCCATCTCCTACCTCTTCGAAGACGCGGAGCAGTCTTCCGAGGAGGTTGTACACTGCAACACGCTTTACCCCTGACGTTTCGGTCAGGTTGATATAGGTGCTCGCGGGGTTGGGAAAAACTTCAATTTTCGGCGCTTTTTCTTTTCCGTTTTCTGAGCCTGTCAACCAGGGGGGGCGGTTGCCTGATTGGCCCAGTGTAAGCGGGATTATGACGATGGAAAAGAAAAAAACGAGTAAAAATTGCTTCATTAAATGCGTTGTGTTTTGGAATCGGTTCTTAACACGGTCAATGTACAAATAACAACCTGTACGTGCAAACAATAGTTCCACTTATTAAAAAAAGATTAACATTTGACCTGCTGTTTCTCACTGTACAGGATCAACCGGGGTAAAAAGGGGCATTTTCGGGCTGTATCGGGGCGGTTACCCTTATTCGCCTTCTTCGGCGCGGATCTGCTCGTTGAAAAAATCGGGGAAATCGTTTACGGCCATGGGGCCGAGGTCGCCTTTTCCTTGCCTGCGCACGGCGACGGTACGGTTATTGGCTTCCTGTTCGCCGACGATCAGCATGAAGGGGGTGTGGCGGAGCTCGGTTTCGCGGATTTTCTTGCCGATGGTCTCGTTGCGCTCGTCCACATAGCCGCGGATGTCGTGGGCGGCGAGGCGGGTCTGCACTTCCCGGCAATAGTCAATAAACCGCTCGCTGATGGGCAGGAGGGCGTACTGGTCGGGTGTGAGCCACAGGGGGAATTTTCCTGCGGTATTTTCGATGAGGATACTGATAAAGCGTTCCAGGGACCCAAAGGGCGCACGGTGGATCATTACCGGGCGGTGGGGCTTGTTGTCGGCGCCGATATATTCGAGCTTGAACCTTTCCGGCAGGTTGTAGTCCACCTGGATGGTGCCGAGCTGCCAGGACCTGCCGATGGCATCGCGCACCATAAAGTCGAGTTTTGGGCCGTAGAATGCCGCTTCACCGGGTACTGTCACCGTTTTGAGCTGTGCGGTTTGGGCGGCTTCGATGATGGCGGATTCTGCTGCATTCCAGTTTTCGTCAGAGCCGATATATTTTTCCGGATTGGCGGGGTCTCGCAGGGAGATTTGTGCGGTAAATTCCTTGAACCCCATCTTGCGCAGCACGACGCGGGTGAGGTCGAGGACGTTGAGAAATTCGTCCTTGAGCTGTTCGGGGGCACAGAAAATGTGGGCATCGTCCTGGGTGAAGCCGCGCACGCGGGAGAGCCCGTGCAATTCGCCGCTTTGCTCGTAGCGATAGACGGTGCCGAATTCCGCGATGCGCAGGGGCAGGTCGCGGTAGGAGTGGGGCCGGTGGGCATAAATTTCGCAGTGGTGGGGGCAGTTCATGGGTTTGAGCAGGAACTCCTCCCCTTCGCGCGGCGTATGGATAGGCTGGAAGCTGTCCTTGCCGTATTTGGCGTAATGGCCGGAGGTGATATAGAGTTCTTTGCGGCCGATATGCGGGGTAGTGACGAGTTTGTACCCGCGTTTTTCCTGTTCGGTACGCATAAACTGCACCAGGCGGTCGCGGAGCGCGTTGCCTTTAGGTAGCCAGATGGGGAGGCCGGGGCCTACCCGCTCAGAAAACATGAAGAGTTCGAGTTCGGTGCCGAGTTTGCGGTGGTCGCGTTTGCGGGCCTCTTCGAGCATGGTCAGGTATTCCTGCAGTTCTTTTTGTTTGGGAAAGCTGACGCCATAAATCCGGGTCAGTTGCTGGCGGCTTTCATCGCCCTGCCAGTAGGCGCCGGCGATATTGGTTAGTTTGACAGCTTTGATCAGGCTGGTGTCGGGGATATGGGGGCCGCGGCAGAGGTCGGTGAAGTTGCCCTGGTGATAGAGGGTGAGGGCTTCTCCGGCCCCGCGCTTTTCGATCAGTTCGATTTTATATTCGTCCCCTTTTTCCCTGAAGAAAGTGAGGGCAGCATCGCGGGTGATGGATTCGCGGCGGAAGGCACTTTTGGTGCGTGCCAGCTCGAGCATTTTAGCCTCGATTTTAGGAAAATCATCGGAGGAGATGGTTTGTCCGCCTGGGTCCACGTCGTAATAGAAGCCATTTTCGATAGCAGGACCGGTACCGAATTTGATACCCGGATAGAGGGCCTCGAGCGCTTCCGCCATGAGGTGGGCAGAGGAGTGCCAGAAGGTGGATTTGCCATCGTTATCGTCCCAGGTGAGGAGTTGTATAGTTGCATCGGCGGAGACCGGGCGTCCGCCATCCCAGATTTCACCGTTTACGCGGGCGGCGAGGACTTTTTGTGCCAGGCCTTCGCTGATGGAGCGGGCGATTTCTACGGGGGTAACGCCCTCCGGATATTGGGCCACACGGCCATCGGGGAAGGTAATATGAATCATATTGGGTAGTATTTGTCTGAGTTGAGGATATTTTGCGCTTTCAGCGGGGCAAAATTAGGCTTTTTACGCCAATAAATCCAGAAAAAGGCATTTGTGCGGCTACTTTATCCGCTCAAAGCATTGGAAAGTATAGGGAAATACGTTGCGCTCGTCTGCGGGATGGGGGTCGTGGTGTACTAGTTTCCATTCTGCGGGGGCCATTTCAGGGAAAAAAACATCGCCTTCGATATCGGCTTCGACACAGGTGAGGTAGATACGGTCGAGGAAGGGCATTGCCTGTTGGTAGATCTGGCCTCCACCGATGATGAAGGCTTCTGTTTCGTCGTGTTCGCGTGCAAATTGGAGGGCTTCGGCGAGGCTATGTACGACGATACAGCCGGAAACGATAAAAAAGGGGTCGCGGGTGATGATGATATTGGTGCGCAAGGGAAGGGGCCTGCCAATAGCATCAAAGGTGTTCCGGCCCATGATCACGGCATGGTGGAGGGTGGTTTTTTTGAAATATTTCAGGTCGGCGGGCAGGTACCAGGGGATTTCGTTGTGGTGCCCGATGGTTCGGTTCCTGGCCATGGCGACGATAGCGGAGATAATCATAGCAGGCGCGTTTAGGGCTTTTTTTCGTGCTTTATGGGTTCGGTTGCCGCTGGTGCGAGTATTTCCAGGGGGATCATATTTTCTGAAGCGTTGAAACGGTTCAGGTGTTTTCGGAGCTTATCGGCAGTTTGCCGGAGGTGCAGGAGGGTAGTTGCCGGGATTTTGAGGGGGAGCGTAGCATTTTCGGTTTCGAAAGCCGATACGGGGAGGGCATAGTACTGGGTTTTTCCTTTTTCATCCAGGTGGATATAGCGGAAAACGGGGATATACTGAAATTGGATGAGGCGGGTGGAGTTATCCAGGATATTTTTTTCCAGGGTAGCTTCCACGATGAGCCCGATGTCGGTATTGGGCTGACGTTGGTTAGAGATAAAATTGCCGAGGGAGAATGCGGTAGTCCCTTCGCGGAGGTTTCCCAGGGAATCCAGGAAGGCGATATTTTTGATCGGCTGCACCACATGGGGGTGGGCGCCAATGACCATATCCACGCCCCATTCCAGCATTTTTTTGGCAAGGTCTTTCTGTGCCGGGCTTTCATCGAGCTGATATTCATTGCCCCAGTGCATGACGGCAATGATAAAGTCCGGGTACATTTTTTTAGCTTTCTGGATATCCGCGTGGATGGTTTTTTCTTCAATAAGGTTGACGATAGCGGGTTTGGGGGTAGGGATGCCGTTGGTGCCGTAGGTGTAATTCAGGAAAGCCAGTCGGAAGCCATCCTGGGTGACGAGGAGAGGGTAGAGGGTATCCCGATTGAGGGAATCCCGGAAGGTACCTGTTTGATAAAGTCCGAGTTGTTGAACCGTTTTGATCGTATTGAGTACTCCGTTGAGACCTGCGTCGTTGGAGTGGTTATTGGAGGTGACCAGGAGGTCGAAGCCTGCGTCGTGCAGGGCGGTGGCCAGGGCATCGGGGCTTCGGAAGGTGGGGTATCCGGTATAGGGAGGTTTACCGGGGAGGGTGACTTCGAGGTTTCCTACTGCGAGGTTAGCAGATTTCAAAATAGGGGCAACAAACTGGAAGCAAGGCGAATAATCGAATACTTTATCTTTTTCAATGGTTGCTGCTGTGATTTGCGGGCTATGGCCCATGATATCGCCGACGAAGGCCACTTTGAAGCGCAGGAAGGGGTGGGTTTGGGAAAAAGCGGGGATAGCCAGCAGGAGGAGGAAGGCAGTCCGGAGGGTTTTAGCGGAAATTTGGCGGTGAATCGTTAAAAGTTGGGTAGCGGGCATAGCGGTTATGGATTTTCGATCAGGGAAGTCTCCAGCATGCGTTTTTCCATGAGTTTTCGTGGTTCTGTGCGGATTTCGCCTGCGAGATATTTTTCGATCATGAGGCCTGCGATGGGGGCTGCGTAAGTTCCACCGAATCCGGCATTTTCGATATATACCGCGATAGCAATCCTGGGGTTATCCTTTGGGGCAAAGCAGAAGAGGATAGAGTGGTCTTTACCGTGGGGATTTTCGGCGGTACCGGTTTTGCCACATACGACGATATCGGGGATAGCCGCATTTCTGGCCGTTCCAGCGCTTACTGCGAGGGCCATACCGTCCACTACAGGTTCGAAGTGTGCTGGGTCAATGCGCACGAAGTTTTTTTGGAAAGACCGCTTTTCTTCCTGGTTATTGTTGTTGCGATAGCCTTTCACGAAATGTGGGGTAATATACCAGCCGCGGTTAGCGATGATAGCTGCAGCGTTGGCGATTTGGAGATTAGTCGCGAGGATTTCGCCCTGGCCGATGCCCAGGGAGCGAATCCAGACGGAGTTCCATTTATCTTCTTTATACCATTTATCGAAGAATGCCGAGGAAGGGAAGTTCCCTGCTTTTTCGCCCGGGAAGTCAATGCCGAGTTTTCTGTCGAGTCCAAACTGGACGAGGTAATGGTGGAGTGTATCGAGGCCACGCTGGGGTTTGTAGAAGCCGTACATATCCACCAGTTCGCGGAAGACGGTGACGAAATAGGCGTTGCAGGAGTGCTGGATAGCGCTGGCTACGCTGGTGCAGGTAGGATGGCCATGGCATCCGGTGAGGCGTTGGCCTGCGGAGAAATAGGCCCCTCCGCAGCCGATGGTTCTATTGGGCTGCAGGGTACCTTTTTGCATGGCGATGAGGGCCAGCAGGGGTTTAAAAACGGATCCCGGCGGATATTGAGCCATGATTGCGCGGTTGAACAGGGGTTTATTGGGATCGGCCTGCAAGTTGGAATAGGCTTTTCCGCGGTTATTATTGGTAATCGTGAGCTGGTTGGGGTCGTAGGAGGGGGAGCTGACCATTGCCAGGATACCGCCGGTTTGGGGGTCAATTGCGACCAGGGCACCTCTTTTATTTTGCATCAGCTGCTCGCCGTATGCCTGAAGGTCGAGGTCAAGAGAAGTGAGGAGGTCTTTGCCGGATTCCGGGTCCACATCCGAGTCGCCCAGTTTATAAGGGCCGACAATCCTGCCGAGGTTGTCTTTGAGGACTACGGAGGTCCCTTTTTTTCCGCTGAGGGCTTCTTCGTAGAAGAGTTCGAGGCCATTGGCGCCGATGTAGTCGCCGGGAGAATAGCGTTTCGGTTGTTCTTCCACTTCATTTTTATTGACTTCCCGGATATATCCCAGTAAGTGCGCCGCGATCGGACTTGGATACTCGCGGGCGTTGCGGAGTTGGATTTCAAAGCCTGGGAAGCGGTAGAGGTATTCCTGGAACCTGGCGAACGTGAGGGAAGATATCTTGCTGAGGAAGACGAAGGGGACACTTTTTGAGAAGCGGCCGCTGGACCAATCCTTGTCGAGGGCGGAGATAAAATAATTCCGGTCAATGCCCAGCAGTTTACAAAAGAGGGCGGTATCCATCTCCGGGTTGATCTGGTTATAGGTCGCGAGCAGATCGTACATTGGGTTATTGTAGATCAGGAGCTGGCCCTTTCGGTCATAGATCATACCACGGGAGGGGTATTTCACGTATTTTTCGATGGCTACAGTATCTGCTTCCTGGCGGAAGGAAGTGTCCAGCACTTGTAAATGCAGTGCTTTTGCCACCAGGATCAAAGCGGTGAGCAGGAATACGGCCTGGATGTTCCGCAGCTTTATCAGTTTTGTTTCCATAGGCGGGAAGGCTGGGACGGTATTTAATCCATCGGGTTGAAAATCAGCATTACAATAATAATAAAGAGCATGGAAGCGACGAAACCTGAGATGGTTTTTAAGATGATTTCCAGGATAAATACCGGGGTGAATACCTCCATGGAATAATAGAACGCCAGGAACAGCAGCATCGCCCATGCGCAATATTGCAGGAACCATGCGATTTGGTATCGGCGGATGGTCAGGCCATAGGTGGTGTTATAACCTCCTTTGGGTTCGATCGAGCGGAGTACGAAAGGGCGGGTAAATGCCAGGAAAACGCAGGCACTGGCGTGCAGTCCCCAGGAATCGTAGAACCAGTCCATGGTCAGGCCCGAAATAAAGCCGATGAAGAGCAGTAACTGCCTGGAAATCGTTAGTGGGAGCAGGAGAAGAAACAAAGGATAGATAAAAATATCCGGATAGACAGGGCCTATATGTAAAATATTGATCTGTTTGAATATGAGAATCTGCATCAGTAAGAGCAGGATAAAGCGCAATATGTTCGTTATAAGCAGATTATTCATTATCTGATTGCTGTTGAAGCGCTTTCAATTCCTCGAAAAAGAGGTTTTTGACCACAAAGACCCGCCGGACAGTAGAGAAATTTGTCATGAGCCGGACCTGGATTTGCTGGTTGCTTTCCCCGGGCCCGATCCATATTTTTGCTACTGTGCCAATCGGGATACCTTTTGGGAAAAGGGTTGAGAAGCCACTGGTTTCGATGGTATCGCCTTTAAGGACGCTATCGTGCTTTGGTACATCCACTAAATAAAGGTACCGGGGGTCTTGTCCCTTCCAAATGAGGGAACCGAAGTACCCTTTACCGCGTACGGAAGCACTGATGCGCGTATTGGTATTCAGCGCGGACATTACCGAGGCGAAGTGATCGGTCGAATGGCGGACGATACCGATGACCCCCTTGTCGGATATCACGGCCATTGGCGGCAGGATGCCATGTTTTTTGCCCCGGTTGATCGTCAGCATATTTTGTTTTCCGGAAATGGAATTATTGATGATTTCGGCCGGGATAAAGACGTACATAGGTTTGAGCCCGGAGCTGTCAATTTTAGTGAAAGCAGTGTCTGTCTGGTTTTCGTCATAATAGAACGCATTCCGGTTTTGATTTTCCAGCTCTGCGATCCTTTGCTGCATTGCGGCAATTTCTTTTTTCAGTCCGATGAAGCTGGTCAACTGGCTGTTCGCTTGCAGGATGGCTCCTGAGACGGCACTTGCCGAGCTGGCAAAGATAAGCCTCTGGCTATCGTTATACCTGACAATGAGCATCATGCATACGCTTTCCAGGAACAGGAAGATCAGCAGCGGGCCAAACCTTGAGAATAAGCGCAAAAGGCCAAACATAAGCGTTGCATTTGGGACAGGTCAGTTTTTCATGTGGGGTTTAGGAGGACCGGGTATAAATCAAACGCTTTTTCTGTTGATGAGGAAAGAAAAGCGTTCAGTGTTGCTCAGGGCGATCCCTGTACCGCGCACCACAGCGCGGAGGGGATCATCGGCAACATGTACGTTCAGCTTCGTCTTCATGGACAGGCGCTTGTCCAGTCCACGCAGTAAAGCACCGCCACCGGTGAGATAAATCCCGGTGCGATAAATATCCGAGGCGAGCTCCGGGGGGGTCATTTCCAGTGCTTTCAGGACGGCATCTTCGATTTTGGAGATGGATTTATCCAGGGAGTGGGCAATTTCCCGGTAGGAGACTTTGATTTGCTTGGGGATTCCTGTCATGAGGTCCCGACCGTTCACTGCAATATCCTCCGGTGGGTTATCGAGTTCATGGAGTGCTGAGCCGACGTTGATTTTGATTTGTTCGGCGGTCCGTTCTCCGATGAGGATATTGTGCTGTCGTTTCATGTAGCTGACGATATCGCTGGTGAGCTCGTCCCCTGCGATGCGGATAGATTGGTCGCATACGATACCGGAGAGGGCGATGACGGCGATTTCGGTTGTTCCACCGCCGATGTCCACGACCATATTCCCTTGTGGTTCTTCGACTTCCAGTCCGATACCCAGGGCAGCGGCCATGGGCTCGTGGATGAGGTAAGTCTCTTTGGAGTCCACGTGGTCAGCAGAATCGAAGACGGCACGTTTTTCCACTTCGGTAATCCCGGAGGGGATACAGATGACCATTTTGAGGTGGGAGAAAAAACGGCGGCGCTTGCCGATCATGTTGATCATGCCTTCGATCATGCTTTCGGCTGCCTGAAAATCTGCGATAACGCCATCTTTGAGCGGGCGGATCGTTTTGATGTCTTCGTGGGTTTTTTCGTGCATCATCATAGCGCGTTTGCCCACGGCAATAGTCTGCCCTGTACGACGGTCAATAGCTACGATGGAGGGCTCGTCAACAACGATTTCCCCGTTTTGTATGATAAGGGTATTGGCAGTGCCCAAATCAATAGCGAGTTCCTGTCTAAAGAAATTTAAAAGTTTCATTCCTCTCCTTTACCTGATTCACAAACAAATTGAACACTTTAACATGTAATATAACGGAAAAATAGGAAAATAGGGTATTTTTTGCCGCAAAGCAAATACATTTTTCGTGAATTTTTTAAACAATGTTGCGGACTAATTCCAGGGCATAATTTCAGATGGGGTCAGGGGCCTACGATAACTTCGGTGAGGCTTTCTCTTTGGAGGTACTTTTGAGCGAGGTTTTGAATTTTGGCGGGGGTAATTTCGTGGATCGCCTCTATGGCCGTTTCGAAAAAAGAAAGGGGCAAATAGTCGCTGATAAGGGAACGGACAAGGTCGGAATGGTTAAAAGGGCCGTCAATTTGATTAAGCATTAGCCCCAGAAGGTAGCTTTTGGCCATTTCCAGTTCTTCCTGGCCTACGGGATCTTGCTGGAGGGCTTCAATTTCCCCGTAGATTTGTTCCAGGGTATCTTCCATTACTTCGTTACCCACCTCGGAAGCGATGTAAAAATATCCATCTAAACGCATGGTTTCCAATGCAGAATATATATTATAAGTATATCCTTTTTCCTCGCGGATATTATTCATGAGCCGGGAGCCGAAATAGCCGCCGAGGAGGGTATTGAGTATAAAAAAGCCGTGGTAGTCGGGATGTCCCCTGTGGAAGAGGCGTTTCCCGATACGTATTGCAGTCTGCAGGGTATCGGGACGGTGGATATGGACTTTTTGCGCTACGGGGTCGGGCACAGAAAAGTCGAAGGGCTGTATTTGCCGCTTATTTTGCAGTACAGAGTAATCCATCGCATAGCCCGGGGGAGTAGAGGGATCTATGGTATCCGGCTGTATGCCCGGTCCGAGATGGAGGTTGATCAGGCGCAATACTTCTTCGGTGATATTGCCTGCCACAAAGATAAAACAATTGCCTGCCGTGAAGGTACGTGCATAGTGCTCCTGTACATCTTCGAGGTGCAGGGCATCATAAGTTTCGGGAAAACTGTTATAACCGTAGGGGTGAGATTTGCCAAAAATCTTTTCTGTGATCTCCCTATAGGCGATGACATCGTTTTTGCTGAGTTCGACGAGCAGCCTTTCCTTATTGCGCTGAATGAAGTGGTCGAATTCTGAGGGCGGGAAGAGGGGGTTCGAGAGTATATCCGCAAAGACCGGCAGCACCTTGTTCAGGTGCTTGTTGAGTGCGACTATGGCAATATTGCAGGTATCGAGGTAATAGGGAAAGCTGAGTTCGGCGCCGTAATAATCCAGGTTTTCAGCAATTTCGGCAGAAGACATGGAGCGGGTACCTTCGCGCAGGAGCGAAGCGGCAGCCCTTGCTGCGAGGGGTTTTCGTTCAAACGGCCTGCCGGCATTAAATACGACCTCGATGCGGGTGACTTCCTGGGTGCCCATATTGCTAATGAAGACCGGTGCCCTGTTATCCAGGTAAATAGTGGCGGCCGGGGGCAGCTTGAGGTTGGCGACCGGATGGATTGCAGGAGGCCGGGAGCGATCGGGGTTTTTTGAGGTCCCTGCATTTTGCCGGGAGTAGTGTTTTTCCACAGTCTGTTGGTATTTTTTAAAAAAAGGTGAGGCGATTGGCGTATATTTGTTCTTTATGTTAAACTACCCTTTATTATGCAAAATAACAAAAAACTATGAAATTTAGTGTTTCCTCCTCTGAATTGCTCAAACAGCTCCAGGTAGTCGCCGGGTCAATTGGTTCTAACCCAGTACTCCCTATTCTGGAGGACTTCCTGTTTTCAATAAGTGATAATGTTCTGACGATCGCCGCTTCTGATCTTGAAACGACGATCATCACTTCCATGGACGTTATGGCAGATAGCAACGGGATCGTAGCCGTTCCGGCCAAGATTTTACTGGAAACGCTGAAAGCCCTTCCGCAGCAGCCGATAACACTGAATATTGACGATAAAACTTTTGGGGTGGAAATCACCTCTGCATACGGCAAATACCGGTTGGCGGGAGAAGACGGGCTTTCTTTCCCGACTATTCCCGAGGAAGAAGCGGTCGAGGCGGTGGAATTATCAGGTGCGGTACTGGCACAGGGGATTAACAAGACCCTTTTCGCTACCAGTAGCGACGAGCTGCGGCCTGCGATGATGGGCGTATATTTTCAGGTAGATTTCGGAAAATTGGTCATGGTGGCGACGGATGCGCATAAACTGGTGCGCTTTACTTGTAAGGAGCTGGAAAGTACAGTGTCCGCTTCGTTTATTTTACCGAAAAAAGCCCTGAATCTCCTCAAGAATATCCTGCCGTCGGGAGGACAAGTTTCAATGGCTTTTAACAAGAACAATGCTTTCTTTTCTTTTGGCAACACAAAACTGATTTGTCGCCTGATTGATTCCCGCTACCCGGATTACAACGCAGTCATTCCTGTAGATAACCCGAATGTATTGACGATTTCCCGGGTAGATTTGCAGAATTCCCTCCGCCGTATCGCGATTTATGCAAATAAAACGACAAACCAGGTGATTTTGAATATTTCGGAGGGTGCGCTCACGGTTTCTGCCCAGGATCTCGATTTTTCCAACGAAGCGACAGAGCAAATGGTGTGCAGCTATGAGGGTACTCCGCTGATGATCGGCTTCAACGCGAAGTTCCTTATCGAAATGCTGACGGTGCTGGAATCGGATGAGGTAAAGATCGAACTTTCTACCCCCACCCGGGCGGGTATCCTGCTACCAGTTGAAGAAGTGGGGAACGAGGATATCCTGATGCTCGTCATGCCCGTGATGCTGAGCAACTGATGATATAACGAAAGGCTAAAATGAATCGCTCTACAAGCCGGGCATGCCTTTTCAGGGTGTCCTTACTTTGCTTCGCGTCAATGGCCGCGCTTTCCTGCAAACGGGAAAAGCCGGGTGAAGATCCTTACCTGGCTGCGGGTTCAGATGCCTCCCCGGAAGCAGTCGTCCGCGCTTATCAATCTTATGTGGACAGAAATCTATTCGACGAGGCAAAAAGATTGAGTACGGAACGGGAGCAGGCGCGCCTGGAGCAGGTACGCCGGATTGTCATGGGTGAGAGCCAGGATTCGACCCGGCTGAACTCTGTCTTCCTCCGCCTCGAATGTAAGATAAAAGCAACAACGGCTGCTTGTCTTTGCAGGATCAGAGATGAGTATGAAACGTACAATACCTCTTTTTCGCTGGTACGCAGGCGTGAGGGCTGGCTGGTGGACGCGCCGGAGGAGGAAGAAGAAATTCTTTTTGAAGAGGAAGTAGAGGCGGCAATGGACAGCTTTTTTGAACAGAGCAAGAAGCGGTAAATGGTAGAAGTACGCACAGGCTTATTTTTCGGTTCTTTCAACCCCATTCATGTCGGACATCTGATTATTGCCGGGTATATGGCCTCGAGTACCCCACTTCAGGAGGTATGGCTGGTGGTTTCCCCACAAAACCCGCTCAAACAGAAGGAGTCCCTGGCAAAAGACTATGACCGCCTGCACCTGGTCAATATTGCCGTAGCAGACAATCTCCGTTTGAAGGCCTGCGATATCGAGTTTGGGCTGCCCCGGCCTTCCTATACGGTAGATACGCTGGCTTATCTGAGAGAGCGATACCCCGCCCGCAAATTCGTGCTCATTATGGGGAGCGATAACCTGGCCACGCTCGATAAATGGAAACATCCCGATATCCTGCTGCGGGATTACGAAATCTATGTTTATTTACGACCGGGGTATCCACCCGGCCCTTACGCTACACACCCCAATGTCCAGGTTTTTGAAGAAGTACCGCTGATGCAGATTTCCTCGAGCTTTATCCGGAAAAGGCTCCTCGAGGGCAGGTCAGTGCAGTACCTCGTCACGGAGCCTGTTTTGCATTACCTTTCTGCATCGGGCTTGTATATGGAGAAAAAAGTTAAACACAAGCGTTAAAATACCATTTGTGGATGCAAAAAACCATGCTTTTATCAGGGGTGCTCTTCCTTTTACAGGTTTTTGTGACAAAACCCTGGGCACAATCCCCTGCCCCTATGCGCATCGGGCAATGGAGGAGCTTGCTTCCTTATCGCTCGGGCCCTCAGGTGACGCAGGGGCCTGAAAAAATTTATTACGCCACGGAGCTCTCCGTGCTGTCCCTCGATAAAAAAGACTTGTCCGTTGATTATTTCTCGCGGGAAGATGGCCTGAGTAATGTGGGTATCCGGACAATCCGCTATAACCCGTTTGCGCGTAATTTGATGGTCGTCTATGCAAACAGCGCGATAGACGTAATTGACGGGGCCGGCAAAGTATCCACGTTGAACCAAATCCGGAATTTCAAGAATTTCATAGGGGAAAAATATATTTACGATTTATATGTGGCAGATTCCTCCGTGGTGTATATCGCAGCAAATTATGGGGTTTCGCGCGTAAACCCGGGCAGGGGGGAGTTCGTTTTCACTACTTTCACTGGTCTGGACGTGACGGGCGTAACCGTTTTTAATGGATACATTTATCTGGCAACGGAGGCTGGCCTGTACCGCATCCGGGAAAATTCGGGTAATCCTCAGAATTTTGGCAATTGGGAATTCATGGGCCCTCGCCAGGGCTTTCCGGGGGCCTACCGCACACAGGTACTCTGCGTATATAATGGTATGCTGTATTTTGATGTCAACCAGGTGCTGTATCGGATTAATCCCACAGGCACTTTGGAGTTGGTCCATCGGCTGGATGGTTTCCGGCTGCAGTTCCTGAGCGCGGAGGGGAAAAACCTTTTGGCGGGTTACCGCTGTACCTCGCCCGGCTGTGGCGATATTGGCAGGGTATTGTATTTTAACGGGCAGGGGCTGGCCGCCACAGTGGACGGAAGCTGTACAGGACAGCCAAATTATGCAGTTGAAGATGAACAGGGTAGGGTTTGGTTTGGAGACAACTACCGCAATTTCCGGTATCTGGAACGCCTGGGTGGAGGAGCCTGTAAATTGCTCTCTTTTAATTCCCCCTACTCTTCCAATAACCGACGGCTGGTGGTAAATAAAGGGCAGCTCTGGGTAGCTTCCGGGGGGGTCAACCAAACGTTCAGCTATCTGTTCCTGGATCATGGTTTTTCTTCGTTTGTTGATGGCAAATGGACGGTTTACAACAGGGACACCCGCGTCGAGCTAAAGGGCGAAAATCCCGTTGATCCCGATGACGACTTGTACGATATCATGACCATTGCTATACATCCCGATAATGGCAAGGTTTATGCCGGATCTTTTTTCGAAGGATTGCTGGAGCTCGACGGGGATAAAATGAAATTGTACAACGATAAGAATTCTACCCTGAACAATGCTGTCGGGGATTCGAGGCGTACCCGTGTAGGCGGACTGGCCTTTGATTCCAAGGGCCGTCTTTGGGTCGGCAACCATCTCGCGGCTCGGCCCATCTCTGTTTTGCTTCCGGATGGGACATGGAAAAGCTTCCGCCCCAGCTGTGGGGAGACCCAGCTTCACGAAGTGCTGGTTGACGCGAATGGATATAAGTGGCTGCTGAGCAGCTCGAGCGCTTCGGGCTTCCTCGTATTTGACGAGGGCAATATTGATAATGAACTCGACGACCGGTGCCGGCTCTTTACCGCCGGCAACAGCAACCTTCCTACAAATGCCGTCAATTGCTTTGCCTTAGACCTCGATGGGGATGTTTGGGTTGGCACCGCACAGGGGATTGTGATTTTTGAATGTGGAAGGAATATCTTCGACCCTGCCGTATGCCGGGGTACGCTGCGCCCCGTGGAGCAGGATGGATTCCTGGAATACCTGCTTTCAACCGAAGAGGTCCAGGCTATTGCCGTAGATGGGGGCAACAGGAAGTGGGTCGGTACCAAACGCGGCGTTTTTCTGCTCTCTGCCGACGGGCGGGAACAGTTGCAACGCTTTACCATCGAAAATTCTCCGCTTCCGGACAATAGCATCAACCATATTGCAGTAGATCAGCTAAGTGGACGGGTATATATCGGTACGGAAAAAGGTATTATTACGTACCAGTCGGATGCAGTGGCAGGCGACCGGCTGCATTCAGCTGCCCCGCAGGTTTTCCCCAATCCTGTACCGCCGGATTATTCCGGGCCCATTGCGATCCGGGGCCTCTCGCGCGATGCAGTAGTGAAGATTACGGATATCAGCGGGAAACTCGTTTTTCAAACAGAAGCCCTCGGCGGGCAGGCGATCTGGAATGGCAATGATTATCTGGGTAGGCCCGTGCGTTCAGGGGTGTATTTGGTGTTCAGCGCCTCAAACCCCAGGGAGTCCGGTTTTTTTGAACCTACCTCAGCCGTGGCCCGCATCGTGGTCCAGCGTTAAACAGCCGTGCAGCAAAGCTTTGGCAAAGTGTTGATTACGAGCTTGCCGCAACGCGATATTGAAGGAGCCTGTCTCACAAGTCCTTTTGCAGCTTTTGCCGCCAAAAATGTTTTTCAGAGGCTGTCTCACCAGTCCTTTCTTGAAACGCCGATTTTGTTGATTTTGCGAAGTAAAATCAACAAAATCGGCGTTTCAAGAAATTTTATCCTGCTGCCGAAGGCGGCATAAGATACTATACTTTTTTACGGCACAGCTATGCTGTTCCCCCAAAAAGCCTTTGTTCGGACAAAAACAACACTTTTTTCCCGCTATGCCGACCCGTTTCAACAACTTTAATGAAATGTTAACACCCTATTGACAAGTACGGGTATTCCCCGTAACTTTGCACGGTCTGTTAAGCGTTCAAGTAGGTTTTATGCTCAAACTGCCATCCAATCTCAACAGCATCGGCGAAGTACAACCATTCGTCGACAACCTTGTACGAAAATATCCCATCAGCCAGGATATTTATCCCAACATCCTTATAAGTGTCACCGAAGCCGTTACTAATGCGATCCGGCATGGTAACCAGTGCGACGAATCCAAAAAAGTCGAGATCAGGACACGACGTATCTCCAATTGTATCGCGATACGGGTCAGCGACCAGGGCTGCGGCTTTGACCCCAACAATATTCCCGATCCCACCTGCCCGGAGAATCTTTGTAAATGTGGGGGGCGGGGCGTGTTCATCATGCAACAACTCTCCGACCGCATACAGTTCTGCAACAACGGCCGCACCGTTGAACTTCGGTTCAAACTCTGAGCTACCCGACAATGGACCAACACCTCCCCCCCGATGGATTTCAGGATTTTTCCTCACCCGTTGACTGGATTGCCGAGGATATTGACTTCGAACCTGCCAATACCGAAATCCTCGAAGACTGGATCAAAGCTATAATCTCCCGCGAAAACTGCCAGCTCGGATTCCTTAATTTTATCTTTTGTTCCGATGCTTATCTGCTTGGCTTAAATCAGGAGTTCCTCGGGCATGATACCTTGACGGACATCATCACATTCCCCTACCAAATCCCCCCCCGGATAGAAGGGGATGTTTTCATCAGTATCGAACGGGTACGGGAAAATGCCGAGGACTATTCGACTGGTTTTGAGCAGGAACTCCACCGGGTCATCATCCACGGGGTACTGCACCTTTGTGGTCATCAGGACAAAACTGCTGAACAGCAGGCGATGATGCGGCGGAAAGAGGATGAAGCGCTTGAACTGCTCCGCGTGACGCCCTGAAGGAGCGGATCAGGCTACGTCGAAATTTTTCAGCAATTTAGTGGCTTGCTGCAGCGTGAAGACCCCATCTTTCACCAGGAAAATACTTTTGGGCGATTGTTTGAGGAGTAGCCCCGTCGCCTGGCCTCTTTCGTGGATTGCCTGGAGCAGTGCCTTGAACTGCGGGCTTTCGTAAAAAGCAGACTGCGGGTTTTCGACCAGGTATGCACGTAGTTTTCCGGCCTTTAGCACGACACGTTCGATACCGATTTTTCTGCAAAGCCAACGCAGGCGCAGGCCTTCGAACAACTCCATCACAGGCTCAGGTATCCTGCCAAAACGGTCGCTGAGCTGTGTTTTAAAGGTGGAAATCTGTTCTTCAGTTTCCAGCTTATCCAATTCTGTGTATAAGTTGAGCCGCTCCTGAATACTGCTGACGTATTCGTCAGGGATGTGCATTTCTGCATCTGCGTCAATCTGGACTTCCCGGACATACTGATAGCCTGCCTTGGTGAGCTCCTCCTGGAAGATATCCTTGAATTCGTTTTCCTTTAGTTCGATGATCGCTTCTTCGAGGATTTTCTGATAAGTTTCGAAGCCGATATCGGCAATGAAACCACTCTGCTCTGCCCCGAGCAGGTTGCCGGCACCCCGGATATCGAGGTCCCGCATGGCTACCTGAAAGCCACTGCCGAGGTCTGAAAATTCCTCTATCGTACGCAGTCGTTTGCGGGCCTCAGCGGTGAGCGTGGATTGCGGTGGGCTGAAGAGGTAGCAAAAGGCTTTTTTATTGGATCGCCCGACCCTTCCCCGCAATTGGTGGAGGTCGCTCATGCCGAATTGATGGGCGTCATTAATCATCATGGTATTGGCGTTGGGGATATCGAGGCCGGTTTCGATAATATTGGTACAAACCAGCACGTCGTACGCCTTATCAATAAAACGGATGAGTGCTTCTTCGAGATCTTCTGCCTTCATCTGCCCATGCGCCATACCGATATTGACATCGGGACAAAGGCGCTGGAGCATCATTGCCATATCCGGCAGGTTTTTCACCCTGTTGTGGACGAAGAATACCTGCCCGCCCCGGTTGACTTCAAAGTAGATGGCCTCGCGGATGAGCGCTTCGCTGAATACACGGACTTCCGTATGGATTGGCTGGCGGTTTGGCGGTGGGGTGCGGATGATGGATAAGTCCCTTGCGGCCATAAGGGAGAATTGCAGGGTCCGGGGTATCGGGGTGGCCGTGAGGGTAAGGGTATCCACGTTGACTTTTATTGCGCGGAGTTTTTCTTTCGAAGCCACGCCGAATTTTTGCTCTTCATCAATAATGAGCAGGCCGAGGTCTTTAAAGGCTACATCTTTGGCGATCAGGCTGTGTGTGCCGATAATCAGGTCGAGTTTGCCATCTTTGAGGCGCTCGAGAATCTCCCTGCGTTCTTTTGTACTCCTGAAGCGGTTCATATAGTCAATACGCAAGTCAAATGCTGCAAGGCGGTCGCTGAAGGTTTTGAAATGCTGTAGTGCCAGGATAGTTGTAGGGACGAGCACTGCTACCTGTTTGCCGTCGCAAACTGCTTTGAAGGCTGCACGGATGGCCACTTCGGTTTTTCCAAACCCTACGTCGCCGCAGATGAGGCGGTCCATCGGGTGAGGTTTGCACATATCCGACTTGACGTCGTTGGTCGCTTTGAGCTGATCTGGGGTATCCTCATAGATAAAAGAGGCCTCGAGTTCGTTTTGCAGGTAGCCATCGGGCGAGAAAGCAAAGCCCGGTGCGCTTTTCCGCTTGGCATAGAGTTTGATCAGCTCCCCGGCAATGTCTTTTACCTTTTTCTTGGTTCGGTTTTTGAGGGCTTTCCAGGCATCGGAGCCCAGTTTGCTCAGCTGCGGCGGTATTCCTTCCTGCCCGGCGTATTTGGCGATTTTGTGCAGCGAGTTGATGCCTACATACAGTATATCATTATTTTTATAAAAAAGGCGGACGCATTCCTGGGTATGGCCGTTGATTTCTATTTTCTGAAGGCCCGAAAAGCGCCCGATACCATGATCAATATGGGTTACGAAATCCCCGGGCTGAAGTTCTTGCAGCATCCGGATATTAAAGGCTTGTTCTTTCGAAAAGCCCTGCCGGAGTTTATAGCGGTGGAAGCGGTCAAAGATCTGGTGGTCGGTGTAGCATGCCACCTTTAGCTGCTGGTCTATAAACCCTTCATGGATGGCGTGGGTAATCGGATGGAAGCTTACATCGGCGTTGAGGTCTTCGAAGATAGCATAGAACCGCTCTACCTGTTTGACACTGTCGGTGAAGATAAAATTGTCAATACCCCGGCGCGCATTGTGCTGCAGGTCTTTGATCAGTAGTTCGAAATTGCGGTTAAAACTTGGCTGTGGGCTGGTTTTGAAGACAATTTCCCGGGAGTATTTTAAGCCTGGTTTTTTAAAAGCGACTGCGGTGCGCCGGGACAATTCCCCGCCAAGGTACTCAGCGGTAAGGAAAGCGCGGTTTCTGAATATTTGGGCCGTTTCGCTCTCTTCCATAATAGAGAAAGAATGAGCGGCTTCTTCTGCTTTTTCGAGGCAATACCTGAGCCGTTCCGATAGCCCTGCAGGGTCTTTGATCCAGATAAGGGTGTTTGGTGGCATTATTTCCAACAGGGAAACCTTATCTGCCGGGCCAAAGCGGAGGTTGATATTGGGGATTACGGAAATGCTTTGGAGCTTTTGAACGGACAACTGGGTGAGCGGGTTAAATGTGCGGATACCTTCTACTTCATCATCGAGCAACTCGATCCGATACGGCATATCGTTGCCAAAGGAAAAAATGTCAACGATACCACCCCGTATGGAGAACTGGCCGGGCTCATAGACAAAATCTTCGCGGGAAAACCCGAAATCGTTGAGGAACTCGATGATCTCCTCCTGCCCGAGCCGTTCCCCTATGGACAGGTCCAGGCGGTTGGCCTGAAGGGTTTCAGTGGAAACGACGCGCTCGAAAAGCGCTTCGGGATACGTGACCACAATTTCGCCCGCAGCCTTTGTACTGCTCAGGATATTCACCAATTCTGCCCGCATCTGGACATTCGAAGGGTTAACTTCTGCAAAATACTGCGGGCGTTTGAAAGAATCCGGAAAAAAGTAAACGGGTTTTTTTTCAAAAAAACTACCGAGGTCGTTCTGAAGATAAGCAGCGGACTCTTTGTCTTCGGTGATAATGAGGAAAAAACGAGGGGCATTGAAATAATTGGCAGCGATAATCAACGGGATCTGACCACCCATAGTACCTGAAATCAGGGCACCACCTCCTTCCTGGATGGCCTCCTGTAGCTCCAGCAGCCTTTTGTCCTGCCGGTAACGTTCTAAAAGATCGCTTAGGTTCTTCACGCTGCAAAAATATAACTTCCCGGCACTACGGGAACCGTAATTTATGGTTGATATTTATCTTCGAAAAAATTCCGTCACGGGTAAAGGGTATAAGCCGGGGTTTTCAATCAACACAAACCGTTTTTTTACCAGACTTGTTGCGATGGGCCAGCGTGGTGAGAAAAATGAGCTATTTTTGCGGCGATAATCCTGTTGCGACAAGTCCGTCGTTGGAACGTATATACGTTTTCCAATGCAGCAATCGGAAGGGTGATTTCTTTTGCAGGCACGTCGGGTTCGGGGAGGCGCTTGTCCGTAATCCATAACGTTGAATACGGGCCCGGTTTTTCCGGATGGTCAAAGCACTTCAATGCGGTTTTCTTTTGAAAAATGTGTGCCGTTTAATGGTTTGTTGAACTATTTATTAACTAAAAAAGACTTCGATGAGAATGTATGTATTTTCGTTTGCCCTGTTGATTGGCTTTGTTGCCTGTCAGGCACAAAGCAGTAAGGGCACCGCCGGGGAAGGTGATGTGCAGGTTATGTCTGTAGCGGAGTTCAAGAATAAGATCAGGCAGAAGTCTGTACAATTAATTGATGTCCGTACGCCAGAGGAGTATGGTGCCGGGCATATTCAGGGCGCCCTGAATATTGATGTACAATCCGGGGATTTTGAATCTCAGGTCAGTACAAAGATTTCCAGGAAAAAACCGGTCGCGGTATATTGCAGGTCAGGTAAGCGCAGCGAGCGTGCTGCATCGGCGCTTTCGAAAATGGGTTATAAAGTCATTTATGATCTCAAGGGCGGGTATCTTGCCTGGGAAGCAGAGCAATAGGGCGGAAAACAAGGGGGGCGGTTTATGAATTATTGCGGCATAAACGCTGGGATTGCTTTTCCTGGATATGGACAAATCCCCGCCGTAATTCCTTAAACAAAACCGCTTCGGTTATGTTGATAGGGGATTAAATTCATTAGACTTGTTACGACGGGAACGTTGTGGGATAAAACAGCTTTCTGCATCTGCGCCATGTCGCTATCCGGTTATTGTACCAGGCAACGCATTGACAAAAGCCCTGTTGAGGGCGAAAAGATGTTGGTTTATTCCCCTTGCTGGCCTTTCGCAACAAGTCTGTTAATCTCCTGGAAGTTGGCAAAGAAAGTAATCGTAATCGGTTCTGGGTTCTCCGGCCTTTCCGCCGCATGTTTTTTGGCGAAATCAGGCTTTTCGGTCACAGTACTCGAAAAGAACGCGGTACCAGGCGGGCGGGCCCGCCAGATGCGGGAATCGGGATTTGTTTTCGATATGGGGCCGAGTTGGTACTGGATGCCCGATGTGTTTGAAGCCTTTTTTGGTGCTTTCGGGAAAAAAGTGTCGGATTATTATGACCTTGTCCGTCTTGATCCTTCTTATACGGTCACCTTCGGTAAGGGTGATGTTATGGAAGTACCAGCCGGGTTAGCGGCATATTATGAGATGTTTGAGCGCTACGAACCCGGCAGCAGTCGCAACCTGGATAAATTTCTGCGGGAGGCCGCATATAAGTATAAGGTCGGCATGAACGAGTTCGTTCATAAGCCAGGGCACTCGGTTATGGAGTTTGCAGATACACGGGTCGTTGCGAGCCTGTTTCGCCTTCAAATGTTCCGCTCCATGGCAAAGTACCTGCGTACGCTGTTCCGCAATGAACAGTTAATCCAGCTTCTGGAGTTTCCGGTTCTTTTTTTAGGGGCTACCCCGGAGCGGACACCTGCCCTTTACAGCCTAATGAACTATGCCGATATACAACTGGGTACCTGGTATCCAATGGGGGGTATGTTCAGGATTGTTGAAGGTATGGTATCCCTTGCCCGTGAATTAGGTGCTGAAATCCTGCTCGAACAGGAAGTCACAGATATTGAAGTAGAAAACGGGAAAGCAGTGGCAGTCCGCACAGCAAATGCACGCTACGAAGCAGACATTGTCGTTGCAGGTGCGGACTATCACCACGTAGAGCAGCATATTTTATCTCCCGAATATCGGCAATATGATGCGCGCTACTGGGATAAGCGCGTGATGGCCCCTTCTTCGTTACTATTTTATCTGGGGATTGACAAACGGTTAAAAAACCTGCATCATCATAATCTGTTTTTTGACGAGGACTTTCATCAGCATGCCGTCGAAATCTACGATAAGCCCCAATGGCCGTCCAAACCTCTCTTTTACGTGAGTGCTCCTTCGGTCACTGATCCGACGGTCGCGCCAGCAGGGATGGAGAACCTTTTCGTCCTGATTCCCCTTGCGCCTGGTTTACAGGATACCGCCGAACTCCGGGAGAAATATTATCATATTGTGATGGAGCGATTAGAGCGGCATACCGGTCAGGATATTCGTCCGCATGTTGTATATAAAAAATCTTATGCGCACGCGGATTTTCAGTCCGATTACCATGCATTCAAAGGCAACGCGTATGGTTTGGCGAATACCCTTTTGCAAACGGCATTTTTAAAACCAAAAATGAAGAGCAGGAAGTTAAAAAACTTGTATTTTACGGGTCAGCTCACCACTCCTGGGCCGGGGGTGCCCCCTTCCCTGATTTCCGGTCAAGTTGTTGCCGGGGAGATTGAGCGACAATTTCAACAATAAAATCATCATTACCCATAGGATTCCCTAAAATAGCCTGCCATGCTCGACCTTTATTCAAAAACCTGCCTTGAATGCAGTGAGCTGATCACACAGCGCTACAGTACTTCGTTCTCTATGGGCATCCGCGCCTTTGAGCGTAGATACCGTCCGCCGATTTATGCCATTTACGGCTTCGTGCGCTTTGCCGATGAGATTGTGGATACCTTTCATGATTTTCCCAAAAAAGCCCTTTTAGACCGTTTCCGTCAGGATACCTATCTGGCAATTGAAGAAAAAATCAGCCTCAACCCGGTTCTCCAGGCATTCCAGGAAACGGTGAACCGCTACAATATAGAGATGGAGCTGATTGATGCTTTTCTGGAGAGTATGGAAATGGATTTGCATCATCATGCCTACGAAAACGATCTTTACCAGAAATACATCTATGGTTCTGCAGAAGTCGTGGGGCTGATGTGCCTGCGGATATTTTGCGATGGGGACGATGCAATGTACCACCGCCTGGTAGAGCCTGCCCGTGCTTTAGGGGCAGCTTTCCAAAAAATCAATTTCCTGCGCGACATAAAAAGTGATTTCGACGATCGGGGGCGGGTTTATTTTCCTGGGGTAGATTTCACGCAGTTCTCCAATGAAGAAAAGCACAAGATCGAAGCAGATATCCGAAAGGACTTTGATTTTGCTTACACGGGTATCGTGCAGCTTCCTAAGGGGGTGAGGTTTGGAGTGTACCTTGCTTACGTATATTATACCAACCTGTTCCAGAGTATTATGCAGGTTCCTGCGCATCAGGTGATGAAAAAGCGCATTCGTGTGAATGACCGGAGAAAAATGATGCTCCTTTTTAGTTCGGCGGTGAGGAGTAGCCTCAACCTTCTTTAAAGCGCATAGGATATGAAAAACAACTGGGGTCCACGGCGCATCTTTTTTTTCTTATGGCCTTTTCTGGTTGTCGGAATGTGCTGGTCGCTGGATAAGGTTATGCCCGGGCAATTGGACTTTTCTAACCGGAGTTGGGTTCGGCTTTCATTTCTCGAAGTCCCCTGGACGTATGCGATACTGCATGTCTGTTCAATCGTCCCGGTATTTATGCTCAGCTTTGATAAAAAAGTGCATTACTTCAGGACCTGGCCCAGGCTTTTTCCTGCGATATTGGTCATGGGGGCCTTATTTATCGTCTGGGATGCTTTCTTTGGCCATGTCGGCGTTTGGGGTTTCAACGACAACTACCTTTTAGGGGGCGGGTTGCTGGGGCTGCCGTGGGAAGAATGGCTCTTTTTCGTTACAGTCCCTTTTGCTAGTTTTTTCATTTATTCCTGTCTGAACGCATACTTTCCAAAAGATATCCTCGCGCCCTGGGATAAGCCGATTACGCTCATCCTGGGCATTGTCCTGATCGTACTTGGGATAGTGCATATCGGGCGTCTATACACAGCTACTACTTTTTTGCTAAGCGGGGGGTACCTTTTGTACCATTATATATATGTGCCCAATACTTATCGGACGTTATTTTACCGTGCCTATTTGTTCATCCTTGTTCCATTTCTTCTCGTCAATGGGGTCTTGACGGGTGCATGTACGGTTGCGCCTGTGGTGGTCTATAACCCTGAAGAATTCATGGGCCTGCGTTTAATTTCCATCCCATTGGAAGACGCGGTTTATGGCTTTCTCTTATTGTTTGGGGTTATCCATCTGTACCATCGGCCCGGTTGGTACAAGTAAGCCCAATGTTTCCGGGGTGGGAGCCCCTGTAAGCGGAGCGCGTCAAGAGATTTTTTAAAAAAACATTCAAAAAAATTTGGAAATAGAGGTATTGGGATATTACTTTTGCATCCGCTTTTGAGGGGGACGATTAGAGTGGCGGAAAAAAAAGCGAAAAAAAGTTGGGGTTAGAAGATAAAAACGCTTATCTTTGCCATCCCGAAACGAGGAATAGAATTATCGGAGTAATTTCTGGGTATTGATTTAAGTTGAGATACTTTGCGGAGTTACTTAAGAGGGATAAAAAGAGTTCATTGACACTGCAGGAAGAAGGTAAAGGAAAGCGACGCG
>Ga0068876_10000842_pt1 | contig 24394 bp, 15 predicted proteins | sample NOAtaG_6_FD_66442 | JGI IMG/M metagenome (GOLD analysis project Ga0068876, IMG submission 66442) | Freshwater lake microbial communities from Lake Erie, under a cyanobacterial bloom - NOAA_Erie_Diel5S_2200h metaG | ecosystem: Environmental > Aquatic > Freshwater > Lake | place: USA: Ohio, Lake...
ACAGGACCTGCCGGACCAACAGGAGCGGCCGGTGCTAATGGAGCAACAGGACCAACAGGATTAACAGGTGCTGCAGGAGCTAATGGAGCAACGGGACCTGCCGGTGCAAATGGAGCCACAGGAGCTACAGGACCAACCGGACCAACGTGGACACTAACTACACCAACAGTAAATGCTTCCGGAACTTTAACTGTGAACGGAACAGCCGGATCAGGTGGACCGGTAACAACAGTCGGGCAATTTTGGATTGCGGCTCCTAATACAGCAGGAACCAATGCACTCACAGCCACCGGATTTTTAGGAACCAGTACCAACCAGCACATGGATTTGGTAAGTAATAACATTGTCCGTGGACGACTGTCTAACCTCGGTGAGTTTTTTATTGGGACTACGGGTACGGTAATTGCTGGCGACTTAATGAATGGTCTATCCAACGCCGCGTTCCCTTGGGCAGTAAATGGATATTCTTCTTTTAACGGAAGTGGTGTATATGGAGCTGTGCAAGCAGGGACAACTATTTATGCCGGTGTACAAGGTGAATATTCAGGCACAAATGCACAAGGAGCGGGTGTGCGCGGTGTATATCTGACAGGTACAGCCGGCACAGGGTTTAACGCCGTAACTTCAGGTGTAAACGGAGATGCTGTCAGCGCAGGTACTTATAAGTTCGGTGTATTCGGGAGTGGTGGGACAACTATTCGATCGGGAGGCGTTCTTGGTTACGATTATGGTATAATTGGGGGATTAGGTTACTTTGCATCTAATTTAGCTGACTATTCTGTATACGGGTTTGGAGGCGCTTATCAAGTTGGAGCTGCAGGCGGTCGTATAAATCCGAATGCAACAAACGGAGCAGAAAATTGGAACGGCGAAGCTAACACTCACATTGGATTAGGTATTTATGGTGGTGTGATGGGAGGCTGGGTTCGTGGTATGGCTTACGGCTTAAATACATACGGTACTCGATATTCTATGTATGTCGATGGTTTATCATTGACCAATGGTCCTACAGCTCAACTAGTAAGTAAACAAGACGGAAGCGGTGTACGAGTGCCTGTTTACTCTAGTTCTGCGATGACTTCTGACGTTACAGCCCGAGGAAAAGGACAGATGAATGGCGGAGAAGTTTTCATCCCATTCGATGCTAACTTCACTGCCGTAATTACCGATCCTGCTGATTTAGTAATCAATGTTACACCAACCGGTAATACTAATGGTGTATACGTGCATTCTGTTACCAGCACGGGCTTCTATGTTAAGGAAAATAATAACGGAACTAGCAATGTTGTGGTTAACTGGACAGCTACGGCGACTGTTAAAGGTAATGAGGCTCCTGTAATCCCATCTGAAGTGTTAGATGATAATTTTGATTTGAACATGAGAAGTGTAATGTTCAATGACAATAACACAACAGATCAACCAACTTCTATTTGGTGGAACGGTTCTTCTGTTCAGTTCGGTACAAATCCTCCTGTTAAGCCGGGTGCTGTACCTTCCACTTCAGCGAGTAGAATGAGCTCGCAGAGCACCAATATTCAGAATAGAAATGCGGTACCGCAGATCACACCTCGATCACGATAATTGATAACAGGTTATACGTTTAAAAAGAGCTTCCACTTGGGAAGCTCTTTTTACTTATACTAAGCCGTAATGCTTTCTTTTCAATACTCACAAGGTCACGCAAAAGTGATAAAACCAAATTTTTTTTATCAGGTTGTTTCGCTTAGATTTGTTAGCCCTAACAAAATTAGCTTATGAAAAAAATAGCTGCGGTAATTGGATTCACTGCATTGGCGGGTTTTGCAGCAATTGCTCAAAACAACGTCGGTATAGGAACAAACACTCCTGATGCCTCTTCAATGCTTGATGTTCAGTCTACATCTCAAGGTGTACTTGTCCCAAGGATGACAACAGCACAGCGACTTGCAATCACTACTCCGGCTAACGGTTTGCTGGTTTACGATACCAACTTCGATTGTTTCTTCTACTACATTGCTGCGACTACAACGTGGCAAAACATGTGTACTTCAACATCATCAACAGGACCTACAGGGCCAACAGGACCTGCAGGATCAAACGGTGTTACAGGTGCTACAGGACCAACAGGCGTTGCCGGATCTAATGGTGTTACAGGACCAACAGGACCATCAGGTGATCCGGGTCCAACAGGTGCTGCAGGAACTAACGGAACTACAGGACCGACTGGACCAACAGGACCAACAGGCATTGGAATTGGACCAACAGGACCAACAGGTGCTACAGGTGCCAATGGTGCTAACGGCTCTACAGGTCCTACCGGCTTGACAGGCGCAACAGGTCCTGCAGGTATAAACGGTGTGACCGGCCCTACCGGCCCTACAGGAGCAACAGGCGTTGCCGGTGCTAACGGAGCAACAGGTCCACAAGGTCCAACTGGTGCTGCAGGCGCAACAGGACCTGCAGGTGCAACAGGCGCAAACGGTGCAACCGGTCCTCAAGGACCAACAGGTACGGCAGGTGCAACAGGTCCTGCAGGTGCAAACGGAGCAACGGGAGCGACAGGTCCTACCGGGCCAACTTGGACTTTATCTACAATTACGTACAATACGAATGGAACTGTCACTGTTAATGGAACTGCAGGTTCCGGCGGGCCGATAACCTCTACTACAGCAGCTTGGTTGACAACAGGTAATAGTGGAACAACTGCAGGCACTAACTTTATTGGCACTACTGATGCTCAGGCATTCGTAGTTAAAACAAATGGCGCTGCGGCCGGAAATGAGCGCATGCGTTTCTACACTACACCACAAGCTACAATAAACTCAACCACAACATTTGCAGGTGATTTATTCGCAGTCTATGGCAGTGGTTATCCGGGCGCAACAAATACAGTAGCGAACCAAACTGATTATCCAATTAGTGGTTATAGCACCGGTGCATTTGCCGGATTATACGGAGAAAATGGCGGTACCGGGCAAGGTGTTTTAGGTATAAACGCAGCTAATGGTGTGGGTGTATTCGGACAGAATGGGAACAATGCAGGTGTGGGCGTATTTGGTAATAACACTGCCGGAGGTATTGGTGTTGGTGGGGTTTCAACAACCGGATTTGGCGTTAATGGTGGCGCCAACGGTGCACTAGTAACGGGTGTGCGTGGTTTCAACCAGAATGCAACAGGCACAGGTATTATCGCCTTAGGAACTAATATTGCTGCAGGAACTGTATTGGCCGGAGGCTCCGGTTTATCTGCCAACGGGACCGCTAATGGGGTATATGCAATCGGAACAAACGTGGCAACAGGTGTGGGTGTAATGGGTGGTGGTAACAACATCACAGGGATTACTAATACAGGAACAGGTGAAGGTGTTGTAGGAAACGGTACTTCATTTGGTACAACCGGGTTTGCTGCTGCAGCATTAAGTAATGACCGCTGGGGTGGTTATTTCGACTTCCTGAATTCTGTGAACGGATTCGCTTATGTTGGCGGACGCACCGGAAATATTGACTACGCGATTCTTTCAGCAGGCACTAAATCGACGATGGTTCAGGATCAATCCGGACAAAACCGTGTGATGTTCTGTACTGAAGCACCTGAAGTGTTGTTCCAAGATTTTGGTGAAGGTCAGTTAGTAAATGGCAAAGCACATATTACTATTGATCCTGTGTTAGCAATGAACATGGATCCAAATAAGCCGGTGAAAGTATTTATTCAGTTGGAAGGAAATTGCCAAGGCGTTTACGTTGAGAATAAATCAATAAATGGATTTGACGTTGTAGAATTAAACAACGGCAATTCCAACACGAAGTTTACTTGGCAAATTGTAGGCAACCGCGCGAACACAGCTACTTCACAGTATGCTGACGCTCGTTTCCCGGTTGGACCGCAACGTGTTCAATCCACTCAAGCACAACCTGCTCAAGTTGAAGCTGCTCCTGCAACTCCTGCTCCTGCAGGTAAAGGCGGAAACAAGCGATAGACATAAAACAAAACGTATAAAAAATGCTACTCCAATGAGTAGCATTTTTTATTTCCAATTATTGACATAACAATAAAAAAGGACAACCAATAGGCTGTCCTTTTTATATCTATGAAAGACGTTATTACGCGTCGATCTTGGCGTATTTCGCGTTCTTTTCAATAAACTCACGGCGTGGAGGAACATCATCACCCATAAGCATGGAAAAAATACGATCAGCTTCAGCAGCACTGTCAATAGAAACCTGACGCAATGTTCTGCTATCCGGATTCATTGTTGTGGACCACAACTGCTCAGCATTCATTTCTCCAAGACCCTTGTAACGTTGAATATTCACCGATGACTCCTTCCCTTCTCCTGCCAATTCCTTGATGAAGATGTCACGCTGTTCCTCGTTCCAGCAGTACCGCTCTTCTTTGCCCTTTTTCACTAAATACAATGGTGGAGCTGCGATATAAACGTATCCACGTTCAACCAATTCGCGCATGTGACGGAAAAAGAATGTCAGAATTAAGGTCGTGATGTGACTTCCATCGACATCCGCATCCGTCATAATCACAATTTTATGATAACGAAGTTTATCAAGATTCAACGCGCGATCATCTTCTACTGTTCCGCGATGAACGCCCAATGCAGTGAAGATGTTTTTAATTTCTTCGTTTTCGTAAATCTTATGTTCCATTGCCTTCTCCACGTTCAATATTTTTCCGCGTAATGGAAGAATAGCCTGAAAGGCACGATTTCGTCCCTGTTTAGCTGTTCCGCCTGCGGAGTCTCCTTCGACGAGGAATAATTCACATTTCGTCGGATCATTTTCAGAACAATCGGCCAATTTCCCCGGCAAACCGCCACCTGTTAAAGCACCTTTACGCTGCACCAACTCTCGTGCTTTACGTGCAGCGTGACGAGCAGTTGCAGCAAGAATAACTTTATCTACAATCATTCTGGCTTGCTTGGGATGTTCCTCCAGATAATTGGACAACATCTCACTTACAGCCGCACTAACTGCACCATCAACTTCACCATTACCAAGTTTCGTTTTAGTTTGTCCTTCAAACTGAGGCTCTGCAACTTTCACAGAGATAACGGCTGTTAAACCTTCACGGAAATCATCACCATTAATTTCAAACTTCAACTTCGAGAATAATCCCTGTTTTTCGGCGTATGATTTCAATGTACGTGTTAAACCACGGCGAAAACCGGCAACGTGCGTACCACCTTCATGTGTATTAATATTATTTACGTAAGAATGAAGGTTCTCGGCAAATGATGAGTTGTATTGCATGGCAACTTCAACCGGAATACCGTTGCGTTCTCCTTCAATATGAATTACTTCCTCACTGAGCTTCTCGCGATTGGCATCAAGATATTCCACAAACTCGCGAAGCCCGCCTTGCGAGTAAAATTCCTCACTATAAGCAGTTCCATCCTCATTTGGACGACGTTCATCTGATAGAACAATTCGAATACCCTTATTTAAAAAGGCCAATTCACGCATACGACTGGCAAGCGTATCGTAATTATATTCCTGCACAGTGAAGATGGAGTAATCCGGTTCGAAATACTGCGTTGTGCCTGTCTTATCACTTTCGCCAATCACCTTAACAGGATATAGCGGTTTTCCGCAACTAAACTCTTGCTGGAAAATTTTACCTTGACGCTGCACGGTTGTTCTCATTAACGTTGAGAGTGCGTTTACGCAGGATACACCTACACCATGTAAACCACCTGAAACTTTATACGAATCTTTATCGAACTTACCGCCGGCGTGCAATACAGTCATTACCACCTCCAAAGCAGAACGCCCCTCCTTCGCATGAATATCAGTGGGAATTCCTCGACCATTATCCTCAACTGAAATAGCGTTGTTTTTGTGGATGGTCACATGAATATCGGTACAATGTCCGGCCAAAGCCTCGTCGATTGAGTTGTCCACCACTTCATATACGAGATGGTGAAGACCTTTTACACCTACGTCGCCGATATACATCGCCGGACGCTTGCGCACAGCCTCTAATCCTTCCAAAACCTGAATACTATCCGCCGAATAATCTGACGCTTTTCCTTTAACAATTTCTTCCATATCTAATCAGGGAATTTTTTCGATTTTCTAATGTGTTGTAAAGTTACGAAAAATGCAGTGACGATCGACCTTAAACCCTTGAAAACATTGAGGTTTATCAACAAATTGTCGAGAACTTATTCCTCCAGAAATTTGGAGAATTAGGGTGTGGATGTTTAGGCGCTTTTCTTACGCGTTCAAAAGGTATAAGAAAGGCCTGCTACAAAGTTGAATCGCTGCGTAGGATAACCGTACCAACGCTGATATCGTTGTGCAGCTATGTTATTGAAATTGGCATACAATGATAAAAACTTCGTGTAGCGGTATTCAAAATTCAGATTAACATCTACAAGTCCATCCAATGTGACTTCAGTAAACTGAGTGCCGTTAATCAACTTTGCGTACTGTCCGCTTAAGTAATACACACTTGTTCCGGCAACTATTTTATCGCGCAAATTATATTGGCCTGTTAAAGCAAGACGCAAAGCAGGTGTATGCCATGGTCGTGCTTCATTGGTCATTGAATATTTAAAATAATCACCTACTGCCAGTACTCGAATTTTCTCGAAACGTTGCCAGCTTAATTCACCATGCACCTGAACAACCTCTACATCATCATAAACAATCATGAATTTGTTTCTGAAAATATCAACCGGCTCAGAAGTATTTACGAAGAACGGCGCATTGCGCAATTCATACAGCTTCACTTTAGCATCATAGCTAATTTCGGAAGAAAGACTTCCTCGAATACCGGCAGAAAGTTCGTAACGACGTTGTGTGTTCCGCAATCCGAATGCCGAAGAGTTGATGATGAAAGGGTTGATTTCGGTGAATGAACGATACGAATTACGCTCAAGTCCACCTGACAATGAAACGTACGGCGTAATGATGTTGTTGATGATATTATAGCTGAAATAAGCTTGTGGATATACGAGTGTCAACTTTTCATCACCTGCCTGAAAGTGCAATCCTACACCAATTCGAGCATCAAACTTTGGAGTGTGTACAGTAAATCTTGGGGTGAAACGGATAATAGAATTCACAACCGTATCCTGCTCTCCGTGCGTTCTGTTATAATCGGCTTCGAACAAGGCATCGATGTATTCCTTATTCAGATACCGACCTGCAGTAGCAGTTAATAGAAAATTGTTTTCGCCTACTTTGTATCGGTCATTCATGAAGTAATAACGAGCATCAATTTGATGATTGATTGCAGAGGAGTCGCGATAATAACTTTTCAACTTTGTTTCTGCCTGATATAGATTATACCATTGCGCAGAAAAATTCTCGGTGAACACATTTTCAGGATTAACGCTACCGAAGTACGATACCTTTCGACGATTATAATCGAACCCGCCGGATAATGAGTGTTTACCAAAGAATGTTGTTCCCCAAATATTTGCCTTTTGTGTTGAAAATCCGGAGTACTCGCTTTGCACGCCCTCAGGGCCCTTTGCAGAATGATGTTGTATGCCTAATCCATATGCACCTTTTTTCGAACGCAAACTCATTACATTAATCTGTCCGTATAAAGTGCCATAATTACCTACTCCAACACGCGCATACGTTCTGTACAATTTCGTCAGAGGTTCGCTTGATAATTTTGCCGGATTGATGGTATCAGGAACAAATGCTGTGACATATCGCTTTGTAGCCAGATTGTACTGAAAGTCCGGCTTCTTGAGTGTTGTGTCTTTAAACAGTACTTCTTCCGGCAACTTCCTGACTTCATCTAAAATAATCGGAGACGCACTTCCTTCCGCATCAATTGTGAAGCCTGTTTGCGCAACAATTGTTACACTAATGGAACAACTTAATATGATCAATAACTTTTTCATTGTCCACCTCCGTTGTTAGGTTGAGGAGCAGCTTCATTTTGAAAGAGACCTTCATCTTTCGGCTCACCCATTGGAATGATCAAATCTTGTCGAATCCGATCACTTGGTTTTGGTTTTAACGCATCCAGAATATTCAACTTCTGTTGTGCTTCAGTAACTAACTCCGGCACATCCCCATTCGCGATATAATATTCAAGAATTTTGCGTGCGTTAATCGTATCCTTCATCGCGAGATAATTGTCAGATAACAACAACCAACCTTTTCCACTCCATTGTGAAAATCCTGCATTCTCTTTGATATGATCCAGAATTGCCTGCTTAGCAGTTTTATGTTCTTTGTTATCATACTTGATCCAGCAAAGGCGATAACTTGCTTCAGCTCCAGCCTCCGTACCCAACAACAATTTCTTCGCTTCCTTAAAATATTTATCCGCCTGAGTTTTATCATTCTTCGCTAATGCGTCATTGCCTTTTAAGAAGTTAGCCTGTCCAATGATGTCAGACGGTAATCCTTTCAAGGTTAAAACCAGTCCTGCATAATAAGCTGCAGAGTCTTGAACTTTCAGATAATTATAACACACCATCAAATTGACCTTCGCATTATCGCGTTCACCTTGTGCCGTCGCTTCTACTTCTACACGACGGTATAACTTCACAGCATTCGCATAATCGCCTTGTTTGTTGTAAATGAGTGCTGCTTGCGCAATTGCACGTTGCGTGTATTTCGTAGTTCCTTTTGCGATGACTGCATTGTAACTTCCTAAAGCAGTGGTTAGATCATTGGCTTTAAACGCACATTCGGCGCGCATGTGATGTATGTCGGTGATGTACATACCACCCGGAAACTTAGAAATGTACTTGTTACATTGTTTCAATACTTCCGCACAGTTTCCTTCTTTGTAGAACTTAGTTGCAACCGCATACGTTGTACTGTCTGCAACCGCGGCACTTTCGACATACCCAACACTTTCAGCATACTGCTCCCATTGATCCAGTTGGCCTTTTAAAACATAGATATCTTTTATTTCACGCATCAGATCGCCAAACAAAGAAGTTCCTTTTCCTTTAACCGCTTCAACGGCCTTTTTGTATTGTATCAATGCATTGTCATTATCGTTCTTTGCGCGGTATATTAATCCCATGTTCATGAGACAAGGGACAGCGTATTCACTTTGCGGCAAATCGTTGTACAACTTACTATATGCAGCAAGTGCTTCATCGTACATTCTTAAATCATGCAATGTTTTTGCCTCCTGATAACGTGAACTAGCCAGGTACTGAGAATTCGGATAAGTTTCACGCATGTTGCGCAATAGATCCGCCTTTTCCTTCTTCTTGCCCAAATAACCCAAGGCCATAGCTTGCTGATACATGGCATAATCTTTAAAACGAGCATCCGGTGTTGCGAGTGCAACAGCTTGTCCGTAAAAATCGTTTGCATTAACAAAGTCGCCGACACGGAAGTACGCATCGCCTAATCGCAAGTATGCATCATAAACCCGGGCGATTGGATCAGACTTACCTTTTAGTGAAACATATTTACGAAATGCCACGGCCGCAGCATTCCAATTTTTCATCTCGAAATAACAATAACCGGTATTGTAATTCGCGGTATTAAAGTAACCGTAGTTAGCTGATCCGGGGGTATTCTGAAATGCTCTGTATTCATCAATTGCCTTCACGTATCCTGTCGTATCGCGCTCAAATTCTGCCTTTGCATAGTACGCTTCACCTTTCCAGTAACGCGCCATCGCAGTCATTTCCATATTTACCGGATAGGTCAATGACTTGTTGAAGTGCGTCACAGCATCATCGTATTTCTTTGCTTTCAACAACTCCACACCGCGATTGTATGCAATCATTTGATAAGTAGGCTGCATTTGAGGCGAGAGAATTTTGATTTTCTCAATTGACGTCAACGCCTCTTTGTAATTTCTGGTAATGAGATAAATATTAGTGAGTAAGCCATACGCCTCATCACGACGCGGACTCTCAGGGTATTCCACCAAATATTCGTTTAACGCAATGATAGCCTCATTAAATGGATCGAAAGACAATTCGTAACTGAGACGCGCATAGTTGAACAAAGCATCTTCACGCACAACAGGATCAAAGCGCATACTCGCGGCTTTACCAAATGCAGATCGTGCCAGATGTTTGTCTCCTGTTTTGATATAACAATCTGCTACGTGATACCAAATATTCTGATTGAGCGGCGTGAACGAATCGGTTAAAGCCAATTGAAAATACGTGAGTGCTTGTTCGCAACTGTCAGACTTGTAATACGCATAACCTAATTCATAACCTTCTTGTTCGTTCAGGTACACAGCACCTTTTCGGAACAACTGATAATATGGAATAGATTCACGGTACTTCCCTAAACGGAAATAAGACGCGCCAATGATGTGTGCAATTTCAAAACGCTTTTTAGGTTCAGCGGAATCCAACATGGCCGGTGCATAACCGACAACTTCCTCATAACGCTTTTGCAGGTAATAAATCTGAACGATGTAATAAGGAACTAAAGGACCAAACGTTTCATTTCCTGAAAGTCGTTTGAAACCTTGCAAAGCCGTCTCATAGTTTCCCTGCGTATAAGCAATGTGCGAGTAGTAATAATTAGCAGCAGGAGAATATTTGGTATCAATGTCCTTTATTTCGAAGAAGTCCTTGGATGCAGAATCGGTATGACCCAATTCATAATGCGAATATCCACGCTTGAAGTAATATTCTGACAGCTCCTCCTTTTGCAAATCGTAGACGTCTATTTCACGAAACCAATCCAAGGTTTCTTTGTAGTCCTTCTTTCGAAAATTATATCTACCCAAATGATAGTAGACACGGTTCTTGCGCGCGCTTTCAGGATGATCGGTTAAGAATTTTTGCAGGCGAATTTCAGCATCTTTGTGAAACAATTCAGTAGCACAAACAGCAGCATAGTACTGTGCATCTATAGCATAGAAGGATTTTTTGTCTGCAGCATTTTTAACAATAGCATCAAAGCGATCTAGAGCTTCAGCATACTTTTGTTTAGTAAAGAAGTCCAACGCCTGATTGAACTCAGCATCCGGAGCAATGTACACCTGCGTTTGCTGTGCCTGAACACGAAGCGCGGCAGATGCAGAACAGATCAGAAGAAGACAAAATAGGTAACGCCTCATTTGCTAGAAATATCAACGTATAAAAGTAGATTGTCCTCATCCGCATCAAGGATTGCGTTGGTTCAAGTTATTAACGCGATCGTGTTGAAATTATTGCGAATCAATCGCCTTATTGCCACAGCAAAGATTTCGATTTCTTCTACTTTTGTTCGCAATGAGTACCGACGCCATTATACACTTGGACAAGGTTTCTGTTTTTCAGAAGCACAATCTTGTTTTGTCGAATGTTAGCTTCACCATCAACAAAGGTGAACTGGTGTATCTTGTTGGTGAAACGGGAAGCGGAAAAAGTTCACTACTAAAAATGCTTTATGTTGATGTTCCGTTGGCGCAAGGAGAAGCGGTAATTGCGGGATATGATATTGCCAAAGTGAAACGCAAACAAGTGCCGCTACTTCGACGTAAACTAGGAATTGTCTTTCAGGATTTCCAGTTACTATACGACCGTTCTGTAAATGAAAATCTTTATTTCGTTCTAAAGGCAACGGGCTGGAAAAACAAAAAAGAAATACAAGATCGCGCCAGCGAAGTTTTAGATAAAGTTGGTTTAGTTACCAAAGGGCACAAAATGCCACATGAACTTTCCGGGGGTGAACAACAGCGTGTTGCTATTGCGCGCGCGTTACTGAATAAACCTGAAGTTATACTTGCAGACGAACCTACGGGGAATTTGGATCCGAAAACGTCGGAAGGAATTATCCGATTGCTAAAGGAAATTAGCGAAACCGGCACTGCGGTTCTTATTGCAACGCATGATAGAATTGTTACCGAGTTGTTTCCATCACGCACATTAACCTGCGTTCAAGGCGAAATAAAAGATAGTTTACAGTAACGCTTTTATCTTCTGTGCGTTCGCCAAATTACTAAAAGAATTCCCTAGAACTGTCTGACGCATTTGCAACTCCTCAATACCGTAAGCCTGCTTCATTAAGCGATCCACCGCCAATCTCCATTCTTCCGCATTATTCGCATGTTCGCAGATGCTTTCTAGTCCTGTATTCGCTACCATCTGATCATTGACTAAACAATGGCGCCCTTGAAACAACGCCGCCAATAATTTTAACTTGATCCCCGTTGCTTGAAATGTAGGTAAGACATTAATCTGAGCGTTAGCAATTAAATGGTCTATTTCAGCAGTTGAAATATCCGAACGCAATTCCATAGTCTTGTGTTCTGCCATCGCATCCTTTAACGCAGGACTTGGGTTATTTCCGGCGACAATCAATCGATAATTACCGGAAGCAAATACTTCACGAACAAGAAACAATGCAGCTTCATTATTCTCGCCTACCGCCAAATTCCCGTGATACAAACAATAATCACCGCTACCTTCTTGAACCGTAACTTCGTTATATGCATGAAATGCCATGACGTGCTGTACATTGGAGTATCGCGTTTGCAATTGTGCCGTATCAGCAGGTGAAATTGCGATGATATGTTGGGCATTATTCAACACCGACTCGAACGCCCGAAGTTTCTTGGCTTCACGCTTGAAATAAAGACTCTTTAGCCAATTCGATTCAACACTTGCTAAAGCGTTGTAATAGTCGTGTTCGATGTTATGTGTGCGTACAATTTTTACACGATGCTTTAATTCAGGTGCATCCAGAAAAGCGCAACTGTGCAATCCCTCAAATAAAATTGGAGCTTGGTTCTTCTGTAAATTTTCCAGTAATTGAGCATTAGCACGAGACAATACGATATAAGGCTTTGAGGCTAAGCCATGCAACCACGAGGAAGATCTTTCGTAGTAATACACATCTTTGCAATAGCTATTTAACTCCTGAACCGGAGCTCTACCGTAAGTAAACGCATGTAACGTGACTTCAACTCCAAGTTCACGCAACGCTTTGATTTTATACCACACATCAATTACACCACCATAGTTGGCGGGTAAAGGAACATCGAAAGAAATGATATGCAATTGAGGTGCGCTCATGCGTCGGGCGCGAATTTCGTGTTTGTTCGCCTATTTCACGCCACTTTTAGATAAAATTTCATCAAACACAATATCCAAACGGCGTTTCTCGTTATTCCAGCTTAATTCCTGTGCAGCCCGTGCAGTATTTGATTTCCAAATTTCATATTGCGGACTTTCGAGCATATGCTGTACCTCTCTCGCCAAAACTTCAGGCACGTGAGATTCGGATATCACACCAACATTATAATTAGTAATGATTCGTTTCAATTCAGGAAGCTTACTACTCAGCACGGGCACACCGGCATGGATATAGTCAAAAATTTTGTTCGGCAAACTAAAACGATAATTGATGTTAGTGTCCTTATCTAACGTGACACCTATATCGGCCAAACGCGTTAATGCTTTCAACTCATCAGGTCGTACTTTACCTACAAAGTACACGCGATCCGATAATTTTAATTCCACCACCATCTGCTTCAATTTCGGGAGCACATCACCACTACCGATGATCATCAGTACGGCGCCATGAACAAATTGCATCGCTTGCACTAATTCTTCAGATCCCCGATCAATATTAATTCCGGCGCCTTGCAACACAATGATTTTCTTATCCAAAGGCCACCCGACTTCTTCACGAGTTTTGTGAATCACCACCGACGGTTTATCGGGAATATTGCGCACCACAAGCGGCTGCACACCGTACTTTTCATGATACCAATTTGCAATAGAATCGTTTACAGTTATCATGTGTTTGATATGTGGCAGCAATTTTCGCTCTAACCTCTGCCACGTGCGCTGCTTAAATCGACGATGAATTAACTCAGGGACTTCCGTAAATATTTCATGTGCATCATACACGAGCGGGATCTTTCGTTGACGGGCGACCGTAAAATTTGGCCACAACGTATCCAAGTCGTTCGACACTAAAATATCTGCGGGATTTTCGTTTAAAAAATTCCTCAAACGCCACTGAAACTCCAGATAAAACAAAGGACCGTGTTCCCTATTCAATTTCATCCTCACGGTTCGATACGGACGTTCCGGCAATGGCAAACTGTCCGACTTTATCCGACCCACCAACGTTACTTCTACTCCACGCTCATGCAAATACATGCAGGTTTTATGCACCCGCTGATCGGTAACCAGATCATTAATAACAGAAACAATAGCTTTTTGCACAGTGTAGTGTTGAAGTCCCGAAATTAGGAAAAAGGAATCAGGTTAATTTTAGGATTACATTTATCCCATGCTTTTGAAAGAAAATGTTTCACTGCGTCCGTACAATACCTTCGGAATTGATGTCACAGGACGATATTTCGGCGAATTCAGCAACGAAGAAGTATTTGACGAATTTGCACAATTCAGCAGACAATGCGAATTACCCTTGCTGATACTGGGAGGCGGAAGCAATATCTTGTTTACTCAAGACGTGAAAGCTGTGGTAATCCGAAATTTGATACCCGGAATTGCAGTGATTGAAGAAACTCCTGATCATGTTTGGGTGAAAGTAGGATCAGGCGTTGTATGGCACGACTTTGTGCGACATTGCATTGCACACAACTGGGGCGGCGTTGAAAATTTATCGTTGATTCCCGGAAGTGTTGGCGCAGGTCCGATGCAGAACATTGGCGCATACGGTGTAGAGTTGAAAGATGTTTTTCATTCACTTGAAGCATGGCATATCAACGACCGCGCGATCGTTCCTTTCAATGCGGCAGATTGCGAATTCGGATATCGGGAAAGTACATTTAAACGAAAACATAAAAATCAGTTTATGATAACCGCGGTTACATTTAAGCTGAGTAAAAATCCTGTATTGAATACTTCGTACGGTGCAATAGAGCAAGAATTGCAAAAGGCCGGCATTACCACACCTACAATTCTCGACATCAGTGATGCCGTTATTCGCATTAGACGGAGCAAACTCCCTGACCCCGCGCAAATTGGGAATGCAGGCAGTTTCTTTAAGAATCCGGTAATAGCCGAATCACAATTCAAAGCACTACAACAAGCGTATTCTGACATTGTAGGATATCCCTCCGGAGCATCAGTAAAAGTTGCCGCCGGTTGGTTAATTGAAAAAGCAGGTTGGAAAGGACATTCACGTGGAACACATGGAGTTCATGCATTACAAGCATTGGTATTGGTGAACTACGGAGGTGCATCCGGCAGCGAAGTGCATCAACTCAGCAGTGATATTATTCAGTCGGTGCAAGAAAAATTTGGAATCACGCTGGAACGCGAGGTGAATATTTATTGAACTTGTGCACCAATCTTTTTGCACTCGTCCCAAAATGTGGGATATGACTTACGAACTACTTCATGATTGCTGATCATTGTTGGTCGCAGACAACCCAGTGGAGCAAATGACATGGCCATGCGATGATCATCGTACGTTTCAAAACTTAAACGATCCGGCAACGAATTAAACGCCACCAATTCCAGAATACCGTGTGCGCTTTCTTTGCAGGTTACACCTATCTTACTTAACTCCTGGATCAATGCGTGAATGCGATCCGTCTCCTTAACTCTCAATGTATTTAAACCACGCATGAGCAAAGGTATTTGCAAAGCCGCTGCGGTTACTGCTACCGTCTGAACAATGTCCGGACAATCTTCAAAATCGAAAGCAAAGGCTTTGGGACGGTAATGATTTTTTGTAATACGCACTCCACCCGATTCGTATGTTGTACTTACACCTAAGAAAGGATAAATGAGTGCAGTAACGGCGTCGGCCTGTAGACTTTCAGCCTTTAATCCCTCCAAAAACAAATCTGCTTCATCCGCAAGCGCTGCCACGCTATACCAATACGACGCAGCACTCCAGTCGGCCTCTGCAACACAACCCAACCCCGACTCTTCAATAGCGTAGGTCTGTGGACTTACCGACAGTCGCTGTCCTTCCCAAATAGCGTACACGCCATAACGTTCCATTATTCGCAACGTCATGTTAATGTACGGTCGCGAAACTATCGGACCGTTGAAGTTGATCACCAATCCATTGTGCAAGGTTGGTGCAATCATCAACAACGCAGAAATAAACTGACTACTTACACTGCCGTCTACTGCAATCTCACCGCCCTGTAATTTTCCACCCTTAATGCGGAGCGGAGGAAACCCCTCAGCATCAACAAACTCGATATCCGCTCCCAATTCACGCAATGCTTTCACCAAAATTGAAATAGGTCGCTTGTGCATTCGCGCAGATCCGGTTAAAACGCGTTCACCGGGAGTTACTGCAAACAGTGCAGTAAGAAAACGCATACTTGTTCCTGCAGGACCAATATCATAAACGTAATTTACATCATGAAGATGTGCTAACGCGGTGGCCAGCGATTGTGTGTCCTCGGCATCCGACAAACGCGATGCCGCTGCCTGCTTGCCCATTAATGCTTCAATGATCAGCATACGATTGCATTCGCTCTTAGATAACGGCAACTGAATAGTCCCGGAGACCTTTTTAGGAAAGCTAATTTGAACATTCATATTACTTCACTTTTAAGGTTCTGTAGAAACGAATTGCCCCAAGCACTTCTTCGGGTGTCATAGATTTATTATACACTGCTTCACCAATCTTCGTTAATAAGGTAAAACGAAATGCACCCTTTTCATTCTTTTTGTCACCCCGCATCAATTCGATGATACGATCTTCGCATCCGGAAGGCAACTTCAACACACCGTACAAAGCAAGCAGTTTGGTTACAATTTCATTAAACTGACGTGCACCAAGTAAACCTTTTTCTACAGACAACCACGCCTCACAAATCATCCCAACTATAACCGCTTCCCCGTGCAACAAGGAGCGCTGCGGATCTTCAAGATAATAGGACTCGAGTGCATGGCCGACAGTGTGACCAAAATTGAGCACTTTACGAACTCCTGACTCCAATGGATCTTCACGGACAATTTTTAGTTTTATTTCGAGCGAGCGGGAAATAACCGCCTCCCAGTTCTTAGGGTCAGCTATATTTAAGTTACATAGCTCATTCCAATATCCATCATCAGCGATTAAGGCATGTTTTAAACATTCTGCGTAGCCTGATAACAGTTGGCGTCCGGGCAGCGTTCGGAGAAAATCCGGTAAGATGAACACTGAATCCGGTTGAGAGAACGTACCGATTTCATTTTTCAAAACACCCAGATCGACACCGGTCTTGCCACCTATAGAAGCATCCACCTGTGCCAATAACGTTGTCGGAATATTGATATAGGCAATTCCACGCTTAAAAGTTGAAGCAACGAATGCACCAAGATCCGTGATTACTCCACCACCAAGGTTAAGCATTAGCGATTTTCTATCTGCACCGAGCTCACCCAACACCCGCCATAATTCGACACAGGTTTCAATGTTTTTTTGACTTTCGCCCGATTCAATTTCAATGACCTCGGCTTCAGTCAGCGCATCTATATCCGACAATAATGAAGGCAAACAGTGTTGCGCCGAGTTTTCGTCTACGAGAATAAAAATACTTGAAGGTTTGAGCTGACCTATACGCAATGCCAGCGACTCGTATGCATATCCTCCGCAATAGATGCGATGAGATCCGGTGTCGAGTAAATCCGGTAGTGCCTTCATAGGTGCTGAAAGTTACAAAAGAACTAGTCGATATGTATAGCTTAAAATTGAATTCCTGAACATAAATTCCGATAACTTTGTTCCACTCAACACTTCTATGGTTTCATTTGACAATACAGCAGTAGCGTTTTCCGGAAAAACGGACAGTGATTTACGCAGATCTTATTGGCTATTCAAAATGATCGGCAGCCCGACTTTTGTAAGCCTTGGGAAAGGGTTAACGGAGTTTGCACTCAAAACCCACTTGCCAATTAAAGGGATTATTAAAGCAACCATCTTCAAACAATTTGTAGGAGGAGAAACTATTGAAGAGTGTGCGAATACGATCACGGAATTGGGTAAGTTCCGAATTGGAACCATCCTTGACTATTCCGTTGAAGGCAAAGAGTCGGAGACCGATTTTGACCATTGTGTAGCGGAGACTATTGCTACAATTGAACGCGCCAAGACGGACAGCAATATTCCTTTTTGCGTCTTTAAAGTAACCGGGCTTGCACGTTTTGCTTTGCTCGAAAAAGTAAGTACAGGTGCAGCTTTGACACAGGACGAAACGGAAGAATATCAGCGCGTGCAGGATCGTGTGGACAAAATATGTAGCACCGCTCACAGTTACGGACAACCTATTTTTATTGATGCGGAAGAAAGCTGGATTCAACCTGCTATTGATGAATTAGCTGACACCATGATGCAGCGTTACAATAAGGAAAAATGTCTCGTGTACAATACGTTCCAGTTGTACCGTCACGATCGCTTGAATTTCCTGAAAGCATCATTAGACAAGGCTGTTAACGGCAATTACTATTTAGGAGCAAAACTGGTGCGCGGTGCTTATATGGAGAAAGAGCGTGAGCGTGCTGCGCAGCGGGGATATCCATCACCAATCAATCCAAACAAAGAAGCTACCGACAAATTATACGACGAAACATTACGGTTTTGTTTACAGCATATCGACAAGATTGCCATCTGCGCAGGAACACATAATGAATGCAGTTCGAAATTGCTGGTTGAACTAATGCAGCAATACAACATTCAGCCGTCACATTCGCACATTTATTTTTCCCAGTTATTCGGCATGAGTGATCATATCAGTTTTAACTTATCCAATGCGGGATACAACGTAGTGAAGTATGTTCCTTATGGGCCCGTGAGAGAAGTATTACCTTACCTAATTCGTAGAGCGCAGGAAAATACTTCAGTAAAAGGACAAACAGGACGTGAGCTCAGTTTGATTATTAAAGAGAAACAACGACGCAAACACTAAATAAAAAAGGCGATTCTAATTGAATCGCCTTTTTGTTTCAGTCGTTATTGCTTTACAAAATTTCTAACTTCTTAACTGTAATCGTATTTCCGTTTTTAACACGCATGAAATACACGCCTTTCGGTAAGAGCGCTCCATTCCACTCATAACGGTTTAATCCTGAAGTGGTCACCACACGATCACTCATCACCACCTGACCTAGAGCATTCATCAACTCTAATGTTGCTTGTTGATCGTTTGATAAAGAAGCGATCTCAATGGTAAATGCGCCTTCTGAAGGATTCGGATAAATCGAAACGGAGTTATCAGATGAAGCTGCCTCAATTCCGGAACATACATCTACAAACACAGTTTGCGAGGAGGTGCCGCTGCAATTATTCTGATCTGTATAGGAGTATGTGATAGTGTGCACTCCGGGACCGGCAATTGCCGGATCGAACACACCATTTGCAACGCCGGGACCTGAATATGTTCCGCCGGCAGGACTACCTCCGGATAAGTTGATAGATGTTGTTGTTGTACACAAACTGTCGTATGAACTTACATCCAACGTAACGTTATTGAGACCAATTGTTGCAACCACAGGTGTACGTGGTGCTGTGCATGGTTGCGGAATAATCTGCCAGTTGTACAAATAGTAGTAGAATCCGGAACCTGCAGAAGAACCTGTAATATTTACTAGATTACTCAATGTATACGGATAATTCACACCACCGTTATGACGATAGAGATTCATCTGTGTTCCGCCAATTCGATAAGAACCCGGATTCAAAGGAATATTAAGTGTAATGGTTTGAACTCCTGTTGCAGGCACGTTAACCTGATGCGTGCTGATTTGATTGCCCGCATTATCCCATAACACAAATGTCTTATTACCGGAAGATCCTGCATTCACCAGTGCAGTACCTAATGTACAAGGCTGCAAGACGGTGAATTCAAGATATTGCGTCGAAGTATTATTGTGCTGCCCGCCTGTTCCGAATGTAGTATTAGCAGGACCGACATTACCCGGTGTCTGCGGAACTTGATTTTCCACGTAGTATGTAGTGGTATTATTCAAAACAGGAGTTGTATAAGAATTACCTGTTGCAAGCGCGGTTCCACCGGTTGGTTGAGCGAACCACGATAAATTTCCACTGCCGGTTGCAGACAACGTCATGCTTGCGGGAGTACAACTAGATGCACCTGTTCCAATTGCGGCAGGCGGCGTGCTAATGGTAATGAACGAAGATTGTAACACCGTATCAATACCACAGGCGCTGCTACCAATTAACTGAACGTTGTAAGTGCCCGGAGTGTTATACACATGCGTAGGGTTGTAGTTAGTTGATGTTGAATTATCACCAAAATCCCATACTGCTGTATTGGTATTCGTGCTGTTGTTTGTAAAGGTTACTGTTGCGGGTACAGAACAAGATGAAGTGAGATTAGCCGTAAATGCTGCTGTAACAGTAGGATTGTAAGGACCACCAACACCACATGCATACCACGCATTAGTTGTTGCTTCAACTTCAGGCGTACATGCACCAAATAAATCTTGTGCTGACTGGATCGCATAAGTACGAGCATCTGCGTATTGCGAAGAACTAGTTAAGTACACGGTGAGGTTTCTGAAAGCAATGTCAGCCGCCGGCATATAACCAATACCCGTAACACTAAAGGTGTTATTTAAATCATTGGTACCCGAACCACCGACACTTAACAAGTAATACCAATAATTCTGCACTCCACTATTGGTGTGTACACCGCCATTATCATTCGTACCCACATACCAATTGGTTCCTGTGTAACAATCCGGATCACCATACTGATTAGGATTATTCATGCTTCGTAAGGCAGAATTCGCATTTACAGTAATCTCCTCTCCCATCAGCCAGTCGCCTTGCGCAGGCTTTTTGTACCACTCGATCGCTGCACCAAAAATATCTGAGAACGATTCGTTTAACGCACCCGGCTCATCTTGATATACAAGATTTGCTGAGAACTCTGTAACACCGTGAGTAAATTCATGCGCACAAACATCAATAGCCGTTAAAGGATTAAATCCTCCGGGTTGACCGCTTCCATCGCCATAGGTCATTTCGGTGCCATTCCAGAATGCATTATTGTAATTATTTCCATAATGCACATATGACACCATCAACATCCCATTATTGTCAATACCATTTCGACCCATTTCAGTCATGTAGAAATCGTAAGTTCCTTCTGCGCCCCAATGCGCATCATTCGCACAATGATCGTCATTGGTAGTTGTTGTAAATGCTGTAGTTGCACTAATAAAATCCACAGCATTGGCAGTGTTGGTTCCATTATTCAAGTCAAATGTTTGAACACCTTGACCACGACCGGATTCGCGCAAACGATACTGATTATTGAAGCTATCTACCGTCATGTTTTGTGTTCCGCTGTACATGGTTAAACCGGTACCGGGCGTATCAATGGTGTGAATCCTGTTTTTCGTATTCACAACTGCACCGGTGTGCGCATCAACAAAAATCCACTGGCGAGACATAGGCTCACTGGCGTATACATCGAACTTATACGCGAAGCGATAATTCTTCTTTTTGTAATCCCCGTTTTCGCATACTACAACCAATTCTCCTTTCGGATAATACGTTGCATTTGAATTGTTGGTGATGATTTGCAGCCATTCGTTTTCTCCAGGAACTTCCCACTTATAAGTAGTTGCGCCTACAAATTCCAGCGCTTTATTCAGCGCAGCAGCTTCTGTCAATGATGGTGCAGTGTTCACAGTTATCTGATCAAACCACATTCCATTCATCGTTTCCACGCGTCCATTGCGCTCGTGAATAATGTACTCGCCATCTTCTACATTGAATCCCGCATACATCTGACGGTAACGCGTGTGCGTGAATCCAAGTTTATCTTTCTCTTCGCGCTTCTGAACGAGACCATCAGCAGTTGACATTTTTAATGTGTTACGCAACCCGTCCAAGGCATTTGCTTTATTCACATTAGCACCGGGCGCCATCACCACAAATGACGGCACACGTGATTGTTCATTAATTAGAATACGATTGCTTCCCGAAAAAAAACGAGAAGCTTCGTTGCCTTTAAATTCCTGCTGCGACAACAAGGATGAAGCGCATGCAATTCCGACAACAAAAGTTGTGAGTAGCGATTTTCTCATGTAAGTAGAATGGAGAATGAGGTGTGCAATTAATTTTTGATACTACAATGTACACGTATCGAATAACAAAAGCAAGAATTATTTACAATCGCAGGTCGTTGCTCCTTGAGCGAATTGTACCTTTAACAAACGTGCCGTTGAGTCATTCATGCAGGCCTCGAAATATCCGTCTAGTTTTTTACCGGCAGCAGTTAGCGTCAGCAGATATTCACGACAAGGTTCCTTTTGAGGTTGACTCTTGTCAAAGTTTACTTCTGCAGTGAGTAGCCCTTCTCGGAGTTTGGTCTGATCAATTCCATTACAGGTTAACACACACTGTAATGAAGAATCCATTTTGATTTCAGGCACCGCGGTTAAAAACGTTACCACTCTGTTGTCGGGCAGCCAGCCGCCGATATCGCGTTTACCGTCACGCCAAAAAAACACCCATGTGATGAGCAAGCCGATTCCGAGGCCGAAAAAGTAAAGATAAAATCTGCGCTTCCAGGTCATAATGCAGCCACCAGCAAGTCCAGATCCTTGGACGGTAAATTGAATAACTCACCCAGATATTTATTGGTCAAAATACCATTGTACACATACACACCATTACGAACGCCAATGTTATGACGCAACATATTCGACAAACCGCCTTCATCACCCATATTCTTTAGAATAGGAGTGAAAATGGTGCTCAAGGCATACGATGCAGTACGTGACACTCGCGACGCAATATTCGGAACGCAGTAATGTACAACACCATGTTTACGGAATACAGGAGTAGTGTGATTAGTAACGCGGGAAGTTTCGAAACATCCGCCTTGATCAATACTAACATCAACGATAACGGATCCGGCTTTCATTTCCTGAACCATTTCTTCGGTAACCACCAAAGGAGTTCTTCCTCCGCTGGCGCGCAAAGCACCAATGGCAACATCGGCTGTTTTCAAATGCTTGGCCAATACGCGTGGTTGGATAATTGAAGTAAAAATTCGTGTACCCATGACGTTTTGCAAACGACGTAAGCGATACACCGAATTATCAAACACTTTAACAGTTGCACCTAATCCCAGTGCAGCACGCGCGGCATATTCGCCCACAGTTCCGGCACCAATGATAACAACTTCCGTAGGTGCAACACCTGAAATTCCGCCAAGAATGGCACCTTGTCCGTTATTAGTATTCGATAAATATTCTGCTGCGATAAGAATAGACGTTCCACCTGCAATTTCACCCATGGCACGGATTACAGGAAACACGCCATCTTCGTCTTTAATCCATTCATAGGCAATTGCAGAAACTTTCTTATCAATGAGTTTCCGCAAAAAGTTTTCGGGTTGCGCCGGAAGTTGCAACGTAGAAAACAGCGTTTGCTTAGGCTGCATGAATTCAATCTCTGCTAATGAAGGCGGCGCAACTTTAATGATTGTATCCGCGTTCTTGTACACTTCTTCAGCACTGTATGCGATCTGTGCACCGGCTTCCGAATAATCATGATCCTGAAAATTAGAACTATTACCGGAACCCGTTTCTACCAAAACATTATGTCCATGATTAACGAGCAAAGCCACATCATCAGGAACTAATGGTATACGATTTTCCTGAAACGTGATTTCCTTAGGGATTCCAATGTTGAGTCGGCCTTTACGCTTCGCCACCTCGAGCATTTCCTCCTGAGGCATTAAGGCTCCTTTGGTAAGCGACAAAAGAACGTCGCGTGATGTTTTCATAGTTTGGTAGGCTGAGTAAACTCGTTAAAGATACGCGATCTTAAGCGATAGAACAAGCTAACTCAGCGTGAACGCCTCGGCACCAATATGACGGATATCGTCAATCACGTTGATTACCACACGAACAGCCTCGCCCGGAATCAAATCCTCTGCTCTATCCGGCCATTCAATGAAACAATAATTCCCGCTATATAAATATTCTTCTATACCCGTATCGAACACCTCACTCAGCGATTTCATCCGGTACAAATCAAAATGATAAACTGCGCCATTCTGCTCCGTCCTGTATTCATTAATCACGGCAAATGTCGGACTTGACGTGGCATCTATCACGTTCAATTCTTTACATAGGGCTTTGATGAAGGTGGTTTTACCAGCACCTAAATCACCGGTAAAAGTAAACACCCGTCTATCAGGAAACTCGTTCAACAAGTGCGCAGCTGCAACTTGTAATTCTTTCTTATCGCGAACTTTTAATTGCATGCTATCGTGGTGTTAAGGAGATAAACGGAATGATCATTTCTTCCAACGAAATGCCTCCGTGCTGGAACGTATTTCTGTAGTAGCTGACGTAGTGATTGTAGTTATTCGGATACGCGAAAAACATATCCTGCTTTGCAAACACATAAGTTGAACTGACGTTGTTCTTGGGCAAGAACGCATCGGAAGGATTTTTAATCTCAAACACATCGCGTTTCACGTAATCCAGACTTTTGCCTTGCTTGTAACGAAGGTTCGTGTTTACGTTACGATCACCAA
>Ga0068876_10000847_pt1 | contig 24348 bp, 36 predicted proteins | sample NOAtaG_6_FD_66442 | JGI IMG/M metagenome (GOLD analysis project Ga0068876, IMG submission 66442) | Freshwater lake microbial communities from Lake Erie, under a cyanobacterial bloom - NOAA_Erie_Diel5S_2200h metaG | ecosystem: Environmental > Aquatic > Freshwater > Lake | place: USA: Ohio, Lake...
GAAGGCGCAATCGTTGCCGGTTCTGATGTGCAGCCTCCGGTGGAAGGCGCCGCGCAACCAACAACGTTTACTCATGTCGATGTCACCGATGAAGCAGCGCTCATCGCGTGGATCGACGATGCGTCAAAGCTCACTGGTCGCATTGATGCGGTGTGCACGTTCGCAGGCATTCCAGCCGGTGGTCCCGTTCACCTTGTTGATGTTGCAACGTTTACGCGCACACTCGACATCAATCTCACGGGTACGTTCACGACCTGTAAGCACGCGATCATCAAGATGCTTGCGCAGGAACCCATCGATGGTGAACGGGGGAGTGTCATCACTGTCGCCAGCGTTGAAGGTCTCGAAGGAACAGCAGGCGGAAGTTCGTACAACGCATCAAAGGGTGGCGTTGCGATTCTCACAAAGAACATGGCGATCGATTACGGCCGTCAGGGCATTCGTGTGAATTCGATTTGTCCTGGTTTTATCGACACGCCCATGTTGCGAGGCCTTGGTGATCCCGAATTAAACGAAATGCTCATGGAGATCAAGGAAGAGCACAAACTGCGCCGCCTCGGAAAGCCATCGGAAATCGCAGCAGTTGCTGCATTCCTTGCTTCTCCCGACGCGTCGTTTGTCACAGGACAAACGATTGCGGTCGATGGTGGCTACACCGCCGGACGCGATCATGGCGTCACGAAGCGCATGGGTCTGTAACGCTCAATCAGATTCGAAGTGCAGTAATCGTGGTGGGTGATGCGACGAGTTCGATGTCATCGGGATCACTCGTGAGAACGATGACGCGAACGTCTCGCGCCGCGAGTTTCTGACAATGCACTCCCACATGCGCGTCTGCGGGTGTCACTGATTGCTTGGAGACGATTCGTGCCGCGGCATCAGCCGATGATGAATCGAGCGCGCTGACCGTGATGGGGTAACGGTTGATCTGGACTGAACCGGGGGAGGTTCGGTCCCAGCCTGCCTCCACCTGAACCGTCGCAGGAACATGAAGCGTCACCCGTGTGTGGTTCGCTGATCGCCAACGTGCGGCTTCAAGCCGACTGGCCACGGCGCGGAACTTGGGATGACGGGGTTGAAGGATGGCCTGGACGGCTTCGTTGTCCAAGATCACCACGGTCATGAACGGACCAGCCTTTGGGCCTCGGCCCAGAGGAGGACATCGTCGGGAGTCGCTCGCGGGTGGGTCGCCACGATTTCCTCGGCGGCTCTCGTAATGAGGTCGGGCCGATGGGCGAGGGGGTTGCCATCGATTTCGGCCACTCCGAGGGTGATCTCGGCCAGGGACGGTCGATCGGAAGGCACGACCTCGTAATGGGCCTCGAGAACGGCGGCCAGGAGCGAGGCCTCGATGTCTGAGCGCAGGAGTTGAGCGGTATATGCCGTGGTGGATGGGGCCACGCCGAGGTGTTCAGTGGCAAGGGCGGCAGCCTCGCGGAGCTTGGCCGGCAGTCGCATTGAGGTATTCACCGTGGAATCGTCCTCGCTCGCGAGCAAGGCACTGATCTGTTCGAGGATTTGGTCGGAGGCCATAGGCCAGTTGTACCACATAGGCGTGGTACAAGGTCAAGGGCCTGTTGGCTCAATGCCCTCAAATCGTCGTCAAAATCGGGATTTGGTCTGAGCCGGCCGAACCCCTAGAGTTTCACCTCCGTGCAACAGGGGTCTTCTCCGGAAGATCACCAGCCGCACCTCTACGTCGATCGAACCGACGTCTGCGACGGTCTACTTCGGTAGATACCCCGCAGCACAACCGACAGGCGCTCGGCCGGGTTTTCCCGTGCCGAGCGTTGGCATGAAGGGCCCGTCCCCGCATGTCCGACTCGACGCAAACCACAACAGAAAGATCGTTGCCGTTATGGCGAACAAAGCAGTAGTCGGCGAAAAAGTCGGCATGACACAGGTATGGGATGACGCAAACCGCGTTGTACCCGTGACCGTGCTGCACGTCGCTCCGATGCGCGTGGTGCAGATCAAGACAATCGAACGCGATGGCTACAACGCATTGCAGGTCACCTTCGGTGAGAAGAAGGCCAGCAAGTTGAACAGCCCCGATCGCGGTCACTTCGAAAAGGCTGGCGTTGCTGCTGGCAAGCGCGTTCTCGAGCTTCGTCTCGACAACGTCGACGAATTCGAAGTTGGCCAAGAAATCAAAGTCGACACACTCGCCGCTGGCGAGTTTGTTGACGTCACTGCCGTGAGCAAGGGCAAAGGTTTCGCCGGAACGATGAAGCGCCACAACTTCAGTGGTCAGCGCGCATCGCACGGTGCTCACCGCGTCCATCGTGCTCCTGGCTCGGTCGGCGCCTGCGCCACACCGGCTCGCGTCTTCAAGGGTAAGAAGATGGCTGGTCGCATGGGTGCAGAAAAAGTCACGACGCTCAACCTGCGTGTTGTGTCTGCCGATCCCGAAAAGAATTTGCTGCTCGTGCGCGGCGCTGTGCCTGGCCCTAAGGGCGGCATGGTGGTCATCCGCGACGCAGTGAAGATCCACTCGAAGGGTGATGCGTGATGGCAACAGTGACCGTCAAGACCCCGGCTGGCGCTGACGCCGGTTCGATCGAACTCGATGCCACCACTTTCGGCATCGAGCCAAATGTTCCGGTGATGCATCAGGTCGTGACCGCGCAGCTTGCGGCACGTCGTGCAGGCACGCAGAGCACCAAGACCCGCGCCGAGGTATCGGGCGGCGGTGCGAAGCCGTTCAAGCAAAAGGGAACCGGCCGCGCACGCGCTGGTTCGACTCGCTCGCCGAACTGGATCGGTGGTGGCGTTGCGCTCGGCCCGAAGCCACGCAGCTACGCCCAGAAGACTCCGAAGAAAATGATCAAGCTCGCGCTTCGTTCGGCTCTGTCCGATCGTGCGTCTGAAGACAAGGTCATCGTCGTCGACGAATGGAAGTTCGACGCTCCTTCTACCAAGGGTGCGATTGCTGCACTTGGTGCACTCGGCGTCGAAGGCAAGGTGCTGTTGGTTCTCGATCGTGGCGATGTCGCTGCGTGGAAGAGCTTCCGCAACCTTGGCCACGTCCACATCATCGAGACCGCTGAACTCAACACCTACGACGTTCTCGTTTCGGACTACGTCGTGTTCACAAAATCGACCCTGCCGAACGTGGAGGAATCAAAGTGAAAGATCTCCGCGCAAAGAACCCACGCGACATCATCATTCGTCCCGTTGTGAGCGAGAAGAGCTACGCACTCCTCGACACAAACGTCTACACGTTCGTTGTTCACCCCGACGCTTCAAAGCCCGAGATCCACGACGCAATCGAGTCGATCTTTGGCGTGAAGGTGCTCAAGGTGAACACGCTCAACCGCAATGGCAAGCGCAAGCGCAACCGTCGTACCGGAAGCTTCGGTACGCAGACGGGCCAGAAGCGTGCATTCGTCACTCTCGCCGCCGGCGACCGCATCGAACTGTTCGAGGGGTAAGGAACCATGGCTCTTCGTAAGCGCAAGCCGACCAGCCCCGGACGTCGATTCCAGACTGTCTCCGATTTCGCGGAGATCACAAAGGACTCGCCGGAACGTTCGCTGGTCGTTCCCAAGAACCGCACTGGCGGTCGTAACTCTTACGGTCGCAAGACTGCACGTCACAAGGGTGGCGGTCACAAGCAGCGGTACCGTCTCATCGATTTCCGTCGCGTAAAGGACGGCGTTCCGGCGTCAGTCGCCGCGATTGAATACGACCCCAACCGCACCTGTCGTATCGCGCTGCTGCACTATCACGACGGAGCGAAGAGCTACATCCTCGCCCCGAAGGGTGTGCAGGTTGGCGACATTCTCCAGAGCGGCCAGGGCTCCGACATCCGTCCCGGTAATGCACTTCCGTTGCGTTACATCCCGGTCGGTACCGTCGTGCACAACGTCGAACTCAAGCCCGGTGGTGGCGGCAAGATGGCGCGTAGCGCTGGCATGAGCATTCAGCTCGTTGCGAAAGAGGGCGATTACGCCACTCTTCGTCTTCCAAGCACCGAAATGCGTCGTGTTCCGATCGACTGCCGCGCCACTGTCGGCGAGGTTGGTAACTCCGAGCATGAACTCATCAAGATCGGTAAGGCCGGTCGTAACCGCTGGAAGGGCGTTAAGCCTCAGACCCGCGGTGTGGCCATGAACCCGGTCGACCATCCACATGGTGGTGGTGAAGGTAAGACCTCCGGTGGTCGTCATCCCGTGTCGCCTTGGGGCAAGCCCGAAGGTCGTACCCGCGACAAGACCAAGCCGTCTCAGAAACTCATTGTCCGTCGTCGCCGCACACGCGGTTCACGGCGTTAGGAGAGGACGAAATGCCTCGCAGCCTCAAAAAGGGTCCGTTTGTCGACGACCATCTTCTCAAGAAGGTCGACGCACTCAACGAAACGAACGAGAAGAAGGTCATCAAGACCTGGTCTCGTCGTTCGACGATCATCCCCGAAATGGTTGGTCACACCATGGCCGTCCACGACGGGCGCAAGCACGTCCCGGTGTATGTCACCGAGTCAATGGTCGGCCACAAACTTGGTGAGTTCGCCCCGACGCGAACCTTCAAGTTCCATGCCGGTCAAGAGAAGAAGGGACGCCGCTGATGGCCTTCGGTGCGAAGACCAACGAGCGCCCGGGTGTGCGCGCTGAGGTCAAGTACGTCCGTTCATCGGCGTACAAGGCCCGCGAGATCCTCGATCTCATTCGCGGACTTCCGGTAGCCCGAGCACTTGAGGTGCTCGAGATGGCCGAACGCGATATCGCTCGCGTCGTTCTTAAGTGCCTCGAGTCAGCAATCGCTAACGCCGAGCACAACAACCAGATTCCTGCCGACGAACTGTTCGTCTCGGCATGTTTCGCTGACGAAGGCCCGACGCTTAAGCGCTGGCGCCCCCGTGCTCGTGGCCGCGCCACTCGCATTCGTAAGCGCACCTGTCACATCACGATCATCGTGAGCCGTTTGTCGGCCGACGATCTTGAGAAGCTTCGTGAACGCGAAGCAGCAAGCGGTCGTGTCTCTGGTGGACGCGCTGCAGCTGAAGCTCGTCGCGAACGCGTTGCTCGCAGCCGTCAGGCCAAGGCCGAGCGCAAGGTTGAAGAAGAGCACGATCACGATCATGACCACGATCACGATCACGATCACGATCACGAACATGAACATGATCACGCGGAGACTGACGAGGACGTCGTCGTTGAAGCAGTAGCCGACGAAGCCGTCGAGACCGACGGGAAGGAAGACTGATGGGTCAGAAGGTCAACCCGTACGGGTTCCGCCTCGGCGTGACCACCGACTGGAAGTCGCGTTGGTTTGCCGATCGTCGCGAGTACTCCGACAACCTCATTCAGGATTGGAAGATCCGCGATTACCTCATGACGCAGCTGCCGCATGCAGCGATCAGCCGTGTCGAGATCGAGCGCACACGCGACCGTCTTCGTGTCGACGTGCACACCGCTCGTCCCGGCATCGTCATTGGTCGTCGTGGTGCTGAAGCCGATCGCCTCCGTGCCGGCCTCACCGCAATCTCTGGCAACAACAAGGTGCAGCTCAACATCCAGGAGATCAAGCAGCCGGAACTCGACGCTGCACTGATCGCCCAGGGTGTTGCCGATCAGCTTGCTGGCCGTGTCGCATTCCGACGGGCCATGAAGCGCGCCGTGCAGAACGCACAGAAGGCTGGTGCCCTCGGCATCCGCGTGCAGTGCTCGGGCCGTCTTGGTGGCGCTGAAATGTCACGTACCGAGTGGTACCGCGAAGGTCGCGTGCCGTTGCACACACTTCGCGCTGACATTGACTACGGCTTCCGCGAAGCAAAGACCACCTACGGTCGCATTGGCGTGAAGGTGTGGCTCTACAAGGGCGACATCCTTCCGTACAAGAGCGTGCTCGACGACAAGGCCACTCGCGAAGCCGCAATGGCTGTTGGTGAAACCTCCGGTGACGCTCGTCCCCGCAAGGTTGTGTCATCAGCTGCGGGTCGTAAGCGCGATGCCGATTCGGAACTGATTGAAGACATCGAAGCAACCCCGCTGGTGAAGGAAGCCGATCCCGAGCTCGAGCGCCTGCTCGCCGAGGAAGAAGAGATCGAGCGTTCAACTCGCCAGCACCACGAAACCCCGCACTTCCGTCCCGGGGATGGTGACTGAACATGTTGATGCCTAAGAAGGTCAAGCACCGCAAGCAACAGCGCGGTCGTATGAAGGGTCAAGCCAAGGGTGGAACCGAAGTCACGTTTGGTGACTACGGCATCCAGGCACTCGAGCCGGGTTGGATCACTGCCCGTCAGATCGAGGCTGCCCGTATCGCGATGACTCGTCATATCAAGCGTGGCGGCAAGGTCTGGATCAACGTGTTCCCAGACAAGCCCGTCACTCAGAAGCCGGCCGAAACCCGCATGGGTTCTGGCAAGGGAAACCCCGAACGTTGGGTCGCCGTGGTCAAGCCCGGTCGCATCATGTTCGAACTGTCCTACAACGACCCCGAGATTGCTCGCGAGGCAATCAACCGGGCCATCCAGAAGCTGCCGATCAAGGCTCGCTTCGTTGCTCGTGAGGAGTCCTTCTGATGGCAAAGACCAAAGAATCACTCCGCGACATCAGCGACGGCGAACTGCTCGACAAGCTGGCATCGGCAAAGGAAGAACTTTTCAACCTTCGCTTCCAGCACGTCACCGGTCAGCTCGACAACACCGCACGTCTTGGTGTGGTCCGCAAGCTTGTTGCTCAAATCAACACGGAATTGCGTACCCGCGAGATCGCCGCAGCCGAAGCGCTGTCGAAGAACGAGGAGAACGCCTGATGGCTGAGGAAACCACGGCCACTGAGCGCGCCAATCCGCGCAAGATCCGTGAGGGAACGGTCGTTTCGACGTCCATGGACAAGACCGCAGTCGTCACTGTGACCGACCGCGTGCGTCACCCTCGCTACAACAAGACCGTTCAGCGCACGAACAAGCTGTACGTCCACGACGAGACCAACGATCTCAACGTCGGCGACAAGGTTCGCGTGCAGGAGACCCGCCCGCTTTCGAAGACGAAGCGCTGGCGTGTCCTTGATGTCCTGGAGCGTGCACGATGATCCAGCAGGAATCCCGACTTCGGGTTGCCGACAACAGTGGTGCGAAGGAAGTTCTTTGCATCAAGGTTCTCGGTGGCACGCGTCGCCGTTACGCCTCGATCGGTGACATCTTTGTCGCAACGGTCAAGGACGCTATCCCTGGCGCCGGCGTCAAGAAGGGCGACGTCGTCAAGTGCGTCGTCGTTCGCGTCAAGAAGGAAAAGCGTCGTCCAGACGGTTCCTATATCAAGTTCGACGAGAACGCTGCAGTTCTCATCAATGACAACTTGCAGCCGCGTGGCACTCGCATCTTCGGCCCAGTGGGTCGCGAGCTGCGTGACAAGAAGTTCATGCGAATCGTCTCGCTCGCCCCGGAGGTGTTGTGATGAAGATCCGCAAGGGCGACCGCGTTCAGGTGCTGTCCGGTAAGGACCGCGGCAAGACCGGTACCGTCACTCGATCCATTCCCGAAAAGGGAAAGGTCATCGTTGATGGTGTCAACATCGCCAAGAAGCATCAGAAGCCCGTTAGCCAGACCAACACCGGCGGCATCATCGACAAAGAGATGCCAATTCCGGCCTCCAACGTCGCCATCGTGTGCAACTCGTGCAGCAAGCCGACTCGCATCGGCTACCGCTTCGAGCCCGATGGCACCAAGGTCCGGATCTGCCGCAAGTGCGAAGGAGACCTCGCATGAGCACCGCAACCACAACGATTCCTCGTCTCAAGACCCGCTACAACGATGAGATCCGTGCCCAACTTAAGGACACGCTCGAACTCGGCAACATCATGCAGGTCCCGCGTTTCGAGAAGATCGTGATCAACTCAGGCGTCGGCAAGGCACTCGCTCAGTCTTCGCTGATCGATGGCGCCGTGCGCGACCTCGAACTGATCACCGGCCAGAAGGTCATCGTGACCAAGGCCAAGAAGTCCATCGCCGGTTTCAAACTGCGTGAGGGCAATGCCATTGGTGTGAAGGTCACTCTTCGTGGCGATCGCATGTGGGAATTCTTCGACCGGCTCATCAGCCTGGCGATTCCCCGTATCCGCGATTTCCGTGGATTGTCACCGAAGTCCTTCGACGGACACGGCAACTACACCTTTGGTCTTCCTGAACAGCTCATGTTCCCGGAGATCGATTACGACAAGGTTGACGTCCCCCGCGGCTTCGACATCACCATCGTGACCACTGCCAAGACCAATGCCGAGGGCAAAGCCCTGCTCGATGCTTTCGGCTTCCCGTTCAAGCGTGAGGGGCAGCAGTAATGGCTAAAAAGGCGCTCGTAAATAAGCAGCGCGAGACCCCGAAGTTCAAGGTCCGCGGCTACACCCGTTGCCAGAAGTGCGGACGGCCTCGTGCTGTGTACCGCAAGTTCCAGTTGTGTCGTATTTGCTTGCGCGAACTCGGACACGCTGGCGAAATTCCTGGTCTCAAAAAGGCCAGCTGGTAAGGGAGGCGACGACATGACAATGACAGATCCCATCGCCGACATGCTCACCCGCATCCGCAACGCGAACACCGCGATGCACGATGAGGTACGCATGCCCTCCTCCAAGGTGAAAGAAGCACTCGCACAACTCCTCCTTGCCGAGGGTTACATCGAGAGCTTCACCATCGCTGACGACCCGAACCGTCCCGGTTCGGTCCTCACCGTCACCATGAAGTACTCGCCCGAACGCAAGCGCGTCATCTCTGGTGTCAAGCGCGTGTCGAAGCCGGGCCTCCGTGTGTACACCAAGGCCGACAAGATCCCGCGGGTTCTTGGCGGATTGGGTGTCGCTGTCCTGTCCACCAGTCAGGGTCTAATGACCGACCGTGAGGCGCGTAAGCGTCGCATGGGCGGCGAGATCCTGTGCTTCGTTTGGTAAGGGGCTGACATGTCACGAGTAGGACGCGCTCCTATCGCGGTTCCGGCTGGCGTCGAGGTTTCGATCGCCGGTCAGCACATTTCCGTGAAGGGTTCCAAGGGAACACTTGAACGCGACATTCCCGGTGAGATCACCATCCGTCAGGAAGGTACTGAACTCATCGTCGAACGTCCCAACGACGAACGTCAGAATCGTGCGCTGCACGGCCTGGTTCGCTCGCTCGTTAACAACATGGTCATTGGCGTAAGCGCCGGCTTCACCAAGGAACTTGAAATCATCGGCGTCGGTTACCGCGCCACTGCGAAGGGCGACAACGCGCTCGACCTTGCACTTGGTTTCAGTCACCCGGTGAGCGTTGTTGCTCCGGCCGGCATCACCTTTGAGGTTCCCGCTCCGACCCAGATTCTGGTCAAGGGCACCGACAAGGAAACTGTTGGCCAGGTCGCCGCTGACATCCGTGCAATCCGTAAGCCCGAGCCTTACAAGGGCAAGGGCGTCCGGTACAAGGGCGAATACGTTGCCCGCAAGGCCGGCAAGGCAGGTAAGTAGACATGAGCGACAAAGCACAGCAAAAGCGCGACGCGCGAATCCGTCGTCACCGTCGAGTGCGCAAGCAGGTGCGTGGCACCGCAACGCGTCCTCGTATGGCGGTCTACCGATCCAATCGCCACATCAACGCACAGATCATCGACGACATCAGCGGTCGCACCATCGCCGCTGCATCGTCGGTGGAAACCGGTGTCGCCTCAGGTGGCACTAGCAACATCGCTGCAGCAACCGCGGTCGGCAAGCTTCTTGCTGAGCGTGCGAAGGCTGCGGGTATCGACAAGGTCGTGTTCGATCGCGGTGGATTCCTCTACCACGGTCGTGTCGCTGCTGTTGCCGATGCCGCCCGAGAAGCTGGACTGGAGTTCTGATGGCCCTCAACGCTGACGCTCTCGCACTTCGCGAGTCACGCGTGATCAACATCAACCGAGTTGCCAAGGTCGTCAAGGGCGGTCGTCGTTTCTCGTTCACCGCTCTCGTGGTGATCGGCGACGGCGCAGGCCATGTCGGTCTGGGCTACGGCAAGGCCAAGGAAGTTCCGCTGGCCATTCAGAAGGGCACCGAAGAGGCTCGCAAGAACCTGTTCAAGGTGCCGTTGGCCGGGTCAACCGTCACCCACCCAATCGTCGGACGCATGGGCGCCGGACGCGTGCTGATTCAGCCCGCCGCTCCTGGTACCGGTGTGATCGCAGGTGGTGCTGCTCGCGCCATTCTCGAAGAAGCCGGCATCCACGACGTTCTTTGCAAGTCGCTTGGCTCCTCGAACCACATCAACGTGGCTCGTGCGACCATCGCTGGCTTGCAGGGTCTCAAAGATCCCAACGAGGTCGCTCGACTTCGTGGACTTGCACCTGAAGAGTTCGTTCCTAAGGGCATGCTCGAAGCGTTCAAGCTTTCTGAGCGCGGCCCGCACGTTCCGAATGAGGTCGCGTGATGGCAGAACTTAAGGTCACCCAGATCAAGTCGTCGATCGGCACCAAGCCCAAGCACCGCGGAACACTCCGTGCGCTTGGTCTCCGTGGCATCGGCAAGACCAACACCCTTCCCGACCGTCCTGAAATTCGCGGCATGATCGCTCGTGTCCCGCATCTCATTTCGGTTGAAGAGGTCGAGCTCGGCTCGACCGGCAAGTGAGGACATCGTGAAGATTCATGATCTCAAGCCCGCTGAGGGCTCAAACCGTCGCCGCAAGCGCGTCGGCCGCGGTATTGGTGGCAAGGGCGGCAAGACCGCAGGCCGCGGTACCAAGGGCCAGGGCGCACGTACGACCATCCCCGCTCGTTTCGAGGGTGGTCAGATGCCTCTGCACATGCGTGTGCCGAAGCTTCGTGGCTTCAACAACCCCTTCCGCGTGGAATATCAGGCCATCAACCTTGACTCCATCAACGACTCAGGTCTCGACATCGTCGATCCCGTTTCGCTGCTGGGCAAGAGCCTCGTTGGCAAGGGTGCACTCGTAAAGGTGCTTGGTCGTGGAGAAATCTCTCGTCCCGTCACCGTTCGTGCCCACGCAATCTCGAAGTCAGCTGAAGCGGCAATCACCGCTGCAGGTGGCACTGTCGAAATCATCCCTTTGCCGTGGGGCGAACGTCGTCCTCCTGCCAAGGGCAACCAGTTCACAAACCGCTGACGCACTGCTGGCGTCGTAGCCAGCGGTAGGAGTGACCTCGGTGCTCGCAAACCTGAAGAACATCTTCAAGGTCCAGGACCTTCGCAACAAGGTCCTGTTCACGTTCCTGATTATCGCCCTGTATCGACTCGGCGCTCATCTTCCCGTTCCCGGAATCGACACATCTGCACTCAAGCAGTTGAAGTCGCAGGCCGACGAAGGTGGCGTGCTTGCGTTCTTGAAGCTGTTCTCTGGTGGCGGTCTCACCAACTTTGCAATCTTTGCCCTCGGCATCATGCCGTACATCACTGCATCGATCATCATGCAGATTCTTGGGGTGGTCATTCCGAAACTCGAGGAATGGCAGAACATGGGCGCGGTCGGACAGCGCAAGATCACCCAGTGGACTCGCTATGTCACGATCGGTATTGCGATTCTGCAGTCGACCGGATTGGCCTACCTGTTCCACAACGGTGGCGGTGGCCTCACCAATGGCAACACAACTGGTATCGATCTCATCCCTGACTTCACCGTTTCGCGCGTGATGCTCATCGTTCTTACCCTGACAACGGGTACGGCGTTGCTTATGTGGATGGGTGAACTCGTTACGCAGCGTGGTATCGGCAACGGCATGTCCTTGCTGATTTTCGCTTCTGTTGTTTCGTTGTTGCCGAGCCAGATGGCAACGATTAAGGCCAACGGCGACTGGGTTGCAGTCGCCATGGTGCTCGCCGGTTATGCGCTCATCACCGTTGCGATTGTGTACGTCGAGCAAGGGCAGCGTCGTATTCCTGTTCAGTTTGCAAAACGCGTAGTGGGACGTCGCCAATACGGCGGACAGAGCACCTACATTCCGCTCAAGGTGAACCAATCGGGCGTTATCCCGATTATTTTTGCCAGCTCGGTGCTCTATCTCCCGCAGTTGCTCAGCTTTGTACTCCCGACCGATGGTTGGGGAAAGACCGTGCAGGACTGGGTCAACTCAAACCTGGTGAACCCGAGTGCTCCGATCCACATGATCATCTTCGGTCTTCTGATCATTGGTTTCGCCTACTTCTACACAGCGATCACCTTCGATCCGGTCAAGCAGGCCGATCAGCTTCGTAAGCAGGGTGGCTTTATTCCTGGAATTCGTCCTGGTCCCCAGACCGAGCGCTACCTGGCCAAGGTTCTTTCCCGCATCACCCTTCCCGGCGCATTGTTCATCGCCGCTGTTGCTCTTGTTCCTTCCTTCATCTTGACTGCGTATCTTCCCGGCACTCAGGTGTCGTTCACCGGTATCTCGATCCTCATCGCTGTGGGTGTTGCCCTCGAGACGATGAAGCAGATCGACAGCCAGTTGATGATGCGCAACTACGAAGGATTCCTGAAGTAATGACTGCTCGTCTGCTTATCTTCGGACGGCAGGGAGCGGGCAAGGGCACACAGTCCGAGCGGCTTTCGGCGCATTACAACGCCCCACATATCTCTACCGGAGACATGCTGCGCGCTGCTGTTGCTGCCGGCACTCCGCTTGGTGTCGAGGCCAAGGCTGTGATGGATGCCGGCGGTCTTGTATCCGACGAGATCATTCTCGGCGTCGTTGAAGAACGACTCGCCGAAGCCGATGTGCAGGCAAACGGTTTTCTTCTCGATGGTTTTCCGCGCACAGTTGTGCAAGCAGAAGGCATGTCCAAGTTCGCAACGATCGATGTTGCAATTGATCTTGTTGTTGCTGAAGAGGTCGTGCTCGAGCGCATCTCTTCTCGACGAGTGTGTTCGAAATGCGGAGCCATTTACTCTGTCGCTGCGCCGCCCTCCACGCAGTGGGTCTGTGACAAGTGTGGCGGCGATGTCGAACAGCGCGCTGATGACACGCCCGAATCAATCGCTAAGCGACTCGCGGCATACAACACAGAAACCCAACCAACCATTGACTTTTATGCAGCATCTGGTCTGTTGGTGAAGGTCGACGGAATCGGCTCGCCCGACGAGGTCTTTGCTCGTCTTCTGAGCGCAATCGACGCGCAACTCCCGAAGTAGAAATCGCGAAGCCGAACGAACATGAAAGCTCGTTCGAAAGAAGAACTTCGTCACATGCGCGCGGCTGGTCGCGTTGTTGCAGAGATGCACGAAAAGATTCGTGCTGCGATTCGTCCTGGAGTCACAACCGCTGATCTTGATGCGATCGGCCGCAAGGTCATCGACAACAGGGGAGCGACCTCGAACTTTCTCGGTTATCACGGCTTCCCAGCGGTGATCTGCGCGTCGCCGAACGATGTCATCGTCCATGGCATCCCCGGAGCTGTTGTGCTCAACGAAGGGGACATCATTTCGGTCGACTGCGGGGCCGTAGTCGAGGGTTGGCACGGCGACGCAGCATTCACCATCGGGGTGGGGGAGATCTCGGCCGAGGCAGCCAAACTCATTTCGGTGACCGAGGCCTCGCTGGCCGCCGGCATCGCCGCCATGGTCGAGGGCAACACCCTCGGCGATATTGGTGCTGCGGTGCAGGCTGTGGTCGAGGCCGCCGGATTCTCGGTTGTTCGTGACTATGTGGGCCATGGCATCGGCCGAGCGATGCACGAATCGCCTGAAGTCCCCAATTACGGAGTGGCGGGCAAGGGGGGAAAGCTCAAGGCGGGTATGACTTTGGCGGTCGAGCCCATGGTGACCATCGGGGACTCCGAAACCTTCTTGACTGAGGACGGCTGGACCGTGCTTTCTGCCGACGGATCTTGGGCCGCCCATGCCGAACACACCATCGCTATTGGCCCGAATGGGCCGGAAATTTTGACGCTGCCTTGACAACCCTCTAACACAGGATTTGGCGCATTTGGAGCCAGCGGGCCTGACCGGTAGGGTCTTCAGTCCGCCCTCGTCCGGGAACCCGCCTTTGCGCGGTCCTGAGCAGGGGTTTTCAGATCCATCACACAGGAGTCAGTGTCCTGGCTAAGCCCAAAGAAGACGCGATCGTTCTGGAAGGAACGGTCACCGAGCCGCTGCCGAACGCCATGTTCCGCGTCGAACTCGAAAACGGCCACAAAGTGTTGGCCCACATCTCCGGAAAGATGCGGATGCATTACATCCGTATTCTCCCCGGTGATCGCGTCCAAGTTGAGCTGACACCGTACGACCTGACTCGTGGTCGGATCACCTATCGGTATAAGTAACACCAGCAACACCAACACCAACAGCAACATCGGTAACAAAAACTGAACACAAGCGAGTGTCTGATTACAAGGATCAGACCCATCGGAGGGGTTTGGCTTCGGCTGACAACTTCGCTCCGATGTTCCCGGCAGAGTCCGGGCGAAAGGAACAAACGCAGTGAAAGTACGCCCAAGCGTCAAGAAGATCTGTGAGAAGTGCAAGGTGATCCGCCGCCATGGTCGCGTGCAGGTCATCTGTGAAAACCCTCGTCACAAGCAACGGCAGGGCTGATCCATGGCACGTATCTCCGGTGTTGATATCCCGCGTGAAAAGCGCCTGGAAATCAGCCTTACCTACATCTACGGAATCGGTAACACGACTGCGAAGCAGATCTGTGAAGCCACCGAGATCAATCCCAGTACTCGAGTTCGCGACCTCACCGATGAAGAGGTCAACAAGATTCGTGGCTACATCGATGCAAGCCTGAAGGTTGAAGGCGATCTGCGTCGCGATGTCGATCAAGACATCCGCCGCAAGATGGAAATCGGTTGTTACCAGGGTCTGCGTCACCGCCGCGGTCTTCCCGTTCGCGGCCAGCGCACTCACACCAACGCACGTACTCGCAAGGGTCCCAAGAAGACCGTTGCCGGCAAGAAGAAGGTGGCGCGCTGATGGCAAAGCCAGCAAGTGGTGGCCGTCGGCCCCGCAAGAAGGAACGCAAGCACGTCACTCATGGCGTGGCTCACATCAAGAGCTCGTTCAACAACACCATCGTCAGCATCTCCGACCAGGACGGCAACATCCTGTCGTGGGCCTCAGCCGGAAATGTCGGCTTCAAGGGTTCGCGTAAGTCGACGCCGTTCGCGGCGCAGATGGCCGCTGAGCAGTGTGCAAAGCGCGCGATGGAACACGGCGTCCGCAAGGTCGACGTGCTCGTGAAGGGTCCAGGCTCGGGTCGCGAAACCGCAATCCGTAGCATTCAGAGCGCTGGCATCGAAGTCACCGGAATCAAGGATGTCACTCCTGTTCCGCACAACGGTTGCCGTCAGCCCAAGCGTCGGAGGGTCTGAACATGGCTCGTTATACCGGCCCCAAGGCACGCGTTTCGCGTCGCCTCGGCACCAACATCTTCGGCACCAAGGGTGAAACTGTTGCCCTCGAGAAGCGCCCATACCCGCCGGGTGAGCACGGACGTACGCGTCGTCGTGGCAACCCGAGCGAGTACCTGCTCCAGATGCAGGAAAAGCAGAAGGCGCGTTTCACTTACGGCCTTTCCGAGAAGCAGTTCCGCAACCTCTACGAGGAAGCGAACCGTCGCGAGGGTGTAACCGGCGAGAACATGCTCCGGTTCCTCGAGTTGCGTCTCGACAACGTCGTCTATCGCTCCGGTTGGGCAGCGACTCGTCCGCAGGCTCGTCAGTTTGTTGGCCACGGACACATCAATGTCAACGGCAAGCGCGTCGACATCCCGAGCTATCGCGTTCGCAAGGGCGACATCATCACCCTTCGCGACAAGACACGCGAACTGGTCGTTATCCAATGGAACCGCGAAGTTCTCGATCGCACGCCTCCGGCGTGGCTCGAGGCTGGCGATGGTGGCTTCAGTGTCACTGTCCTTGCGGCTCCCCACCGCGATCAGATCGACGTGCCGGTGCGCGAGCAGCTCATCGTCGAGCTCTATTCCAAGTAAGTGCCAGAGGCTTGGCCGACGCCGTCGGTCATGTCTTGTGCAAGTTCACGAAATCGAACGTACGGAACCGAGGTAGGAACAAATGCTGGTTATGCAGCGACCGAAGGTTGAAGCGCTTGGCGACGCCGATGGCGATCGTCAGTTGTTCGCGGTGGGACCGCTCGAGCCTGGCTTCGGCCACACGCTCGGCAACTCACTGCGCCGCACCCTTCTCTCATCAATCCCCGGCGCAGCCGTCACTCAGGTGCGGTTCGACGAGGCTCTCCATGAATTCGACACCATCAAGGGTGTTACCGAAGACGTCACCGACGTCATTTTGAACCTCAAGGACCTCGTCCTTCGGGTTCATAGTGACGAAGCCGTGACCCTTCGTATCGACGTCAAGGGTCCGGCTGAGGTCACCGCAGGTGACATCGTCACGACTTCAGATGTTGAGATTCTCAACCCTGAACTTCGCATCGCGACCATCAACGAGTCGGGTCGACTCGCTCTCGACGTCACCGTCGAAAAGGGTCGTGGCTACGTGTCGGCAGAACGAAACAAGTCAACCAACACCATTGGTGTGATTCCGGTTGATTCAATCTTCTCGCCAGTGCGTCGTGTGACTTTCTCGGTCGAGCCGACTCGCGTCGAGCAGTCAACTGAGTTCGATCGTCTGGTCCTCGACATCGAGACCGACGGATCGATCACCGCTCGTGAAGCACTTGCATCAGCTGGTGCAACGCTTCAGTCACTTGTCGGCCTTGTGGCCGAGATGAGCGACGAGCCGCAAGGTCTTGAACTCGGCGAGGTCAGCATCACTCATGCTGGCTCACCCGATCTCGACCTTCTTATCGAGGACCTCGATCTTTCAGAGCGTCCCCGCAATTGCCTCAAGCGTGCCCAGGTGAACACCGTTGGTGAACTTCTCCTCAAGTCCGAGGACGATCTTCTTGCGGTGACCAACTTTGGTCAGAAGTCGCTTGATGAGGTCATCCAGAAGCTTGACGAGCGCGGTTTGTCGCTCAAGAACCGGGACTGATCCACCATGCCAGCAACCCCACGTAAGTCCAAGCGATTTGGCGGCAACGCCGCTCACCAACGCCTCATGATGGCGAACCTCGCAGCGTCACTTTTCGCTGCCGAGGGCATCGTCACCACAGAAGCCAAGGCCAAGGCGCTTCGCCCCATCGCCGAGAAGCTCATCACGAAGGCCAAGAAGGGCGGCGTTCATCGCCACCGTCAGGTCGTTTCGTTCATGGGTGACAAGGAAATGGCATCGAAGCTGTTCTCGGATATTGCGCCGCGTTACGAAGGACGCCCAGGTGGTTACACCCGCATCCTCAAGCTCGGCCCGCGTCAGGGCGACAACGCGCCGATGGCTCGCATCGAACTGGTCTGAGACCAGTTCGGTCCTGATAGGACAACAATGACTGTGACTTCGACCGACCCTTTGTGGTCGGTCGAGTCGCGTCCGAACGCAGAACGCGCAGTTGTTGATATTCCTGCTCCAGCCGCTGGATTCACGAGATTGCGCATGACCATCGCCTACGACGGTTCGAAGTTTCGGGGCATGGCGGAAAACGACGGCGTCGAAACCGTGGCGGGCACGATTCGTGCGGAAATTGAACGCTGCGTTGAACACCCAGTTGTGTTGTCGATTGCTGGTCGCACCGATGCTGGTGTGCACGGATGGGGTCAAGTGATCTCATTTGATGTCGATACTGACCTTGTTGCATCGGGGAAGGGTTCACCGGCACGACTTGCACGATCGATCAATCGACAATGTGTTCCCGGGATTGTTGTGCGCGATGCGCAACTCGCTGCGGCCGATTTCGATGCGCGCTTTTCCGCGCTGTGGCGTTCGTATCGCTACACGGTCGTGAATCGCCCGATTCCTGATCCGTTCTTGGCTGCGACCTCGTGGTGGGTGCCGCAGGACCTCGACATTCACGCGCTTCGCCTCGGGTGTGACGCTCTCTATGGCCTTCACAATTTCTCGAGCTTCTGTCGCCGGCCTAAGCCCAACCCGGTGACGGGCTTTGAGCCATCGCTTATGCGCCGGGTCCACGATGCCTCATGGCACGAACTCGGTGACGGGGTCCTCCGGTTCGATATCCGAGCTTCTTCCTATTGCCATCAGATGGTCCGGTCCATCGTGGGAACACTGGTCGAGATGGGCCGAGGTTTCCGTCGCCCTGGCGAAATGGCCGGGATCATCCGGGCGGAAGACCGTTCCGCTGCCGGAGGAGTCGCCCCACCGCAGGGGCTTTGCCTCTGGGAAGTTGGTTACTGAAACCATTGGAGAATCGGCCCAATTGGGCAGAGTTGCCTTGGTTCGGGGCCTACCCGTAGGCTCTCTCCTCCGCTCCGGTGCGCAGTTTCCCTGCAGACACTGGACTTTGTTCGACAGCCACCTTCGGGTGGACCCAAGCAGAAGGGCTGCGCCATGCGCACCTACACCCCCAAGGTCAGTGAAATTCAGCGCCAGTGGTTCGTCGTCGATGCCGAAGGCATGGTCCTCGGTCGTCTCGCCACCGAGGTTGCAACGATTCTTCGCGGCAAGCACAAGCCGACGTACACGCCGCACATCGACACTGGCGATCACGTCATCGTGATCAATGCAGACAAGGTCGTGCTCACCTCGAACAAGGGCGAGAAGACCTTCGTGCATCGTCACTCCGGTTACCCGGGTGGTCTGCGCTCAAAGTCCTACGGTCAGTTGATCGCAGAGAAGCCCGAAGAAGCAGTGCGTCGCGCTGTTCGCGGCATGATCCCTAAGAATCGTCTTGGTCGTCAGATGATCAAGAAGCTCAAGGTCTACTCCGGTCCGGTGCACAATCACGCTGCCCAAGATCCGCAGACCATCGAATTCGCCCACGCCAAGGCTCGCTGAGCGGCAAGGAACAGACAATGTCGAACCCCCTCGTTCAGTCAACCGGTCGTCGTAAGCGTGCAGTTGCACGCGTCATGCTTCGTCCCGGCTCCGGCACCATCACTGTGAACAAGCGTCCGGTCGCTGACTACTTCCCGTCCGAAACGCATCGCATGATCCTCACCGAACCGCTTCGTGTTACGAGCACCGACGAGGTTTACGACGTCGTGTGCAACATCGACGGTGGCGGCGTGTCCGGCCAGGCCGGCGCCCTTCGTCATGGTATTGCCCGTGCACTTATCGAACTCGATCCAGAACTGCGTGGCGAGCTCAAGAAGGCCGGATTCCTTACTCGCGATGATCGTAAGAAGGAATCGAAGAAGTACGGCCTCAAGAAGGCTCGTAAGGCTCCGCAGTACTCGAAGCGCTAATCCATTCGTTCTCGCTTTTGTCGGCGAGTTCGTTTGCTTCTAACTCATGACCCTCCGATTCGGAACCGACGGTGTTCGCGGCCCCGCATCTGAGTTCACTGACGCGCTTGTTGTTGCGCTAGGTCAGGCTGCTGCGCAGGTCCTTGGAACTTCTGCGTTCGTCATTGGTCGCGATACTCGTGAATCGGGCGAGCGCATCGAACGCGCGCTTGGAACCGGATTGCGACTCGGTGGCGCGCAACCGTTGAGCATGGGAGTTGTTCCAACGCCAGCGGTCGCGTGGGTCTGCGCCCAACGTGGTGTTCCTGGTGCGGTGATCTCTGCATCACATAATCCATGGTCCGATAACGGCATCAAGTTCTTTGCTGCGGGCGGCCGCAAGTTGTCTGACGAACTCGAAGCGGAGCTTGAAAGTGCTCTCGACGCGGTAGTTGCTGCGGGTGTCGAGTTTGACCTCTCTGTCGATAGCAACACCGATACGCACGCCGTCGCCGAATGGTGCGACGCAGTCGCGTCGTCGGTTGTCGGCGTCGCTCCGATGCGTATCGTGATCGACTGCGCAAACGGTGCTGCGTCATTCGTTGCACCCGGAATCTTTCGTGGTCTCGGCCTTGAGGTCGAAGTGCTGCACGCCCAACCAGACGGCCGAAACATCAACGATGCCTGTGGGTCGACGCATCCGGAAGATTTACAGCGGGCGGTGCTTGCAAGCGGTGCTGCACTTGGTCTCGCGTTCGATGGTGACGCAGACCGCCTTCTTGCTGTCGACGAACGGGGCGAACTGGTCGACGGCGATCAACTCATTGCGCTTTTCGCGCGCGATCTTCGCGAACGCGGCGAGCTTGCGGGCAATCGCGTTGTTGTAACGGTGATGTCGAATCTCGGTTTTCGTTTGGCGATGGACGAGCAGGGCATTGAAGTCGTCGAGACACCGGTTGGCGATCGCCATGTGCTTGAGGCGCTTGCTCGCACGTCAAGTTCGCTCGGTGGCGAACAGTCCGGCCATATCGTCTTTGCCGATCGGGCAACCACGGGCGACGGAGTTCTTTCCGGTGTGCAGTTGGTTGACCTTGTTGGTCGAACCCAAACTCCACTGTCGACCTTGGCGGCAGGGGTCATGGATCGTCTCCCTCAGGTCTTACGCAATGTCCGCCTCGAACATCGTCGTGACGACATCGCTGAAGCGATTGCAGGTGAAATCGCAGCGGTCGAACAATCGTTGGGCGCTCGGGGTCGTGTGTTGATCCGACTCAGTGGGACCGAACCCCTTGTGCGGGTCATGGTGGAAGCGCCCACTTTGGAGCAGGCCGAGGAGGCAGCCGGCAACCTCGCTGCAGCCGTGATCCAGGCCTGCTCGGCCTAGGCTGGCTGTCTCATGTGCGGGATTATCGCCGTCGTTCGTCGACCGTCGCTCCGCCAGCCTCCTGGCTCGGCTGAAGTTTCTGACCGCCTCGAAGCGGCATCACAACTGCTGGCCGGCGTTCTTTCTTCGAAGTCCGTCGCCGTCGCCCCCGTTGCCGATGCGGCGACTGCGGTTGCCGATGCCGATCGTCTACTTCGGGGTGTGCCTGGCGTCCGAGCATTACTCGAGGTTTCCGGTCTTCGCATCGCCACGACCAATCTGGTTGACGGGCTTGCTCGCCAGATCGCGGAACTCGAGCGGCATCTCGATTCTGATGCACAGAGCGCGCACACTCTTGCGGGCCGTGAGCTCGAACGGCTGAATGCTGCCGTCGTGGCATTGAAGGATGCCGTTTGGGCGGTGCAGCGCGATCGACTTCGCGCCGCCGATGGCGTCATTGGTCTTCTCGATGGCGTTGGACCTGTTGGCGAGGCGTTCAGCCCCGCGTCAGTTGCAGTTGCGCTTTCCATTCATCAGGCACTTTCCGCACTTGATCGTCTCGAAGTCCGCGGACGCGATAGCGCTGGACTCCATCTTTTGGTTCGCAATCACGGCCTCGATCTTTCCTCGCCTGCGCTCAGTGCTGTCGTTGCTGACCGAGCTGCTGACCCATTGTTCGGATCAATGGCCGTGCGCACGCCGGCGGGTCATCTGAGTTTTGTCTATAAAGCAGCGGCCGAGATCGGCGAACTCGGCGACAACACCCGAACACTTCGCGCTGCGATTGTTTCGGACCCGCTGCTTCGGCACGCGCTTGGTTCTCCCGATGTCGAGGCAGTTGTCCTCGGCCACACCCGCTGGGCCAGCGTTGGCATTATCAGTCAGCCCAACGCGCATCCGCTCAACTCTGAAGAGACCGATGAAGTTGGTGGCGCCTACGTCACTGCTGTACTCAATGGCGACGTCGATAACTTCGCCGATCTCAAAGCTGCCCAGTCGCTGCACATTGCCGACGAAATCACAACCGATGCAAAGGTCATCCCGACTCTTACGTCGCGAGCCATGGCGGATGGCACCGATGTGCTTGATGCATTCCGTTCAACAGTGAACGAACTGGAAGGATCGGTTGCGATCGCAGCAAGCGCTGCAGATGCCGCCGATTCGCTGCTGCTTGCGCTTCGTGGGAGCGGGCAAGCGCTGTACATCGGTCTCGCAGAGGATTCGTTCATTGTTGCGAGCGAGCCCTATGGGGTTGTCGAAGAAACAGCTACGTACCTTCGACTCGATGGCGATATTCCTGTTGATCCAACTAATCCGGCTAGCAGCGGTCAAGTAGTTCGACTGGTCGGCGCACAGGCCGGCGATCGCCAAGGCATCGAACGCTGGGCCTACGACGGCACGGTCATTCCCGTTGCCGCCGATGATCTTGCCGATGCGCAGATCACCACTCGCGATATCGATCGTGGCGACTCACCGCATTTCCTTCTCAAGGAAATCGGAGAAGCACCCGCTTCGTTCCGCAAGACATTGCGGGGCAAGTTGGTAGAACTCGATGGACGTTCCGACGTGCTTCTTGGCGACGAAGTGCTTTCACCCGAACTCCGTGCAGCATTGGCCGATGGGTCCATCACCCGAATCCTTGCGATTGGGCAGGGCACGGCAGCTGTAGCGGCCCGGGCGCTGCTTGAAGGCCTTGCCGCCTTTGCACCGACTTCTCCGGTGGCAGTGGAAGCGATTCTTGCAACTGAACTCAGCGGTTTTCACCTCGCTGACTCCATGGTCGACACATTGGTCGTCGCCGTAAGTCAGTCGGGCACAACAACCGACACCAACCGAACTGTTGATTTGGTGCGAGCGCGCGGTGCTCATGTTGTCGCAATCGTGAACCGTCGCAACAGTGATCTCACTGACCGCGCTGACGGTGTTCTCTATACCTCTGATGGGCGCGACGTTGAGATGAGCGTCGCTTCAACGAAAGCGTTTTACGCACAGATCGCCGCAAGCTTCTTGCTTGCTGCTGCGCTGGCCGACGCCATCGGCGTTACCTCACCAGATCGCGCTGCAGTCCTTGACGGGCTCCGACAGATTCCCGAGGCGTTGGAGCAGACCTTCGCATTGCGTGGCGATATCGAGGCTGCTGCACAGCAAGTCGCTCCGTCACGGCGTTACTGGGCGATTGTTGGCAATGGTGCAAATCGCATTGCTGCTGAAGAAGTTCGCATCAAACTTTCCGAGCTTTGCTACAAAGCCATCGCGTGCGATGGAACGGAAGATAAGAAGCACATCGATCTTTCCTCTGAGCCAATGATCCTTGTTTGTGCAGCAGGTCTCCAGGGTTCCACTGCAGATGATGTTGCGAAGGAAGTCGCGATCTATCGGGCCCATAAGGCCGCACCAGTTGTGATCGCAACGCAGGGAGAAGAACGTTTCTCGGCTGCACTGCAGGTCATAGCTGTACCCGAGGTGCACCCGCGACTCGCATTCATTCTTTCCGCGATGGTGGGTCATCTCTTTGGGTACGAAGCTGCTCTTGCCATTGATGCACAGGCCCGACCGCTTCGAGAGGCACGTGCCGCTATCGATTCAGCGGTTGCTGCGGGTCTTCCCGGCGATGGCGAGTCGTTGCTCCGAGGGCTGCGCCCGCTTTTAACAACGCTTGCGTCGCGCTATTTCGATGGACTTCGTAGTGGGGAGTACAACGGGCACCTCGAAGCGAGTTCCGCAGTGCGTCTCGCCACCGTATGGCGCTTCGCCCTTGGCTCTGTGCCGTTGGAGTCTTACCAAGTTGAGTACGGCAAGGTCGGCACGCCGGCGGTAGTCCTCGAGGATTTAGTTGCGGCGCTCACGTCAGCGATCGATGAACTCACACGACCTGTCGACGCGATCAAGCATCAGGCCAAGACCGTTACCGTCGGTATTTCCCGCAGCGACGAAACGCTTATGCAGGTGCCGCTGGTGAAGGAAGTACTCAGCACTGGTGTCTCACGAGATCGACTCACCTATTCAACGCTGCGGACTCTCTCGGCACTTGAGCCACTTGTCGACGAAGTCCTCGGCTACACGCGTTACGCGATCGAGGGTCATGTCGACCCGGCTGGTCGCGATGAAGCCCGTATCGTCATCGTCGATCGGGGTGGACTTGCCCGCGATCTTCAAAGTCGGACGACCGATGATCCGCAGCTTCGGGGCACCAAGCGACTTGTTGCAGTTGAACACACCGTGTTGGTTGCGAAAGGTCGCAACGACGGGCGAACCGTGGTCATCGTTCCCGAAATCAAGGACGGAGAGACCACCGGGCTGTCGTTGCTGCATGTTCATCTGCGTAACGACCTCGCGCTTCCCACATTGCGATCGGTCCTGCAGGGTTATCGAAATCGTTATGCCGCAATTAAGCATGCGGTAACCGAAACAGAACCGATCTTCCGAGACGATCTACTGACCGACGTTCCTGTCATTGAGTTGATGACCGAACCGGTGAACTTGCTGGCCGAACACTGGCGCTCATGATCCTGGGTATCGGAAACGATCTCGTTGATCTTGATCGCTTCCGTCGTGTGCTTGAACGCCGACCGGGGCTCAGAGAAAAACTGTTTACTGAAGCCGAGCGAAAGTACGCGCTTCGTCGTTCTGACCCAACAGAACGCTTTGCCGTTCGATTCGCCGCGAAAGAAGCCGTCCTGAAGGCGATGGGTGTTGGTATTGGCGCCGCGGACTGGCATGACATCGAAGTGCTTCGCGATGAAGACGGAAGACCTTCAGTTTCGTTAACGGGACGCGCCGCCGCATTGGCCGCGCAACAGGGGATCGAGGGTTGGCGCCTTACGCTCAGCCACTCGGCGATCGTTGCGCAGGCTGTCGT
>Ga0068876_10000852_pt1 | contig 24285 bp, 47 predicted proteins | sample NOAtaG_6_FD_66442 | JGI IMG/M metagenome (GOLD analysis project Ga0068876, IMG submission 66442) | Freshwater lake microbial communities from Lake Erie, under a cyanobacterial bloom - NOAA_Erie_Diel5S_2200h metaG | ecosystem: Environmental > Aquatic > Freshwater > Lake | place: USA: Ohio, Lake...
CATCGGCAAGAACGATGACACTGCCTTTTTTCAGGTTGAGATTTGTAATTTCTAGTACTTTTTGTTGGATTTTAGGTGCGGTAGGAGCAATTGCAGTAGGTTGTTCAAGTGTTCGTCGTGGCGATTCTGCAATGTCTGGAAGATTATTGCGGTTGAGGTTATAGGCAATGAATGCACCTAGAGATGTGCCTAGAATTAGTAGGAGTAGACGTTTCATTCGGTTTCTTCTTTCTTGTCGATTTTTTTAATGACAGCCTTACTTGTGTGTTCAAATGCATTGCCTAGAACAAACGCGCCGTAAAGCGTTTCCATTAGGTTTAAAAGGTTAGGTGGAATATCCCCATTGAGGTATGTAATGAACAACCCTGTAGCAAGGATAACCGCACCGCTTAATAGTTTACGTTTTTTGGAAAAATCCATTCTCTGATATTAACAATTAACAATGTTAAGATCAAGACTTTTTATTTCGTCTTTCTGAATTTTCTTTATTGGTTTTTTGAGTGTGACAAGGTTTACATAAATATTGTAAATTATTTTCGTCACATAATAAACGTTTAACCCATGTATCTAAATCTATATAACCAATCAAAGGGTCAACAACCGGTTCAATATGGTCTAGATGAATTTTTTTAGGTGAAAACCAATTTTTACAGATATTACACTCATATTTACCAATAGCTTTGTTTGCACGTTGACGAGCAATTGATGCCATTGGAGTTTTTTTCCAAGCGCGTCTAATTGTATTTTTAGCAAATTCTATTGGATCAAAACTTTCTTTTGGCTTAATAAGTTTACAAATTCCACAAGTCGGAACAACATTTTTAATATCAATAGGTAATTTTTTATCAATTACACTGAAACAAATTCCAGTTCTAGGGATATGATTTCCACACTTATGACAGTTTTTCTTTCTCAATTCTAGAACTTGTTCTTCAGTTAATAAAACTTCTTTTTTTTGTTTTCTTAACCATCTTCTAAATTGAGCTATGGCTGCTTTATCTGTAATTTGATATCTTAGTTGTGCTTCTGCTTTTTGTTTTTTTCTTTCTGGATGTAACCTATTCTTCTTTTCAAGAATTGATTTTTTTTCTTTGATTTTTGGCAGTTGTTGATAATGCTTATCGCAAAATCCTTTTGAATAATGTATATTTTTACAACCTTCAAATGTACATTTTTTTCCTAAACTATCTCTAGAAGGTTTTTTTAGACTAGGAAATTCGTTAAGTCTACCTTGCTTCCTCATTAATAAGTAATGATTCAAACATAAACGTCTTGATTTAATCTTACTTGTTTTACAATCTGGATAAGTACAACTCATCACATTAACAACCTCTATATAAAGTTGTTAATTTTTATGATCGATTTATACTAACTCTTTGCTGTAACCCGATAATCACAACTCTCACATCGAATAAGTTTTCTGACCCCGATATCAACTTCAACTAGCTTACCATTACAGCTAGGGCATCCCTTTGCTTCATTGACAGGTTGTGCAATCTCGCTCTCTTCAAGTTCAAGTTCGATTGAACGTTCTTCCAAATCCTCGTATTGGTGCTGTCGTTTTTGCGCTCTTGCTAGTTCTTTTTTCAGGTGTCTAATCTGTGACTTCAGGCCTTTGTTTTCTGCTCTAAGGTATTCTACTTCACTACGTTCTTTACTTTTTGCCATTTACTTTCCAGATGAACCAAAACCGCCCTGTCCGCGCTCAGTCGTGGTGAGTTGATCGTATGACACTTCTACAAATTCAGCTTGAGCATAAGGAACGATCACCAGTTGTACCACCCGTTCACCCGCTTTATACAGGTTAGGAAGTTCACCTTTAAAGTGTGTTGTTTTAAAACGTGCTGAGAGAGGCCCTCGGTATCCGCTATCCACAACCCCTACACAGTTGGTAAGCATCAAGTCCTTGTTGCTGACGCTTGATCTAGGAAATAGCAGACCTACATATCCTTCTGGAATTTCCACAGCTAAACCAAACTCATAATTATAATATGGAACAGGAACACTGTCCACATAATTATAGCTAATTGCAGTCAGGTCAAACCCGGCATCGCCAGCTTTGGCTGTTTTAGGAGTTACCGCTTCTGGATGAAGTTTTGCGAACCGAACTTTCATTTCTTATCTCCTAGATTATTAGCATCCACAATAAACTGCTCTAGGCTTGCTTTTAGATTTTTAAGAGTTTTGACACTGTAAGAGATTTCTCTGGAAGGACTATTGAACACTTTCTTTTGTTCTTCCAAGTCTCTAATATAATTATCAATTATTGATGAAACAAAGCTAACGTCTACCTTCATTTTGTTCCTCGATATATTGCTTTAGATAACAACACGCATCGAGTAGTTCTTCGTACAGGTCTTGTAGGGCATCTCTGCCGTTAAACGCTTGCAGTGGAATCCCGTAAGTCTGAATCCCCTTCTGCATTCGTTCCTCCAAGTCCTTCTGTACTAATTTCACTATTGGAGTGTTGTAATTCGGTTTTGGGTTTGGTTGACTCATGTCGTTCCTTTACAGTACAAATGGATTCTTTGAGATAAATGTCAATCAATTCCGCAGGTTCAGAAACATTGAGAATTTCATTACCAGCATCGACAATCGTTTCACCGTGAACAGATGACTGATATGAATGAATAGAATTCACATTTACTCGAATAGGAGCATCTGTGTGTTTATTTGTGAGGGTAATAAATTGAGTGAATGACATAAGACAATCTTAGCTATTTTTGCTAAGAACATCAAGAATCTTGTTAAATTTTTGATACTTGTATTCGGCTTCCTCTAATAGCTTAACTTGCTTCTCTGTCAAATTAAGTTCTGGAAACTCAAACGAATAGGCATGAAACTTCTCATGCAGGTAAGTCTTGTAAGTCTCAGTTGGTGACTCGCCTTTTTTAATAACAATTTGTTTCTCGTGAAAGCGACACTCACCCACTTGCTTAGGATCGGTAAAGCTATCAATAAACAAAATCTCGTATGTCACATCTCGTGTGATACGAACTCGTGCAGGAATTAATTTAATTAAATCAGCACGTTTCATTAGACTTTCCTTCGGAGGCTGCTTCTCTTTTCCTTGGTAAATTCATTATCGGAACTTCTTGACCAAGCACCGCAACCATTACAAACGTAACGTTGATATTTACCTGTTGATGTATATGCGTAACCACGTTTAGTGAATTTAGTGCTACCACAGTTACAAACAGAATCTTCTTCGTCGTGATAGAGATTAAAGTTTACAGTCTGATCCCAAGGTGATAGGATGTTGTATAGTTCCTCAAGGGAAAGAACGTCATACCGGTTATACTTTTCCATCTCTTCCCATGCTTCGGGATTACCAGCTAGACACTCTTTCCAAAGTTCAAACCCTGAGAATTTGTTATGCTTGAGTTTCTTGTATTTCTTGCAAAGTTTGTTGGTCATGTATTCGAGTTTATTACTGGTAAACCCAAATACTTTCCTAGCAATTACAACGGTATCAATGTGCTTGTATGGACTAGGAGGTTTCATGCCGTTAATTACAAAACGAGCATTTAGCTTCTTAGAATCAAACTTCTTACCGTTCTGTGTAATTACAACGTCTGCCTCATCCAGTAGCTTCCAGATGCCTTTCAGAAGTTCCTTATCGTCTTCGATGTTCCTGCGACCGCGCTGATCCTGATACATGACCTTGCTTGGAGAATCGCCTAGCCATTTAGCTGACCAGCTTAGGACAAACCAATCCTGTTTGATCTGATTAAGACCAATGTTTTGTTCCCAAAGACTCCAAACGTTTGCCAGAACAGGAGCAGTCTCTACGTCAAAAATTAATACTTTAGGTTTTTTACTCACCTTTAATTCCTCGTTCTTTCAAGGCTTTTTTACATCGTGTCTGGTGAGATTCTAGAATTCGCTTTTGTTGTCTCATAGTTACTAGAATTTCTCTAACTGGAGTATAAACTTCAAATAGTTCCAATCCTTTGATCGACAATGCAACAATATGAAGAATAGATTCCAAATGACTGATGTACAATTTTAGTTTCTTAACGTCCTTAAAGTCCTTAATTTTGTGAACGTTACTTGCCATACGTACCGGTTTTAGGACATTGCCTACCTTTTGATACATTACTTGTTACCGTGTGCGGTTCCCTCTACGGCACCGCCAGTAGTAACTTCAGCAAACTCTGTAAACTCTCTAAACTCTTGAATATTTGTCGCACCAACGTAAGACAACGCGCTTCTCAACCCGCCCTCAAACTGTTGAAGGACTTTGCTCACCGGACCAGTGTAAGGGATTTTGTAAGCATCCCCTTCGTATGATCGATGCTGTGCAATTTTACCCTGCACCTGATAGGATTCGGTAGATGCACTACCCCTGTACTTCTTAAATCGACCGCTAGGAGTGTCAATTAGCTCGCTAGGACTTTCATCACATCCTGCAAACAAGCGTCCCATCATTACGGTCGTTGCTCCCGCTGCAATAGCCTTTGCAAAATCCCCACTATTACGAATCCCGCCATCAGCAATGATAGGAACCCCCACATTAGAGCAATCAAGAACACTAGCGAAAGTAGGAAGACCAGCACCAGTGACCACTCTTGTAAGACAAGCAGAACCTCCACCAATGCCAACTTTATACGCTTGAACATCTTTATCACTTCCGAGATGGTGAATAAAATCGCGGATTGACCTAGACGTTGCGAAGTTACCCACAATGAGTTGTGAACTGTGATGGAGCAGCTTCCTAAGTTCACTGGTTTGCTTTACAACTTCCATCGATGCACCGTGTGCAACATCGATCAAAAACACATTTGCCCCTGCTGCATACAGGGCTTCAGCACGTTCAAGTTCTTTATCACCCAAACCAATCGAAACAATTGGCTTATTTTTAACGTTAGACGCTGTGATAAACATCTTGACATTATTTTCAATACTGGTAAAACGATGAAGTGCTCCAACTGCACCGTTATCCGACATAGCAACTGCCATCCTTGACTCGGTAACGGTATCCATGTTAGAACTAATAACAGGAATGCTCAGATTCATTCCACAGAAAGATTGAGAGATATCAACGTCCTTACGCGACTTGACGTAAGAAAACTGAGGAACAATAAGAACATCATCAAAACTGAGAGTTTTATTCATCGTTCACTATCCTAATGGTTTTTTAACAATTATTCAACTAAAAAATGAGAGGACCGGGCGCGACTCCGGCATCGGACCATTTAGAATCGGTATCATCCGACCTGTACCGTTCACAGTGCGTGTCTCTAGTGGCGCGAGGAGTTTAACCCCGCATTAAGCTAATTCTCCACCACAGCTTCCCACGCCGCCTCTCAACTATCTTTAAATCCTAAATACGACGCAACCATCTGATCGAATTCACGTTCATCAAATGCGGTCTTGGATGCTTTTTTGACAATACTCAGAATCTCTTTAAGGCTCAACAGACGCTTCTCATCTTCGGCAACCCAATCATCTGCGATCAAGTCGTGTACAGTAGGAATCCAAGGTTTTCCGCTATTCTCAAAAACGATATCCCCATTGGGTCTGACAATTAGCCACTTGTCAAACCCTCCTCGACGGACCCGAATTGCCTCTTGAATTGCCTGTTCAAACTTCATTGTCAAATTCCAGTCTTTGTAATAAAGTCGTTAATACTATCGGCAACACACTCTACAATCTCAGCCCTAGTTGCGTTTGGATTATTTTCTTCACAAACGATCTCAAAGTAATTAGAGATTTGGTCAAGGCTAACCTTAACTTCAACCTCAACTGTTCCCTTGTGTTCTACGTCAAGACCGCAAGAACTCAGGAGTAATGTAAAGATAATTGCCGTAATAATCTTCATGAGATAAAAAATACCGTGTTGTCTTTGTTGAAGATGTAGGTTCCGCTAGGAATCGAATCAAATACAGCATCCTCTGAATGCCAGTACTTGTTTTCAGACAGCAAAACCACGTAATGACTATTAAACTTACGAACGTCCTGCCCTTGAGACATAGCAACGGCCACGTATTCCTGTGCTTTTTTGTCATCTACTCGACAGATTTCTACAATAGTCATTCTGAATCCTTGGATTTTGTATCCAGTAGCGAAACGCAAACAGTAATGATACTGTTCTGTCGCTTGTGAACTTCTTTCTTACCAGCTTCCATAGCCTTAACTGCTTCTTTTAGCTCTTGGTATTCTTCCTTAGCTTCAAGTTCTTGTTCAACCTGTTGCATTGATTGATTTGCTTGAACAATTCGTTGCTCAAGGTCTTCACGGCTCATTGCCTCAAGTTCTGCTACGGTTTCAGGTTCCAGATTTTTGATTGCTTTTGAAAGTTTCATATCGTTATTTTACCTATTTCCTTAGTTTACTTCAAACCTTTTCAATAACGTGTGCAATTGACCACAAGTTGTGATTCAACCAACGCTTAAATGTTTTCGTTCTAATTTGCTTAATTGGATTCTTACCTCCCCAATTAACCAAGAAGACAGTTTTCTTCGTCATTTTGACAATTAGACCGACATGGGCCATGCGTTCGTAGTCCAAACCAAAAATAATAGCATTTCCCATCTTTAGTTCATTTTTAATATCATCGTAAGTTGGCAATGGGTAAGTGTCGGTGTACTTAAATCCTAGACCGCGAACCTTTTCAACAACTCGATCTAGGTGTCTAGGTTCTACACCAATACCCTTAATGTATTTAAGGGATTTAGTAATTTCCTTAATTTTCTTCTTTGTGATCTTCTTACCGGCCCAAGCTGCCGCATTAATAAAAACGTAAATTCCACAATTGCAGATGTTATCCTGTAGCTTGTAATTCATCTTCCTTCTTCTTTCTGGTTCGCTTTACCTTTTCTGGATGGGGTAGTCCGAGTACATCAGCTAGTTTACATTTAACTTCATGATTTTTAAGGTGATACTTGACAAACTGTTCAGTCTCTAGAACGGTGTCAAAGATTTCCAACGTGCTGTAAAGTTTCTTGACAAGTACATCAGGGTCATGATCTTTCGTCCATTGTTCCTGTAGCTTTAGGTTTCCTTCCTTTGTAAAATACATATAAACCTTATCGCCCTCCTGAAGTTCAACGCCTTCAATAGCGTCAAGAACCTTCTGCTCATTGGTGCGTTCAGGATTGAGTACCTTCTCGGTAATAGTCTTCTTAGAAGTCCAGCGAGTAATGTCGGTCAAGTTGTAGACTTCGTTGACGTATTTGTGATAAAGATCAACTACCTGCTCTTTCTTGTCCTGTAGGAGAAGGTTTAGAACCTCTTTCATAAACTGCTGAAGTGCCTTCTCTTTAGTGGTGCCCTTCAGTGCGCTGCCTTTGATCTTGACTTTACCCTTCTCATCCTGTAGTGCGTAATTCTTTGCCTTGATGACGACGACGTTTTGATAGTAGCCATCATCCTCGAAACGAATCTTCTCTGGATAGAGGCTGTTAATTGCGTCTAGAATATTTACACGGTCAACTTCTGAAAGTGCCTCACCACTTAGTGTAATAGAAATAGAATCTGTGTCGGCATTGACAATCTGAAATCCGTTTTCTGTAGACCAGTCGATTGACTTCTGTAGGATTTCCCTGCCTTTTCGAGTAACGAAAGCTGCGTTTACTGGAGAGTTGAACGAGAGGCCGGAAGTACCAAGCATTCCGTATGCGCTGTTAATTACGATCTTCTGTGCTTGCTCTAGGTCTTTGTAATAACGATCCCCTGTGTCTTTGGCCTTCTTTTTATTTGCCAAACGTTCCCGAGTGAAGTACTCTACCATCTGAATGAAGTGACGCTTAGGGTCTTTAAACTTGTCGTAAACCTCATACTGGAGCATGATGGAAGGATACAGAGATGCTACGTCAACCTTAAAGACGTTATGGTAAATCCCCGGATTGCCTAGAGAGATAGCACCCTCGTATGCCTGTCCTTCTGTGGCCTTGGGAATAGAATGAAAATCCTGAAGGTAGGATCGAATAAGGAATGCGTTAATCTGACTCCCACTGGCCGAAGTCATCATCATCTGAAAGGGTTTTGGAATTGATTGCGTCAAGTAGAAGTAGGACGGAATCATCAGATCGTACAGAGATAGCGCATCATCTGCGTCATGGATTGCATACTGCTTAATTTTAGCCCACTCGACAGGATCGGTGTAGCGGAAGCGAATCTGATCGGCATCGTAGAATTGACGGTTCTGGACCTCTAGGCCCTCAGATGCAATAATGGATTTAAGTCGATAGCTATCGTATTTGCGACCTACGTCGTATCGATAGGCTAGGAACATTGTGTCAACAATTTCACGGCCATAGACGTATGCCTTATGGTATTCGTAGAACTGACTTCCATCCTTGCGGAACTTTGAGGTTTTCTTGGCGATTGAGATTGCAGACCCGTCGCGTCCTAGATTGAGGTAAGTACCTGCCCTCTCTGCACAGAAGTTAAGATAAGGCAAGTCGTACATGTAGATGTTGTGACCTAAGATAATCGACGGGTTAACTTCTCTAACCCACTCGCACCATGCGTCAAACAACCCTGCTTCTGTCTCGTAGTCGTCATAGCTAAACAGCTTGCGGATGACTTGTCCTTTTGATCTAAAGGTGTTGGAGATCAGAAGGACTTTTGCATCTGCCGTGTGGTCTAGCGAAGTTGACTCGATATCGAACGCAAGAACCGATACGTCATCAACTTTCATTCCCTTGTAGTATGTAAAGCCAAAAGCAACCATTGCTGATTCTTTGGCATCCCAAATGGTAAATGCGTCCTTTCTTGCAAGTTGACGCATGTCCTCGTAATACTTCTGACGTTCGTTATAAATCTTAATGTGATTGTAGTAGAGATTGCCGTTTAGACGCTTGAACCCTGAGTCGTATGCGATAGGTGCGAGCACCCAAGACTTGAAGGGTTTAAACTCTGAACGAACGGTCCCATCAGATTCTTCAATAAAAATCTCAAGTTGATCGTCTTTGAACTCACAAGCGACGATACGCTCTTGAGACTGCTTACCGAAGATTAAGGGATTGCTACTCATGTAAAAGATTTTAACAAATGCAAACCGTTACTTCAATCGTCAATTAGAGCGGAAAGACCAAACCCGGTGTGACGCTGCTCCGCGAAATCGTTCTTGACTAGTTCCTTATGTTCCTTAATCTTCTTAATTGAATCAGATAGACTAATGTTTCTAAGTCTAGCGTAGAGACAGGCTTCCTTAATTGCTGCAATGGAGTAGCCCTTGGTAAGTTCTACTTCCTCGTCTGTAATATCCTGTTTACTGAGATAATGAGATAGGATAGCTTTACGAGTATTCTTGCTGGCAGAACCAACTTTATATAGCTTGTCAAATCGAGAGGGTCTGTCTACAATGTTAGAAGGTAGACGTTCAGGATAGTTAGTGGTTCCGATAATGAGAGACTTGTCAATCGACCTTTCACCGTCTAGGAAGTCAAGGAGTCGTTCCATCTTGAGCGTTTCAATAACTGAAACAAGTTCCTCGAACACGAATACTTTAAGGCGACCTGATTCTAGTTCCTTAAACTTGCGAATAAGATCATTAGTTGGTAGCTTTTCTAGCCAAACAATGATAGCATCGCTAGGAATTTCTTTCTTCAGGATAGTCCTAATCATGGTGGTCTTACCTTCTCCCGGTGGTCCGTAGAGGAGTAGACCGCGACGATACTGCACACCAATGTCCCTGTAAATCTCTTCACCTTGCAGGAATGTGCGAATGTCGTTTACGATAGGATCGAAGGTGTCTGGAATTTCGGTAACGTTATCATCCCTCAGTGTGGTCGGAATTAGTTTCTCAGGTTCATAATGACCCGGTGGTTCGTGAACGTAAAATCCACCCGGAAGATCACAAACGGTATCATTGGTGTCAGACGCATCCCATTCGGTCATGAGATTTCCACCCATGTCCATTTCAAGGTTAGGATGCTTTTCAAGCATTTCAAAGATTTCTTTTGGTGTTGGCTTGTCTTCGCCAGTACCAACTAGATACCGCTTTGCTTTTTTATTGCAAGTTGGGGTGTAGAATGGTCCGCTTGTTGTTTCCCTGAGATACCAACCAGATTTTGACACAATAACCTCGTTAAGTTGTATTTCCAGCCCAACCTAGAGCCTGTGCAATAGTTGGCATTTGTTCGCAGAAAATTTGTTTCGCAGCTTCGGCAATCTCACGATGCTCTAATTGAGTTGACTTATCTGTTCGGAGATTGATATAGTGAATCCAAGAACGAATAGAACCGTTCATGTAGATGCGAGTTTTGGTGTTAAGGGGTAGAAGTGAACGAGCACACTCTTTGGCAATTCCTCGATCAAGTGCCTGTGTGTACGCTGTATATGATTGATTCCAAATGTCTTCTTGAACATTACGGAACCAGATTTGATCGTCAGTTGAAATATCGTCAATGCTGTTCTGACGATTCTTTAGGTCTTGACGACGGGCTTGCCGTTCAACGTAGGTGTCCGCTTTGCTGTAACGTTGAGAAAACTCCTGAAAGGAGAATGATCGGTGACGAAGGATTTGCGGCGCAACGTCCCTCCCGGTTTCAATCTCAAGAACCATGTTAGCCATCTCAAAGATTGACCAGTGTCCATGTTTGACGCAATAAGCAAGTAGCTTAGATGCATCTTTACCCTGATTCTCAGGTGCGCTAACTCTTGCACAATAGCCGACAAGTTCTTCGGCAGATGGAGTAATCGCAATTAGTTTAACCATTGTTATTATTTTTTCCTAGCCGTTCCTTGGAAAGAGATGAGTCCTGTTTCGTCAGTGTGAACTCTTACTTCATTAATTCTATACGTTGTAAGAAGTTTATTCAAGGCTTCTTCAAAAGAAAGTTCTTTAAGTTGACGTTCCCACTCAAGGAATGACATAACAGACAGTTGGTGTTCCCCGTTGGAAATTTCAACTTCAACAACGTCTTCACCTAGTTGCGTAACTGCTTCGTTTTCTAGATTACGAAATAGAACAGGATCGCGTTTAGTAGTGACTTCAATCGCTTGTTCTTTAGCTTCCCTGAATCCTGACATGTATGCGCCGGTTGCGATACAATAATAATCCCAATTCTTCGCAAAACGTTTAGCATGTTCGTCTGCTTGATGTTCCATCTTTGTCATTGCAACTTTCACGATGACCATCCTCCGTTGGCTTGTTCTTTTTCGATTTTCTTCTTTTCCCTAATTTCTTTTAGGAGCATATAATCCTCATCGGAGAGGTCGTAGAAAGAACCAGTCAATCCTTCCCAACCTACATCCATGCTCATTAGACTACCCATGCGGTCCTTAACCGTACTAATTGTTGCAAACCTGTCATTCTCTGGCGTGACAGCAGAGAAACCGGGTCTGGATAGTGATAGGATAACAGAACATGCCTGTTCAATTACAGAACTTCCTTTGACGTTCCTCATACTGAGGAGAGGATCGGAAGGATCGCCAGATTGTTTCTGTGTCTGTAGGAGCAGCATGACACATGTATCAAGGTCATTTGCTAGGTCTTTAAGTTGGTTAGCAATTAGACCAGTGTTCGCATTTGCATCCGAGTATGGTCCGTTGATACACTCAAGGTAGTCAATGCCGACCAGCTTAACCTTGCGACCTGTCTTTTCTTGATGGTCAAGGACTGCGTTCCTCATCCCCTCGACAGTCATGCCAGTCTTGAAGCTAAACTTGGTTAGGCTATAAGCATCCTTAATTGTATGGATGATTTCACCTACCCGTTCAGGGTCTTTGGTAAATAGCTCGAATACCTGTTCCTTCTTCAGACCAAAATGTTTCTGAATTAGCCTGAGATATACGAGCGGTAGACCCATGTCCATCGAGAAAAACACGCTGTCAATTCCGTCAATGTTACTTTGTTGAAGGAAATTAAGGAGTAGCGAGGTTTTACCGCCAGATGGAGCACCGAGTAGACCCACAAGCATAGATGTGGTAATCATGACACGGTTATCAACTGGAGGAACCCCTAGTTTGAGGGTATTCTTGTTGATGTTTAGAGCGAAGTTGGCGAATTTTGATGCAAAGTCATCAATTTCAATGAAGCATTCGTCTTCTGTGTGCTTACACTTGTTTTCGCCAAGGCTTTGACAGTAGTCATAAAGCCAATTTGTCTTTTCCCGACAGGTGTATTGACCACCCTTCCATGAAGGACTGTAAACAACGTTGACAATATTAGTCCAAATCTCAGAATCCGAGAAACGTTCCTGCCCTGTCCTAGCCGATTGCTTCTCAGCTACCGCCTTGAGTAGACGATAGGTGTGCTCAACTTCAAATCCCTGATTGCGGTAAGTTGCAGCAAGGACCATTAGAGCCTGATTGCGCTCACCTGCTCCAAAGTGTCCATTCTGAAGTGCAAACCTACAGTTTGTCAAGAACTTAGGCTTGTTCATCATGCTAACTTCGGTGCTTGTAATAAGTTTCACAGTGGGCTTGAAATCTTCAGCAAAATGCTTCAAACTCTTAATGGTTTCCGGTAGAGCGGTAGGCTTAAACACCTTGTTAATGTCTACGTAATGAGATGCTTTTTCTTTAATTTGATCGATATCTAGCTCCAGAAATTCCTGTACACTGAGGTTAGTCTTGTAAAGACCGGTTTTCCGATTAACCGACCCAAGTGCTCTAAACGGACGAGCATGATCGTAGACCTTGGCATCGAAAGATTCAAGGCCGGTAGCAAGCTGCTTTGCAATTGCTTTGTGTTCAGAAGGTGTGAGATGCTCGTCAATTAGGACTTCAACATGGAATCCCTTGTTGCCCGAGAAAGAGATTTGAAGATTGTCTTCCTCGACACCCATTTCGACTAGCTTCTGACAAATAGCTTCCGCATCTGCTTTTGCCCTGCTAGGATTCTCATCATCAAAGTCAAAGACAAGACGATCGGTAATTACGTCGTCAATGCCCTTAACTGAATTGGTTTGTAGAAACTTTTCCTTTTGTTCCTCATTGTATTTGTAAAGAGAAACGTAATAATCCTGAAAGGGTACGCCTAGTTTAACGTGTTTACTGATAGGATCGTCCGCAGGAATGAATACTGACTTTGTATCGTTTACGCCTTTGCGTAGTTGCCTGTAGTACATTTGTTCCTTCTCTTGAACAATAGACGCATTACCAGTGCTTGCCACTTGTCTTTACCCTTTGGAGAGAAAGGCGGGTATGGATTTAACCACACCCGCCATATTGGTTACTTGAGATATTTGTCCAGCGAACCGCTTGCGACTAGTTCCTGAACACGCTTGCTTTCCTTCATAGTTGAAATCATACTACGAATTGCGGAAAGAACTGTAGGTCGATCGGTGCTCACACCACGGCGAGCAAGTTTAGCCTCATAGCGACGTTGCTTTCGGCTTTTCTTTACATTACTTTCCATCGTCCACCACAAGCATTAGCTCGTTCTTAATCCAAGCGGGAATCTTTGCAAGTTCAGATTCGCTAAGACCTTCTCCATTTGCCTTAGTGCGCTTGCGAGGATCTTCAACCTTGAGGTATCCGTTTTCTGCCTTGGCAACAACGTTGCCGTTTGCGTCTTTGACAACAAGTTCGACGCTGTAACGGAACTTCTCATTACGAGATTCAGGACTACCGAGTTTGACAGTAACTCCCGATTTGTCTTGTTTCATCTGAACCACACCAACTTTAAATTTCTTAATCATTTTCATTCTCCTTTTGCTTCACTAGCGATTTCGGTAGCAGCCGTACCATTATCGATCTTTTCTTGAGTTTCTTCAACAATTTTCTCATCTTTGAGTGCAACTTGGAAAAGAACGAATTTTGCATTCTGGATCATAGTGCCGAGTGTAAACAGGTCGTGGGCTTCACGAGTAGTAAACCCCGGTACTTCTTTTTCAAGAGGACTTTCGATAAGTGCCTCAAGAACACGTTTTGCTTGTACACCCGTCACACGGTCAAGCTGTGTACGAAAGGTAGGAAGTGCCCGTTGAAGAAACATAGCCGCCTGAATCTCAGGTGGTTGTTCTTGTTTTGCTTCTTCGGCTACTGGTTGTTCAATAGTTTCTGCTAGTTGTTCCATAATTACCATCCAAGTTCATCGCTTTGGGCAGCGGGTTTAGCTTCAGCGGCAGCGGCAGGTGCGGCAGCTTTAGCTGGTTCAGATTTAGCCTGTGTCTTAAACGACGAACGTTTAGCAGCAGCAGGTGCAGCGGCAGCGGCAACCGGAGCAGCAGCAACAGAAGCAGCCGGTGCTGACCTTTGTTCGGCAGCAGGAGTGCTAACAAATGATTTAGATGTACGACTCATTGCGCTTTCTCCATCATCATCTTCAGCAGGAATGGAGAGGAGGCTTTGAAGACCGTAACGACGAGCATAGGTAATTGCGCTACCAAGTGCTTGTGGATCGTTTTGTTTAGCTGTGACAACTTCTGTCTCAGAAGAAAGCCATTCCCCGGATTCATGAAGAAGCATAGTCACGACAAAGTTGCGACCATCTTTGGTTTCATGAGGTTGAAGAATGGTGATTCCTTCCTCGTTAAGAGGTTCTTTACATGCCTCAAGAACCGCACCGTAGTCGGCATATCGGCTCTTGAAATAGGGGTTAGCCGCACCTTTAGTTGCTCCACCCATCTTACGTTGGGCTTTGAGCAGTGCGGATGCAATCTTAGTAACTGATTCTGAACGATTCATTTGTTTTCCTTTCAAACCATTAGTTTACGTGCGGCTTTGACTCTAAATTCACTAACCGCAACTTCTTTATGTCTTCCAACTTCTCTGACAGAATCGACAACAGCTTGCTTGGTTTCGACGTTATATAGTACATCAACTAGCTTGTAAGTTCCACTACTATCTTTCATCAACCCAAGTGCCAAGTCTTTCATTAGATCATTCACTTCAACAGCTACTTTAGCAACAGGTGCAGGTACTTCCGCTTCAACTACAGATTCAACTTCAGCAGGAGGAGATTCAATTTCAAAGGTTTGCACCATCTTTGCAATTGCATCCTGCTTATCTTTTGGGAGATTTTTGAGAATAACTTCTCCCCCAAAAACTTTGATTACTTTTGGTCTTGCCATAATTTTTTCCTTTAGAATCCTATAAAACGATAGTAACTTATTAATTAGCATATAATCAAGTCTTATCTTCTAGTTTTACAAGATCGTCATCTTTACCTTTCCAACAAAGTGAATAGTATTCACATGGACTTCCGTAGATGTTTTTGCACACAGATAGGTTCTTGTAGAACACTTGATTCTTAATCCCGTGATTTGCTTCATCAAATGTACTCAGGACAAGATCAACTGCCGCATCAGATACCGTATTGATAATGATCTTAATTGCTGCTTCAGGATTGATTGTGATGTTCCACTCACCACCGCAACGAACCATCCCCTCAACTTCTTTGCCGCGCTTTACAACTGTACCGGCGTACTCTTGGTCACAATTCTTGGCACGACTTTCGCTACCGTCTGCGCCACATTTAGAACAGGTCTTGACCTTGTTCTTGATAATGCCTTTTTGCATGGCAACGAAGCCAACAGCGGTTAGTCCAAACTTTTCCTTGTTGTTGTAGTAATAGCTAATCAATTGTTGGCTAGTGCTAGGACTGTCATCGTCGTAGTATTTAAGATCGCTAGTGCTCTTGTTGTCCATCAGAACAACAGAACCATCCTGCATTTCTGCAATAAAATCAAGGTACTGAATGACGGTATCACCATCGCTATTAGTCATTTCTGATTCGTGCTGAATTCCCTTTACAGAAACGAATTGTGGTAGTACCTTCTCGTAATAGGACTTGAGGATGATATGTCCCTTTACTTTCATCGACTCCCAACAGAATCGATTGTACTTCTTACGGTCTTCAGGATCGATCTGAAGCCACTTTTGAGTTTTCTTAAACTCTCTAAATTCGGTAATCCAAAGTTTATCTTCTTCAGATAAATCAACAAGATCAGTATCCAAATCACGTTCTGCATATACCACATCGGGATTATCCGGCAGTGCTGTGTACTTGTTCAGTACGAATTGAAAGTTCCATTTCTTGTCAAAGGCTTGGATCGCTTTTTCCAAATCACGATCAGAAAGGAGGGAGTTAAGTGCCTCATCCAGTGCGCTACCGAACAACAAAGATGCGCGAGCATTGCGCTCGACAACACGTTGAATGTATCGTAGTCGGTAACGTTCACCGCAAATAGAGTAACTTGAGATTTTACTGAAACTTAACCGATTAGCCATTATTCGACAACCTCCGTATAGCCGTAGAATTTAGTCAAGCGTTTCATTATAGCATTTACTTCAGGAGTAAATCCAATAATTTCGCCTAGAAAATGTGCAACAACTATGCAGGGTACGCCTGTGGCAACAGCGGCGTTTGCGACGAAGGAGTTATGATCGTTACTTTTGTCTTTGTTCCAGAGATACAGAATAAAGTCTTTGCTATTTCGGTAACGACCGATTTCAACTCTCATTTACAGTTGCTCAACAACAACCTTATCGGCATAAAGGTAGGTATTCGGCGCGTGTCTAAACGCTTTGCCGGTGATGCTTAGTTCCTTACCGGTTCCATCGTCGTCAACAACGACGCTTCCGACATACTCTTGTCCGGTAACAACTGGTTTTCCTTTTGAATCTTCTTCTTTTTTGAGTTTATAGAATGTGACGCGATAATTTTTCATTGACTAATTTTATCCTTTAAGAGAAATAGAGCAAGTAAGACAAACCTTGAGTTCTTTGACAATCTCCCAACCGCTTGCTTGTTCTTTGTGAACAACGGTTTCGACACCTTCTTCATCGGTGCGAGTTTCAGACTGTCTGTAAATGACAGGGCGAGTTTCAGCAACCACTGTGATTTGTGGTTCTTTAGGCTTTGATACCTTTTTACAAAGTTGACATTTAAACATATCTTATTTTAGCAAATTACGTTATTGACTTCAAATTTTATTCACATTCGCGTCTTGCTGCTGCGCTTTCCCTGTAATAAAGAATGTCTGATTTGTAGGCATTTGGGCAAATCTGGTTATCGTATTTGTCAAGTTTCTTGTTGGTACATTCGATCGCGTAGTCATCGATAAACGGACTTTTGATCGACACTTCCTGAAGTTGATGACCACACTTATCACACTTTTGATCCAGCTTTTTGTAGTAAGTAGACATATTATCTCCTAAAGTAAGCATCTTCCTTCGGTGCGTCCGAATTGTAGCCAAAAACGTCAGATTTTTCCTGATCGTATTTAGTCATTTTAATGTTGGTATCGTAACAATCACTAAGCAAACACCTGAGATGTGCAACCTCGTCTGGATGATCGATTACCTGTTCCCACTTGTAGCCACAATACTGACACTCAAGACAGAGTTTCATTACTTTCTCGGATCATTCTTGTAGTGTTCGACTTCGCATTTACAGACAGTGCAATAGAAGTAGCGAAATCCAACGCCATTATCGACCCATTTAGCTTCCGTTCCACAATGAAGCGGTTGACTGTCATCAAGGCTACCCGGATAAGAAAGCGTCCATTCTTCTTCCTCATCCTCTTGATGCATCATGTTCTTGAAATAATGAGTAGTGAAGATACCGGTCAGATAGTCATAGCTATCAAGGCGATAAGGACTATTTGCGGGAACCTGATACCCCCACTCGTTTCCGAGTACTTCATTGATCGGATAGGCAACGTGAGTATCTTTGTCTTCCAGACTAAAAGGCTTAATGTTGTTTTCCATGTTTACCTCTGACTAAGATTATAACAACTGCAAACCAGATAATCAAATTATTTGTTTTGTGCTATTATCTTACAAGTTTCAACAAAGTACTGGTCTGTAAAAATATTCTTCATTATGTTTACATGTTTATGTACCCATTGAATATTTCCTTTTACATAGCCTTTTGAACTGTCAATTCTATCAATAGATGCTGTATTTTCTTCCGGTTTATTTGCGATTTTAAGTTCTTTATTAGTGTATGCACATCGTCGGTTTTGTTTTAAAAATAATTCCCAAGCATATTCTATTGTTATATTTACCGGAATACTTGTGCGTTTACGTTGAAAAATTTCTCTAGTTACTTTACTATTCCACCATTGCAACGGTATTTCTCCATATCCTTTAAAATCCTTATGGTCTTTATTGGTTGCTTTTTTCTTACAACCACAAGATTTAACTGGAGAATGTTTCCTGATTAAATGTTTCTGACTAAAAATTTTGATTTGTCCGCAATCACATTTACACTTCCAAGTAACCGTTCCTCTGCGATCTAAAGAAACATATTCAAGAACAGTAAGATAGTGAAATCTTTTACCAATTAAATTATATTTTAATGGTCTAGATTTTCTAATTTTTGGATAATTTGGACATTTCTGACCTTTTCTCATCGAACAGGACACACCCCATTTTGACACTCATCCACTCCAACAACGTCCTTTTCATTGATGGTTTGGACAGAAGTAATTGCTTTTACTTTGCTTTTTAGTTCCTCGTACTGTTCTTTAGTGATCTCCTCAAGCGGTGCCTGATCGAATCCATGCTCATTGTGTAGCAAGAATGACACAGTTTTAAGACTATCGTTGTAGTTCTTTTTAAGCCATTCCCTAATTGCTTCAAGTTCTTCTTTGTGGTAGTAAACTGTCACAGACACGGCGTTATCCGACCAGTTGCTCTGAAGTTCTTTTACTACTTCAAGTTGGTCAATAGCGGTCATATCTTTAGCGAGTTTAGTGCCTTCAGGATGAGCACAAGGAAATGAAACAACTACAGTATTCTTGTCCTCAGTACCATCAAAGTTACGTTGGAATTCAACGTGATAACCACTCTGACGACAAACGTCCACGAGAGGGATGTTGGAGGCCATGCGGACGCGACGTAGATAATACTGCGAGTACCCCGGATGTGCTCCCGGTGTCACACCAGCAAGAAGTGACAAGGTTCCAGATGGTTTAACTGTGGTTAGCTTGACACTGGCGGGGAAGCCATGTGTCCTGCTGTACTCCTTGTCATACTCACGAAGTTCATTGTATGCTTCTTTTAGCCATCCTTTTTGCTCATCGGTAGCCTGTAGGTATCCGGTGACACCAATACCCATTCTCATGTTACGATGTACGATTTCCTTGGTTTCTGGAAGGTGACAATCTAGAGCTAGAGAATGTTTATTGATGCGGTAGAGATACTTGGCAACTTTTACAAACTCCTCGTAACTTGTGATGTTTGGAAGGAAGATTTCAGCCAAGCAACAAGTTTCATAAGGTGCTAGAGACTGTTCCGCACAGGGGTTAAATCCTGCAACTTCTGGATCGGGGTATTCGGTTTCTCCCCGGCGACCAACCGAGCGAGCAAGGTTAAGGTTGATTAGACCGTAGGGTTCACCGTTGCCCATGTAACCCTGCCAGAACTGCTCCGGTAGGAGAGACATATCATTACATACGACAGAGTTATTGGACATTGCCCTCCAGTTAGGAATGCCACCTAAATCCCAACGCTTTGCGTTAAGGAATTGAAGATCGTCCATATCTCCGATTGCAATTTGTGCGGAACGACGAACGTTCCCGGCAACAACTACTGCGCCGATGATGTTCATGATATCGAGACAGTCAATCGGGCGAACCTTTTTACCTGCACGAGAGTTGAGTACTCTGGAAATCTCCAGCATACCCCAACAGAGGTCTTCTGGACCGCTTGCCGTACCCCCGAACCCTTTGATGGGAGTACCTTTACCGCGAATACAGACGCTACTAAAACTGAATCCCTTGCCAGTAATGAAGTGCGCTTCTAGGATACGACGAAGAAGTTCAACCCAACCTTCACGGCTGTCCGGTACGATGAAGTCTGCATCATTCGTATCTTGACGAACAATCTTGACCTTCTTTGGCTTTGGAAGTTCATACACGTACTCACGTTGGAGATTGTATCCTACTCCAGACCCAAGCATCAGTGCGTCCATTGCCCAAGTAAAGGGACGAATAGGTTCATTCACGACAGTAAATGCACAGTTTTGTAGACTAAGTAGACCTAGACGGTCAACCGTTTTAGTACCAAGTTGCCAAAGGAATCGACCGGCAACAATGCCCTTTAGTGACAGGATAATTTCCCGAAGTTCATTCTCTTCTTCCGGTGTGAAGCCAACATTAAGTTGCTTGTCACATGCCTTGACAACTCGCTCAACAATATCGGTAAACTCTTCGGTCGGAGAATTCAGGTCGCTTTCTTTAAGGCGACGAGAATAGGTGCGCTTTAGAGAGATGTAACCAATTGGTCCCCAAGGTGTCTGAATCATTGTATCTCCAATAGAAAATTGAAAGTTATGTTTTAATTTTAAGGATTTAGATGGTGAAAAACAAGAAACTTATTTGAAATTAGTGCGAAGATTTCTCTTGACGACACAGTCGTTCAAAGTCGTTCAGGATTTGATCGATGTTCATATCCTGAACCGTGATGATGTGATCCACGGTAGGAATCACATAGAGCATGAAAAACAGGTTCAGCAGAAAAGAACCTGTCAGTAAGTACAATGGTAGCTTTTTCATAGCGTAGTGCCGAATGACACCCTGTAGATGACGTTATGAACGAAGTTAGAATTTTTCAGTTTCGATTCAAAATCGCTTTCGGACCCGACGAACCCTTCCGTCCTGATTCTATCAAAGAGTTTATCAAACCCGTCAACAAATTTCAGAGGCTCTTTTCGGAATGCAGATTTGAGGTTCCGATAAAAGATTTCTTTTGTGAAGTTTTTACGACGTTGATAGACATTCTCTAGACCGAGGAAAGGCGTACTCAGTCGCATTGATTCAACTTCATCTGCAAAGAGTTCCTGATCGAACGCATCCTGCCAATCATATGCGCCGACATATGCAATCCCTACCGAGCGAGCAAAGTCAGAAATGTTGGGAAAACTCTTCCTGTCCTTCTCAATAACCGACAACATAGAGTCAATCTCTGTGTCAGTGAAATCTGTCACTAGCCTTAGTCTTGGCATGGTCAACTGACCAGAACGAGTCGAGGTGCCCTTGCTCGAACTTCTTTCTCTTCAAACTCGATACCAAGATCAACCAGTGCCGACTTAGCCTTGAGTTTAACTTGATGCAGATTGACTGCGCGAGCTGTCTTTACGACGGTGCTAGAGGTGTCCTCGACAATCTCATACGTGAGTTCCGGTTCATTAATACGAACCTTGTAGGTTGCACCATTGGTGGCATGTGCGAACCGCTTCACAGACTCGATGATTCCAGCTTCTCCAGTTTTACGATACCGAATTCTAGTGCTCATTTTCTACTCCTTTAGTAGTACTGTAAAGTCATTTTAATAAATTCGTCGTCGATAATCAAGGAAATACTATCGAAAGGTTCATTAAAATGATCTGCTAAAAAATGAGTCAATTCGCGTTTACGATATCCCTGAATTAGCTCGTCATACAACTCAGGACAAGAATCAAAAAGTCGTTCTGCAAATTTCAGATGGTCCATTTCCTCATTCAGAAAATGCAAAATTTCGTCACGGTTATTTAGAACGAATTCTGTAATGTCGTATTTTAATTGGCTCATAGAAATAATAATTGGGTAGGAGAGAGGTCGTACTGCATTGTGCAATCCGAACCCTGTCCTACCCAAGTATTATCCTATAACCGATCTGAAAGATCAAATACTTTTGGATTGTCTTTCAAGAACGGTACTGACTGCACCAATCTCAGTTGCATCAATATCGTCCGGTGCCTTCACTTCCACCACCCTGTTACCGGACAGGTGGATATAGAACACATGGTATTGTGACGGTGCTGCGGCTTCCTGCTTCTGCTTGCGAGGACGGCCACGGCGAGCGGGTTTGACCTTTGCTTTACGATTCTGTTTCAAGGTGTCTTTCTCCTTCAGTTTGACTGAGATGAGATTTTCATCAAAAGCCATGCGAGCAAAGGCCTTCATGTTAACATTCCAGACAAAACGTGGCGGCTTTTTGCTGCGGCCCCGAGGATAGACAACCGACCCTGCGCCAATTTCCTGCATGAGTCGCATGGTATTCTCGTAATCCTCGTCAACGATTCTGAACCCCTCCCGTCGAAGTGCCGTCTTGTGACGAGTGAAATCCGTCTTGTTGGTATGACGTTCCCTTGTTGCAAAACTCAGCAGCATCGCCTCCGCCGTTTCGCTAGTGTCTGCCAGATTCCGAACGGTTTCAGCATCGATACCGTCGATGTTCTGAAGAGTGACCTTCTTAGCGGACGGCTTGACTTTCGGGGTTTCAGATTCAGACCGGACCAGATTCGTTTCCATCTTACTTTTCTCCTTCATTGGTTAGTTCATTCACTACCTGAAACTAGTTTTACCCGAGTTAATAAATCAGGTCAACTATTTTTATAATTTTTTTTTAGTGGATTGTTTTGATAATAGAATCAATAGCTTCAAGATCGAACGGCTTAGATAGATACTTGTCGAATCCTAGTTTCAGGGCTAAAGATTCGGTGTTTTCGGTAGAGGAGATAAGAATCTTCTTACAGGAGTGTCTATAGTGATCCTTCAGGTATCGAAAAAGAGTCGTCCCATAATCGTCATCGAGGATATAGTCAATGAAAATGAGATCGTAAACGTTCTGTTCTAGAAGCGTCTTTGCCTCATTCACATTTCTAGCAGAATGGCAAACGAAATCGAAAAACCCTTCAATGTAATATTGAAGCAGGAGTCGTGTGTGGTCGTGATCTTCAACAACTAGACATGATTTTTTCATGCCGAGCGGCTTATCACATGTCCTTGAAAAATGAAAGTGCCTTCCTTGGCACCTTCTTCGGAGGAAACCTTTAGTTCGGGTACATGACCTTGAATTCGTGGAAGTCAACTTCAGTGTGACAACCTTCAACTTCCATGATAAGATTGTCAAGGTCAACCATGACCACCGTACCCACGGGGTAGGTGACAATCTCCCCTTCCTTAGTGAAGGAGATTTCTTGAACCAGTTTAGCAGGGACTTTCATCATTGACAGGATATCGTTTCTCAGCATACGTTCTCCGGTTTTGAAACGGTTTGTTGATGGACACCCTTCCATCGTCACATAACCGTCAGATTCGGTCAACTGTGTCAAACGGCACCACAGTAGTTCTTCTGATCCACTTCGCGCCAGTAGGTAAGGAAATCCTCAACTAGCTCCATGTTCTGAGGGTAGAAGACAAACCCTCCATCCTCTCGATAGACAACCGTCATATACTCACCGGAATAATCGTCGTTCCACATACGTCCTACTTTCTGTTTGACAAGTCAGTTAAACTGTGCAACAATAGTCTGTTTACGCTTTTTTACCTTTGCATATTCGGTCTTGACTTTTCTCACATAGTTGTCTTTCGAGGGATTCTGAACCCTGCTACCTCCCTTGACACCACGGTTGTAACAGATGACCCAATCCAAGTTGGACTTGTGACTGCATCTTTTGTTGGAATACGCAAGATGTTTCACGCCAATCTCAACATTTTTTTCCAGTTGAGAAAGTTCCTTGACTGTGTATTGGGGAAACGCCTTGGGAAGAAGTTGGTAAATCCCGCGTTCACCCTTGGTTCCAACTGCCTTCATGTTGAAGTTGCTTTCCACCTTTGCAATCGAGACTGCAACGTTTGGATCGACACCATGAGTAGTTGCGTACAAGGTAATTAGTGCAATAAGGGATAAATCCATAAATCCTCCAGTTTCCTTTTTGGCTTATTTACGACACACTTTCATAGTCGTCGTAGTAATCCTCGTCGTACTCAGGAAAGAATTCCAAGTTGGAAACCTCTTCCATGATATCGTCGTAATCTTCATGACCGTCAATTACGTCATCTCCGAGGAAGTCGTAGATATAGACCCGCTCGATTTCCAAATCGTAATCGTCAAAGTCGTTGCGAACTTTCGTACCTTTGACATGCACAGTATAAAGATTTCCGTTCACTTCAAGTTCAACTTCTTGGTCAATCGAATATTCGTTACGCATATTTACTCCTCATCGGTCAAGTTAAAATAGTTCCAATCACCATCGTCAGTATCAAGTTGTGGCAGACATTTTTCACATTTGAAGTATCGACCTTCTTTTGTGATGTGGCCACACTTGGCTTTACGAACGGTATCCGCAACAACGTCACGCTTGACGTATTTACGCTTTACTTTTGCTTCCATTAGCAAACCTCTTTCTTGTAAAGATTGAGGATAGAGATAGTGGTAGCAAGTTCAGAACTAAGATCGGTAACGGTATGACTTTGATGAGCAGACTTGTCCTTGATGTGTTCAAGGACGTTAGAGAGATAGCTAATACGCTTCTCCAGCTTACGAACAAAAGACGACGAACCATTGGTTTTGTTAGACTTCATACGATTCTCCTTACGTTCAACAATGATTAGATAAGGTATCTAATCGGTACGTGCTACAGGGAGATACTATTGCAGACCTTATGCCAAA